>Ga0101944_10000241_pt1 | contig 176168 bp, 138 predicted proteins | sample DewCreD2012metaG_FD_75245 | JGI IMG/M metagenome (GOLD analysis project Ga0101944, IMG submission 75245) | Hot spring sediment bacterial and archeal communities from British Columbia, Canada, to study Microbial Dark Matter (Phase II) - Dewar... ...
GATTTCGGATGGGCGGCCCGGCCTGCAGCCGTTCCGGCCCGCCATCCGCCATCGACCATCCGCCGTCCCGATCACTGCTTCGCTTTCCCCAGCGCCTCGTAGTACTGGTTCACCAACTGCCGGTACTGCGGCGGCACCTCTTCGCGTTTGGCCGAGAAGAGCCGCTTGGCCTCCAGGCGCGCCTCGACTTCCTTCTCCAGCTTGTCGTTCACGCGGCGCACGATCGCGCGGAGCGGCTCCAGTTTCCGCGGGTCCTCCTCGGCCTTCAGCCCCAACTCCTCGGGGCGTTCAACGGCCTCCTTCAGTTTCCGCGCGTCGTCGGGGTCCGCCAGGTTGCGGTTCTCCAGGTGGCGCACGAAACGCTGCATCTCGAAGGCCAGGTTTTCCGCGGCTTCCCTGCGTTGCTGCGGGGAAAGCGGTTTCTCCCGGCCCGTCTCTCCCTTCTCCTCGGGCCGGGTCTGCGGCTTCGTCTTCTCTTCGCCCTTCGTCGCGTCCGGGGTCCGCGCGTTCGTCTCGTCGGGCCGGCCCTGCGCCTGCGATTCGTCCGGCGGAGCCTGCGGGTTCATCTCGCTCAACTTCCGGTCGATCCGCTGGCTTTCGTTGAGCGCGCGGCGGAGTTCCGAGTCCAGGTCCGAGGCCAGCGCGTCGTTGGCCGAGCGGACCGAGTCGAGCATCTTTTCCAGCGAATGCTCGGCCTTCTTCTGTTCCGCCGCGGCGGCCTGGATGTCCTTCTGGTTCAACGCGACGACGGCGTTGTCCATCTTCTGCGTGACCTGGCCCCGGCGTTCGGCCTGTTTGGCGTTGTCGAGCTGCCTGGCCACGTCTTCGCGCTGGGCGTTGCGGGCGGCTTCGAACTGTTTTTCGAGTTCCTTCGAAAGCGCCTCGGTGTCCTGCCGTACCTGCGCCTGGCGTAGCGGCATCGATTTCAAATCGCGTTCCTGCTGCGCGTCGGGCTTCTGGCCGGCCCGTTCCTTTTCCGCGACGGCCTCCGTCTGCCGGCGCATCATCTTCTGTTCGTTGTGCAGGCGCTGGAGCGCGGTTTCGAGCTTGTCGAGCGTCTTCTCCAGATTGTGCTGGCGCAGCTTGTCCAGCGCGGCGACGGCCTTCTCGATGTTCTTGGCCGCCTTCTCGACTTCCTGCGACGACTTCTGCATCTCGTTCTGCTTCGCCTGCTGCGACGCGTTGAAGAGCTCGTTTGCGGCCTGGTTCATGTTCTGCGCGGCTTGCCGGAACTGCGGGTCCAGTTCGGCCGCCTTCTGCGCCTCCTCGGCGACCTCCTTGGCCTTCTGCGCGGCCCGCTCCTGCGCCTCGGCCAGCCGGTCCGGAGGCATCGGGCGCTCCTGGTCGGGCTTGGACGTGTCCCGGGTCTGGGGTTTGGGTGCGCTCGGTTGCGGCTGGCTGGCCGCGTCGGGCTTGGCCTGCGCGGCCTCACGGGTCAGTTCGGCCAGTTCCTTCACCTCGTTCTGCAGTTCCTCGGCCTTCTTCTTCACCTTCTCCGCCTCTTCGAGCTTGCGGAGTTCGCGGCGGTAACCGGGGCCGAGCGTCGGCAAGGACGCCGCGGCGTCGGATGCCAGGGCCTCGGCTTGGGCTTTCTCCATGGCCATCCGGATCTGGCTGAAGGGATCCTCTTTCAGTTCCGGCGCGCCGCCGCTGCCGGACTGCGTCTTCACGACGGCGGTGTCCGAGATGCCGAGGATGTTCAGTTCGGCCAGCGCGAGCCGGAGATGGTTCACGGCCGCGCCGGTGTCGTGCGGCTTTTGGAGGGCCGTGTAGGCGGCGTTCACGTGGCGATTGCAGGCTTCGACATGCGCCATCCGCTCGGGCGGCCAGACGACGCCTTTGGGCGGCAGGCCGTACTCGAAGGGCTTCTTCGTGCCGGGATCCTCCATGCTCGCCGCCAGCTCCTCGCTCTGACGGCCGAAGTCGTCCGGCTTGAGCTGGGGCTTCTGCGTGTGCAGGTGCCAGGCGGCGGCGAGGTACATGGTCAGCGGCGGCGGCATCAGTTCCGGCGCGCCGATTTCGGGCGGCATCACCTGCCACGTGGCCCAGGTTTCGAAGTGGCCGACGTTGATGACGTACAGGTCGGAGGTGACGACCTGCCCTTTGGCGTCGCGCGCTTCGAAGTAATAGGTGTACGTGTCGGTCGGTTGTGCCTGCGGCCGATGATTCTCGAACGCCAGGAGGCCCTGCGCCCGGGCGTCGCGATAGGGCGGTCGGGTCAGCCGCTCGCGCGGCTCGAGCGCCAGCGGGATGCGGAATTCCGCCTGGCCCTCGCGGCTGGGCTGGCAGACGACGTCGACCGCATCCACGCCGAAGTCGTCGGTCACTTCGGCGACGAAGGTGATTTCGCCCAGCGGGTGCGTGGTGATGTCGACCTTGGGCAGCGTGACGCTCATCTCGGGCGCCTTGTCCTGCAGCGCGCGCACGTTCAGCGGTCCGGGGCTTTTCGCTTCCTGTCCGTGGATGTCGCGGACGAGGAATTCGTACTGCGCGTCGGTCTTCAGTTCGAAGGTGGCGCTGACGGACGGCGCATCGCCGGTCTGGACGTCCATTTCCTGTGCCGGCTGACCGGGCCAGAGCAACCGGCCGCTCTTCAGGGGATTGTTGGCCTGGATGCGGACGGTGACCTGCGAACCGACCGGCGCGGCCACGTCGCCGCTGGCCTGCGGATCCACGGCCTCGGGCATCTTCAGATAGTCCGGATACCGGATGCGCAGTTCGATGCCCCGCAAGGCGATCGGTTCGTAGACTTCGAGTTTATGGACATCCGACTGGAACTCGCCCGAAGCCACGCGGAATTCCAGCGGCTCGTTGACGTCGGGCAGCTCGATCGTGTAGGCGTTCAGCCGGTCGAGTTCCTGCATCGGCAGCTCCATCCACCGCGCGGCGGCGTCGGCTTGCTGCGGGCGGAAGAGGAAGAGCACCGGGCGGTCGGGGAATCGCGAAAGGACCGCCTCCAGGCGGAAAGGCTGGCCGCGCGCGACGCTGGGGTGCTCGGGCGTCAGCCGAAACCGGATCGGTTCGCGGGACAGGCCGCCGGAGACGCGATGGAGGGTGCCGTCGCCTTCCGCGGCTTCCGGAATCCACGGCGTCGCCACGCGCAGCGTGTGATAACCCAGCGACTGCGGGAAGAGTGCCCCCATGAAGAGGTAGCCGAAGAGCACCAGCGCCGCCAGCAGGCCGTACTTGCGCAGGCGCCCGAGATCGACGACGCGGCGCAGGTCTAACTGCGAGGAGCGCCGGACGGCTTCGCGGATGATCGCCTCGACCAGCCGGGCCTGCTCCGACGTGTCGCCGGCCCGATCGCGGAATTCGGCGGCGGTCATCAGCGCACCTTCGAAGCCCGGGTTGTGCTCTTCGATGTAGAGCGCGATCTGTTCGTCGGGGATGTGGCGGAAGAGCGGTTTCACGACATGGCGGACCAGCAGGAAAACGAAAGCCGCCAGCACGACGGCCAGCAGGATCGCGCGCACGACGGGGCCGGGCCGGTACAGGACATCGATCAGCAGCGCGACGGAGAAGATGCCGAGCAGTTCGACGAAAGCGAGCGCCAGTCCGCTGAGCGCGGCGGCACGCTTCCAGGCCTGCCGCACGCGCGCGAGCTGTGCGGACATCGCGGCATATTCGCCCATCGATCGGCCCTCCTGTGGCGCATGCCTCTGGCTTGCGCACGCAATCCAAAGGATTGCGTTACATCAGTGTCGCGGCGTCGCGTTGCCGACGGCCAGTTCGGCCAGCAGCAGCACGCCCAAGGCCGCGACCAGATACCACCACACGTTCGCGCGGTCGCGCCGCGCCTGTCCTTCCTCCGCCCCGTCGGCCGCGGCCTCGGGCGCGGGCTGTTCCAGCGCCGCGACGATTTCTTCGCCACCCACCGTCAACGGGTCGCTCTCGGCAAAATCGCGGTTGACCGCGTAATGGAACTCCTCCTGCCCGCCGGCATCGATCAGCGCGTAAAACCCGGGGACCTCGGCCGTGAAGTCCGGGCCGTTCATCGTCGCGTTCGACGGGTCCTTGAGCGAGAAGCCGTCGCCTACCGGAAGCCGTTCGCCGACCGTGTACGCCGCCCGGCGCTCGGTGCGGACCGCGAGATACCGCACGGTCTGGTGCAGATACGGCAGGCAGATCGCGCGCATCGGCAGGTTGGTCCACTTGAGGTCGATCGGCGGGCTGGGCATCAGCATGGAAACGCCCGCGCCGATGGTGCGCTCGACCAGCGCCGGACGGCCATCGTCGAAGCGGGCGAGGACCTTCGAAAGCTGGGACTCGGTCAGTTCCCAGTAGCGGTAGAACTCGACCGTCGAGAAATCGCCGTGATGCGGGCGCAGGAAGATCTCGAAGATCGGGTGCTCGGTTTCGATCTTCGCGAGTGCGGTCGCGGGTTCCTCGGCCTTGTCCGTCCTGCCGTTGCCGGGCTGAAGGATCTGCCTGAGTTTGCACGGCGCCAGATCGCCGAATTCGCGGTTGAAGGTTTCGGCCTTCGTGCCGGCGCCGGGCAGGAAGAGCAGGCCGCCGCCGCGCTGGAGCAGCGCCGCCAGGCCCTGGCGCAACGTGGAGGGGAGCGCGGTCACGTCGGCGAGAATGACCACGGCGATCCCGTTCAGGTCCGCCAGCCTGGCCTCGCCGGCCGCCATCGTCTGGACGACGAACGGCGAGTCCTCCGTCGGCGCCAGCGCCGTCTTCGCGAAGAACGCCGCGTCCTCGCGCGGGTTCATGGCCGGCCGGCCGTTCAGGATCAGCGTCGGGATGCGCGGAATGACGCGGGTGTTGAAGAAGTGCAACTGCCCCGGCGTCGCGGACTCGGGTGCGCCGATCGAAAAGACGCCGAGGTTGTCGCCGGGCTGCTCGAAGACATGGCGAAAGCGGACCGAGGCGGTGCCGCGCGCCGAGATCAGCACCTTCTGCGTGTCGAGCCGCTTGCCGTTCAGCGTCAGGCAGACCTCGATGTCCTTGCGGTCCCCAGCGCCGAAGTTCGCCACGCGGACGGCCAGCGTGCGCGGTTCCCGGTCTTTCACCAGGCTGCCGGGGTATTCGGCGCCGACGATGGCCAGGTCCTCGGCGCCTTCCGCGGCCTTCAGCGTTTCGACCGTGAGCTTCACGCCCGGCGCCATGCGCCAATCGCCCTTGAACGAGCGCCAGGAAGCCTGCGGCAGGTCGGAAATCAGCACGATTTCCTTCCTGCGCGCGCCGGTGGCGGCCAACAGTTCGTCGGCTTTGCGCAGCGCCGCGACCAGCTCGGTGCCGCCCTGCCCCGGCTTCAGTTCCGCCACCGCGCGACGAACGGCATCGACCCCGGAACCGAAGGGCACGACCACCCTCGGGTGCACGCCGAAGGCGATCAGCGCGGCTTGTGCCGTGGCGTCGTCGAGATCCTTCAGGGCCGCGGCCGCCTGCAGGCGCAACGCCTCGGCCCCGCCGGCGCGCTCGATCGAAGCGGAGACGTCGGCCACCACGACGCGCGCCACGTCGGCTGGCACGGTGCCGTCCGCCGCGGCGCGCGACGGTCCGAAGATCGGGCGGGCGAAGGCCAGCGCCATCAAGCCACAGGCCAGCATCCGCATGCCCAGCAGGATCATCTCGCGCAGGTTCTTCCGGCGGAGCTGGAACTGGCTGCGTTTGCCGAAGAAGCGCGTGGCCGGGAAGTTCACGCGCTGGATCCGGTCCCGCGTCAGCAGGTGGATCGCCAGCGGCAGCAGCACGCCTGCCAGGAAGGCCAGCAGGCCGGGATTCAGAAAGGACATCATCCCATCCGGCTCCGTCGGTAGAGGTACTCGCTCAGCGCCAGCTCCAACGGCGTCGAGGCGTTCATCAGCTTGTAGTCGGCCTTCAGATCGGCGCAGCCCTTCTCGATCCGGCTGAGGTGCTTGCGCAGCTCCTCCAGGTAGACCGGCCGCATGCCGTCGGGCGAAACGAGCGTCTTCTCGCGGGTCTCCAGGTCGGTGAACTCGGTCATCGTCTGGAACGGGAAGGTCAGTTCGGCCGGATCCATCACATGGAAGACCAGCAGGTCATGGCCGGCGAAGCGGAAATGCTGCAGCGCCGAGAGGATCCCGTCGGGTTCGTCGAGCAGGTCCGAAATCAGGATCACCAGCCCGCGCCGCTTGATGCCTTCGGCCAGATCGTGCAGCGGCTTGGCGATGTCCGTCTCGCCTTCGGGCTTCAGGCCGTCGAGCGACGCCAGGATGCGCTGCAGGTGCGAATGGCGCAGTCGTGCGGGCAGCCACTCGCGGATCTTCCGGTCGAAGATGGACAGCCCCACCGCATCGCGCTGGTTCATGATGAAGTACGCCAGGCACGCGGTCAGCCTGGCCGCGTAGTCGAGCTTGGTCGGGTGCTTCTCGCCCGAGCGGTAATCCATGGAGTTCGAGGCGTCGAGGACGATATGGCAGGCGAGGTTCGTCTCTTCCTCGAACTGCTTGACATAGTGGCGGTCGGTCTTGGCGTAGACCTTCCAGTCGATGTAGCGGATTTCGTCGCCGGGCGAATACTGGCGGTGTTCGGCGAACTCGACCGAGAAGCCGCGGTACGGGCTGCGGTGCAGGCCCAACAGGAAGCCTTCGACGACGACCTTGGCCAGCAGCTGCATGTTGCTGATGCGGGCCAGGACCTCGAAGTCCAGGTACTTGTTCTTCGCCATTCTCACAACCCCGACTTCGGCTGCGGCACGGCTTCCAGCAGCCGACGCACGATCTCTTCCGGCTTCACGCCCTCCGACTCGGCGTGGAAATTCGTGATGATCCGGTGGCGCAGCACCGGGTAGGCGACCGACTGGACGTCCTGGATCGAGACGTGAGGCCGGCCGGCCAGCACCGCGCGTGCCTTGGCACCCAGCACCAGGTAATGCGCGCCGCGCAGCGAAGCGCCCGTCGAGACGTACTCCTTGACGAACGACGGCGCCTGCGCATGCACCGGGCGGCTGCGCGCGACCAGGTCGACGGCGTAGCGCACCACCGGTTCGGCGACGGGAATCTGTCGAATCAGCCGCTGGCAGGCGAGGAGTTCCTGGCCGTCCATGATCTTGGCCAGGTCCTCGACCTTCGTGCTCGTCGTCGCGGTGATGACTTCCAGTTCCTGCGCGCGCGGGAGGTAGTCCAGGTACAGCGTGAACATGAAGCGGTCCTGCTGGACGGTCGGCAGCGGATACGTGCCTTCCTGTTCGATCGGGTTCTGGGTCGCGAGGACGAAGAACGGTTCGTCCAGCTTGTAGGTCTCGCCGCTGACGGTGACCTGGTGTTCCTGCATCGCCTCCAGCAGCGCGGCCTGCGTCTTGGGCGGCGTGCGGTTGATTTCGTCGGCGAGCAGGATGTTGGTGAAGACCGGGCCGGGGCGGAATTTCAGGTTGCGCTTGCCGGTCGTGCGGTCCTCTTCAAGGACTTCCGTGCCGCAGATGTCGGCGGGCATCAGGTCGGGGGTGAACTGGACGCGGCGGAATCGGAGGTCGATGACGCGGCCGAGGCTGGAGATCAGCAGCGTCTTGGCCAGGCCCGGCACGCTGATCAGCAGGCAGTTGCCGCCGGCGAAGAAGGCGGTGATGACGTCCTCGACGACCTGTTCCTGCCCGATGATCGCCTTGCGGATCTCGCGCAGCAGCTTCTGTTTCGCTTCGCCGACGCGGACGACGGCTTCGTCGGGCGCGGTGGTGGATGTCGCCATGCTCGCGTGCCCCTTTCGCTACGCTGCCTGCGGCGCGGGAACGATTTCGACCAGCCGGCGGACCAGGTCTTCGACGGAGAGTTTGTCCACTTCCGCGCGGAACGACAATCCCACGCGATGGCGCAGCACCGGCATCAGGATCTTCTTCACATCGCTTACTGCCACGGTCTGCCGGCCGTCCTGCGCCGCGACGGACTTGGCTGCCAGCGCGATGTTCTGACTCGCGCGCAACCCCGCGCCCCAGATGACGTACTCCTTCACGAAGTCCGGCGCGCCCTTCGCCGTCGGCCGCGTCGTGTCGACCAGGTCGACGATGTATTGGCCCACGATCGGCGGAAGTTGCACGGATCGCACCGCGCGCTGGAAGGTCAACAGGTCGGCGCCGGTGAGGATCTTGTTCACCGTGGGTTTCTCGACGCCCGTGGACTGCCGCACGATCGCGACTTCGTCCTTTTCGGGGAGGTAGTCCATCAGAATCGAGAGCATGAAACGGTCCTGCTGCGCTTCGGGCAGCGGGTAGGTGCCTTCCTGTTCCATCGAAATCTGCGTGGCCAGGACGTAGTAAGGCGCCGGCAACGCGTGGGTCTGGCCGCCGAGGGTCACCTGTTTTTCCTGCATGACTTCCAGGAGCGCAGCCTGCGTCTTGGGCGGCGTGCGGTTGATCTCGTCGGCCATCAGGATGTGGCAGAAGACCGGGCCCTTGACGAAGCGGACGACGCGGTGGCCGCTCTGGTCTTCTTCCAGCACCTCGGCGCCGGAGATGTCCGAGGGCATCAGGTCGGGCGTGAACTGGATGCGCTTGAAGGAAAGGTCCATCACGCGCGCGACGGCGTCCACCAGTACCGTCTTGCCGGTGGCCAGCGGCCCCTGGATCAGGCAATGGCCGCCGGCGAACATGGCGGTGAGCAGCTGCGCGACGGGCTCTTCCTGACCGACGACGATCTTGCGCAGTTCGGTCTGGACCTGCTGTCGGGCCTGTTTGAGCCGTTCGAAGGTCCTGGCATCGACGTCGGTGGGGGTCTCTTGGGCCATGTCGGCAGTCACCTCCAGCGTCCGGGTCGATTGCGGATGGGCGATTTCGGATTGCGGATTCCGCGTGCCGCAATGACCGAATCCGGAATCTGCAAGCCCCCATCCGCAACGGCCCTGCTTAAACCTCTAACCTGCACCAGCCAGACGATCTGTACGACCCTGTTCCAGCCAACCGGTTGTGCCGCGGAAGCGGGGATACGAAGCGCTCCTCATGGATTGTACCCGAAAGCGGCAGGTGGCGTTGAAGTCCACTTGCGGCAAGATATAGACCGGTTTCGAGCCGCCGCTGCCCTCGGCAATTCCCTGTTGCCGCGCGACGTTCGACCTTTACAATCCGCGCAGTCAACCCACCCCGTGTGCGGTGTTTTCTGTGGCTGCTTGAAAAGGAGAATTCGTCATGTCAGAGATTTCAGCCCTTCATGGCCGGCAAATCCTGGATTCGCGCGGCAACCCGACCATCGAGGTCGAAGTCCAGCTTGAAAGCGGAGCGCAGGGGCGCGCGGCCGTCCCCTCGGGGGCGTCCACCGGCATTCACGAGGCCGTGGAACTGCGCGACGGCGAGAAGAGCAAGTACCAGGGCAAGGGCGTCCTGAAGGCCGTCAGGAATGTCAACGAGACGATCGCACCCGAGATGGCCGGCATGGAAGCCGCCAACCAGCGCGAGATCGACCGCAAGCTCCTCAGCCTGGACGGCACGCCCAACAAGGGCAAGCTCGGCGCCAACGCCATTCTGGGCGTTTCCATGGCCGTTGCGCGCGCCGCCGCAGCCGAGGCGGACCTGCCGCTCTATGCCTACCTCGGAGGGCCGGGCGCGACGCTGCTGCCCACCCCCATGATGAACATCCTCAACGGGGGCAAGCACGCCGACAACAGCGTGGACTTCCAGGAGTTCATGGTCATGCCGATCGGCGCGCCCTCCTTCGCCGAGGCGCTCCGGTGCGGCGCCGAAGTCTTCCACGCCCTGAAGGGACTGCTCGCCCGGCGCGGGTACGCGACGTCGGTCGGAGACGAGGGCGGCTTCGCCCCCAACCTGAAGAGCAACGACGAGGCCTGCGAGCTCATCCTCGAGGCCATCGCCGCCGCCGGGTTCACGCCCGGCAAGGATGCTGCCATCGCGCTGGACCCGGCCGCCAGCTCCTTCCGCGAGCAAGGCGCGTACAGCCTGACCAAGTCCGGCGGCGGGAGGCTGTCGAGCGACGAGCTCACTGCGCTCTATGCGGAGTGGATCGACAAGTACCCCATCGTGTCCATCGAGGACGGCCTGGCGGAGGACGACTGGGAAGGCGTCGCGCGCCAGACGGAGCTGCACGGGGACCGCGTGCAGATCGTGGGCGACGACCTCTTCGTGACGAACAAGCGGTTCATCGCCCGTGGCATCGCCGAGAAGAGCGCGAACGCCGTCCTCATCAAGCTGAACCAGATCGGCACGGTCACGGAGACGATGGAAGCCATCGAGATGTGCCGGCGCGCCGGCTGGGCCGCCGTCGTGTCGCACCGTTCCGGGGAGACGGAAGACGCCTTCCTGGCCGACTTCGCGGTGGCGATGGGAACGGGCCAGATCAAGACCGGCTCGGCGTGCCGGAGCGAGCGCGTGGCCAAGTACAACCGCCTGCTGGAGATCGAGCACGAGCTCGGTACGGCTGCTCGGTTCGCCGGCGCCCAGTGCCTGAAGGCCGTCGTGTCATGATCGAAGTGGCGCGACTGGGCCGCATCCAGCGCGCCGCGGAGGAGCTGGGCGCCGCCGCCATCGCGGAGGAGGCTCGCTCGCTCGCGGAGCGTGCCGCCGAAGGGCGCTTCTACGTGGCGTGCGTCGGGCAGTTCAAGCGCGGCAAGTCCACACTTCTCAATGCGCTCGTGGGCCATACCGTGCTCCCGGTCGGCATCGTGCCGGTGACCGCGGTGGTCACCGTGGTCCGGTACGGTGAGCGCCTCTATGCCAGGGTCCGTTTCGCCGCGGGCGGCTGGCAGGAGATCGGCACGAATGAGCTCGCCCGGTACGTGACCGAGGACGAGAACCCCGAGAACCGCGCGGGCGTGGTCGCGGTCGAGGTCTTCGTGCCCAGCAGACTGCTCGCCTCGGGCATGTGCCTCGTGGACACTCCCGGCATCGGGTCGGTGTTCGCCGGCAACACCGAGGCCACCCGCTCCTTTGTGCCCCACGTCGACGCGGCTCTCGTCGTGCTGGGTGCGGACCCGCCGATATCGGCGGACGAGCTCGCGCTGGTGAAGGAGATCGCCAAGCAATGCAGTGAAGTCCTCTTCGTCTTCAACAAGGCCGACAAGCTGACCCAGAGGGAGCTCAGCGACGCCGACAAGTTCACGCGTCGCGTCATCAAGGAGCGGGCGAACATCGACGGCCTGCGCCTGTTCTATGTGAGCGCGACGGAACGTCTCGCCGGGCAGGGGCCGCCCCGGGGGTGGCCCGAGCTCATGGACGCTCTCGACACTCTCGCGCGTCGGTCTGGGAGCGACCTCGTGCGGGCGGCCGAGCAGCGCGGGCTCGCGCTGCTGGCGGATCGATTGTCGCGGCACCTCGATGAGCAGCGTGGCGCGCTCCTGAGGCCGGTCGAGGAGTCGGAGCGACGGGTGCAGGCGCTGCGCTCGTGCGTGGCGGAAGCCGAGCGCGCGCTGTCCGACCTTGGCCATCTGTTCACCGCCGAGCAGGAGAGGCTGGCCCGCATCTGGAGCGACCGGCAGGAGGCGTTTTTGAAGCGCGCGAAGCCGGCCGCACGCGCTGAGCTCGCCGAGGCCATTCGAGCGGTGGAGGAACGCCGTGGCCCATCGCTGCGGGAGAAGGCAATCCAACTCGCCGACGAGATCTCGCGCAAGTGGCTCGACGCGTGGCGCGCCGAGGCGCAACCGGCGGCCGAGGCACTGTACGTGGAGGCCATGCGCCGCTTCGCCGACCTCGCGAACGGCTTCCTCACCAGGCTGGCCTCGGCCGACCCCGCCATGGCCGGGCTGGCGCGAACCGTCGAACCCGAGACCGGGTTCACCTTCCGCAGCAGGATCTACTACACCTCGCTCATGACGCTCACGATGCGGAGCCCGGCCGAATGGTTCCTCGACCTCGTGCGCTCCAGGGAGCGGCAGCTTCGGGTCCTCGATCGCCAGGTCGGCGAGTATTTGGAAACCCTCATTTGCGCCAACTCGAACCGCATCGTGAGCGACTTCGACGACCGGGTGACCGAGAGCCGCAGGAGCTTCCAGTCCAAGATCCGCTCGGCGCTTGCCGAGGTCGCAACGTCCGCCGAGATCGCGCTGGCGAAGGCCAAGGAATGTCGGTCGCAGGGGAGCCAGGCCGTGCAGCAGGAGGTGGTGCGCATCAACACGCTGGGCGATCGTCTGAGGGCGCTCGGTCTGACAGGGAAGGAAGCCCACTAATGAAGAACGTCACCGAGTCGATCCTGCCCGCGGTGCGCGGCATGGACGTGGCCGATCAGGCCGCGCTGGACAAGAAGCTCTGCGAGGTGGACGGCACGGCGAACAAGGACAAGCTCGGCGCCAACGCTGCGCTGGCCACCCGCAAAGGCGTCGCCAACGCCGTGCGTGTCAAGCTCAACCCGATCGGGACGATCAGCAGACCCTGCAGGCGATGTCTGGGGCGACCGAGGCGAAGTACACGCTGATGGTGAGCCACCGTTCGGGCGAGACCACCGACGACTTCATCCGGAGACCCGGCTGGTTTCCGACAGTGCCGATCGAGAAGTGAAAAAAAATTTGCTTTCAGCGCGCCTCGAACTGTGCTAGGGGGTCACGGAGAGCGTCCGTTGTCCGGACACCGATACATTATGGGCTCGAGGAAACGATGACGGTCTTCTGGTTCGCGAAGTGCAACTGATGCGCCCTCCGGGAGGCCGGTCGGTCTCCGCGGAAGGCGCGCCAACGCCCGGATCAGCCGCCCGCCTGAGTGCACTCTTTGGGACGCGGGCGGACTCGATCCGCTTGCAGCCAAGGAGGCGCGCGAATGTCGATTGACCTTTTCGAATCAGCGACCGAGTGCGGGTGCGCCGCCAAGGTGCCGGCGCAGGAGCTGGCCGGATTGCTCCGCGGGGTGGAGGGGACGAGCGACCCGGCGGTCCTCGTTGGCCCCGACACCCTCGACGACGCGGGGGTGTACCAGCTCTCGAGCGAGCAGTGCCTGGTCCAGACGGTGGATTTCTTTCCCCCCGTGGCCCGCGATCCGGAGGACTACGGCCGGATCGCGGCGGCGAACTCGCTCTCCGACGTCTACGCCATGGGCGGGAAGCCACTCACCGCCCTCGCCGTGGTTTGTTTTCCATCCCGGCTGGTCAAGGACGGGGTGCTCGCCGCCGTCACCCGCGGGGCCGCCGAAAAGCTGCGCGAGGCGCGGTGCACGCTTTTGGGCGGACACTCGATCCTCGATCCCCAGCCCAAGTTCGGTCTGTCCGTGACCGGAATGATTCGCCCAGAAGCGTTGCTCACCAACGCCCGGGCCAAGCCCGGCGACATCCTCGTCCTCACCAAACCGCTCGGCACCGGGGTCACCATCATGGCAATCCGTGCCGGCCTGGCGAGCGCCGAGCAGGAGCAAAGCGCGAACCAGTCGATGGCGACGCTCAATGCCAAATCCGCGGAGTTGGCCCGGCGTTGCGGCGCAGTCTGCGCCACGGACATCACCGGCTTTGGCCTGCTGGGCCACGCCATGCAACTCGCCCGCGCGAGCGGAGTGGCGCTGGAACTCGGCGTTGGGGGCGTGCCCTTCCTCGACGGCGCGCAGGGCTTCGCCGAGCAGGGGTTGCTGTCGGCGGCGGCGTACAGCAACCGGGACTACGTGGGCGGCGCCGTGCGCTTCGACGACGACGTGCCGCTTGCCGCGCGCGATCTGTTCTTCGATCCGCAGACCTCGGGAGGCATGCTGATATGCTGTCCGCCGGCGCGGATCGGAGATCTGCTGGCATGGGCGCGCACGGAGCTGTCCACGCCGTTTGGCGTGGTGGGTCGCGTGGTCGAGGCTGGCGCTGGACCGCTCATCACCGTGCATCGACGCGTCGACGAGGCGGCTCTCGGACGAGGCGGCGCGCCGTGATCTACCTCGACAACGCCGCCACTTCGTGGCCCAAACCAAAATCCGTGCCCCAGGCGATGGAGCGGTTCCTCCGGGAATACGGCGCCAACCCGGGCCGCTCGGGCCATGCGCTGTCGATCCAGGCCGGCCGCGTCGTCTTCGAGGCGCGGGAGCGCGTGGCTCGGCTATTCGGTCACCGCGACCCCCTGTCGGTGGTGTTTACCAAAAACGCGACAGAGGCACTCAACATGGCGATCCTCGGGCTATTGCAGCCAGGGGATCACGCGATCACCAGCACCATGGAACACAACTCCGCGCTGCGGCCGCTGCGATTTCTCGAGGGGCGCGGCGTCGCGGTGTCGCGCATTTCCTGCGGCGCCGACGGCACGCTCGACCCCGGCGACGTGGCGCGCGCCATCTCGCCCGCGACGAGACTCATCGTGCTGAGCCACGCCTCCAACGTCGTCGGCACCCTGTGCCCCATCGCGGAGATCGGCCGACTGGCCAGAGAGCGCGGTTGCCTCTTCTGCGTAGACGCCGCGCAGAGCGCAGGCGCTGTTCCGATCGACATGGCCGCCATGGGCATCGACCTCTTGGCGTTCACCGGCCACAAGTCGCTCTATGGACCGCAGGGCACCGGAGGCCTGTGCATCGGAGATAGAGCGCGGGGGCGGCTGCGCCCGCTGCTCTACGGCGGCACCGGCAGCGCCTCGGACTCGGACGTCCATCCCGATTTCTTGCCAGACCGCTTCGAGGCCGGAACGCAAAATGCGGTCGGGCTGGCCGGGCTCGCCGAGGGGATCGCCTTCGTCGAGGAGCGGGGCCTCGAGAACATCCGGCGGCACGAGACAGCGCTCACCACGCGGCTGTTCGAGGGGCTCCGGGAGGTGCCGGGGGCGCGCGTGTTCGGAACGCAAGACGCCCAACGGAAGATCGCGGTCGTCTCGTTCAACCTCGAGGGCTGGAGCTGCTCCGAGGTCGCCCAGGCCCTCGAGGACCGCGCCGGCATCTGCTGCCGGGCCGGGCTCCACTGCGCGCCGCTTTCGCACCGCCAGCTCGGGACTTTTCCCGAAGGCACGGTGCGTTTCAGCCTGGGGCTCTTCAACACCGAAACGGAAATCGCCGCCGCGATCGACGCCGTGCGCGAGATTGCGAAGCGGCCGAAAGGAGGCTTGCCGTGAAGAAAACCATCGACGCCCGCGGGCTCGCCTGCCCGCAGCCCGTCATCCTCACCCTCAAGGCCATCGCCGACGCCGCCGAGGTGACAACGATCGTGGACAACCAGGCCGCGGTCGAGAACGTGACCCGGCTCGCTCGCTCCAAGGGGTGTTCCATCGAGGTTACGAAAAAAGAAGACGGGATCTACCTGACCATCCGGCGCGAAGGCGCGCCGTCCGAGCCGGCGGTCGCCGAGCACGTCGTGGTCTGCTCCACATCGAGCGCCGCGGCTGGACCGCTGGTGGTCTTCGTCCCCTCCGATTGCTTCGGCCGCGGCCCTGCCGAGTTGGGAGAGCGTCTCATGGGCGCATTTTTCCATACGCTGCTCGACGTCGCGCCCAAGCCCAAGAAGATCATCTTCATGAACACCGGAGTGAAGCTGTTGATCGAAGGCTCCCGCGCGCTCGACGACATCAAGGCCCTGGCGGCGCAGGGGATCGAAGTGCTCGCCTGCGGGACCTGTTTGAGCTATTTCGAGCTTACGGAAAAGCTCGCGGTGGGTCGGGTGTCGAACATGTACGACATCGCCAGTGCGCTTCTGGAGGCAAGCAAGGTTGTCGAGCTGTGATCCACAACCGCGCTTCGGGGTGGCGCTGTTTCACTCCGTACAGGGCGCGCTCGGCGCGGAAAAGCTCCTCGTCGCGGCCGGCGTGCCGCACAAGCTCATCGCCGTGCCGCGCCACTTGAGCTCGAACTGCGGCTTCTGTGTCCGGTTCGACTGGGCGAGCAGGGAGACGGTCGAGCGGGTGCTCTCGGCAGCGAACCTCGGCGTCGAGGGAATCGTGGAGCTGTGAGGTGTCCCCTGGTGCCCTGGTGGTGCCCTGGTGCCACCCGCCCCGGTTTCACTTGTATTATCAGTATGTTGGCTCAGAAAACCAGAGCCTTTGATGAAAATCTGATGGTCGACCGGGTAGGGATGGCTCGAAAGCGAACGCCACTGATACATTTCACAATTGATTTCAAACAGTTGAAATCCGCGCCGAGCAAGCGCCAATGGCATACGCTTTGCTTGCAAATTTGGCGGAATTGTCATCAGAAAGGAGATGAGAATCATGAAATCGATGGGATTTCTGCTGGGTTTCTTTCTGTTTCTGCCAATCGCCGGATGCGCCGGCGAGGAGCGCCTGTGGCCGCCCGACATCACCGCGCGCGAGACGGCGCTGATCAATGCCTCCAACCAGTTCGGCTTTTCGCTTTTTTCCAAGGTGATCGAGCACTCCGACGGCGGCAACGTGTTCATCTCGCCGCTTTCAGTGTCCATGGCTCTCGGCATGACCGAGAACGGCGCGGCCGGGCAGACGCTGTCGGCCATGAAGGCCACCCTGGGCCACGCGGGGCTCTCCGACGAAGAGATCAACCAGGGCTATCGCACGCTCATCGACTACCTCACCCGTCTCGATCCCAAGGTGACAATGGAGATCGCCAACTCGATCTGGTACCGAGACGGTCTGCCCGTGCTGCCGGGGTTTGTCGAGATCAACCAGGCCTTCTTCGACGCGCTGGTGACGGCGCTCGATTTCGACGACCCGTCCGCCGCCGGCACGATAAACGCCTGGGTGAACGGCGCCACCCACGGCCGCATCGACAAGATCGTCTCCAGCCCCATCGACCCGACGCTGGTGATGTTTCTCATCAACGCGGTGTACTTCAAGGGCGACTGGACATTGCGCTTCGACCGGTTCGACACCGCGGACGCGGTCTTCCATGGCGCCGCCGGCGACCGCGACGTGCCCATGATGAAGTTGCACGATGACGAACTCGCCTACCTGGAGGACGGCGGCACCCAGATCCTCGATCTCGCGTACGGCGGCGGGAAGTTCGCCATGGCGCTGTTGCTCCCGGCGCCGGGTCAGACGGTGGACGAGCTGGCCGCTTCCTTGACCCCGGAACGCTGGGCTGACTGGATGGCGCGGCTTTCCGAGCAGGAGGGCGAGGTGTTCCTGCCGCGCTTCGAGCTCGAGTTCGAGGCGTCGCTCAAGCCGGTGCTTTCGGTCCTCGGCATGGAGATCGCCTTCGACCCCGGCGCGGCGGACTTCTCCCGCATCCTGCCCGAAGGCGGGCTTTTCATCAGCGAGGTGCGGCACAAGAGTTTCGTGCGGGTGGACGAGGAGGGCACCGAGGCCGCGGTGGTGACATCGGTGGAGGTGGGCATCACCTCGGTGCCGGCGTTCTTCGTGTTCCGGGCCGACCGGCCCTTCCTGTTCGTGCTGCACGAGCGAGCTTCCGGAGCGCTGCTCTTTATGGGCAAGCTGGTGGATCCGACCAGCCTTCGAGCCTGACCGCGTACCAAGATTCGACACCCGCATGCCACCCATTTCCCCGCCCGGTTTTTCGCGCCGCCGAGCCTTGGACGCTCTTTGCTTTCGAAAAATGAATTGCGCATAATGGGGGCATGAAAGCCCAATTGCGAATCTCGCTTTTTCTGTTCGTCGCGGCGCTTGCGGCCAGTGCCGGTGCGGTCAACATCGAGGCCACCTGGGATCCAGTGACGCTCGACGTGCAGGGCGGTCCCGAAAACATCAGCCATTACATGTTGTACTGGGGCCTCACCGCCCGCCCGGGAGACGTGGTGAGCCCGGCCGACGGGCGATTTTCGTACGATTCGCAGGCCAACGTGGGCAATGTGACGCGCTCGACCCGCCAGGGATTGCTGGGCGGGCGGACGTATTTCTTCTCGGTGGCCGCGGTGGATCGAGATGGCAACATCTCCGACTATTCGGCCGAGGTCAGTGTCTCGCTGCCCGACATCGACTCGGGGCCCATCGACGGCGGCCCGGACGGCGGCGTCGACGGGGGAGCGGACGCCGGGCCGGACGGCGGCTCGGGCGGCGATGGCGGCGGCGATGTCTCGGGAGGCTGCAGCTGCGGCGTGGGAGCGGGCGGCGGCATTTGGGCGCTGCTCGGCCTCGGCTTCCGCCGGCGCCGGAGACGGGCATGAACCGTCGCGCCTTCCTCCAGGCGGCCGCGGCGCTGCCCGTGTTGCTGCGAGGGGGAGGGAAGGCAAACGCTCAAAGCCCGATTTCGGCGGGCGGCGGCGACCTCGGTCGCACGGTGGCGCTGGTCCACGGCAGCGACGCCGAAAAGATGGTGCGCAAGGCCTTCGATATCCTGGGCGGGGCCCGGCGCTTCGTGCGCACCGGTTCTCTGGTGGCGGTGAAACCCAATGTCTCTTTCGCCAACGCGCCGGATTGGGGCAACAACACCAATCCCGAGGTGCTGGCCGCCGTGTGCAAGGTGTGCCGCGAGGCCGGCGCACGCAAGGTACTGGTGCTCGACTACCCGCTCGCTCGCGGGGCCGAGGCGCTGCGCCAGAACGGCGCCGAGCAGGCCGTGAAGGACCTTCGCGGAGTCAGCCTGCGCGTGCTCGGCGCCGAGACCGACTTCCGGCCGGTGCGGGTATCCGGAGCGAAGGCCCTGCCCGAGATCCAGGTGGCGCGAGAGGCGCTGGACGCGGACCTGCTGATCAATCTTCCCGTGGCCAAGGCGCATGACGCCGTGGCGGCGAGCCTGGGCATCAAGAACCTCATGGGTCTCATCTGGGACCGATCGGTGTTCCACTCGCAGGTCGAGATCCACGCGGCGCTGTGCGATCTGGCCCGGGTTGTGCGGCCGGGGCTCACCCTCATCGACATGACCCGAATCATGGTCACGAACGGACCCAAGGGTCCTGGGGAGGTGGTGACACCCGAGGCGCTGGTGGCCAGCGTCGATCCGGTGGCCGTGGACGCCTTCGCTCTGACCCAATCCCGCTTCAACGGACGCAAGCTCGCGCCGCGACAGTTGCGATACCTTACGCTGTGCCACGAGGCCGGTCTGGGGCAGATCGACCTCGGCCAGTGCCGCATCGTCAAGGAGAGCGCCTGATGCGCTGCGGGCCGGGGCGGGGCAGCGCCGCGCGATGGCTCCTTCTGGCGGCGTGGGTACTGGGGTTTGCGCCGGTTGCCGCGGCGCGCTACCCGCGAGTGGCCCGCGACGCGCAGGGGACCTGGGTTCCGGCGGATTCGGCGTTGATCCTGATCACCGGCGACCTGTGGACGTTTTTCACCGCCAGAGACGGGCTCAGCGCCGACCGGGTGCGCCGGGTCGCCCCCGACGAACGCGAGGTGTGGGCCGCCACCGCGCGAGGCCTCTCCCGCATGGACCGCAACTCCCGCCGCTGGGAGACGCTGCATTCGCCCGACCCGCTGCCCTCCGAAAACGTGCTGTGCGTGGCGGTGGATGAGTTCTACGTCTGGGTCGGGACCGACGCCGGAGCGGTCCGTCTCGACAAGCAGAGCCGGGTCTGGACCCGGTTGGAGGACGAACGCGGCCCCGGGCGGAGGGCGGTGTACGATATCCTCTCGCTGGGCCGGACCGTGGTGTTCGGTCTCGAGGAGGAGGTGCTGCTGCTCGATCGCCAGACCGGACGCTTCGCGCGCTACGGCCGGCCGGAGGGCCTGCGCGCCGGCGTCATCGACGAAATCCTCAAGCTCGGTGACAGCCTGTGGTTTCTCGGCCAGGAGGGGATGGCCCGGCTGGACCTGCGCACCCGCGAGATCAACTCCTTCGGCGCGCGCGAGGGCCTGCCCAGCCCGCAGGTGAACGCCCTGGCCCAGGTTCAGGGCGAGATCTGGATCGCCACCGATGAGGGCATCGTGGTGTATTCCTCGGCGAGCGATGCCATTTCCCAGTTTTTGTACCGCGAGGGAATGCCCCCGGGAGTGGTGACCGGCATCGAGCCGGCCCTTCCCTATGTCTGGGTGTCCACTTCCCAGGGGTTGGGCGTCTTCAATACCCTGAACCGCACATGGGAAGGGCGCCGCGAGGAGGACGGCCTGGTGGACCGCGACATCCAGGGTCTGGCCCTGGCGGGTTCGTCTCTGGTGCTGCTGCAAGGGGGAGGGGTCCAGGGATACGATACCCAGCGGGACGAATGGCGGACGTTTCGCATCGATGACATCTGGGCCGGAAGGGCCGGCGAGGCCCAGGGCCCATCCGGGTTTCGCGCCAACCTGGAGCTCACCGTGGACGGCGAGGGGATGTTTCAGGGGTCCGCGGGCGGGAGCTTCACCCGCACCGGCCAGCTCTTTCCCGATGTCAGGCTGGGCCTGGGCACGGCGCTTCCCGACGGCCGCAGCGTGGACGCCTCGCTGAGCCTCAATACCTCCTGGATGTGGGCCGAGGGAAAGACCCTGGATCTGGGCCTGCGCGAATACGACGGCGAGGTCCGGGTGCGCGGCAACGCCGAGGACGCGCTGCGGGAGATCCTGGTCTCGGCGCGCCTGCCGCTGCGCCGGCCGGAGGACCGGCGCGAGCTGGCCGACGACCTGTGGCTGGAAGGCGCATCCGTGCGTGGCAGCCTGGGCGCGGATCGCGAAAACGCTCCGGTCGAGGTGGAGGCCCAGCTCGGACTTTCCCGCGGAGAGCGGACGCGGGAGTTCTTTCGCGGCTCGATCGAGACTTCCTATACGTTGTCCCATCCCTATATCGTCCCCGGCTCCGAGATGGTCAAGGTGGACGGGATGATCCTCGAGCGCGACGTGGACTATCTCATCACCCACACCACCGGCCAGCTCTCTTTCCTCAACCCCGACCTGGTGAACGCGCTCTCTCTGATCGACATCACCTACACCTACGAGCAGACGCCGCGCGAGGGGCTGGTCGGGCGCAGCCTGCTGCAGATGCTGCCGCTCGACAACGAACTCGGGAGTTTCAAACGCTCGGGGACGCCGGTGTACGTCACCGACGAATCCGGTCTGGAAAAGCAAATCGACGGCGCCGCGCCCAAGTACATCGACCGCGGCTGGCAGGAGGCGGTATTCGCCGACTACACCCAGGGTTCGACCACTGTCTCCGTCGTCATCCACGACATGGGCTCGCCGGAGCAGGCGCGCGAGATGTTCGAGTACGAGCGGCCGGTGAGCCACGAAGTGCTGTGGCAGGAGCCGGATTCCGAGGCGCTCCTGGACCAGGGGTTGCCGACGGCCTACGCCGCCAAGATGCGGCTCGAGCAGTACTTCGTGGAGCTCACGGTGGACGAGAAGAGCAAGTCGTCCGAGATCCTGATCGGGCTGTTCGCCGAGAACATCCGCACCAAGGGCAGCCTGTCCGGAACCCTGCGGGACACGCTGAGGCCGTTTCTGGGGCGGATGCGCGTGGGGCTTCGGCCGAACGAGCACGCCGGCGTGGGATTGGGATGGATCGGCGAGCAGGATCTGGAGGATCGAGATCTGGCGCGCGAGCGCGGGCTCGAACCCGGAGCGCGCCAGGTCGGACTGCTCGACGCCTGGACGCGGCACGCCCTGGGCGAAGGCGACTTTGGCGGCGAGCTGCGCACCTTCCTCCAGGCTGGCCGGAGCGTCTCCCGGGATCGTCTCCTGGGGACCCGGACGGGTCAGGCCCTCAGCGGGGACGTCATCTACAGCGCTCCGGCGCTGAACCTGCGTCTGGACGGAGAGGCGCACAGCCGGGACTTCGCCGCGCCGGCCGAGCGCAACACCGTGCTGGGAACCTTGCAAAACGACCTGCGGGCCGATGCGACCTTCTCGCCGTGGCGGTTCTTGCCCTTGCGCCTGCTCTATGAGCGCGAGCAGTCCTCGCTCGATCCGGAGTTTTCGCCCGAGGGACCGGGAAGCGGCGTCAACGAAAACCTCTCGGCGCGGATCGGTTTTCAGCAGGATCGCTGGCCGACGATGTGGCTGCTCGGCAGCCGGAGCCTGCTGGAGGCCAACGGACACCGCGACCGGAAGCTGCGCCTGGCGGGGAGCTTTTCCTACGATCTGGCCCATGGACTGCTGCGCTCGTGGGGGATGAAAAAGCTCTTGTTGCTCGCCTACTACGATCGCTCCGAGGCCGTGATCGAACGGCAGGGGCAGTTCGGGAGCGAGTGCTGGCGAGCGCTGGGCAGCATGCCCGGCACGGCCGAGAACCTGCGCCTGGAGCTCAAGGCCGCTCCGACCCGGACCGAGGACGGCTACGTCCGCTTTGAGCGCAAGACCTTCATGCCGGGCGCGCGGCCGGCGGCCGGGGCGGGCTTCGGCGCGGCATCCCAGGATGGCTGGGAACTCATCGGCGGGGCGGTGAGCCGCGTGGTGCCGGGGATGGTGCCGACCTTCAACGCCAAGATCAGCTCCTTTCAGGGCCAGGACTCGCAGGGAGAGCGCACCTGGCAGACGAGCTCGCTGCTCTCGGGGCAGATCGAGCTCTATCCCGGCAGTTGGTGGGAGTGGCTGGGTTCCACCCGGCTGGCGGTGAGCTACGGGTTCACCGAGGGCGAGCAGAGCAACGGCGTGGGGGAGGACGAGTGGGCCAAGGCCGGCGACATCCACCGCCATCAGGTCGAGGGCCAGGCGAGCTATGGCAAGTACGACGACATGCTGCGGTTCGAGAGCCGCAACCGTTTCTGGCAGGTGTATTCCGGCGAGGGTCTTCCCAGGACCGAGCGCTTCTTCGAATCGCAGAACCGCATTGCCTTTCGCCCCATCTACACCTCGCCGATCGTGCTGAGGTTCGACGCCTCCGACCTTTCCAAGCTCCAGGACAGCCTGTGGGGCCGCACCCTCACCCTCACCCCCGCCCTGGAGTGGGAACGGCGGTGGTCGCCGGACCTGGTGACGCGGTTGCGCCTGTCGCTGCCGATCCGCACTTTGACGGACGTCATCGAGCCGGTGTCGGGCAACCGCCTGAACGGCACCGACTGGTCCCTGGTGCCCTGGCAAGAGGTGCGCCTGCGCCTGACCGGACCCGGGCCGGGGCAGACCCTGCGCCTGATGCTGCGGCTCTACCAGCAGTTCCTTCGCGGAGACGGGATCGATACCGAGAAGGCGGTGGAGCTGTTCAGCTCGCTGTGGCTGGACTGGGAGCGCACCGGATCGTTCATCGTGCGCCTGGGCGCCCAGCACACCTGGCACCGGTGCCTGGCGCTCCGGGATGGAAGCTGCCGTTCCACCCACGCCATCCAGCCGTCACTCACCGCCATCGCGCGATTCTGAGCTGTTGCCGCGTTTGCGCCATTCGGATTCAGCCCGCGATGCGGCGCAGGAAGTGGCGCAGGCCCGAGAAGCGCTTTTGCTTTCCGGTGGCGGCCGAGGCGGGCTGGGACGGCCCGACCGGGGCGGGGCCGGTGGGTTCGAGGCCGATGTCCTCCGCCGCCACCGGCGTTCGCGCCACCATCTGGACGTGCATGGGCTCGCCGGTGTCCGCCGACCGCGCCGAGACCTCCAGGATGGACTCGCTGTCCAGGGAGAGTTTGGTCTTGAGCCGGATCTTGCCGCGCGGGGCCTTGGGAAACCCGGTGATGACGAAGGCGCCGAGAAATTCGTTTTCCACGCAGCGCGGCGCCTCGCCCTGGTACAAGAACACCTCGATGGCCTGCTGATCGTCGTGGACCGTGGTCACACCGACCTCGCGCTCGGCGGGCAACGGGCTGTTGGCCTCGAACAGGACCTTGAACGAACCGTCCGGCTGCCGGCCGCCGATGCTCATCGGCAGGACGTCGATGAGGCGCACGCTCTTGTTCGAGAGCAGCGAGTGGGCCATGAGCGCCGCGCCGCAGGCTACCGCCTCGTCGGGATGGACGCCCTTGGTGGGAGCCTTGCCGAAGAGCCGGGTCACCCGGTCGACCACCATCGGCGTCCGGGTCTGGCCCCCCACCAGGATGACCGAGTCGATCTTGTCGGGGGTCAGATTGGCCGCATCGAGGACTTCCATGCAGACCTCGGAGGCCCGCTCCACCAGGTCATCCACCAGCGATTCGAACTGCTCGCGGGTGATGTCGGTGCGAAAGTCCTTGAACTTGCCCTGCGAGATGGTGATGTACGGCAGATCGATGGTGGTGTGGGTCTTGGCCGACAGCTCGATCTTGGCGCGCTCGGAGGCGTCCTTGAGGCGCTGGGTGATGACGTTGTCGCACTGGAGGATTTCGCCGGTGGTGCGCTCGTATTCGCTCAGGATGAACTGCACCACCCGGTCGTCGAAGTCCACGCCGCCCAGGAAGGTGTCGCCGCCGGTGGCGATGACGCGGAAGACGTTTTCGAACAATTCCAGCACCGAGGCGTCGAAGGTGCCGCCGCCCAGGTCGTACACCAGGATCTTCTTGTCGAAGTCTTTGTTGAGGCCGTAGGCCAGCGCGGCCGCGGTCGGTTCGTTGATGATGCGCACCACGTCGATGCCGGCGATGGCTCCGGCCTGGCGCACCGCCTCGCGCTGGTTTTCGGTGTAGTAGGCGGGGACGCTCACCACCGCCTGGGTGACGTTTTCCTTGAGGTACTCGCACACGTTGCGCCGAAGCTCGTTGAGGATGAGCGCCGAAACCTGGGGCAGGGAGAACACCCGGTCGCCGATCTTCGCGCCGACCTCCATGTCGCCGATGGGGACCACCTGGTAGCTGAAGTACTTGGCCAGCATGGAGACTTCCTCGGAGTAGAAATGCCGGCCGATGAAGCGCTTGGCGCCGTAGATGGTGTTGATGGGATTGATGAGGAGCTGCTTGCGGGCGTCGTCACCCACCAGCAGCCGCCCCTTGTCGTCCAGGGCCACGATGGAAGGAGTGGTGCGCTGGCCCTTGCGCGATGGGATCACCTTGGGAAAGTCGTCCAGAACGACCGAGACGCAGGAGTACGTCGTCCCCAGGTCGATGCCCATGATGTGCTTGCTCTTGGGCAGATTCGACGGTGGGAGCTCCACTCCTTCCGGAAGCCTGTCGAAGTCCGTCCCGCTCTCGTTGGGCATGTCGTCCTCCCGGCAGAACGAGCTGGATTATTCTCCATGGACCGGCGGGTGTCAATTCGCACGAACGGAGAAAAACCATAGAGGAAAATACCGCAAATCGGCGGTGCGGGACCTCTTGCCGAGATTCTTTCGGCAGGGTTTTCTGCGGATGGAGATCAGGCCTTGGCCTTCTTCTCGATCTTGGCCCAGGCGTCCTTGAGGGAGACGGAGCGGTTGAGCACCGGCCGGCCAGGCCGGGAATCGGGATCGAAGCAAAAATAGCCCAGCCGCTCGAGCTGGCAGAAAAATCCCGCGGGCCGGTCGGCCAGGGCGGGTTCCAGCCGGCAGCCGGTGAGGATTTCCTCGGACTTCGGGTTGATGTTGTCGAGCCAACTCTTGCCCTCGTCCACGTCGTCGGGGTCGGGTTTCGTGAAGAGGTGCTCATACAGCCGCACCTCGGCCTCGACCGCATGTTGCGCGGAAACCCAGTGCAGCGTGCTCCTCACCTTGCGCCCGTCCGGGGCATCGCCGCCGCGCGTGGCCGGGTCGTAGCTGCAGCGAAGCTCGACCACCTGACCGCGCTCGTCCTTGAGGACGCGCTCGCAGCGCACGAAGTAGGCCGCGCGCAGCCGCACCTCGCGCCCCGGGCTCAGGCGGAAGAACTGCTTGGGGGGATCCTCGCGAAAGTCGTCCTGCTCGATGTACAGCACCCGCGAGAAGGGCACCGCGCGCGTTCCAGCGGAGGGGTCCTCGGGATTGACCGGCGCCGGGAACTCCTCGGTCTTTCCGTCGGGGTAGTTCTCGATGACCAGACGCAGCGGCCGCAGCACGCCCATGAAGCGCATGGCGCGCCGGTTGAGATCCTCGCGCAGGCAGTGTTCCAGGAGCTGGATGTCCACGGTGGAGTTGGTCTTGTCCACGCCGATGAGACGGCAGAATTCGCGGATGGCCTCGGGCGTGTAGCCGCGGCGGCGCAAGCCCGCGATGGTGGGCATGCGCGGGTCGTCCCAGCCGCGCACCACGCCGCGCTGCACCAGCTCGAGCAGACGGCGCTTGCTCATCAGGGTGTAGGTGAGATTGAGACGCGCGAACTCGATCTGCTTGGGATGGTGCACCCCGAGCTGGTCGAGAAACCAGTCGTACAGCGGCCGGTGGTTTTCGAACTCGAGCGAGCACAGCGAGTGGGTCACGCCCTCGATGGAGTCTTCCAGCCCGTGGGCCCAGTCGTACATGGGATAGAGGCAGAAGCGGTCGCCCTGGCGGTGGTGGGTGCGGTGCAGGATGCGGTACATGACCGGATCGCGCAGGTTGATGTTGGGGGAGGCCATGTCGATCTTGGCGCGCAGGACCTTGGACCCGTCGGGGAACTCTCCGGCGCGCATGCGGCGGAAGAGGTCGAGGTTCTCCTCCACCGAGCGGTTGCGGTAGGGGCTCTCCTGGCCGGGTTGGGTCAGCGTGCCGCGGTAGGCGGTGATCTCGTCGGCGGAGAGATCGTCCACGTAGGCCTTGCCCTGGCGGATGAGATCCTCCGCCCAGCCGAGCATGCGCTCGAAGTAGTCCGAGGCGAAATACATGTGTTCGCCCCAGTCACGCCCCAGCCAGCGCACGTCGCGCTGGATGGCGTCGATGTACTCCTGGTCCTCCTTGGCCGGGTTGGTGTCGTCGAAGCGCAGGTGGCAGCGGCCGCCGTAGTCCTCGGCGACGCCGAAATCGATGTGGATGGCCTTGGCGTGGCCGATGTGCAGGTAGCCGTTCGGCTCCGGGGGAAAGCGGGTGACGACCTTTCCGCCGAAGGTGTTCTGGCGGATGTCCTCCTCGACGATCTCGCGGATGAAATCCTTGCGGGCCGGGGTTTTTTCAGGTTCGCTCATGGGAAACGCTCCCGTGTTGGAATGGCGGCGCGCAGCTTGCCACGCGGTCGAGGGAAAATCAATCATGTGCTTTCGAACCGGCCGCCGCCGATCCCGCCGGCGCCGTCCGGCCGGTCCTCGGCGCATGTTGCGGGCTGAAAAAAAACCCCGCGCCGGGGCGCGGGGTTTCACTGGGGGACAAGGATTCGAACCTTGATAGTCAGATCCAGAGTCTGATGTCCTGCCGTTAGACGATCCCCCATCAACTATCGCCGGGCTTTTTGGGCGCGGCGGGTTTTGGGCTTTTCTTCTCCGCTTCGGCGGCGATGGCCGCGAGTTCGGCGTCGGTGAACACCACGAAGATGAAGGTCTGGCCGCGGTTCTCGTAGATGTTGAGGCCGTCCCAGCGCCGGCCGGGGGCCTTGTTGCGCATGTGCATGCCGCGGACGGCCGGGGTGTTGATGATCTTCTCGAAGGAGATGTTCTCGTCTCCCGCGAACACCTTGCGATAGTAGGTCAGGGTGTCCTCATAGGTCCGCGGCGAGCGGAAGCGGTGCTCACCGGCCTTCTTGGCGTACGGGATCACGGGGGCGGAGCGGTACAGATCGGGAGGGGTCTCGGCGGCGAGCGCGGGCGGCGACAGGATCCACCCGGCGGCGAAAAATGCGGCCGCCGTCACTCCCAGGCGAACGCCGGTTGTCAAATAGCCTCTCATCGGCGGGGGAGTTTACGGATGTGACCCGGTCCTGTCAAGCAAAAGCTCGCTCGACCCAAAGGTCGGTCAGTCGGGGCGCCGAAGGCTCACGCCTCAGACGCTGCCGCGCAGCCGTTCCCAGCCGGATTGCAGGCACAGCGCAAGCGCCGCGGTGCCGGCTCGCAGGCTCTCGCCGGGCGTGAACACGGTCAGGGCACGCTCTCCCGATGCGGCCAGGGTTGCCGCGAGCAGCAGGCCGGCCGCTCCCGACAGGACCATGGGCCATTCCCCGGCCGGGAAGAACCAGGCCGCGGCCACGGTGGCGACCAGGTAAGGGCCCAACCAGAGAAACTCCACCGCCGGCCGCGCGGGCTTCTTTCGCAGCAGAGTGTTGAGAAGCAGCCCGGCGAGAAGCCCGCCGACGATCAGTGTCGGATTGAGCAAGAGATCGCGGCCGCCGCCGGCGGCGAAGCAACCGATGCCGCCGCCGATCATCGCCCAGGACAGAAAGAACCACGCCGCCTCAAGCCCGATCCTCCCCCGGCCGAGAGCCGGCGCCGCCGTCCACACCAGAAGACCGAGACCGAGCAGAGGCCAGCGCAGAAGGTGCATGAGCCGTTCCTCGATCAGCGCGGCGCAGAGCCACATGGCCATTAGACCCGCGCCGACGCCGAGCGAGAAGACGAGGCGGCCTTTGAAAAGGAATGCTCGCTGGATGTCGCCGCCCGCCATCGCCGCGGTGAACACCGGCTCCCGGGGGATGCCCAGGCGACGTTTTTCCTGGGGTGTCTGCGCGGTCATGGTTTCACCTCCGGCGGGAAACCCGCTCAGGCCCGTGTGTATTCCATGGTCATGGGCTCTTGTGCCACAAGATGAGAACATCGTTGGTGATGGCCACCAGCGAATGGAGCAGCCAGCCATACCAGAACGATCGCGCCCGGAGCGCAAGGAAGCCCAGCACGATTCCCGCGACGATGGCCGAGATGGTCTCGAGCTCGGGTTTGCCAAAATGCAAGAGAGCAAACGGTATCATCTGCACGAACACGGCGTAAGGCCCCAGCCGCCGGACCAGTCCGAAGAGCAAGAAGCCTCGAAAGACGTACTCCCAGCCGATGAAGTAAACGGCATAGGATGCTTCGTACGCGATGAGGTGCCAGGCGCTGTTCCCGGCATCGGGAAAAAGAGGATATTTCGAACGAAACTCGGGCAGGTAGCTCACCAGGACTAGAATGGGCAGGAACGCAAAATACGCGGTGAGCGCGGCGGGCAGGCCGAACTTCCAGTCTCCGAGTGCCGCGCCGCTCTCTGGAGCCTCCCGCCGAAATACGGTCCTCATCAGAAAAAGAGGGATTGCGCCAAGCAACAAAAAGCTCATGCCGTACCAGTAGAAAGCCGGATATATCCCCGAAAAATCTGTCTTTTTAAAAAACTTCGCAAAGTGTATCGAGAAGAAGCTCGAGGAGCCGTTTTCGTGAAAGACGATAATCAGAAAAGTCGCCAGGACAAAGATAAGCGCCGGAGTAAAACCGAGACCGGAACCGAGGCCGCGGATGCTGTTCCACTCCTCGCGCAGGCCTCTTCTTTCGGGGCGATTTTCAGGTTGCTGGACACGGCTCAGCGCCGCGGGTTCGGCATATTCCGCAGGCTCCACAACAGGGGCCTGTCCCCCTGGTTCTGAAAGGGCCTGTCCCCTGGCCGACGACGGATTTTCTTCTTGATTATCCAAGCGTTGGAAGCTCCGCGATGGCGCGCCGGATCCGGGCGATGCACTCGTCTTTGCCGAGGATGTTCATGACCGAAAAAATCGAGGGGCTCGCCGTCGAGCCGGTGAGGGCCAGGCGGAGAGGCTGGGCGATCTTGCCCATGTTGCCGCCGGCGAATTCCTCGGCGAGTTTCTTGAACCTCTCCTCCATCGCCGCCTCGTCGGAGATGGGCATGCCGGGAAGCAACTCGACCAGGCGCGAAAGCCAGGCCCTTGCCTCGGGTGTCCAGAACTTTCGCACGGATTTCTCATCGTATGTGGTTGGGGCGATAAAGAAAACAACAGCTTTATCAGCTAGTTCGGCTAAAGTGTTAGAGCGTGGCTTTAGGCATGCCACGATGGATGCCAGTCGAGAGTCCGCAGGCGCAACGATGTTTTTCTCGGCGAGAAAGGGCAGCAGCTTTTCGGCCAGCGCCCGGTCGTCTTCGGCCTTGAGGTACTGGGCGTTGACCCACTTGAGCTTCTCCGGGTTCATGATGCCGGATGCCTTGCCCACGCCGTCGAGGTCGAACTTTTGAACGAACTCGTCGAGCGAGAACAGCTCCTGGTCGCCGGCGCTCCATCCGACGCGCGTCATGTAGTTGAACAGCGCATGCGGCAGGTACCCCATGCGGGCGTACTCCTGGACCGACACGCTCATGCCGAGCTTCTTGTATTCGGCCTCGCGGCGTTTGGAGAGCTTGGACCCGTCCGGGCCGTGAATGAGCGGGATGTGAGCGAATTTCGGCGTTATGTATCCGAACGCCTGATAGAGAAGGATCTGTCTCGGGGTGTTGGCCACGTGGTCGTTTCCGCGGATGACATGGGTGATGCGCATGTCGGCGTCGTCCACCACCACGCAGAAGTTGTACACCGGCATGCCGTCGGAACGGGCCAGGATCCAGTCGTCCAGGCGCTCCTCGTCGATGGGAATGCGCCCCAGAACCAGGTCGTCGAAGTGGTCCGGGTATTTTTCCGGCATCTTGAAGCGGATGACGAACGGCCGGCCAGCCGGATCGGCCTTGGGGTCGAGATGCCGGCAGGCGCCATCGTACTTGTATTGGCGCTTCTCGGCCTCGGCCGCCTTGCGTTTCTTGTCCAGTTCCTGCGCCGGGCAATAGCAACGGTACGCCCAACCGGATTCGAGCAGGCGGGCGAGGTGGGCGCGATACAGATCCATGCGCTGGGATTGGAAGAAGGGCCCCTCGTCCCAGGAGATGTTCATCCAGCGCAAGGAATCCAGGATCTGATCCACCGCCGCTTGCGTCGAACGCTCGGTGTCGGTGTCCTCGATGCGCAGGATGAACTTTCCGCCGTGGTGGCGCGCGAAGAGGAAGTTGAAGATGGCGGTGCGCAGCCCGCCGACATGCAGGTAGCCGGTGGGCGAGGGGGCGAAGCGGACGCGGACGGTCATCGGGGCCTCCGGGGATGTTGGCGAGGCCCTTCCTAGCAGAGCTGTAAGGCAGAATCAATCGTTGGTTGTGGATGCAGACTCCTTCAGAGCCCTGCGGGTGCTGTGTCAGATACGCAACCGGGAATACAGCCAGAAGGATTGAAAAAATCGCGATTCGTGATACAGTTCCCCGCAGTGAATTTATGGAGTCGGCGACTTACGGAGACGATGCGTGAGAATTCTGAGCGTCAAGCTTCAAAACTGGAAGAACTTCTCCTTTGTGGATGTTGAGATACCGAACCGTTTATTCCTGGTGGGTCCGAACGCCTCGGGCAAGTCGAACTTTCTTGATGTATTTTGGTTTTTGCGGGACTTGGCGAGTTCTGGAGGTGGCTTGCAGGAAGCGACCCGAACGCCGCGCCGTGGTGGCGTGAGCTCTATTCGATGTCTTGCGGCACGCCGCCACCCGGACATCGAGATTCAAGTCACACTTGATGATGAGACCGAAAAGGGGCGATGGATCTATGGGCTTGTCTTCAGCCAAGACAACCAACGTCGGCCAGTGGTGCGGAGGGAGCGGGTAGAGCATGGAAAGGAGATATTGCTCGACCGCCCAACGGAAGAAGACAAGAAAGATCCTGAGCGGTTGACGCAAACATACCTCGAGCAGGTCAACGTCAACCAATCGTTTCGCAAACTGGCCGTATTCTTTTCATCGGTTCGGTACCTGCATATCGTGCCGCAGCTTGTCCGCGAGCCGGACCGCTCGGTGGGGCGCGCCAATGATCCCTTTGGCAGCGATTTTCTCGAACAGGTGGCGAAGACGCCCGAGAGAACACGACGGGCGCGATTGAGACTCATCCAGCAGGCGCTGCGAATAGCATTGCCGCAGCTTGAATCGATCGAACTTACACGGGATGCCCGTGGTACGCCGCATCTGCGCGGAAAGTACCAACACTGGCGTCCGCAGGGCGCATGGCAGACGGAGGAGCAATTCTCCGATGGGACGTTGCGGTTGATGGGCTTACTTTGGGGAGTACTCGATAAAGCTGGCCCGCTGCTTCTCGAAGAGCCCGAGCTGTCGCTTCACCCCGGGATCGTGCGTTCGCTGCCGCAAATGCTGGCTCGTGTGCAGCGGCGCACGGGACGGCAGATCTTCCTGAGCACCCATTCGCCTGAGCTGCTTTGTGACGATGGGATAGGTCTGGACGAAGTTCTAATGCTCAGTCCAACTCCGAACGGCACCGAGATTTCCAGCGCCGGTTCACACGACGACATTCGCAACTTGCTCGACAAGGGCGTGCCGCTGGGAGAGGCCGTCATTCCGAACACGAACCCTCGAGATGCGGTGCAACTGGCGGTGTTCGACAAGGTTTGAAAATGGTCGCAACCATTGCGGCAGCCGTCGAGGGTTTGACGGACGAGGCTGTGGCGAGAAAGCTCATCGCCCATGTGGGCGCCAATGTTGGGCAGATTTACGGTGGTAAGGGGAAATCGCATCTCCGAAAGCGCATCTCGGGATACAGCAATGCCGCCAGATACACTCCTTGGCTTGTCCTTGTGGATCTGGATCACGATGCGGATTGCACTCCGCCTTTCGTGGCGGATTGGCTGCAAAATCCACCCAAGCTCTTGTGTTTTCGAGTCGCGGTGCGCGCGGTGGAGGCCTGGCTGCTCGCTGACGTTGAGATGATTTCCGCGTTTCTAAGGGTGGCGCGAGCGAGGATTCCCCATGACCCCCAATCGCTTGACGACCCGAAAGCCGCGCTTGTCGAGCTCGCACGCGCTTCGCGCCGAGCCGAAATCCGACAGGACATGGTGCCCCGCGATGGGAGCGGCCGAAAAGTCGGCCCAGCGTACACGTCGCGGTTGATTGAGTACGTCAATGAAAAATGGCGACCGGCAGAGGCGGCGAGGAGGGTCGAGAGCTTGCAACGGGCAATTCGGTGCCTGCGCCGGCTGACGGTATCTTTCGATGGCGCCTAAGGCCTTGAATCTCGGTGGACCCCCCAAAGCACCAAGAACCAGTGCAAGAAACCGTTGCTGAAGGAACCAGGGTTCCAGGGACCCCGGTTTTCGTCTCACGGCCTCTCCAGCCAGCGCCGGATCAGAAAAACCCGCCAAAGAAACGCGGAATCGCGAGAGTGGCGGCAAGTCCGATGGCCAGGAGCGCGCCGGCCCTTCTCACCCACCATACACCCCACACGACGAACCAGAGCGGCCAGATTGGGAACGTATTCCCTCCTCGGGCCGGATCGTACTGCTCGCGGAGATCGCGGGGGATGGCGTCGCGGGCAATCCCGAAGGCTTCTGCTGGCGTTGCCGGCACGGAGAGAGTCAACACCCGGGCGACCCGCAAGCCACGGGGGACAGACAACAGGACGAGCAGCGCGGGCCAGGGAAAAATCCGCAAGGCCACCAGCGCCGCGACTCCCGCGTAGAAAAATAGGATCAGACCCAACATCAGGTGTCGTCCGCCTCGTTCTCCGAGAACCACCGGCAGCGTTCCGACACCTCGCTCCCGATCTTTTTCGACCTTGTCGATGTGTTTGCCCATCACCACGGCCGCGACCGCGATCCCGTAGGGTATGGAAGCCAGCCATATCGGGCCCAAGAGTGATCCGCCCATGGCGTAGAACGTTCCGGTGATCATCAATGGACCCCAGATGAAAAAGATGGCCGCCTCGCCGAGGCCTCGGTGTTTGAGCTTGAGCGGAGGGGCCACGTAGAACACGGAAACCGCAAGACCCACGATGGCGAAGCCGAGCACGCCCCAGCCCTTCGAAACCGATAGCCACAGTGCGATTCCGAGATCGATCAGGTTGCATACGATGATGGCCGTCCACAGGCCGCGCACACCGACTAGATTGGATAGAATCGGATGCGGTGCGTATGCCACCCGCGGATATCCGGCCGTGTCCACGCCGTTTTTCATATCGAAGTAGTCATTGACCATGTTGTTCGAGGCGTGCGCCAGGACGAGGCCCAGCACGACCAGCGCGAATGCGAATGCATCGAAAGCGCCGGTCATGGCGGCGAGCAACCCGCCGATGCACGCGGAGAGAATGGTCATCGAAAACACACAGGCGCGCGTGATGAGAAGCCAGCGGCTCGCCCATCCCAGCGGAACGCCTTGAAGGGAATTTCCAGTGCGCAAGATATGGATCCAGTTCATCATGTGACGCATTTTGCCAAGCCTGATTGAATTGAACAAGTGCGATCGTGGCAAGGACCGGGTGAAGGCAGCGTAATTATCGCATTCGAAGAAAGACCGGATCGTTGACACCGCACCGACAGAATCCGGCTGACAGGCTTCTTTTGATTCGGTATCCTGTTTTCTAGAGCCGGAGGCGAAACTGCCGTGCGCCGTTGTTCGACTATCGCAATGACGAGCCTGTGGTGGGTCTTGTCTTCTCTTGCGGCGATCGGGTGCCGGGGCACCATTTACCCGGAAGATTCCGGTATGGATTCCACGCCGGGCGATTCCGACGACGGAGGGCTGGTGAACGGGGACGACGCCTTTGCTGCCGATGGCGATCCGGCCCAATTTTCCGACCCGCCATCGGGCGATGACGGTTTTGGGGTCCAGGACGACGGAGGCGGCGCGACCGACCTGGGGCCGTGCCCGGCCACGCTGGCGGATCGGTTGTCGATCGTGTCCATATCCGTGGCTCCGGACACCGTCAACACCGCCGCCGGGGGATATTTTTCGTACTACACTCCGCCGATTCTATCGCCCCGGCCGGGCGGGTCCTGGCTCGCCTGGCAAGCCGCTGCCGGCAGGGTCCATGTCACGCCGCTGGATGGGAGCGACCACCGGGCGGGGCCGGACGTCACCACCGAGGCCAACGAGCTTCGGGGTCTTTCGGCCCACGCCGGCGGGTTTGCCGTCATGGTGCAACGGGGACAGGACCAGATGGCGCTGGTCGGCTACGATGCCGCGGGCGGATTGCGATTCGACACCATCATCATCGGAAACAACAACCACGACCAGCAGGGAGACAAGTGGGTGCGCCGGGAATGGGGCGATCACGGCCGGCTGGTCTTTTTCGAAAACCGCTACGCCGTCTACTTCGGCCACACCATGAACTGGGGAGCCCAGGGAGAGCATCAAGGGGATCTGCTCTGGTATTTCGATCTCTCGGGCAATCGCTCGGGCGGCGACTGGGACTGGGGATGCAGCCACAGCCTGGACGTGCGCCTCGCCTACAACGGCACGAGGCTGGGGCCGGTGTGCCTCTCGGACTGCTATCCGACCAAGGCCATCTGGTTCGACCATCGGAGCGCCGAGATCCACCCGGAGCCCTCGGGCAACTGCGCCGGTCTGAGCAGCGGCGAGCTCGGCGGCCTGGTTGCGACGGCGGAGGGTTTCTGGCTGTCGTTCACCTCTCCCGAGGGGCGTTCCTCGCGAGATGTGGGACTGGTGTCGATCTCCAATGCTTCCCAGGTCGGCCCGGTTCGTTGGCTGACCGGCAGTGCGGCGGCGGACGAATCCAGCGCCAAGCTCGCCCGCTACGGAGACAACCTGCTCGTGGCCTGGCAGGAATCGGGGACCGTGCGGATGGCGGTGGTCGACCGGGACGGCAATTTCGTTCTCGGGCCCGAGAGCGTGGCGGCCTCGTTCAACCAGCAGACGGACTTTGTCAACCATCCCAGCGGCGATGTCGGTTGGGCGCATGGGGAAGGAAGCACCCTCCAGGTGTTTCGCCTGCGTCTGTGTCCGTGATGATTTCCAGAGAGATTGGGGGAAGTGTCCTGGTAATGGTGCGATAAAACGGAGATGTATTCGATTTTGCGACAGTGCCTCGAGGATCGCAAGCCGCGGCAAATGGAGAACGAGTCTGGTCAACGGCATCGGGCAGGAGGGCGAAGGCTCGGTCTGTTCCAGGGCTCCATTCTGTCGGTTTGATCGAGCCGGGCTCTGTGTGTACTATCCTCCCATGTGGAAAAATCCACGCTTTCTTTCAATCGCGGCATTTCCGATCGGGTGTTTTCTCGTCGCGGGCGCGCCGGTGGGGTGCGGGGGAGGGGGCAACGCCGATCCCTGCGTTCCCAACCCCTGCGCCGGCCTTCACAAGACGATCTGCATATCGCAAGGGGACCAGCCTCTGTGTCTGTGCGACCCGGGCTACGTGCAAAATCAGTCCGGCGACTGCGTGCCCGACGACATCGACCCGTGCCAGCCCAACCCGTGCCAGGCCCCGCACCGGACCCAGTGCCGCAACGTCTCGGGCTCGGCGCAATGCGACTGCGACCCGGGGTACGTGCTCGAGGGAGATTTCTGCGTTCTGGCCGATCCCTGCCACCCCAATCCCTGCCAGGAGCCCAACCGGTCGGTATGCTCGGTGGTGAACGGCCAGGCCTCCTGCGGTTGCGACCCGGACTACCTGTTTTCGGAGGGGCATTGTGTCAGGCCCTGCCAGGTCCAGCCCGCGCCCTGTCAGCCGCCCAAGGGACTGTGCGCCAATCGCGGCACTGATTTCGTATGTCTTTGCAGCCCGGGGTATCTGGAGAGCGGCAATGGCGACTGCGTGTCGGATCCCTGCGAGCCGAATCCGTGTTCGGGCGAGCGGCGGACCGCCTGCATCCGAAATGGCGCCTCTTTTCTTTGCCGTTGCGATCCGGGCTATCGGGACGAAGGCGGAACCTGCGTCCGCGATCGCAAGACCGCCTGCTCGCTCGATGGCTGGTGCTTTGAAAACCCCCGGCCTCGGACCGAGAATTTCCTGGGAGTGTGGCAGCCCGACGCGAACAACGCCTTGATTTGCGGCGGCGCTGGAACCTTGCTGCATTACGACGGGACCGACCTCGTTCCCATCCCGCTCGCGACCGAGCAGGAGCTTCGCCGCATTCACGGGACGTCGCTCTCGGACGTATTTGTGACCGGCAGCGGCGGTCTGGTGCTGCACTTTGACGGCGTCTCCTGGGAGGCGTTGCCCCATGGGCCGTTCGCCGATCTCAACGGCGTCTTCGCGGCGGCGCCGGGGAAGGCCTGGGTCACCGGAGCAAGGGGAACGCTCCAACTGTTCGACGGCGAGGCCTGGCAGGCGCCGGTCGACACCGGCAACACCCTCGACAGCTGGTGGGACGTGTGGGCGGAAAGCCCCGTCGATGTCCACGCGGTGGGCGACTTCGGTGGACTGATGGATTTCGACGGCGAGCGCTGGGTGAGGAACCACATCGGACAGGATGTCCACCTCTCCGCGGTGCGGGGCCTGCCGGGTGGTTTCCGGGCGGTGGTCAGCGCCAACGGCGATGTGTTCTCCTGGGACGGCGGCGGTTGGTCGACGATGAATTCCATGCTGGGATTCTTGATCAGCTCGCTGGCTCTGGATTCTCCGGACGAGATGGTGGTCGTGGGCTACAACCTCATGAGCAGCAAAGGCCTGGTTGTGCGCATGCGCCGCGGCGAATGGTCCGCCATCGGCGAATTTCCCAACAAGATGGCCTACGGCGTTGGCGGCCCGGCCGATCATCCCATCGTGGTCGGGGCCAATGGGCTGCTGCGGCGGTACGACGGCAGCGAATTTCGCGACGTCATCACCGGACCGCGGGTGCGTTTGCGAAGCGTCTGGACCGACGGCGGGGCTCGGATCATCGCCTGTGGAGGCGGCGGGACCGTGTTGCGGCGGACCGCCGGCGGTTGGACCGAGGAGCACCACGGAACATTGAATCTCTCCGCGGTCTTTGGGTTGCCCACCGGCTGCGCCTGGCTGGTCGGCGCCCAGGGGCGGCTCATGCGCGACTGCGGCGCCGGATTCCAGAGCGTCTCGCTCCCCGGAGATGTGAAAGGCGATCTCTTGGCCGGATACGTGGCCGCCGAGGACGACGTGTTCGTGGCCGGAGACAAGGTGATCCTGCGCGGCTCGGCGGCGGGATTTTCGAAGATGACCATCCCGACCGAGGCCCGCTTCACTTCGATCTGGGGAAGCTCGGCCTCCGACGTCTGGGCGACGGGGGAGGGGACGCCGCCGCCGCTTCTTCATTTCGACGGCAATGTCTGGAGCCTGGCGAACGCCCCGGCGCTGCAGTTTTCCGAACTGGTGGCCCTGTGGGGGAGCGCGGCCAACGACGTGTACGCCGTGGGCGAGGACGGCGCCATCGCGCATTTCGACGGCTCCGGGTGGAGTCTCGTTTCGACCTCCGCCACCGAGGACCTGGTCGGAATTTCGGGGGATTCGGCGGGCGAGGTCATGATCGCGGGCCTGTCCGGAACCATTCTGAAAAAGAATGGCGCCTTCTTCAGCCGGATGTACAGCGGCACCTCCGTCCATCTCTATTCGATCGGCCTGCATGCGGCAGAAGGATGGTTCGCGGTCGGCGAGGACGGAGCCATTCTGCGCAAGGCCCGCTGATTCCCACCCAACCGAGTCTCGGACGATGGGCGTGGCCGGATGCTCCGGCGGGACTTGCCATGAACGGACGAATTCGGATAACGATCCCTGCGAAAAATCCAGGAGGATGGGCATGTCATCGAAAAGGATTGTTATTTTGCTGGCGGGGTGCGCGGCCGGATGGATGGGGGCGGCCTGTCTCACGCCTCTGACGCTGAGCGAATCCACCGTTCCGGTCGCGGGGAAGAGCTACGAGATCACCGGGCCGACGGAGGGCGAGAGCTGTCTGGTCGCCATCATGGGGATTCCCATCCAGGGAGACGCCTCGTTGCACACTGCGCTGGAGCGCGCCCGGGTCAAGGCGGGAGCGGAAGGGCTCATCGAGGTGGTGGTGGACCAGTGGACGCTGTACACCTTCTTCTTCAACAAGATCTGCACCCAAGTGCACGGGAAGGGCATTCGCTTTCAGCCGCTGGTCGCGCCCGCGCCGCCTCCCGCTCCGGCGCCGTCCGCCGCGCTGGCTCCGGTTTCGGATCCGGCGCAGATACCCGCCGGACCGGCCCCAAGCGCGTCGGCCGCACCGGCTGCTGCTTCCGCCAAGGAGCCGGCCGCACCGGCGGCGCCCGCGCCCGCAGCCCAGCCCGCCCGTCCCAAGACCCGCGCCGAACTCGAGGCCGAGAAGAAGGCCAAGGCGGCCGAGGAGAAGAAGCGCGCCGAAGAGGAAAAGCGCAAGGCCCAGGAAGAGAAGAAAAAGGCCGAGGAGGAGGCGCGCCGTCTGGCCATGGAAAAACAGCAAGCGGAGGAAGCGGCCCGGAAGGCCGCCGAGGAAGAGGCGCGGCGCAAGGCCGAGGAGGAGGATCGGCGCCCGGTGCCCGAGGAGTTCTGGAGCTACTGCAAGTTCCAGTCGGGCGATATGGTCAAGGTCGAGCAGAAGTCGGAGATCATCGAGGGCGAGTTTGTCGAGTGCGTCCACTCGGGCGTCCGGGTGCGGCCGAAGGGAAAGGACGTGGTCAAGATCCCCTTCGAAAAGGTCTGGTCGGTGGCGCGCCAGGCCCCGCCCGCGCCGGCCCCCGCCGCCGCTCCGGAATCCCCTCCGGCCCCGCCGCCTCCCAAGCCCGCTCCCTGAGGCGGCTCCGGCCCCTTCCTCGCGTACACAGGATTTTCAGGCGCGAGGGCGCTGGCTCTGTCTGGCCTCGCCTTCGCGCGCTGTGGATAGTTGGGGCGCGAGGCCGCTGGCTGCTTGCGGCCCCGGCCTCGCGCGATGTGGATTTCGTGGGCGCGAACGCGCTGGCTCTGGTTGGTCCCGCGTTCGCGCGCACGGGAGATATTTTCGCGAGACCGCTCCTTTATTTTTCCCAGCTCTCGGTCTCGATGGCGCGTTTTTCGATCGCGGCCAGGTCGCAATCGATGAGGGATAGCGTGCTCTGGCACTCGTTGTAGCAATCGGGTCGAAGCGGCCGGCAGCAGAATGGGTCCATACCCTCGACCTTGATGCCGCAGGCCGGGCCGATGGGGCGCTCGAACAGCACCGCAGCGTCGCGGGAAAAATGGTGGTGTTGGGGGTTGTAGATGAGCTTCCAATAGTCGCGCTGGTCGAAGGCCGTTCCATCCAGCGTCCCGGTCGCCCGGGAGAAGATGCCGGGCTCGGTGGAGGCCATGCTGCAGCCGATGCGAAGGCCGATCTCGATGCTGCCGCCGGAAAAGGTGAGCTGATGAACGCCCTCGGCGATTTCCGAAAAGTCGCACGAGTCGAACATGCGCGCGTCCACCCAGTCCTGACAGTCTCCCCGGCAGGCGAAAAAATCGAAAAAGAGCGGCGTCGTGCCGGTGCACTGGTTCATGTGCGATCCGTCCAGGGTGATGGTGTCGCCGCCGGCCGGCATCACGCCGGACAGGTACATCACAAACTCCCACGCCGTGCCGGAGGAGGTGAGCAGCGGTTGATGCAACTGGAGGTTGAAATGGAGGTCGCCGATGTCGGCTCGAAGAAGGCCTGTGGAGGCCAGTAGCGGCGTCTCCTGGCCCTCCAAGAACTTCAGGCAGACCGGCAGGCGAAACGGATACTCGCCGCTGGTGTTGGGAAGCGGGTAGTCTCCCGCAACGAATCGAAGCTGCGATTTTCGGTACCGCTCTTCCTCCAGAGACCGGCTCTCGTCGAACGTGCCGCAGTAGAGCGCCGACTCCGTGACCCGCAATCGCCACTTCCAGTCCCCGCCGATATATTCGGTGCTCGCGGGGCACCACCCCCAGAGGCTGCTGCCGGGATCGCCGCCCGCGTCGCCGCTGCCATCGCCATCGCCGGCTGCTCCGCCGTCGCGTTCGTCCGCAAGCCCACCGTCGTCCCCCGCGGCGCCATCGGCGTCACACCCGGCATCCGGCGCGTCCGCGTCCCCGTCGCCTTCTCCGCTGGTGTCCACGGCCGCGTCGGGCGGGTTGTCGTTCTTGCTGCACGCCGGCAAACCAACGGTCAAACCGAGCAGCGCGAACCCGATGAAGATCCCTGCGAACCGAAAGAGCATCGCTCCTCCCGCATTTCTTCAGAACCGATATCCCCCGAGCAGGAGAAAGGTTGCGCCGTTCAAGGCGGCAACAATCGCATGGCTTTCTCCTCAGACCAATCGGCGCATTGTAGCGACATGGCTGTACGATCGCAACTTGCGCCGTCGGATCAAATGACTTGGTGGCGGCCGCCGCCTGTGCCATAATCCCGGCCGGGAAGGGAGGTGGGCGCGATCGTCATCCTGTTGCCACTGCTGTGCCTCTCGGCGGGATTTTCGGTCGCCTTTGCGGTGCGAGAGCAGGCCCGGCGCGAGAAGAACTTGTCTCAGGGTTCCTATCTCGCGGGTCTCTTGTGTTTCGTCGCCATGGTCATCGTGCCCCTGGCGGCCGTGCTGCTCTACCAGGCGCCCGGCTGGAGCCTGCTGTATCTGCTGGATCCCGAAGCCCTGAACATCTGGATGGCGCTGGCGTTCCTGGCGGCGCTGCCGGTGCTGGCCGCGGCGGGATACTGGCTGGGGATGCTCATGGGTCGCCACGGCATGGCGTGGTTGTCGGTCGGGTTCGCGGGTGGTTGCCTGGTGGCGGGCCTGGTCCCGATGTTCATATTCGGCGATCGGCTCGGTACGGTCGCTTCGGGCCTGGATCTGGAGAAGGGCCAGCGGTTTTTCTCCACGTCGCTGCCGGCGATTTTGGCGTTCGCCGTGCCGGTCCTGTTGGGCGGGTGGATCTTCTTGCTGGTGTTCTTCGAGGTCGAAGGCCGCAAGATTCGTCAGGCGGTGCTCCTGCGGGAGCTTCCGCCGGATCTGCTGCCGCCAGCGGGAGCGACGTCTTCTTACCCCGCCAAGGCCGGAACCTTCGAACGCCTGCTCAACCCGGGTGCCACCAGCGATGGGTCAGCGCCCGCGCCGGACTCCGCCTCGAAGCCCGCTTCGCCGCCTCCTGCGCCCGCTTCCGCCAAGGCCTCCTCGGCGCCGGGTGGCGGCGCAAAGGTCTGACCCGCGGATTTTCTCGACGCCGCCCGATAAAAAAACCATTGCCGGCAGCCAACGTCGCCCGGTCAGAGAAGTGCCCTTCGTCGTTGGTTCTCTGTGGACCTTTCCAAAATCCCATACTCCGCGGGTTTTTCGTTGTCAGCAGTATTTTCCCCGAGGGGCCCTGTGCGCGGGTTCTTCGGAGGATTTCCCAAGAGATCTCGACGTCGAGGGGGGCAGCGGGGTAAAACGCTTGACAGTTTGCGCGGGGGTCTGCTAATTGCTCCATAAATCGCGTGATTGGGCGTTTTTCCGAGAGGTCAAAAAAGATGAAGAGCGCCACATTGATTGCCTTGTGCCTTGCGGCTCTTTCGCTTGCGCTTGTGGCCGGCGGCTGCGGGCCGGTCGAATCCACTCATCTCATCCTCAAGGCCGACACCGCGCTCGAGGGCGCGCGGGTGGCGGACGCCGAAAAGAAGTCCCCGTACGAGTACGTCTCCGCCGAGCAATACCTGCACAAGGCCCGCGAGAAGTGGGGCACGTCGGATTTCGAGTACTCCATCGACTACGCGCGCAAGGCGAAGGCCCTGTCCGAGAAGGCCCGCGAGCGCTCGCTGAAACCGGAAGAGTAGCCGCCCTCGGGCAAGACCGCCGGGAGATGCGCACATGAAGCCAACCGTCCGCAACCGTTGCCTGCTGAGCCTTCTGGTGCTGGCCCTGGGCGGGCTCTTCGCTTGCGTGAGCGGCTCGAAACTGCGAGCCGACGTCGAAGTGCTCAAACGCGACATCGCCAAGGCTCGCGAGAGCGGCGCCTACAAGTGCGCGCCCCGGGACCTCGCGCTGGCCGAATCCAATACGCAGTTCGCAGAGGACGAGCTGGATCAGGGCGACTGGCTTCGCGCCAGCGAACACGTCAAGGTCGCCATTTCGTCGATCAAGCGAGCCATCGAGGATTCCAAGGACTGCGGCCCCAAGAAAGTTCTCATCAAGGAGCCGCCCAAGGTGGTGGCCATCGCCAAGACCGACAAGGACGGCGACGGCATCTTCGACGTCGACGACCAGTGCCCGGACGTGCCGGGCCTGCCCGAGTACCAGGGTTGCCCGCCGCCCGACACCGACGGCGACGGCCTGATCGATCCCGAAGACAAGTGCCCCAAGGATCCCGGTCCCAAGGAGAACCAGGGCTGCCCGGTCCTGGACCGCGACAAGGACGGCATCCCCGACGTCGAGGACGAGTGTCCGGACGATCCGGGCCCGCCCGAGACCAAGGGCTGCCCCGACCGCGACAAGGACACCGTTCCGGACAAGGACGATGCCTGCCCGGACGATCCCGGCAAGGTCGAGCTCAAGGGATGCCCGGACCGCGACGGCGACGGCATCATCGACAAGGACGACGCCTGCCCCGATGAGCCCGGCCCGGCCATGTACCAGGGCTGCCCGGATCGGGATGGCGACGGCATCATCGACAAAGAAGACAAGTGCCCGGACGAGCCCGGCCCGCCCGACAGCCCGCAGGGCAAGGGCTGCCCACGCAAGTTCTCCCTGGTCAAGGTCAACCGGGAGAAGAAGCAGATCGAGATCAAGGAGAAGATCTACTTCGCCTACAACAAGTGGGACATCCTGCCCAAGTCCTTCGGCCTGCTCAACCAGGTGGCGCAGGTGCTCAAGGACTACCCGAGCATGAAGATCTCCATCGAGGGTCACACCGACTCGGACGGCCCCGACGCCTACAACCAGATGCTCTCCGAAAAGCGCGCCGGCTCGGTCAAGGATTACCTCATCAAGCAGGGCATCGAGGAGGAACGCCTCCAGTCCATGGGCTTCGGCGAGAGCAAGCCCATCGCCTCCAACCGCACGCCTCGCGGCAAGGAGGCCAACCGCCGCGTGGAGTTCCGCATCGTCTCCGAGTGAGCGCGCCGAGCCGGAGCCGGCCGAGCCAGCGCCCGGCGCCATCCACCATGGGGTCGCAGGGGCCCGCCACGATGAGTTGCATGCAGGCATGCTCCTCCCCGCCAGGGAGGAGTTCCCCGGTGGATGAAGCGCCTGGCGGCGGGGCCCGCCGCTCGGGATCCGCCGAGGCGCCAGACCGACCGGGAACCGGCGAACCCCCGCAAACGCCCGGGGGAGGCCGGTTTGCCGTTCTGGTGGGGGCCGGGATCCTGCTCAGCCGGTTGTTCGGGCTCGTCCGCGACCGGGTGTTCGCCCACTACTTTGGCAACTCCTGGGTGGCCGATGCCTACCGGGCGGCCTTCCGCATCCCGAACCTGTTGCAGAACCTCTTCGGCGAGGGGTCGCTGTCGGCCTCGTTCATCCCGGTGTACGCCCGCCTGCGCAGCGAAGAAAAATCCGACGAGGCGCACGACGTCGCCAGTGGCGTCCTGGCCAGCCTGGGGCTCCTGGTGGCTCTGGTGGTGGCCTTGGGGGTGACCTTCGCTCCGGCGCTCGTCAGCGCCATCGCGCCGGGCTTTGCCGGCGAAAAGCGCGAGCTCACCGTCCGGCTGGTGCGCATCCTTTTCCCGGGCGCGGGTCTCTTGGTGATGTCCGCCTGGTGTCTGGGCATTCTCAACAGCCACCGGCGCTTTTTTCTCTCCTATGCCGCGCCGGTGGTGTGGAACGCCGTGCTCATCGCCGCCATGATCGCCTTCGGCCGTCGCGCGCAGGAGGAACTCGCGCCGACTCTGGCCTGGGCTTCGGTGGCCGGAAGCGCGCTGCAATTTCTCATCCAGGCGCCGGTCGCCGTTCGCCTGGTCGGCCGTTTGCGGGCCGGGTTCTTCCTTGCGCTGCCATCGGTGCGCACGGTGCTGCGAAATTTCCTGCCGGCCTGCCTGGGGCGCGGCGTGGTGCAGATCTCGGCCTTCGTGGACGAGCTCATCGCCTCGCTGTTGCCTCATGGCGCCATGGCCGCGCTGGGGTACGCCCAGACGCTGTACCTGCTGCCGGTGAGCCTGTTCGGCATGTCGGTGTCCGCCGCGGAGCTCCCGGCCATGTCCGAGGTCCAGGGCGATCCCCAGAATCGGGCCGCCACCCTGCGCGAGCGGATCGGACACAGTCTGCGGCGCATCGCGCTGCTGGTCATTCCCTCGGCCATCGGTTTTCTCGCGCTGGGGGACGTGGTGGTGGGCGCCATCTACCAGACGGGCCAGTTCGGCCGCGCGGACGTGTTGTACGTATGGGCCGTGCTGGCGGGATACGGGGCGGGACTGCTGGCGGCCACGCTCGGGCGGTTGTACGCCTCGGCTTTCTACGCATTGCAGGATGCGCGAACGCCGCTTCTGACCGCGACCTGCCGCGTCCTGATCGGCGGCGGCCTGGGGGCGTTCGCGGCGCTTCTTCTGCCGCGCTGGCTCGGCTGGGAGCTTCGCTGGGGAGTGGCGGGTCTTTCGCTGTGTGCGGGCCTGGCCGCCTGGATCGAGCTGGCCTTGCTGGGGCGGTTCTTGAAGCGGCGCATCGGCCGGACCGGATTGCCGATGGGGTTTGTGCTGCGCCTGCTCGTCTCGGGGCTGGCGGCTGCGGCTGCGGCCTTTCTTCTTGCACGCAAAGTGGCCGAGCTGCACCCCATCTTGAAGGCGTCGCTGGCGCTGCCGCTGTTTGGACTGCTGTACTTCGGCCTGGCCGCCGCGCTGCGGGTCGAAGAAGCGCGGCGCCTGTGGCGGCGGCTGCTCCGGATGGCGCGCTGAGATTCCGCTCGACGGCAGGAACGACGCTTCCTCAGGAAAAAACCCCATCCCGGCGCGGCGCCTTTTTTCTCGGTGAAAGCTGGGTCTTTTGGCTGTAGAGGATGGAGGGACGGGGGACTCAGCCCTGGCTGCCGCCGCGGGCCTCGCGAACGTATCCCTTGCGGATGAGGTGCAAGATGGCCTGCCAGGTATCGAGGTCGCTCAGCAAGCTCTTGTCCAGCACCTGGCTCAATCGGCCGGTATTGACGATCAATTGCAGCGTGTCGAGCTGATCGGGATTCAGTTCGCGCAGCGGGGGATTGAGGGGGCTCGCCAGCGCAAACCGCGCGGTGGGAGCGGGGAGCTGGGGTTCGAGGCGCTTGAGCTCGTCGGTCTGCCGGGCGGCTTCCATGAGCAGCGACTCGGTGCTCTCGTCCAGCTCCAGCATGAACTTCTCGGTGGACGGGCCGGTGAGCTCGAACAGGCCTTCCGGCCAGCCCAGGATGCGCTGGAATGCCTTCTGCGGCCCGAGCTCGTGCTGGTTGTTGATGGAGGCGTAGTAGATTCGGCCGTTGCGCAGGTAGATGCGGCCCTCGCCGCCCGCGCTGGGCCGGATGATGAGCACGCCGCTCTTCTTGCTGGTGGAGAAGAGTTGCAGGAGATCCGGGACGGGAACCTCTTCGATCTTTCCCGACATGGGCGAGGAGGTGCGGGATTTCTTGGCGGCCACCTGCTCCAGCATGGTGCGGATCTCGGCGTCGTTGAGCGGTTTGTCCGCGTCGGCGCCCGCCGGGCCGGACAGCGCCACCAGCTTGAGGATGGAGGTGCCGATCAGGATGCGATCGCCTTCCTTGAGACGGGCCTTCTTGACCTTCTCGCCGTTGACGAAGGTGCCGTTGGTGCTGCCGAGATCCTGTATGGCGATCTCGCGATCGGTGGTGAGGATCTTGGCGTGCTTGCGCGACACCATGTCCTCGACCAGCACCATGTCGAGATCGGAGCTGCGTCCGATGACGATCTCGCGATTGGGCTGAAGCGGAAACTCGCCGCCCTGGTACTTACCGGAGATGAAGCGCAACGCGTAGCGTTTCGGTGCTGAATCCATCTCGCCCGGCATTCCGATCTCCTGGGCCCGACGCCCTCAGGGCCATGTTATCATCCCGCACGCCGTTGGCAACTTTCAGCTCGGTTTGGCGCCGTCCTTGATCAGATTGAGATACATCTGACAGCTCCGGTTGTCCGGCTCCAGGCGCAGGGCTTCCTGCCATTCGGTCACCGCCTCGGCGAGGCGCCCCATGGAATACAGGGTGATGCCCAGATGGACCCGTGCCGGTACGAAGGTGGGCCGCTCCTGGGCCACCCGGCGCAGTTCTTCCAGCGCCTCCTCGCGCTTGCCGGCATCGCGCAAGGATTGAGCCAGCTTCAGGCGGATGTCCACGAAGCCCGGCCCCAGGGTGAGCGCCCGGCGGTATTCCACGGCGGCCGTGTCGTACAGCCCCGCCGACTGGTAGATGTCGCCGATGTCGGCGTACAGGTTGGCCACCTTGCCGCGAACGAACGGGTCGAGCTCGCCGGGCTCGTTCTTGCCGACTTCCAGCACGCGGGCGTAGATGGCGCGGGCCTCCTCGTAGCGCCCCAGGTCGTTGTAGGTCACCGCGAGGTTGAGAGCGGCCTCGGTGTAGTTGGGATTGATGGACAGGGCTCGCTCGAAGTTCTTCTGTGCCTTGGAGAACAGTCCCCGGTCGTGGTAGATCACGCCCAGCATGTTGAACACGTCCGCGAACGCCCCCTGATCCTCCACCACCTGGGCCAGGTAGCTCTCGGCACGGGAGTATTCCTTCTTGCGGTATGCCTCCCGTCCCAGCTTGAGCAATTCCTTGGTCTTGTCGTCCATGGTCCTCTCCCGGGTACGCCGCGCCTCAATCCAGGCCTCCGGCCAAGCGGTAGCTGCTTCCTTCCCGGACCAGCGAAAGCGTCTCCTCCCGCTGCTCCTCCGACTCCTTGTCCGCCGCGGTGTGGCGGATTAGCGTCAGCTTCGCTCGGACCCGGGCCGAGTCCGGCTGGGCCTGGATGTCGAGCGAACGCTGGATCACGGCCATGCCGTACGAGGCAAGGAGCTCCTTGCGATAGCGGGAGATGAGCTCCTCGCGCCCGCCGTGACGGTCCCGGTAGGTGTGGCTGACCACGTCGGACAGACGCTCGACCACGCCGGTTTCCAGGGCCAGGCGCCGCTCGCGGAGCGTGCTCAGGATCTGCCGAAGTTCCGGGAGGATGCCGCTGCCGATCAGCGGTCCCTGGGGCCCGGGCAGAAGCGAAATCGACCAGGGACCCGAGTACTCGAGCCCCTTGCCCTTGAGCATCGCCTTGCCCGAGGCGGTATTCTCCGTCTCGACAAGTTCATCAAAGCGCAGCCGCAACGGTCCGTACACCATGAAGAGCTGGCGCAGATCGTCGCCCAGCCGTCCCTGTCCGCCGACATCGTCCTGGTACCGGAGGTCGACGAGACCGAGTATGCCTCCGGCGTCCTCTTGCAGCATCAGGCGGGAGAGCGCCTGGGAGAATTCCACGGGCGATACCGGCTCCGACGGCGTGCAGGCCGCCGCCGCGGTCATGAGGAGCGCCAGCGCTGCCAGCGTTCGCATCACGATCCCGTCTCCGGTGACGGCGCGGCGTCCGGCGACGCCGGCGCGGGTTCGCCGGCGGCCGGGGGGAAAGGATCGGACGAAGCGGGCTTCGCCTCGTCCGGGGCGCCGCCGGTCGATTCGGGCGCGGGTTCCGGCGCGGGGATGGGCTGCGCCTCCGTTGCCGCTGGGGTTTGCGAGGAGCCGCGAGCGGCAGCCGGTGGCGCGGCCGGGGTCTGGACGGTCCCGGCGGAAGGGATTTTCTCGAGCCAGCGCCGGGCCTGGGAGGCAAAGGCGCCGTCGGGGTAGCGTTCGACCAGCGCGAGGAACGTCTCGCGGGCGCGGGCGGCCTCCCCCAGCTCCAGGAGCGAACGGCCCTTGACGAACATCGCCTCCTCGTCGAAGCCCAGGTCGGCGAACCGTTGCAGCAATTCCTCCGCTCGCCAGAGAGCGCCGCGGTGGCGGTTGCGCTTCTGGTTGAAGTTCATCACGAACCGCGTGCGCTGGGCCAGACGTACCATGCACTCCCGGAGCGCCTGCTTCGCCTTGGATACGCTCTCGTCATTGGGGTAGAGGGCGAGGTGGCGCTGCAGCTCGCGCACCGCGCGCTCGGTCTCCTCCGTGTCGAGTTCGTAGGCGGGTGGGAAGAGCCACCAGTCGCTGGGAATGCGATGGTAGAAGCACATTCCCACGCGGAAGGTGGCGAACGGCACGCGCGGGTGGCGCGGGTGCATCTTGATGAAGTTCGTGTAGGCCTCGGCCGCCTCCAGGTAGCGTTCCCGCGCGAACTCGCAGTTGGCGATCATCAGCTCAGCCTCGGCGGCCCGGCTGTCGAAAGAGAACTTGGTCTTGACGAAGGTGAAGAACTCGATGGCCTCCAGGTAGTCGCCGTCCTGGAAGGCCTTCATGCCCTTGGCGAAGTTCTCCTGTGCCGAGACCTTGTAGGATACCTTGGGACGGGTCGCCGGCCCCGAGGCGCATCCCGCCAGGCTCGCCAGCATGGCGGCTGCCAGCCACATACTCAGGCGCTTCACCGAACACCTCCTGCCCTGGGCTTGGCCCGGGCGCGCCCCGGAACGCAAACGCGAAGCGGGGGCACGGTAACATGGAAACTCGCAATCCGTCAATCAGATCTCGCCCGATTGGTTTTGCAGGATGAAGCCCTCGACGCCGTTGGAGAGGCGGACCCGCACAAACTCGCCCCGCTCGGACAGGGCGCGCACCTTGAGGCCTTCGTGCAGCTCCATCAGGGGTTTCGCGGTGCGTTCGGGGCCCTCGCGCAGGGGCGCGGTGGGAACGATCACCACCCGGTAATGAATGCGATCTTCCGCGAGCATCCGTCCGCCGAGCAGCGCTCCGGCGACCAGGACCAGCGAGAACACCGGCACGTTGATCCAGAAGAGCAGCCGGTGCAGCGGCCGCGTACGCACGAAGCGCCGCGCCACCGCCACGGCGAAGAACCCGAAGTACAGCACCAGAAACACCCACGCCAGACCGTTGGGCGGCAGGGAACGCACGAACGACTCCCACGGAGGTTCGGCCGAGGTCGAGCCGGTCTCGGGCATCACCCGATCCACCAGCTCCTTGCGAACCAGCTCCAAGTTGTAGCGCGCGGCCTCGTCGCCCGGGTTCATGGCCAGGGTTTTTTCAAAGAACAGCACCGCCAGGCCCTTGCGGCCCGCCCGGTAGTAGGCGTTGGCCAGGTTGTAGGTCACATCCGGGTGGATGCGACCGGCGTTCAGGAGTTTCTCGTATCCGGCGATGGCCGCAGGATAGTCGCCGGCCAGATAGTCCTGGTTGGCCTTCTGGAAGATCTCCATCAGGTCCGCATCGAGCGAGCGCGCCGGGGCCGGCGCGGGAGCCGGAGCCCCCGCGGCCGCCGTTGCGGCCGGTTCGGGTGCCGCCGCAGGGGCCGCCCCGGCGGGAAGAAAAAGCAGAAGTGCCAGCGTCGTCCCGATCATGACGGGCTCCTTCCCGCGTTCCGGGTCAGGCGCTGGAGCAACCGCCGGCTCCGCTGGAGCGAGTCTTGCATCTCCTGGCCGCGGGAGGAGGCAGGGGCGAAGCGGCCGAAATCGCAGTTTTCCAGTTCGTGGACCAGCCCATCGGCATCCGCGGGATCGGCACCGGCGGAGAGCAAGGAACGGCGGATCTCCTCGAGCAGCATGCCCTGGGCCGGAGCGCCCAGGCGAGCCTCGATCCCGTCGAGCAGGGCGGCCTTGATCTCGGAGAAGAATTCGCTCGCCATTCCCCGGGCGGCGTGGCGGGAGGCTTGCTTGAGATGCGCGCGGGCGCGGGATATGGCCTGGCGGGCTCTCCCCCGGGGCGAGTCGGACCGGGCGATCCGGGATACGGCTCCGCCCAGGACCAGCAGCAGCCATAACGCCGGCGGGACGGCGACGATGGGCCAGAAAAAGCTGCGGCGGTACAGGGGGTGCCCGTAGCCGGAGAGAGTGCTTTCGAAGCGGATGGGCTTGAAGGTTCCGGCCAACAGATTCACCTCTCGCCCGGTCTCGGTGCCGGGAGGCGCATTGGCGGAGGCGGTCACCTTCAGTGTGATGGGTTCGGTCTGGATGGTGCGGTACCGGTTGTCCACGGGATCGAAGAACGAGAACTTCACTTCCGGCAGCACCAGCTCGCCCGTGGCCAGCGGCACGAGCACGTACTCGACGGTCTTGGCGCCCCGGACCTCGGCGCCGGATTTCTGCACCTGGACATCGACGGCCGGATCGAATCGCTTGAACTTGTCGAGGGCGGGCAGCTCCGGCACGCGCGCCTGATGGATGTTGCCGGTGCCGCGCAGGGTCAGGGTCAGGGTCACGGGCTGGTTGAGGGCCACCTGGGTGGCGTCCACCGCGGCGCTCAGGGTGAAACGCCCGACGTTGGCCTCCGAGAAGTCCGCAGGCCGGCCGGCTTCGGGCAGCGGCAGCACCTTGAGCTTGAGCGGGCGGGTCTTGAGCGTGCGCGTTTCCTGCGAGAACGGGGATGCCGAGAGCACCATCTCCACCGAAACGGGATCGAGGGCGATCTCGCCCGCCTTGAGCGGAAAGAGGGCCTTCTGCTGGTGAAGCTTGTAGAGGTAACGCTCGCCGTCGATGAACTTCTGCTCCGTGCGGGCGCCGGAGACGTCGCGGTCCATGGCGTAGAAACCGTCCAGTTTCGGCCAGCGGGTCTCTCCGATTCGGGCGTCGATGCGGGAGTACACCATCACCGTCACGGTCGCTTGCTGGCCCTGGACCACCACATCGGGCGAGACGTAGGCCTCGACGAAGGCGTCCTTCTCGTCGATCGGGCGCTGTTGGCCCAGGAACTCGTCCAGCGGCGAGCGGAAGAACGGGTCGTCGAACGGCGAGCGGAAGAAGTCGTCATCGAAGGGGAACGGGGACATGCCCGGCGCCGGCGCCCGGCGGCCGCTCTTGGCGCGGGGGGCGTTCTTCACCACCTGGATGGCGATCGGTTCGGTGGTGTAGCTCTGGCCGCCGTAGCGAAGGGTGGCCCGGCCGATGGTGGTGGCGCCTTCGCGGGTGGGTTTCAGCACGATCAGCACGTTCTTGATGCGGCGAAAATCCTGGGAGCCGCCGGAGAAGCTGAAGGTGGTGGCCGTCTGTTCTCGTTGCGAGAGGATTTCCAGGGTGCCCACGTCGGGCAGCGCGAGTTTTTCGATCCGGGCCAGGTCCGGCGCGCGGACGGTGAGCGTGAGGGTGAAGCGGTCCTCCAGGCCGACGACGTTGCGATCCACCGAGGCCGAAAAGGACACTTCTCCGGCCGCCGCAGGCGAAGCTGCGGCGAGGAGAGCGAACCACACCGCCCTGAGATGCCGTGCCGACCGCATGGCTTACCAGTCCTTCTCCACCTTCTTATCCCGGGGTTGAAACTTGGGCAACATGAATCGCTGGGTCTGGAACGGTTTTTCCGATTCGCGCAGGGCGTCCAGAAGCTCCCGAGCCTGGCGCGCGGAAAGCCGGCGCGCCTCGCGGCCTTCGCGGTTCTTGCCGGTCTTGTCCGGCGATTCTTTCTGCGCGTCTTGGGCGGTTTCGGCGTCCTTCGGCTGCGCCTGGCCCTGCGATTCCTTGGCGTCGGGGTTCTGGCGATCGTCTTTCTGATCGTTTCCGGGCGAGTCCTTCGGCTGGGTGTCCGGCTGGCCGTCCTTCGCGTCCTGTGTCTGCGAGTCCTGGCCCTCCTTGCGCTGCTCGTCGGAGGACGGTTGCTGCTGGTCCTGGCCGGACTCGGGCTTGGCGGACGAGTCTTTCTGCTGGCCGGAATCCCGCGAGTCCTGGCCTTCCTTTCCCGACTGGTTTTGAGGTTCCTGCTTGGGGTCTTTCTGATCTTTCTGGTCCTGGTTCTGGCCTCGCTGGCTGTCCTCCTTGCGATCCTGGCCGTCCTGCGGTTTCGGCTTCTGCTGCGAATCGCCGGATTGCTTCGATGGCTGCTCCTGAGCCCTGATGCAGAGCTCGAGGTTGTGGCGCGCGTCGTCGAAGTCGGGATCGAGCTGGAGCGCTCGCCGGTAGTACATGGCGGCGTCCCGGAAGGCCTGTTCGGCCAGGAAGGCGTTGCCCAGGTTGTAGTAGAGCCGCTTCTTGAACTCGGGATCCTCGCTGCCCATGGCGCGCAGAAAGGCCTCGCGCGCCTCGCGGGCCCGGGAAAGCCCCAGGAGCGCCGCGCCGCGGTTGAAGTGGATGCGGGGCTCGCCTTGCAGGCGGGATTCGGCCTGCTCGTAATTGTCCAGGGCCTCGCTGTAATGTTGCGCCTGGTACTCTTCGTTGCCCCGCTCGACCTCGGGCAGCGCCCGCGAGAACGGATCCCAGGCGGCGGCCGGGAAAGGGAGCAGCCACAGGCCGGCGCCGAGCATCGGGCCGAGCGCGAGAAAGCGGCTCATGACGCAACCTCCGAAGGCCGGGCGCGGCGGCTGGGAGTGAAGGTCGCGGCCAGCAGCAACAGCAGGCCGACCAGCGCCGGGATCTGGAAGCGCTCCTCGTAGACCGTCTCGAGGCGAGATTCGTATTCGGATTTCTGCATCCGGGCGATGTGATCGAAAATGGCGTCGAAGCCGAGATCGCCGGCGGCGGAGTGGATGAAGATGCCGCCGGTGGCCTCGGCGATCGAGCGCAGCGTTCCCTCCTGGAGCCGGCTCATGACCGGCTTGCCCTCGGCCCGGAGATAGCCGCCGTCCTCGGTCGGCACCAGCTCTCCGATCTGGGTGCCGATGCCGACGGTGTGGATGATGACGCCGTCCTTGGCCAGTTTTTCCACCTCGGCCTCGAAGCCGCCCTCGTGGTCCTCGCCGTCGGTGATGAGCACCAGCACGCGGGAGCGCGATCCGCTCCGGGCGTTTTCGAACAGTTCGCCGGCCACCTGAAGCGCCTGCTGCAAATTGGTGCCGCCGATCGGGATCATGCCCGGTTCCAGCGAGCGCAAGAAGAGCTTGGCCGCCGAATAGTCCGCGGTCAGCGGACACTGGGGGAAGGCGACGCCGGCGAACGCCACCAGCCCGATGCGGTCGCCCTCGAGCCGATCGATGAGCCCGCTGACCTCCAGCTTGGCCCGGCGCAGCCGGCTGCCCGTGCCGCCCACGTCGCGGGCCAGCATGCTGCGGCTCACGTCCACGGCGGCCACCACGTCCACGCCCTGGCGCTTGACCAGGCGGGTCTCCGTGCCGAACTGCGGGCGGGCCAGCGCCAGCACCAGCGCGCAGTACGAAAGGAGCAGCAGGCAGAACCGGAGGATCTCGCGCTCCAACGAAACCTCCGGCGCCAGACGGCCGAAGAGCGCGCCGCCCAGGCGGGCGCGGTCCCGCATCCGGCGCACCAGAGAGACGACCCCCAGGGCCGCGATCAGCGGGAGCAGCGAGAACCAGAAGAACCATTCGGTGCCGGCGAAACGCATTCCGTCCTCAAGGGAAACTGCGCAGCCGCGGCGACCAGCGCAGACACAAATCCAGCAGTAGAGACAACAGCGCGCCGAGCAGGGCGAGCTGGAAGATCTCGGTGTGCCGCGAATACCGCCCCGGATCCATCAGCCGTGTCTTTTCCATGTGATCGAGCACGGACTGGAGATCCTCGCGCAGCGCCTGGGTGTCGGTGGCCTGGTAGAACTCGCCCTGCGCCAGCTTGGCGATGTTCTTGAGCAGCTCCGGGTTGGTGCGGATCTCCACGTTCTGGTAGTGGGTGTTGCCGAAGGCGTCGGTTCCCACCGGGAACGGGACCTGTCCGCCGCGGCCGACCAGGATGGGGAAGATGCGGATGCGGTTCTCGGCCGCCATCTCGGCCGCCTGCGTGGGCGCCACCCGGCTCATGTTGTCGTCGCCGTCGGTCACCAGGATGATGGCCTTGCTCTTGCTCTCGGAATCCCGCAGCCGGTTGACGGAGACCATCAGGGCGTCGCCGATGGCGGTGCCGTCTTCGATGACTCCGGTGCGCAGCGCCTGCAGGATGTTCAGGATGACCGAATAATCCAGCGTCAGCGGACACTGGGTGAAGGCCTCTCCGGAGAACACCACCAGGCCCAGGCGGTCGTTGCGGCGCTGGCGGATGAAATCGGCGATCACTTGTTTCGCGCCCTCGATGCGGGACAGGCGTTCCGAGCGTCGTTCCGGCGGCGAGAAGTCCACCGCCCTCATGGTGGTCGAGAGATCGAGGGTGATGACGATATCCATGCCCTCGGTATAGACGTCCGACTCCACCGTGGAGACCTGCGGCCGCGCCAGGCCCACCAAGAGCAGCAGCACCGCAAGCGCCCGGAAGAAGGGCGAGGCCAGCCGCAGCACGCCCGGCCGGCCGGAGGCGATCCGGCTCGCCAGACCGGCCACCGGGAAGGTGAACACCGGATTCTCGCGGCCCCGCAGCCACAAGGCCAGCGGCAGCAGGAGCGCCACCGTTCCCAGCAGGCCGACGCCGCCGAGGAAGAACGGGTTGCGGCTGAAGTCTCCCTGCTGGCCGAGCACGCCGAAGAAAGCCAGCGCCGCTCCGCCGAGGGTGGCGGCCACCGAGACGATCAGCAGCACCGGCAGCAGGCGCTCTCCCGATGCCGGCGCCGGCCGGCGGCGCAGCCGGAGCGTGCGCGAGAAAGCCGCCACCAGCACCGCCGGCACGGTGCACAGCAGGATCCACGCCAGTGGCGCGGCGTAGTGGAATTCGGAGGAGCGCATCAGCCGGCCTCCGACGGTGTCGACGCGCCCGCAGGTTCGAGGGGGGCGCGGGTCTGTTCGATGATGGCGAAGGCGCCGTTGATGGCGCGGGAGCACTCCTCGTCGCCGGGCTTCTCGCGCGCGAACTTGACCAGATCGGCCTGGCGCAGGATCTGGTCCAGCAGGCCCAGGTCGAGGCCCGGGGTCAACCGGTCGCGCAGCTCCTCGCACAATTCCCGACTGGTGAGATCCAGCGCGAAAAAGCCGAAGCGATTGCCGGCGTATTCGCGCAGGATCTCGGAGATGCGGCGGAAGTATTCATGGTGCTGGCCCCGGCGCAGCAGATCGTCCCGCACCAGCGCATCGAGCTTCTCCAGTGCGATCTCGTGGGCCGGGCGCAGCGGCGCGGGCTCGGCCAGGCGCGCCTCTGCCGGCAGGGATCGGCGCAGAAGGCGCAGCGCCAACGCCAGCGCCAGCCACAAGAGCACAAGCCCCGCAGCGGCGACGGGACGGTAGTCTTTCACGCGGATGGGGAGCGGTGCGGCCGCGGGCCGCGGCTGGCCGTCGCTTCCGGCCAGGACGCTCAAGATCTTGATCGGCACCGCGGGCACCTCGAGCGGCGCCGGCGCCGGGCCGCCGTCCGCGACCTGGGCTTCGAGCGGAATGGCCGGGAGGGTGAGATCGCCGGTGCGCTCGAAGGTCGTCACCGTCAGCGTGATGCGCTCGGGATCGCCGCCGAGCTCCCGGCGCGAGATTTCCTCGAAGGGATCGATGCGCAGCTTCTCCGGCAGCCGGTAGCTTGTGCCCTGGCCGCGGATCTCGATGGTCAGGGTGATGGGCTGGCCCAGCTTGGCCTCGCGCGGCTCGGCGCTCACCGAAACCGCCGCCGCGCTCCCCGCCGGCCGGGAGGCGTCGGCTCCGCCGTCCGGCGCCTGCTGGGCCAGGGCGAAACCGGCCGAGAACAAGGCAAGAAGAGCCAGACGCAGCAGGCGCTTCATCGAGCCCTCCGGGCCGCCCGCCGGCGGAAAAACAAAGACAGCGGGCGCAGGTAATCCTGTCCGGTGAAGAGCTCGACCGAATCGATGCGCAGGCGCGAGAACTGGCGCCGCTGTTCCTCCCAGCGCTCCTCCACCATCCGCCGCAGCACCTGGCGGGCCGTCGGCGAGCCGGTGTCGAAGAGGATCTGCTCGCCGGTCTCGGGATCGCGGAAATTGGCCAGGCCCGCCGGCGGCAGCTCCCGCTCCATCGGATCGCGCAGCGCCAGGGCCACCAGGTCGTGGCGCCGGTTGGCGACCTTCAGCGCGGCCTCATAATTTTCGGCCCAGAAATCGGAGAGCAGAAACGAGATGGTCTTGCGCCGGCTGACGCGGGAAAGGAACTGCAATCCGGCGGCGATGTCGGTGCCGGCATGCGCAGGCCGGAAGGAGAGCACCTCGGAGATCACCCGCAGGACGTGCTGCAGCCCCTTCTTGGGCGGGACGAACTTCTCCACCCGATCGGTGAACATGATCAGGCCCACCCGGTCGTTGTTCTGGATGGCCGAAAAGGCGAGCAGGGCGGAGATCTCCGCCGCCAGCTCGGACTTGAAGCGCTCCCGGGAGCCGAAGGCCAGCGAGCCCGAGGCGTCCACCAGGAGCATCACGGTGAGTTCGCGCTCCTCGATGAACTGCTTGACGAAGAGGTCGTTCATGCGCGCGGTGACGTTCCAGTCGATCACGCGCACGTCGTCGCCCGGCTGGTAGGGGCGCACCTCGTCGAAGGTCATGCCGCGGCCCTTGAACACGGAGTGGTACTGTCCGGCCATGAGATCGTTCACCGCCCGGCGGGTGGTGATCTCGATCTTGCGGATCTTGCGGATGAGGTCGCGGGTGAGCATGCCGTTTCGGTCCGTGCCTCCTCAGGGCGAGGCCAACTGCTCGAAGATCTTTCGGATCAGGTCCTCGCTGGTCATTTCCTCGGCCTCGGCCTCGTAGGTCAAGATGAGGCGATGGCGCAGCACGTCGAGGGCCACGGCCTTGATGTCCTCCGGGGTGACGTAACCGCGGTGCCGCAAGAAGGCGTGGGCGCGGGCGGCCTGGTTGAGATAGATGGAGGCGCGCGGGCTGGCCCCGTAGGCGATGAAATCGGCGAGTTTGTCGAGCTTGAAGGCCTTGGGGTCGCGGGTGGCGAATACGATGTCCAGGATGTACTCGTTGATGAGCTTGTCCACGTAGATTTCGTGGATGAGGGCCCGGGCGCGCTGAATGTCCTCGATGCCGATGACCGGCTGGGCCTTCGGCGGAGTCGCGCCCGACATGCGGGCCATGATTTCGCGCTCCTCGTCGCGGCCGGGGTAGCCCACCACCACCTTGAGCATGAAACGGTCCACCTGGGCCTCGGGCAACGGGTAGGTGCCCTCCTGCTCGATGGGGTTCTGGGTGGCCAGCACCAGGAAGGGGTCGGGCAGGGGATGGGTCTGGTCGCCCAGGGTCACCTGGCGTTCCTGCATGCACTCGAGCAGGGCGGATTGGACCTTGGCCGGGGCGCGGTTGATCTCGTCGGCGAGCACGAAGTTGGTGAACACCGGGCCGCGCTTGGGCGAGAACTGCCCCGTCTGCTGATTGTACACCATGGTGCCGACCAGGTCGGCTGGCAGCAGGTCGGGGGTGAACTGGATGCGCCGAAACTGTGCGGCGACGCAATCGGACAGCGTCTTGATGGACAGCGTCTTGGCCAGGCCCGGGACGCCTTCCAGTAGCACGTGCCCGTTGCACAGAAGGCCGATCAGGATGCGCTCCACCATGGGTTTCTGGCCCACGATGACCTTGCCCACCTCGGCGGTGAGCCGGTCCACGAAGGCGCTCTCGCGCTCGATCTTCTCGTTGATGGCCCGGATGTTGACGTCCATGAATCCTCCCTGAGGTTTCGGAACCCCCGGCCGGACCGCGGGTTCCCTGGGCGCGGCGGTAACGCCTTGCCGCTTCCCGATATTCCCGTGCTGCGGTATAGATCAGAAGGGTCCGATAATCAAACCCTCCGGCCGCCCCGGCGCGGCCGGATTTTCACCGGGAGAACGCGATGATGCCCAACCTCGCTCTCTGTCTCTGTTGGCTGCTGGCCCCGCCGCCGGCCGTCCGGCCCGAGCCGCAAAAAACGGAGGCGAAGAAGACCGAAAGCCTCGAAAAGATCCGCGCCGCCATCCAGCATTCCTGTGTGCGGGAGTGCTTCGTCCTCAAGGATCACGACCAGCACCTCGACGAGAAGAAGCGCGACGAGCGGCAGCAATCCTGCATGCGCCAGTGCATGGATCCGGAGGCCACCCGCAAGGCCCTGGAAGCGGTCGTGGGAGAGGGTTGGGGGTTGTCCAAGGAGTCGGCTGTCGAAGTGTGCCTGCCCCACGGGGAACGCATCTTCTTGAGCGAGTTGCGCTGCGCCGACGGGCAGGCGCCCACCTTCAAGCGCTCGGGCAACGTCGGTCCGCGCAACCCCATCGAGAGCGAGAACTTCGACGAATCCGCGATGGATCCGTTCTTTGCGGTTCCTGCCCGGAAAAAAGACGATCACATCGTCGACCGCTACGAGGTGGTATGCTCCGACCGGACCGTGGCCGTCTTCATGGACATGTACCACTGCGGCACGCCCAAACCCTGGGCCGCGCCCAAGGGGTTTGCCCGTCCAGTGGAACAGCGCTGAGAGCGAAGGCGAGCCGGCGGCCGGGGCTCCGGGCGCGAACGAGGCGGCCGCGTCCCGGCGCTGCGAACGCGGGCTCGGCGGGGCGATCAGGTCTCGTACAGCAGCGGCGCCCGGCGGCGCAGGAAATCCTTGATGGCTCGTTGATCCGCCTCGGCAAGGTTCATGAACTGAACGCCGACGCCGGGGGAGACGTCCTCGGTGAACTTGTGGTATTCGCGCACCCAGCGCACCGTTCCCTGGGTGCGGATCGGCGGATGGCCGGGCAGGTTGATGGTGAGATCCAGGCTGGAGCCGACCGGGAGGGCGTCATAGGTGGCGACGAACACCCCGCCCTCGGAAAGGTTTTCCGATAGACCGGTATAGAAGTTGTGCTCGGTGTGCATTCCGATCTCGACCTGCACCTCCACGCGGGGGCTGGTGCGCTTCTCCGCGCCGGGCGGCAGGCGTTGGATGGTGGCGACCTTCTCGGCTTCGGCGGCGGCCTGCTCGCGCTCCTTCGCCTGCTGGATGGCCTGCTCCTCCATCCCCAAAGAGCGCATGCGATCATGGATGGCCTCGCGCTCCTTTTCGATCTTGCGCCGGCGGGAGAGAATATCGGTCCGCCGGTTGCCCACCTCGCGCGCCTCGTCGGCGGCAAGCTTTTTTCGCCGGTTGAGCTCGGCTTCCTCGGCGGCGAGCGTGCGAATCTTGTCCTCGACCTTGCGGGCCGTGTCCTCGACAGCGCTCTCTTCTTGCGCCAGGGCGCGCTCCTGGTCGGAAAGCTCGGCGAGCTTGCGCTCGCAGTCTTTCTTCTGCTGCTCGATGATGGCGGGATCCGGCGCGGGCTCGACCTTCTTCATGGCGCTCACTCGACCTCCCTTGGAATTCGATCAACAATGGTACGGTGGGGATGGTATCCTTTCTCGGATTCGATTTCAACCGCGTGGGTGCTATATCTAATGTTAATTTTCGGCACATGGTTGCCGATATTGAGCTTTCGATGAAGCTTTCGCTCGGACATTTTACAAATGTGGGTAAAATTATACCCATAAGGAGTGCATTATTTAAGATATGGTATTGATTTCTTGCGGAAATTTTTTATGGTGATGGCGTATAGTTTGCATACGTCCAGCGGGAGAGAGCCATGAAGCCCCTGGAGATCGAGTCGAGCAGCGACTATCAGGAAGCGGCGGAGAGCTATCTGTCTTTGATGGCCAACAACTCCCTGGCTCCGACCGACACCATCGGCGAGCCCGAGAGCGAACGCCGCGTGTCCTGGTGGATTCGGGACGGCCTCATTGCCATCGCCGGCGGCCTGGCTGTGGGATTTGCCATCTATCAATTTTTCGCCTCGACGCCCGCCGAGATGTCTCGTGCGAGCGTCGAAGGCGCGGTGCAGACCGCGGTGCCGCCGTCGGAGCCGAGCCCCCCGCCCGCCTCGGACAATGACGCCGACCTGGCTCGGACCGCCTCTGCTGGCGAGGCCGAGGACACGCCGGAGGAAGACGACGAGGCGGCCGTTGGCGAAGGCGTAAAAGTCGCTTCAACTGGCGCGCTCAGGGCGGAAGCGACCTCGGATCAGCGGATGGCACGGTTTCGGCGGCTCATCGCTCGCGGATGGAAGTTCTACCAGGCGCAGAACTTCGCCGCGGCGTCGAACGTCTTCGGCCGGGCCACGCGGGAAGAGCCGCGGAAGATCGACGGCTACTATGGGCTCGCGCTGGCGCTCTTCGAGCAGGGCCAGGACGACGCCGCCTGCCGGGTGCTCGAGCGGGGGGCGCGCGCCATCGGGCGAAAGAGCGAGTTGTGGCTGCTCGGCGGCTCCATCTACCAGGTCCTGGGCGACGAGGCGAAGGCGAGGGAAGCATACCAGCGCTATCTCGCGGCAAACCCGAAAGGGGCCTACGCCAAGGACATCCGCGCTCTCCTGAGCCTCGAGACGCTGCCAAAGCTGCGGCCGGAGGATCTTCCCCAGATGGAAGAGGGGTCAGGCCAATAGAACCCAGTGTCGTTTCTTACCCGCGGGTTGCCAGATACCCGGTATCGATCTTTTGCCTGGGGTTGGGGCCTTTCCAGATAGGGTTTACTGGCACAAAGGCGTGCCCTGGAGAGTGCCTTCCCAACTCAGGTAGGTGCGGCTGGGAGAGCGGTTTGGGACGAGCATGAGCGTGTTCATCCGAAAAGACGCCAGTCCGCCGGAAAACGTGAGCGGGTTCATGGCCTGCTCCCATGTCTCGTCCTGGGGATTGTCTCCGTTTTGCAGGCCTCCGGTGGAACAGAAGTTTCCGCTACAGTGGACGTTTCCGGTGCTGCGATAGGGCGCGAGGCAGCCCGGTCCGGTGCCGACCACGTCCGGTGTGAACGAAGTGTTGGTGTTATTGTAGCCCGCCGGATAGGTGCAATTCGCCCAGGCGATTTCGGGGTTCGCGCCGAGGGTCAGGGTTCCGATCGCCACAGGCGTGGTGTTGTCGGTTGCTCCCAGAGATGGCGAGGCGGCATCGACGTCGGTGGTGATGGTGGTTCCGAACGTCGACTGCACAAAGTGCTGTGGCAGGTGATAGTAGAGCACCTCCACGGTCCCCGCCGCGGGATTCTGTCCACCGTCGCTTGGCACGCGCAGGACGAGGGTCCCCGGGCCGACCGCGTGGGTGCCGTCGCCCAGTCCTCCCGTGGTATCCCGGATGCGGAGGTTGCAGCCCGTCCAGCCCGTCCCGTTGTCGCCGTTCCCCTGCGTCAAGGTGTAGGTGAGCACGCAGTGGGTGGTGGGGATGGGTTCATCGCAGAGGTCGCCGGTCCATCCGGGAGCGGTGGAGCAGTCGCAGGAAAACCCGTTGACCTCATCGGCGCAGGTGCCGCCGTTCTGGCACGGGTTGGGAGTGCAGTCGTCGATGTTCTGATCGCAGAGCGTGCCCTCCCAGCCCGGTTCGCAGGTGCAGGTGAAGGTCCCGGGGCCGGTGTCCTGGCAGGTTCCGTGAACGCACGGGGAGTCGGCGCAACCCTGGACCACGGTCTCGCAGTTCTTCCCGGTGTAGCCGTCTGGGCAGGAGCAGCGATAGTCCGCGACGAGGTCGGCGCAGGTGCCGCCGTTCTGGCACGGGTTGGGAGTGCAGTCGTCGATGTTCTGATCGCATGCCGCGCCGCTGAAGCCGTTTTCGCATTTGCATACCGGTGGTTGAGCCGAAAGATCGCAGGTTCCGTGCTGGCATTCGGGATCGCAGCTTGGAGGCTCGCCAATGCAGAAGGTGCTCCGGTCGGCGCCCTGGACCAGCGCAAGAAAATCATCGAGCGGTGTTGCACAGACGTAACCCGTTCGGGGACAGTCCGACTGCGTCTGACAGCGAAGCAGGCACTGGCCGTAGGTCAGAAAACCTTCGAGAACGGCCGCATCGGCCGGAGGCAATCCGAGCGCGGCGACGAGGTTTTTGAAATACGTCTCATCGACATTTTTCAGCGGGAAAAAACAGGTTCCGCCCGTGCCACAGTCGGCATCGGTGGCACAGGGTGGCACGTTGGAACAATATCCTCCGGGGAGGGGCACGCCGATACCGGCAAGGCCCTTGGCTGTCGGATTTTCCGAGTTTGCCAGTCGAGCGAGCGGGTACAAACCGTCGGTCAGACAATCGGGAATTCCAGGTCCGGCGCACTGGCTATCCTGGGTGCACGCTGAACCAACGGGAAGGCCTTTTTCCGACTTGCCGCCGCCGCAGGCTGTCGCAACCAGGCAGGAGAAAAGAAGAAAAAGGCTTGGAAGAGATGCCGATACAGTGTGGGTCATTGTATACCTCCAGTTGGTATGGCAAGGCCGATAAGCAATATTCTTGCCGGGAGGTTCATTTTGCGTATATATATGAAATATAAATATTTTTTTGTTTGGGTATTGTTTTTTCGCACATTTATGGCGTGCAACTTTGCACCTGCTCGAAATTACCGCACACTCCTTTGTAACTTATTGAAAAATAAGGCATAAAATTGGGGACAGGCCACTGTTTTTTTATTGTTTTCCGTTCGCTCGACATCAGGTGGACAGCAGGATAAAGTTGGTCTTGTTTTATTTAGAGGTCGCTCATGAAAAACACCGGTTGCCCCTGGTGCCTCGACAAGGACGTCATTTATCTCAACCATGGCTCGTTCGGGGCGACTCTCGCGCCCATCCTAGAACTTCAGGACCGCTTGCGCCGGGAGGCCGAGAAAAACCCGATGGAGTGGTTCCTGCGTCGCCTGCCGGAACTCACTTCTTCGACGATGAAGGCTCTGGGCGCGTTTGTCGGGGCTCCGGCCGAGGACCTGGCTCTGATTTCCAACGCCACCGAGGGCGTGAACACCATCCTGCGCAGCCTCGCCTTCGCGCCCGGTGACGAGATCTTGGTCACCGATCACGAGTACGGGGCCTGCCGGGCCGCGGCCGAGTTTGCCGCGCAGAGGTCCGGCTCGACCCTGGTCGTTGCAAAGGTTCCGTTCCCGGTCGGGTCCGGGAAGGCCATCGTCGATGCGGTCCTCGAAAAAATCTCCCCGCGCACCCGGCTTTGCCTGCTCGACCATGTCACCAGCCAGACGGCGCTGGTCTTTCCCGTCGCTGAACTGGTCTCCAAGGTCCAGGCGCGGGGTGTGGACGTGCTGGTGGACGGCGCCCACGCGCCGGGGATGGTGCCGATCGATCTCGGCGCACTGCGGCCAGCCTACTATACCGGAAATCTTCACAAGTGGATGTGCCTTCCCAAGGGGGCGGCCTTTTTGTACGTCCGGCCCGATCGCCAGGGGCAGATCCAGCCGCTCTCGATCAGCCACGGCCTGAGCGCGCCGGCCGCCGACGGCGCGGCGCGGTTTCGCGCTTTGTTTGAGTGGACGGGGACTCGGGATTTCACGCCCTGGCTGTGCTTCCCCAAGAGCCTCGATGTTCTGAGCGCTCTCGTGCCCGGTGGGTTGGAGGGACTGCGCGCGCAAAACCACGAGCTTGCGGTGAAGGGTCGCGCCACGCTGCTCGATGCCCTGAAGCTCCCGGCCCCGTGTCCAGAAGCGCTTCTCGGCTCGATGGCCTCGGTGCCGCTTCCCGACAGCCCGGCGCCTCCGGCGCTCTGGCGGGGGCTCGATCCTTTACAGCACCACCTGAGAGAAGAGCACCGCATCGAGGTGCCGGTCATGGCCTGGCCGAAGCACCCGAAGAGGCTGCTTCGTATCTCGGCCCAGGCTTACAACACGCTTGACCAGTACCAGCGGCTGGCGGAGACGGTTCGCCAGGGCCTCGAACTTGGTCTGTAGGCGGGCAGGGGAGCCGGATTTTCTCCCGGGTTTTTCTTGGGGGCCAGGGAGCCTCGTCCCCTTGTCGAGGTCTTCTTTGAGAGAGAGATTTTTAGGGCTTACTTTCGGACCGTGACCTTGACCGTGGTCTTCTTCCCCGGACAGTTCAGACAGCGGTGGACAGTGGGGCTAGACCGGCTAGACCGCAGTGCTAGACCGGCTAGACAGCGGACAGCGGTGCGCGGACAGCGGTGCCAGGGACCCCGGATTCTTGGGTGGGTGAGATTATTCAAGTGCTTGATTTGTAATAATAAAGATTGGGGACAGGCCCTCTGGTTTTTCTGGTTTTTGGCGTGGGGCTTGCTGGCCTCGGAGCCAGATATGACTGGTGAAGAAGCTGGTTGGAATTTTTATATAATTGAATCATCACAACCTGGGCGGAACGGGCACGAATGAAGCGGTCGCGATGCTAAAGTTCTTGCACATCGAGCCGATGGAACGCTTGGAACAGGCTTTCGGCCGGATTTTCCGGCGACGCCTTTCGGGGAGGCAAACATGATGCATACGACACGCGACCACAAACATCGAATCCTTGTGGTGGACGACGAGCCGAACGTTTTGCAGGCTCTCGAACGCATCATCGTCAACGCTGGCTACGAATGCTTGCAAGCCCGGACTGGTTGGGAGGCCGTCGTCGCCTCCGGAAAGGCCACGCCCTGCCTTGGGCTGGTGGATATCTACATGCCGGACCAGGACGGCTACGCGGTGGTCCAGGCGCTGCGCAAGATCCCCGATCTCGCCCATATCCCCATCATCCTGATGAGCGGCCACCAGGAAGTGGTCGATCTGGAAAAAATTCGAGCCTCGACCGCGGACGACTTCATACACAAGCCTTTCGAGAAGACTGATCTCTTGCTCCGCATCCAGATGCACCTTCGACTGCGGGATCGGGAGATACGGCTCCGGGCCATCACCGAGGCGGCTCAGGACGCGATCATCCTCATCGACGACGCCGGATGCGTTGCCATGTGGAACCGCTCCGCGGAGCGCCTGCTCGGATACAGCGCCGACGAGGTGCAGGGCAAAAACGTACACATGCTCATCGCTCCGGAGAGGTTCCACGCCGATCATTTCAAGGCCTTCGAGGTCTTCACCCGCTCCGGACAGGGTGCAGCCATCGGCAAGACCCTGGAACTCCCTGCCCGGCACAAGGACGGGAGAGAACTCGTCTGCGAGCTTTCGCTTTCCGCGGTTCAACTCGAGGAACGCTGGCACGCGATCGGCATCTTGCGCGACATCACGGCGCGAAAAGCGCTCGAAGAATCCATGCGCAAGATGCAGGCGGAGGCCAACCAGCACCAGAAGCTCGAAGCGGTGGGCCGTCTGGCGGCGGGCATCGCCCACGAGATCAACACGCCCGCCCAGTTCGTGAGCGACAGCGTGCAGTTCATCAAGAGCGCCTTCGAGGACGGCCTGCGCCTCCTGGGCGCCTACCGGGAGGAGTTGGCCCCGCTGCGCTCGAGCGACCCGGAGCGCGATCGGCGGCTGCGGGAGCAGGAAGAGGCGGTGGACATGGAGTATCTCATGGCAGAAGGCCCCAAGGCCTTCGCCCGCACCGAGGACGGCCTGCAGCGCATCAGTACCATCGTGCGCGCCATGAAGGAGTTCTCCCATCCGGCCACCAAGGAGAAGGCCCCGGCCGACATCAACCGGGCCATCCAGACCACCCTCACCATCGCTCGCAACGAGTACAAGTACGTGGCCGACGTGCAGACCGACCTCGGCGAGTTGCCGCCGGTGCCCTGTCTGCTGGGGGAGCTCAACCAGGTGTTCCTCAACCTCATCGTCAACGCCGCCCACGCCATTGGCGATCGCGTCAAGGGCACCGAACAGCGCGGCCTCATCACCGTGCGCACCCGCCGCGAGGAGGGGTTCGCCCGCATCTCCATCTCCGACACCGGCTGCGGCATCCCGGAGGAGATCCGCCAGCGCATCTTCGAGCCCTTCTTCACCACCAAGGAGGTGGGCAAGGGGACGGGCCAGGGCCTGACCATCGCCCGATCGGTGGTGGTGGACAAGCACGGCGGGCGCATCGACTTCGAGAGCGAGGTCGGCAAGGGGACCACCTTCCATATCCGGCTGCCGCTGGAGGCGTGAAATGGAAACGGTCGCGGCGAAAAAACGCGTGCTCTTCGTGGACGACGAGCCCAACGTTCTGGCCGGCCTGCGCACGCGCCTGCATCGCTACCGCAGCCGCTGGGAGATGGTATTCTGCCAGAGCGGCGAGGAGGCCTTGCAAGCCTGCGCAAAGGAGCCGTTCGACGTGGTGGTGTCCGACCTGCGCATGCCGCGCATGAACGGCGCCGAGTTGCTGCGCCAGATCCGCGAGAAGTACCCCGACACGGTCCGCATCGTGCTCTCCGGCGAGGCCGAGGTGCAGGTCGGCCTGCGAGTGGCCGCCGAGGCGCACCAGTTCCTGGCCAAGCCGTGCGACCCCTCAGTGCTGGAGCGCGCCATCGAGCGCTCCTGCGCGCTGCAGGCCGAGCTGTCCGATCCCGCGCTGCGCCAGATCGTGGGCCGCACCGACAGCCTGCCCTCCGCGCCCGCCACCTACGCCGCCGTCACCGAGGCGCTGAAGGACCCGCGGTGCTCGCTCGAGGACATCGCCAAGGTGATCGGGGCCGACGTGGGCATGTCGGCCATGCTGCTCAAGCTGGTCAACTCGGCGTTCTTCGCCCTGCCCCAGCCCACCTCCAGCATCGAGCGCGCCGTCGGCATCCTGGGGGTGGAGACCCTGCGCTCCCTCGCGCTCGGCATGGGGGCTTTCGAGTGCTTCCGCTGCCAGCAGGCGCTGGGCCACTGCTCCATCGAGCGCCTGATGGCGCACTCGCTGGCGGTCGGCAGGCTTTCAAAGTGCATGCTGAACGATCCCCGGCAACAGGAGGACGCCTTCACCGCCGGGATGTTGCACGACGTGGGCAAGCTGGTGCTGGGGGCGCGCGCCCCCGAGCGCCTCCGGTCGGTGTTCGAGCGGGCCATGCAGGAGAGGCTCCCCATGTACATGGCGGAGCAGCAGGTCTCCGGGGTGGATCACGGCATGATCGGGGCGTACCTGCTGGGGCTGTGGAACCTGCCGCTCTCCATCGTCGAGGCCATCGCCAACCACCATCGCCCCGTATGGCAGGCGGGCCAGGCGCTCGACCTGGCGCTGGCGGTCCACCTGGCCGACGTCCTGATCCACGAGAGTTCGCCGCAGTCGCCGGACGGCTGCGATCAGAGCCTGTTCTTTCCCGATCCGCGGATGGTGCGCGAGCTGCGGCTGGAGGAATCTCTGCCGAAGTGGCGGGCATTGGCGGGCGAGCTTTCGGGCGCGGAGGTCGAGAACCCATGAGCGAGGCGCTGCCCAGGATCCTGTGCGTGGACGACGAGCCGCAGGTGCTGGAGGGCCTGCGCCTGAACCTGCGCCGGCGTTTTGCCGTGCTGACCGCCGAAGGCGGCGAGAAGGGCCTGGAGACGCTCCGGACCGAGTCGCCCGTCTGGGTGGTGATCTCCGACATGCGCATGCCGGGTATGGACGGGGCGCAGTTTCTGGCCAAGGTCCGCGAAGCGGCGCCCGACACGGTGCGCATTCTGCTCACCGGCCACGCCGACCTCGACGCGGCCATCGCGGCGGTCAACGAGGGCCAGATCTTTCGGTTCCTCACAAAGCCCTGCCCTCTGCCCCAGCTCATGGGCGTGCTGGATGCCGCCTGTCGCCAGTACCAACTGGTGACCGCCGAGAGGGAGCTTTTGGAAAAGACCCTTCAGGGCAGCGTCAGCGCGCTTTCCGAGGTGCTGGCGCTCGCCCGGCCGGCCGCCTACGGCCGCGCCTCGCGCATCCGCCAGCGGGCCGCCGCCCTGTGCGAGCGCCTGGGCGTTACGGAGCGCTGGCCCATCGAGATGGCCGCGCTGCTTGGACCGCTGGGGAGCGTGGCCCTGCCGGAGGAGACGCTGGAAAAGCTCTATCGCGGCGACCCGCTCGATGAGAACGAGCGGCAGATGGCGGCGCGCTCGGCGCAGTATGCCGAGAAGGTGCTCGCCAACATCCCGCGCTTGGAACCGGTGCGGGAGATCTTGCGGCTCAAGGACCGGCCGTATGCGGCCCAGGACGGGCTTGCGCAGGGGGAGGCGCTCCCGCTCGGCGCCCGCGTTCTTCGCCTGCTCGACGATCTCGACGTCCTGGAGTCTCAGGGTTCCACACCGGCCCAGGCGCTCGACATCGTCCAGGGCCGGGTGGGGATGTACGATCCCAGGCTGGTCGCCGCCCAGGCCCAGCTCACCCAGCGTTCGCGCACGGAGTACCAGGTGCGGGAGTTGACGCTCGACGGGCTGCGCGAGGGTATGATCATCGCCTCCGACGTACGCTCGACGCGCGACGCCCTCATCATCGCCCGCGGCAACGAGGTGACGGCGTCGCTCTTGCTTAGGCTGCGGAATCTTCCCCGCGGAATGGTGCGCGAGCCGATCCGCGTCATGCTCCGGACCGGGACGTAGGGCGGGTCCGGAAAATCTCTTTTTTTTTGGGGGGGTTGTTTTGTTGACTTGGGAGGAGATGTCGGGCGAGAGTAAGCCGTTCGGCAGGACAACGTGCAGGGTTTGGGAGGAACATGGCAGAAGCGATCAAAGTGCTCCTCGTCTCCCTTCCCGACGCGCTGCGGGAGCAGGTCCGGTGTTTCTTGGATGGGGTAGGCTTTCAGCCGGCCCTGCCAGCGGTCGACAACCTGGATGTCCTGCGGGAGGCGCTCTCGCGGGAGCCGGTCGATCTCGTGCTTTCGTTCGACGCGCCCGACCAGATTCCCGCGGAGCAGGTCATCGAGTCAGTCCAGGAGCGCTTGCTGGATGTGCCGATCGTCGTGATTGCGGATTCGTTGGGCGGAGCCCGGTCCGTCGCCCTGATGCAGGCGGGGGCGCAGGATTGTTTGTTGCGCACCGAGCTGGCGCGTCTGGGACTCGTCGCCAGGCGCGAGATCGAAGCCCGCCGGGCGCGGGCGGAACGGCGGCAGTTTCTCGAAAACACGCTCCATCTCAACCGGGTGCTGCGCGCCATCCGCAACGTCAACCAGCTCATCGTGCGCGAGAAGGATCCCGATCGCCTGATTGACGGCGCCTGTCATTTGCTCGTGGAGACGCGCGGATATCTCGGGGCCTGGATCGCCCTCGGAGGCCTGGATGGCGTGCCGGAGCGCTTCGCCTGTCGTGGCTGGCCGGATCAAGTGATGGAGTCTCAGCGAAAAGTCGTGCGGGAGCGCTGGCCGGAGTGCGGTCGGAGGTTATTCGGCGAGGCCGGCGGGCTCATCTCGCTCACTCCCGCAAAGGACTGTCCCGGTTGCCCGCTTGCCGGAGGGTACGGCCAGAGCCACTCCGTCGTCGTCGCCATGCGCCACCAGGAGCGATGGATGGGCGCGCTCGGGGTCGCCTTCCCGGCGGGCGCGACGTACGACGCGGAGGAGGAGTCGCTGCTCCGGGAAGTCGCCGGCGACATCGCCTTCGCGCTCGATGACATCAATGCCCAGCGGGCCCGGGCCGAGCGCGAGGAGATCGACCGGCGCTTTCAGGTGTTTTTCGATGGCGCCCCCATCGGAAAGAGCATGACCGGGCTGGACGGCCGGCTGCTCCGGGTGAACCCGGCTCTGTGCCGCATGCTGGGCCGCACGGCCGGCGAGCTCGAACGCCTCACCTGGAAAGACATCACCCATCCGGACGACATGGCCGAGTCGGAGGAGTGCGTGCGCGCCCTCCTGTCCGGCGAAGCAGATCGCTGGGAGATGAACAAACGCTACCTCGCAAAAAGCGGAAAGATCGTCCAGGCTCACGTCACCACATCCCTGATGCGGAACCGCGAGGGCGAGCCGCAGTTTTTTCTCACCCACATCGTGGACCAGACCGAGAGGGTGGAGCTCGAGGCCCGGCTGACGCAGGCCGACCGCCTGGCCTCAACCGGCATGCTCGCCGCGGGCGTGGCGCACGAGATCAACAACCCGCTGTCTTTCGTGCTCTTCAATCTGGAGAACATCTCCGACATGTTGTCGAGGTGTGTCGAGCGCATCCAGCAGATCCGGCACATCCTGGTCGAGAAACTGGGGAATGACCAAGCGACCAGGCTTTTTGAACAGCGGCGCGATCTCCTGGATGCCTTTGACTTTGGCGTGGCCCGCGACAACGTGCGCGAGGCGCTGGACGGCGCGCAGCGCATCAAGGAGATCGTGCGCGGGCTCAAGGCCTTCAGCCGGGTGGATGCCGGCAAGCCAGAACCCATTGCGGTGGAGGACGCCATCCGCTCGGCGCTCACGCTGTGCCGCAACGAGCTCAAGTACCGGGCGCGAGTGGTTGCCGACTTCGCCGCCACGAGCCCGGTCCTGGCCAGCGAGGGCAGGCTCTCTCAGGTGTTTCTCAACCTGCTCATCAACGCGGCCCATGCCATCCCGGAGGGCAACGTTGCCGGCAACAAGGTCCTGCTGCGCACCTGGCAGGAGAGAGGCACGGTGTGCGTCGAAGTGTCCGACACCGGGTGCGGAATGCCCAAGGAAGTCTTTGCCCGGCTCTTCGAGCCGTTCTTCACCACAAAGCCCAAGGGCGTCGGCTCGGGGCTCGGGCTCCATATCTCGAAAAACATCATCCAGGAGTGCGGCGGCACCATCAAGGTCGAAAGCGAAGTCGGCAAGGGCACGCGGTTTCTCATCCGCCTGCCCGCCTTCGCCGGGGAGACGCGCCCGGGTCCGAAAGACACCGTGCAGCAACCGGAAAAAAGGGGGCCGGCCGGACGGGTGTTCATCGTGGACGACGAGCCCGGAATCCGGAAGATCCTGACACGGCTTCTCTGCGAGCACCAGGTCGTGGCCGCCGGTTCCGGGTTGGAGGCGAAGGCCCTGCTGGAGGCGGACGCGGATTTTGATGTGATTCTGTGCGACCTGATGATGCAGGATTTCTCGGGGGTCGATCTGCACCGCTGGCTCCGGCAGGAGCGGCCGGACCTCGCCCGGCGGCTCATCTTCATGACCGGCGGGGTTTTCACTCCCGCTGCCCGAGATTATCTGGATTCGGTCGATAATCTGCGCCTGGAAAAGCCCATCGATGCCGCCACGCTGAAACAGATCGTTGCAGATCGGATTGTCATCTCTCGCTCCAGACAGGCGATGTGACTCTGGCCTACTATGCCGAGCGTCTCCCTCCTCCGCGCGCGACCCAGATCGTCGGCGGACTATCGGGTCCGGTCGCGAAACCTACTGCAAGACGAGGCCCAGGGCGGCGGATAGCTTGCGCAACGCCTCCTGGATGCGCCGGATGTTTTTCGGACCCATACGCAGGAGGTGCTTCTGGGCGTCGCTCAGCGCCTCGAGCTCCGGGATGTCCATCTTCATGTTGACCGCGGTGGTGGAGAGCGGGATGTCGCCATCGAAGGCCGGCACCTTGAGCAGCTCGCCGATGGCGTCCGTCAGGGCCTGCCGGAAGGTCCGGCCCGGCTCGCCGATCTCGCGGTACTTTTTTTCCAGCCAGGGGCCGAGCCGCTGGTAGAGGCGCGCGCAGGCCTGTTGGTCCATGGCCTCGACGGCGTCGGCCAGCGGGGTGTAGCGCTCGTAGCTCGCCGGATCCAGGTACTCCCGCTCGTCCCGCTGCACGGTGCGGAACTTCCCCTCGGGCTGGAGCGCGGACAGGAACTTTCGCGGGCTCTCCCCGCGCGCGATGAGGTCCACCACCGCCACCGCCTTGCCGGCGAGAGCCTGGCTCTCCAGCAGGCGCGCGAGCAACGGGCTTCCCAGGCACTGCGCCGCGCTCGCCCGGATCTGCTCGTCGGTCGGTTCGGTCGCCGGTTCCGTGGTCGGGGGGAGTTGGGCTTCGGTGGCCGCGGCAGGTTGCGGCGTGGGCGTCTCGGTCGTTGCCGCGGGCGGCGGCGCGGCCGGGGCGGGGGAGGGCACGGGGGCGGGCGCGCGAGAGACCAAGAACACGACGGCGCCCGCCGCGATCAGCGCCACGGTTAAAAAGAGAATCAGGGCGGATCTCTTGCCAGAGTTTTCCATGGCTCCATCTGGCCTCAAGTCGCCGCAGAGTGCAAGTGCCGAACACAGTGCAAGTGCCGAACTTGAGCCGTGGGGGCGATGCGGCTACAATCGCGCCGTCGCTCGGGAAGCTCTTCCCGGAGCGAACGGAGGCCGAACGTGGAATCCACCATCGAACGCATCGATTACGCCGAGGTCGGCCTGATGGCCGGCCTGGAAGTCCACCAGCAACTCCTCACCCGGCGCAAGCTCTTTTGCAAGTGCCCGGCCGGTCTGTACACGACGAAGCACGACGGCGAGATCCTGCGCCACATGCGGCCCACGCTCTCCGAGCTCGGGGAGTACGACGGCACCGCGCTGATGGAGTTCAAGACCAAGAAGAACATCATCTACCTGCTGCACGAGTCCAACGTGTGCACCTACGAGATGGACGACACCCCGCCGTTTCTGATGAACGACGAGGCCCTGGACGTGGCGGTGGAACAGTGCCTGATGCTGGGCTGCGACATCGTGGACGAGGTGCACGTGGCGCGCAAGCAGTATCTGGATGGCTCCATTCCCACCGGCTTCCAGCGCACCGCCATCGTGGGCGTCAACGGCAAGCTCCCTTTCGCCGGCCGCTCCCTGGGCATCATCCAGGTGAGCGTGGAGGAGGATAGCTGCCGCGAGGTCACCGACCGGGGGCACCTCATCGTGTGGCGCACCGACCGCCTGGGCATGCCGCTCATCGAGACGGTGACCGCGCCGGAACTCCGCACCCCGGACGAGGTGGCCGAGGCCATCCTGCTCATCGGCCGGGTTTGCCGCACCACCCGCCACGTGCGGGTCGGCCTCGGGGCGAGCCGCCAGGACGTCAACGTCTCGGTGCGCGGCGGGCGCCGGGTGGAGATCAAAGGCGTGCCCAAGGCCGGCTGGGCGCGCCGGCTGGTCCACGGCGAGGCCATCCGCCAGGTCAACCTGCTTCGCCTGCAGAGGGAACTGGCCCGCCGGGGCGTCTCGAAGACGAGCGATCTCAAGATCGAGCACCGCGATGTGACCCGCTTGCTGGCCTCGTCGCAATACCCCCACTTCCGCGCCGAGTCCTGGGATGCTTTCGTGCAGCAGGACAAGCGGCGGCCCGGGTTCGAGCTCGGCGAGGGCCCGTTCTGCGTCCGGGCGGTGAAGCTCTGCGGTCTCGCGGGGACGCTGGCCTGGCCCACCCAGCCCTACCATGACTTTTCTCACGAGCTGGCGGGGCGGGTGCGGGTCATCGCCGGGCTCGACCAGCAGCCCATCCTGGTCTCCAGCGACCGCTGGCCGGACTACGCCGACTCGCGCCGCGAGCTGGGCCGGCTGAGAAAACACCTGCGCTGCGCCGATGGAGACGCCCTGGTGGTGGTGTGGGGTCCGGAGGCCGACACCGTGACGGCAGCGCAGGAGATCGCGCTTCGCTACCAGGCCGCCCTGGACGGAGTGCCCCACGAGACGCGCCAGCCGTTCGCCGACGGCAGCACCGACTTCGAGCGCATCCTTCCCGGACCGGATCGCATGTACCCCGACACCGACCACCCGCCGGTGCGCATGACCCGCGATCGAGTGGAACGCCTGCGGGTGGCGCTGCCTCCGCCGCCGTGGGAGCGGGAGCCGCGCTGGGAAGCGGCCGGCATTCCGCGCCAGACCGTGCGCTACCTCATCCGCCGCGGCGGGGCCGAACTGGTGGACCTGGTGGTGCGCCGCGCGCAGGCGGACCCGCGCCGGGCGGGGATGTTCTTCGGCGAGCGCTGGAAGGCGTTGCGCCGAAAGGGCCTGGCCGTCGAGAAGATCGATCCGGAGCGCTGGGTCGAGCTGTTTCAGGCCGCCCGCGAGCGGCCGGTGCTCTGGGAGGCGCAGGACGCCATCGGGGAGGCCCTGGCGCGAAGGCCGGAGCAGCCGCTGGCCGAGACGTTGCGGGAACTCGGCCTGGATCGGCCGGTCGGCGACTGGAGAGGGACGCTGGCCGAGCGATTGAGAGGGATTTCGCCGCCGAAGAAGGCGCAGGCGGACGGCGCCTGGTTGCGGCGGGCCATGGGAGCGGTGATGCCCGATCTGCGCGGGAAGGTGCCCGGCCGGGAGGTGGCCGAGGCCGTCCGCGCGCTCGAACCGAGCCAGAACGCGAAAGGGGCCAGGTCATGAATCAGCCCGCCAACGACCCGCTCAAGGGATACCGGGGACAGGCCCGCGCCGCGCTGGAACGGTTTCGCGTCCGGGTATGGAGCGAGGTTCGCCTGACCAACGACGCCGGCTCCGTTTTCGAGGGCGTCATCCTGCCCCGCAGCGAGACCTTCGACGACCTCCACGTCGTCATCAAGATGCGCAACGGCTACAACACCGGCGTCCACGTGGACCGCATCCGCGCCATCCAGGAGCTGGGCTACAAGGAGGCCGTCTACAAGATCCCCGAGCGGGAGTTCCCCTTCAACGCCGGCCTGCCCAAGGTCACCCTGCTCGGGACCGGTGGCACCATCGCCTCGCGGCTCGACTACCGCACCGGCGCGGTCATCCCGGCCTTCACGCCCGGCGAACTCTACGGCGCGGTGCCGGAGCTGGCCGACATCTGCAACCTGACCACCCGCAAGCTGTTCGGGGTGTTCTCCGAGAACATGTCCAAGGACCAGTACATCCCGCTGGCGCAGGCCATCGGGGACGAGATCGCCGCCGGCGCCGACGGCATCGTCATCGGGCACGGCACCGACACCATGGGGCACACCGCCGCCATCCTGTCTTTCATGGTGCAGCACAGCCCGGTTCCCATCGTGCTGGTGGGCAGCCAGCGCAGCTCGGACCGCCCCTCCAGCGACGCCGCGCTCAACCTCATCCACGCGGTGCGGGCCGCGGCCTACGGCGACATCGCCGAGGTGATGATCTGCATGTTCGGGCCCACCTCGGACCGGTACGGCCTGCTGCACCGGGGCACCCGCTGCCGCAAGATGCACAGCTCCTATCGCAGCACCTTCCGCACCATCGGCGACATCCCGTTGTGCATGGTGAGCCGAAGCCGGTTCGACTACCTGACCCGGGACTATCTGCCCCGCGACAAGACGCGCAAGGTCAGGATCGACGCCGTGTACGACGACCGGGTGACCATCCTGTACTACTACCCCGGCATGAAGCCGGACCTGGTGGACGCGCTGGTGGAAAAGGGCTACAAGGGCATCGTCATCGCCGGCACGGGACTGGGGCACGTCAACAAGCCGCTCTATCCGGCGCTCAAGCGCGCCATCCAGCAGGGCGTGCACGTGGTCATGGCGGTGCAGACGCTATGGGGCTTCGCCCAGATGTACGTCTACGACACCGGCCGGGACCTGCTGGACATCGGCATCGTGCCGCTCGACAACATGCTGCCCGAGACGGCCCTGATGAAGCTGTGCTGGGTGCTGGGGCACACCCAGGAGCACGCCGAGGTGATGCGGCTGATGCGGACCCCGGTGTCCCACGAGATCACCGAGCGCGAGCCCCACAACGGCTACGTCATCCTCCAGGGCGGGCTTCCCGAGACTGAGGAGTTCATCACCAGCCACTGGAAGTGAGCCCGGCTCATTTGACCGCGCCGATCGCGCTGGTCTATCCTGCGCCCATGGTCGAGATTCATGGCGATCGCGAGGAGCTTCGCCGCCGGTTGCAAGCCGTGGTGGGTCCCTCGCACGTCTCGGCCTCCGACGCCGACCGAAACGCCACCGCAGACATGTGGCCGCGCACGTTGCTGGAGCGGCGCGCCGGGCGGTATCGGGGATTGCCGGATCTGGTGGTGTTTCCCGCCGATGCCGATCAGGCGGCGGCGGTGGTGCGGCTGGCGGCCCAGGCGGGCTGGCCGATCGTTCCCTTCGGCGCCGGGTCGGGGGTCTGCGGCGGCGCGCGCAGCGAGCGAGGCGGTCTGGCCCTCGATCTCAAGCGGCTCGATCGCATTCTGGATCTCAACGAGAAAGATCACCTGCTCACGGTAGAATGCGGGGCGATCGGGGAGAACCTGGAGCGCGAGCTCAATCGCTGCGGTTACACCCTGGGGCATTTCCCCTCCTCGATCTACTGCTCCACGGTGGGAGGATGGATCGCGGCGCGGGGCGCCGGGCAGTGTTCCAGCCGCTACGGCAAGATCGAGGATCTGGTGCGAGCGGTGGAGTTTCTGGACGCTTCCGGCGAGCGGATGCTGGTGGACGCGCTCGAACCCGGTATGAACGGCTTTTCGCTGCTGCCGTTGCTCGTCGGTTCGGAGGGCCGGCTGGGCGTGATCCTCTCAGCCACCTTGACGGTCCGTCCCTTGCCTTCGGCGCGGGCCTTTGCGGCGTTTCGTTTCGCCGACCTGGCGGGGGGACTGACGGCCATGCGCCATTGTCTGCGCGCCGGCCTGCGCCCGGCGGTGCTGCGGCTGTACGATGAATTCGACACGCTGATCGCCAAGACCGGCCCCGAGGCGGACGGGGCCGCGAGTTCGTGGCTCGGCGACTTGCTGGAACGGGCCGGCAAACCCCTGGGCCGGTTGGGCGAGGCCTCCCTGGCCGTGTTGCTGCGCCGCCCGGCGCTGCTGAACCGGCTCACCGGCCTCATCCCGGGCGGGTGCCTGCTGGTGTCGGTGTGCGAGGGCGGGGAGGGCGAGACGCCGGAGACGGCCGGCGCGGTTCGGGCTTGCTGTCTGGCCGCTGGCGGACTGGACCTGGGCGAGGGACCGGCGCGGCACTGGTGGAAAAACCGCTACGCGGTTTCCTACAAACAATCGCCCATCTTCGCCGCCGGGGCCTTCGTGGACACCATGGAGGTGGCCACGACCTGGGAGCGGGTGCTGCCGCTGTATCAGAAGGTGCGCGAGAAACTATGGCGCCGGTGTTTTGTCATGGCGCACTTCTCCCATGCCTACCGGGAGGGATGCTCGGTCTATTTCACCCTGGCCGCCGCGGCCGGTGACGTGCGCGCCATCGAGGAGTACGACGGCATCTGGCGCGAAGCGCAGGACACCGTCATCGCCGCCGGCGCCACGGTGAGCCATCACCACGGCATCGGCCGGTTGAAGGCGCCGTTTCTGGCCCGTCAGCTCGGCGCGGGAACGCGCATCCTCGAACATCTCGCGCGCGTCCTGGATCCCGATGGGCGCATGAATCCGGGAGTGTTGCTGGCCGATGGAGAGCGCCGATGACGACGGAACGCGAGCGGCTCTCGGGAGCGAACGAGCTTTCGGCCATCCTGGCCCGCTGGGGCGCCCCGCCGGCCGAGCCGGGAACGGCGGCCGCCGTGGTGGCGTGCGAGTCGGAGGCCGATGTTCGCGACGTGCTCCGCGCGGCCCGCTCGGACGGCGTCCAGGTGGTGGCGGCGGGGGCGCGCTCCCGGCTCGGCCGCATGGATTTGCCCGCAACGGGGGAGCGCCGGATCCTCCTCGACATGACCGCCTGCCGCGGCATCCTGGCCCTGGACGCCGACGCCCTGTGGTTGCGAGTCCGCGCCGGAACGCCGCTGGCCGAGGCCTCGCGGGCGGCGGCCGAGCGGGGGCTGCGCCTGGCGGGGGTGGGCGATGCGGACAGCGGGACCGCGGGCGGCTGGCTGTCCATGACCGCCCGCATCCCGGACCCCCTGCTCGGCACTCCGTCTCCACCGGCGCTGGGATTGGCGGTCGTGTTTCCGGACGGCGCGAGCTGGCGCAGCATCGATGTGCCGCGGTCGGCCTGCGGCCCGGAACTGAACGCCTTGTTCTATGGCACCGCGGGGGCCTTCGGCGTGGTGACGGAGGCCACGCTGCGGCTGGTGCCGCCGGGGGCGGAGCGCCAGCGCGCGGTCTGGCATCTTCTGCAACCGGCCTCGGCGGCCGAGATGTTGCGACAGATGGCGCTCGGGCCGCTCCCTCCGGTCGAGGCGCAGGCCATCCTGTGGGTGGACGGGCGGGGCACGCGCCTTCATGCGGTCTTCGAGGGAGCGAAGGGTCTGGTGCGGGAGGCGCTGCGGGATGGCCAGGAACGAGCCCGCGCCGCCGGCGCCCGGGAACTGCGCGATGCCGGCGACGAAAGGATCGATCCGCCGGCCGAGCTTCCGGCCGCCGCCGTGCGCTGGTCGCAGCTCGATGAGGTGCTTTCGAAGCTCTATCTTCCGGCCGTTGATGCCCTGGTGCTCGACCGGCCGGAGATCGCCGGTTGCCGCCTGCGCTTGATCGGCGGCGACCCGGCGGAGCAGAGGATGAGGTTGCGGCGGGCGCTGGACGGAGACGGCGAGAGAGCGCGGCGCCGCCTGGCGCAGTTCGAGCGGCTGCGGCGTCTCAAGCGCGAGTGGGATCCCGGCGCGCTGCTCAACCCCCATGCGCTCGCGTGGCTCGAACGGGAGGCCACGACATGAGCCTGGCCGGACACAAGCGGGATCTGGCCATGTGCGCCTTCTGCCCCAAGATGTGCCGCTTCGCCTGTCCGGTGGCCGAGGCGGAGCATCGCGAGGCGGTGACGCCGGCCTGGAAGATGATCCAGACCGAGTGTTTGCGCTCGGGGGTCGGTCCCGATACTCCCCAAGCGGCCGAGGTCGTCAACCACTGCCTGGCCTGTCTCCACTGCCGCACCTATTGCCGGCATGGAGTCGACGTGCCGGGGGCGCTGCTGGCGGCGCGCGCCCAACTTCTGTTGCTTCGACGGCAGCATGGGAGCGTGAGCGAGATTCTGCGGCGGTTCCGAGAATACCGCAATCCCCTGGGCGAGGACCTGGCCCAGAACCTGGCGCGCTTCGTACCGCAGGAGCTGCAAGTCCCCGAGGCTCAGGTGGTGCTGTTCGCGGGATGCCAGGCCCTGCGCTCGGAGTCGCTCATCGCGGCCGCGGTGAAGGTTCTCGCGGCGCTCGGGGTGGACGTGGTCGGTGTCTTCGCCGGCGACGATCTGTGTTGCGGGGCGCCGCTGTGGCACCTGGGCGACCGGAGGCAATTCGCGACCCACGCCGCCCGCCTCCGGCGGCAACTGGGCGGCGCCCGCCGGGTGTTGTGTCTCTGTCCGACGTGCGAGGAGACGTTGCAGAATCTCTACCCCGAGGCCGGGCAGGCGCTCGGGGCGAAGGTGCAGGATCTGGCCGAATGGCTCGAACCTCGCCTGACGCCGGATGTGCCGATTCACAAGCTGGATGGAAGTTTCACCTACCACGACCCCTGTTATGCCGCCCGCTACCGCAACCGTACCGAGCCGCCGCGGCGCCTGCTGGCCCGGATCCTCGCCGAGCCGCTGCGCGAGACGGCCGGGTCGCGGGAGGACACGGTCTGTTGCGGCGGCGGCGGCGGCTTGCCCTGGATCCTCCCCGAGACGGGAGCGGCGGCGGCCCGCCGGAGGCTGACCCAGCTCCTTTCGACGGGTGCGGAACGAATCGCCACTTCCTGCCCCGGGTGCCGGCGCATGCTGGGCGAGGCCGGCGGAAAGGCGCTCGACGTCATCGAATTGCTGGCCGAGGCGCTGGTCGGTTCGAGTGATCCGACGAGCGTGGAGAAGCCATGAAGCGCGTGTGGGCGTTTCTCGCTCTGCTGACGATAGCCCTGGGGGCGCTGCTCATCTGGCAACTCGCCCGCCAGCGCGCGACGGCGCGTGGCCCGGCCGGCGGCAGCGGCGTGATCGAGGGCGTCGAGGTGCGCGTCTCCTCGCGGCTGGCGAGCCGGATCACCGCCATCCGGGTGGACGAGGGCGATCGGGTGGCGGCGGGACAGGTCCTGGTTGAACTCGACTGCGTCGAACCGGAAAGCCTGTTGCAGCAGGCCTGGGCGCAGCTCGCGGCGGCGGAGAGCGCGGCGGCGGCGGCACGGGTCAACAGCGAGGCCGCACAGTGGAATGCCCGCGCCGCGCGAGAGTCCATCCAGGCCGCCGGGGCGCGGCTGGAGGCGCTCCAGGTCGGACATGGCGCCGCGCGGCGGGAGGCCGATCGCCTGTCGGCGCTGCGCACGGCCGGAGCCGTTCCGATATCCAACCTGGATCGGGCCCAGGACCAGGTGCTCGGATTAGAGCGGGAACTCCAGGGCGTGCGGGCCAACCAGGAGGCGGCGCGGGCCCAGGCGCTGGCCGCCGAGGCCAACAGCCGGGCGGCCCGGGCCCAGGCGCAGGCGGTGGAGAGCCAGGTGGAACAGGCTCGCGCGGGGGTCCGCAGGGCCGAGGCCCTGGCGGCCGAGTGCCGCCTGACGGCGCCGCGAAGCGGTCGGGTGCAGCATCGCCATCTGCTGCCGGGCGAGACGGTGTTGCCGGGCACGGTGGTGCTCACCCTGGTCGATCTTTCGGAGACGAAGGTGACCTTCTATCTCCCCAACGCCGAGATGAGTCTGGCCGCCGTGGGAAAGCCGGTGACGGTGATCGCCGACGCCTATCCGGGAGAGATGTTCCACGGCGTGATCCAGCGGGTGTCCGCCGAGGCGGAGTTCACGCCCCGCAACGTGCAGACCCGGGAGGATCGCGAGCGGCTGGTGTACGCGGTGGAAGCGCGCGTCGAAAACCCCGGGGAGCGCCTTCGTGCCGGCATGCCCGCCGAAGTCCGCATCGACGGCACGGAACCCGATCGATGACCGGGCCGTTGCTCACGGCGGATTCCTTGACGCGCCGGTTCGGCTCGCTCGTCGCCCTGGATGGGTTGAGCCTCGCGGTGGACGCCGGAGAGCTGTTCGGGCTCGTGGGCCCGGACGGGGCGGGAAAGACCACGGCCCTGCGGCTGCTGGCGGGCCAGCTTCGGCCGGATCGTGGCGCGGCGCGGGTGCTGGGGATGGATCCGGCCAGGGCCGGGGAAACGGTCCGGGCCGCGCTGGGGTATGTGCCGCAGCAATTCAGCTTGTACGGCGATCTCAGCGTGCAGGAGAACATCGATTTCTTCGGCGCCATGTTCGGGCTCCGCCGCCGCGACATCGAGGAGCGCGCGGAGGAGTTGCTCCGCCTCACCCGGCTTTCGCACTTTCGCGCTCGGCGCGCCGATGCGCTCTCGGGCGGAATGTACAAGAAGCTCTCGATCGCCTGCTCGTTGCTCCACCGTCCGCGCGTTCTGCTCCTGGACGAGCCCACCAACGGCGTCGATCCCGTCAGCCGGCGCGAGTTGTGGCAGCTCTTGCAGCGCTTTGCCTCGGAGGGGATGGCCGTGTTGCTCACGACGGCGTACATGGACGAGGCGGCCCGGTGCCACCGGGTCGGCCTGCTCCATCAAGGGAGGCTCATCCGCAGTCAGACGCCGGGCGAGATGCGGAAGGACGAGAAGCTGGCCTGCTTCTGGTTGGAGACGCGGACCCGCGAGGATGCCGAAGCGGCGCTTGCGCACCCGGCGGTGCTCACGGCCGTTGTCCAAGGACGGCGCCATCGCATCCTGGTCAAAAAGGAGTCGGCGGAAGAGTTGTCGCGGCGGGTTCGGGAGAGCGGCGGCCGGCTGACCGAGACGGCGCCCGGGTTCGAGGATCTGTTCCTGTTTTACACGCGCGAGGACGGCCGTGGAGCCTGAGCCGATCATCGAGACCGAGGAACTCATCCGGCGGTTCGGCGACTTCACCGCCATCGATCGCGTGACGTTTTCGGTGCGCCAGGGAGAGATCTTCGGTTTCTTGGGTGCCAACGGGGCCGGAAAGTCCACCACCATCCGCATTCTCTGCGGGCTGCTGGCTCCGAGCGCGGGCCGGGCGCGGGTCAACGGCCTGGACGTCTCCCGCGAGCCGGAGGCGGTCAAGCGCTCCATCGGGTACATGTCGCAGAAGTTCTCTCTGTACCTGGATCTCAGCGCCGAGGAGAACCTCGCGTTTTTCGGCGGCGCCTACGGCCTGCCGCCGCGGGTGGTCCGGGAACGGGCCGGGGAGTTGCTTTCGCGCGTGGGGCTGGCGCAGCGGCGGGAGGAGCTCACCGGGCGGCTGCCGGGCGGGCTGCGGCAGCGGCTGGCGCTGGCCGCGGCCATGGTCCACCACCCGCGGATTTTGTTTCTGGACGAGCCGACCTCGGGCGTGGATCCGCGCGCGCGGCAGGTGTTCTGGTCCCTCATCCGCCAGGCGGCAAGGGACGGCGTCACCGTTTTCGTGACCACGCACGCCCTGGACGAGGCCGAGTATTGCGATCGCATCGGACTCATGGCGGACGGCCGCCTGCGCGCGCTGGATACCCCGGAGGGCCTCAAGCGGCGGTATCTCCCGGGAGAGACGTTCGTCATCGAGGGAGCGCCGCCGCGGGCCGCGGAGACGCTGTCGGCCTTGCCCGGGGTGTTGCGCGTCGATTCGGCCGGCGCCGCCTGGCGGCTGAGGGCCGAGACGGGACGATACGACGCCGAAGGGTTGGCGGAACGGCTCGGGCGCGGCCCGGTGCGGGTGGAGCCGGGCGAGCCCACCCTGGAGGATGTTTTTCTGGAGGTCGTGTCCGGCGCTGCGCAGGGGGAGAATGCATGAGCCGCATCGGTGCCAGCCTCGGCCGCATCCGGGCACTCTCGAGCAAGGAGATGCGCCACATCGTCCGGGACGCGCGCACGCTGTATCTGGCGCTGGGAATGCCGGTGGTGATGCTGTTCATCTTCGGCTACGCGGTGACCTTCGATCTCGATCGGGTGCCGCTCGGGCTGTTCGACGCAGACCGCACGCCGGAGTCGCGCGAGCTGGCGCGGGTGTTCGACGCCAGCGGCGTCTTTCGCCTCGATCGCTCCATCGCGAGGGACGACGAGATCGAGATGTTGTTTCGCCGCGGCCGAATCCTGGGCGCCCTGGTGATTCCTCCCGGCTACGGCCGCGAGCTCGGTGCGGGGAGGGAGGCGAGGGCGCAGTTCTTCCTTGATGGCACCGACGGCGCCAGCGCCGCCATCGCGCTCGCGTATGCGGGCGCCATCGCCCAGTCGCTGCAACTGAAGAAGCTCGCCCCGATGGCCGGCGACGGCGCGACGCCCATCGAGGTCCGGGCGCGATTGCGGTTCAACCCCGAGGCCCGCTCGGCGGTCTTCATCGTCCCCGGGCTGATCGCCCTCATCCTGGCGCTGATGACGGTGTTGCTCACCTCCCTCAGCGTCGCGCGCGAGTGGGAGCGCGGCAGCCTGGAGCAACTGTTCGCCACTCCGGCCCGGCGGATCGAGATCCTGCTCGGCAAGCTCGCTCCGTACGTGGGCCTGGGGATGTTGCAAGTGCTGCTGGTCCTGGCGCTGGGAACGACGCTGTTCGGAGTGCCGGTGCGGGGTTCGCTGCTGTGGTTGTTTTCGTCCGCGCTCATCTTCATCGCGGGTTGTGTCGGACAGGGGCTGCTCATCAGCGTCGTCACCCGCAATCAGCAACTGGCCACGCAGGTGGCGGCGCTGACCTCCATCTTGCCCACGGTGCTGCTATCGGGATTCATCTTTCCCATCGAAAACATGCCGGTGCCGCTCCAGGCCCTGTCGGCGATCGTTCCCGCGCGATATTTCATCGGCGCCCTGCGCGGCATCATGCTCAAGGGCAGCGGACCGGCCGAGATCGGGCCGTACCTCCTGGCGCTCGGGGTCTTCGCCGGGGTGATGCTGGCGGCGGCCAACGCCCGCTTCCGCCGGCGGCTGGACTGAGGGGTGCGTCATGTTCGGCATTCTGCGCGCGGTGATGCAGAAAGAATTGCGCCAGACCTTCCGCGACCGGCGCATGTTGGCCATCCTGATCGTGGCGCCGATCGTCCAGACGGTGGTTCTCGGTTATGCCGTCGATCTGGACGTCGACGCATTGCCCACGGTGGTGTGCGATCGCGATCGCAGCGGCGCCTCGCGGTCGCTGGTCGAATCCTTCCTGGCCGGCGGAACCTTTCGCCGCGCCGGCGAAGTGGACGACCCCGGACTGGCCGAACGATGGTTGGCATCCGGCGACGCCTCGGTCGCGCTGGTGGTCGAACGCGGTCTGGGCGAGCGTTGGCGCGCGGGCCGGCCGGCCGAGGTCCAGGTGATCATCGACGGAGGAGACTCCCAACGGGCCCTGGTGGCCCTGGGCGCCAGCGCGGGATTCTTCTCCATGCTGGCGGCGAAGCGCATCGAAGAACGGCGGGCCGAGCTCGAGCGCAAGCTCGGGGTGTCGGCCTCCGTGCCCCGGATCTCGCTGGAGCCGCGCATCGTGTACAACCCGCGGCTTTCCTCGCCGCGCTACATGGTGCCGGGAGTGGCGGCCTTTCTCCTGCTCATGGTCACCACCCTGCTCACCGCCATGGGAATCGCGCGCGAGCGGGAGCTCGGGACGCTGGAGCAGATCCTGGTCACGCCGCTGCCGCCGATGGCGCTGCTGGCCGGCAAGTGCCTGCCGTTCGCCTTTCTCGGCCTCATCGACATCGCCGGGCTGATGGCCATCGGGGCGCTGCTGTTCGATGTGCCCTTGCGCGGACCGTTGTGGCTGGTGTTCGCCGGGACCCTGGTGTACCTGCTCACCACGCTCGGCATCGGAATCCTCATCTCCACGGTCAGCCGCACCCAGCAGCAGGCCATGATGGGCGCGCTGTTCTTCATGCTACCGGCGCTGCTGCTCTCGGGGTTCGCCACGCCCATTTCCAACATGCCCGGCTGGCTCCAGCCCATCACCTACCTCGATCCCATGCGCTATTTCGTGGAGTTCATGCGCGGGTGCCTCATCCGCGGCAGCGGTCCGGCCGATCTGTGGCCGCAGCTGCTTTCGCTGCTCGTCTTCGGCGTCGCCGCGCTCGGCGTCGGAGCGCTGCGGTTTCGCAAGCGGTTGGCGTAAGCGCGAGCGGAGCCCGGGCGTTCAGGGGGCGATCAGGCGCAGCGCGCCGGGAAGCAGCTCGCAGGTGATCGGCAGCCGGCCGGGCTGCTCGCCGTCCATGTCGATCAGGACTTCTTCGTCGCTCTCCGCGACGACGCGGCGACCGCGCAGAAGGCGCACCTTGGGGAGGTCGAGGTGGGTGCCGCGGTAGATGCGGCGGGAGCCGCGCAGCACCTCGCCGCGGGAGAGATCTCCCAGGATGACGACGTCGAAGAGACCGTCGTCGGGCCGGGCCTTCGGCGCGACCCACATGCCGCCGCCGAAAAACTGTCCGTTGGCCACCGCCACGTTGTTGATGACGATGCGCTCGTCGAACTCGTTGTCCACGCGCAGCCGGACGGACCGATTGCGATAGGCGAACAGCGCCCGCACGGTGGCCAGCATGAACGAAAGCCGTCCGCCCAGGGCCTTGGAGGAGCGGTTGACCAGGGCGTCCACCAAGCCGCCGATGCCGAAGCTGGTGATGTTGATGAAGTGCCGGGACGTCTCGCGGCCCTCGGTGTCGAAAAAGGTCGCCAGGCCCACGTCCACCGGCCGCGACCGGCCGGCCCGAAGCACCGGCAGGCATTCCTCGAGGCTTTTTCCGATGCCCAGCGTCCGGCGCAGGTCGCCGCCGGTGCCGCGCGGGATGAAGCCCAGTTCCGCCTCGGGACGGATCGCCCGGCCCCGTTCGAAGAAGCCGTTGACCACTTCGTTGTTGGTGCCGTCGCCGCCGACCGCCACGATGCGCTCGAAACCGGATTCGAGTCCCTCGCGCGCCAGGAGGGTGGCATGACCCGGCCGCTCGGTGAACCGCTCGGAGAACTCTCCCACCGCCTCCCGCAGCGCCGAGCGGATGCCGCTCCAGCGACGGCCGGTGGAGCCGTTGGCGCTGTGGGGATTCACGATCACCAGCGTGCGCCGGCCTTCTGCGCTCATGGTTCCTCCGGGCTCATGCCGGTGACCACCCACTGATCGCCGCGCCGGGCCAGTCCGACCAGCAGGCGGAGCCGATCGCGGGGGTCGCGCTGGAGGATCAATACCTGGGAGGCCCGCTGCGATCCGGCGTCGATCCGGGTGGCCCCGAAGATCACGCGGGGGAACCCGGCGCCGGTGGCCTGCCACAAGGCGGACAGCGCTTCGGGGCGCAGGTGCAACACCAGGCCCGCGAAGGCGGCCAGCTCGGGAACCCGCGCCGATCCCGGCGGCAGCGCCACGCACAACAGCCGGGAACCCGACCTCAGCAGCGTCCCCGAGTACAGCGCGTGCGAGAAGGCCAGCACCCGGATGACGTCCTCGTCGCGGTTGAGGTCGGGCGGGGGGGCCAGCGGGTTCTTGTCCTCGCCGTCCGCAAGGCCGTCACCGTCGCTGTCGGCGTTGGCCGCCTGGGTGAAGAGCGCCTGCTCCTCCAGGTCGCGCAGGCCGTCCTGATCGCGGTCCTTGAAGAAGTCCTGGTACTTGAACGCGTGCACACGTTGTTGCGTCTTGAACTGCGGCCGCACGGCATCCGGAGATTGGGCGCGCGTGCTCGTCCAGGCCACCGTGACATCCCGTCCGCGAACCTTGAGCGAGAAGGTGGGCGGAGGGACCTCGCCGGCCGGATCGGCGAACGAGGTGAGCCCGGTGAACACCGGATCGGACCAGACCTTTCCCGCGTCGCTGGACGAGGTGAGGAACAGGTCGTAGGGCCGTCCGAGCCGATCGTCGGCGAAGGCCACCCACACCCGATCGGCATCGAAATCCTTCTGGGTCGGATGCAACGCCCGGCTTTCGCCGTCCCAGTAATTGGTCAGCGGCACGGGCGCGCGGCGCCGCAAGGCGCTTTGCGGCAGCCGTTCGAGATAGACGCGGATGGCCTCGCTGCTGCCGTCGGCGAACAACGAGCGCGCCGCGTACCCGGCGGTGGCGGGATCCGCGTCCATCAGCCCTCCCAGCAGTTCCACCGATCCGGGAAGGTTCAGACCTCGCGACAGGGCCGCGCCGAGCTTGCGCAGGTAGCGATCCTCGTGGCGCAACGCCCACAGCACACCCCGCCCGAACTCCGTCTGGCCCATGCGATACAGCGCCCGGGCCAGAATGACGCGGATCCACATGGCCGTTTCCGACTCGATGAGTTGCCGGAGACGCGGGGCGAAGCTGTCGTTCAGGCTGTCGAAGAAACGCACCGCGGGATCCTCGGGATCCGGCGGAGCCTCGCGCAGCCGGTCCATGAAGAAGGCGAGTCCGGACTCGCCGCCGGACAGGGCCAAGAGCTCGATCATCATCTGCTCGCGGTCGCCGTCCAGTTTGGGCAGGAGACGCAGGGCGAGCTGGGCCGCCGCTTCTCCGGACGAGGCCATGGCCTGGAGGCACCAGGATGCCTCCTCGGCCGCCTGCGCGGAGCGTTGGGATTGTTCCGCCAGAGGCTTCAGGCGCGGCAGCAGGGATTTTGCCGCCTCGGAGGAGCGGAGTAGCGAAATGGACTCGTACAGCGCCCGGCGTACGCTGCGCTCGGGTTCCGTATCCAGCCGTCCCAGGAGCGCGGCAAATGCGCCATCCGAACCGATCGCGCTGATGGCGCGGGCCGCCTCGGAGCGGGTATGGGCGTCGTCGTGGCGCAGCGCCGCCTCGAGGCGGGGGACGATCGCCTGCAGGCGCTGCGCGGCGGCGGCCTGAATGGCGCGCACGCGCAACATCTGGCTTTCGTCCCCCATGGCCGCGCCCAGCGCTTCGACCAGCGCACCCCGCCGGGCCTCCGTTGACAGATTGAGCATGGCCGCGGCCCGAGCTGCTCCCAGGCGGAAGGCGAGCTTTTCCTGCGCCAGGGCTCCGACGACGGGGCCCAGCGCCGCGTCGCCCGCGCGGGCCAACAGGCGCGCGGGCCCCCCAGGTAGCTCCGCCGCGGCGGGATCGGCGCAGCCCAGTGCCAGGATTTCCAGTGCCGGGCCGTCTTGGAGGCGGAACAACGCCTGGGCCGCATCCAGGCGGCCCCGCAAGCCCTTCTCCGCCGCGCGCGCAGCCTCGTCCAAATCCGCGCGCCGCGGATCCCGTTTGCCCGCAAGCAGCGCCGCCGCCGGCAGGTTGAGCAGGGTTTTGCGCAGAAGCTCGAGCTGGGCCGGACGATCCCGGTCGTGGAGGTAGCTGGCGAAGGCGCTCCAGACGGTGTCGGCGGCGGCCGCGCGAGGAGGCTTCTCGATCAGGCGGCGCGCGCCGTCTTCGGGGATTTGGGCCAGTGCCCGCCAGGTCCGGGCCCGCACCTCTGCGTCGGAAGAGGCGAGCGTCTCTTCCAGCGTGCTGAGGGCCGCGGTGAATTTCATCAGGCAGAGAGACTTGGCCGCTTCGACCCGAGTGGCCGGGTCGGCCTGCTGCGAGAGCGCGACGAGCTTCTCGCGCACCTCCTTGGTGTTGTATCGCCAGAGGACGCCGGCGGCCTCGGCCCGCGCCGGACCGGCAGGGCCCTCGATGAGCTTGAAAAGGGTGGGGAGGACCCGGGGATCGTTGATCTCGGAAAAGACATGGATGGCCTGCTCCCAGTCGGGAATGTCGCGGGCTTGCAGCAGGCGTTCGGCCATGCGGGACACGCGATCGGACTGGCCGCGGACCGGGCCGGCCGCGACCATGATCCCGAGCATCCCGAGGCACAGACTCCGGCGAATGGCATCAATCATCGCTTGCGGCTCCTTTCTGCCGGACGGAGCGATCGGCCGGATCGGGGCTGGCCGTCTGGCAGGCCCCAACGTGCAGAACCGGCAGCGCTCGCTGCCGATACGACGAGCGCGCAACGGCCCCGGCCGGGTCGGGAGGCAGGGGAGGAGAGAGGTGAAACCAGGTTGGCGCGTCCAGGGCGCGGCCGGTGACGGTGGCGCGGTCGGAACCGCAGCGCAGGGTGAACATCTCCGTCGCTTCGGTGCCGTCCGTCCCGGCCGATGCTCCGGCGGGCGCCACCGACTCCAAAAGCTCGAGGGGCAACAACCAATCTTGCGCGCCGGTTCGAACCGGCACGGCGAGGCAGACCGGTGGAGGCTCGATCCACTCGCAGTGGGCCTCGGGGCCGTCCTCGCCAGCGCTCAGGGCCGCCGCTCCGCCCAGGGACCGGATCTCCTCCCGCGCGCCATCCAGCGCGCCGCGCGCGACGTCATCGTTTTCCCAGCCCGCGAGGCGGAGCCGCGCCCGCCAGTCCACATGTTCCAGCTGAAGTCGCAACGTCGCCACCGGCGCGCGCCGCTCGCGCCGGCGCTGCTCCGGCGGCAGCAGGGTGCGAATGGCCTCGCCGATGAGCTTCGCGCCCAGGTCCCTCAGGGCCATCCGGCGCGCCCGGGCGACGCTGCCGGGTCCGATGCGGACCTCCAACGAGGCGGGGCGCGCGCTTTCCTGGGAGATCTCGCGCGCCAGCCGGCGCCACTCGAACGCCAGCGGCCCCAGCGGCTCCCGCTCCAGCGCCGCTCCCTGCGCCGCCATCCAGCCGGCGACGGACTCCAGTTCGGAGGCGATGCGGATCAGGTCGAGGTGCCGCCGGCCCAGCGCCGACAGCCGCTCCGTCGCCTCGACCCAGCCGGCCTCGGAGCGGGTCCGGCGCTGAACGACGGCCGCCAGGCGCCGCAGATCGTTCTGCGACTCGTCGATCGATCGCCACAGCTCGCCGGTGAGCCGGCCTGCCCGGGCCAGCATCTCGCCGGTGGCGGAGCCGGCCCTGTCGATCAAGCCGGCGTGGGCGTCGTTGAGGAGGCGCAATATTTCGGCGATGTCCTCCTCGCCGAGCGAGTCGTCGGCGGCGGGACCGACCCGCAGTTCGGCGGGTTCGAGCGCCAGGTGGGCCGCTGGCACTCCGGCCATGGCGGCGGCGTCCCGGAGCGCCTGGAGCCGCTCACGCACCGCCGAGCGGGAGGCCGGCGCCGATCGAGAGACGGCGGCGGCGGTCTGGCGGATTTCCTCGGCCAGTGACGCGATCAGCAACGCGTTCGGTCCGGTCGATTTCTTCATGCGCTGCCGTCCGGCGCTGGAGGCGGTTCCTGCGCCAGGCGTTCCTGGATGCGGGCCGCGCTCTGTTGGATCCGTTGCACGATCTCGGCGGTTTCGGGACGCAAGGGACGGATACCTTCCCGGGCGGCGAGATCGGCCAGCCGCTCCAGCGCCTGGTGCAAACGGCCCAAGTGATCGGCCATCTCGCGGGAGGGTGACCGGAGCACGGCCGAGGTCTGCACGGCCCCGAGGTGAGTCTGGATTTCGCGGCCAACGGCCGCCAGAGCGCGCGCCGCCTCCGAGAGCGCGGACACGAAATCGCGCACGGCGCGCTGGTTCGACCGGCGCGCAGAGAGCTCCTGGACCAGGTGCCGCACCCGCTCGCCCAGCCCGCGGCCGATGGGTTCAAACGCCTCCAGCCGCGAAAGCAGCGCATCCCGAGCCTGCTTCCAGCTCCGGGCCCAAGAACGCAACTCCCGCAGCTCCTCCGCCGCCCGCGAGAGGTCGTCCTGCCTCTCGGCGATACGGCCCAGGTAGAGCTGATACTGGTCGCGGATGCACTGGCGCGACAGGGTCAGCCGGCGAGCGGACAGGGCCAGCTCCTCCAGATTGGGAGTCGTGCCGGATTGCGCCGCCACCGAAAGCACCGTCGCCAGGGATGCCAGTTCCTGAAAGAATGGTTCCAGCGCCTGGTTGGCCCGCTGCAGCGACTCGACCTCCTGCGCCAGCTCGGCAAGGACGGTCGTTTCGGGCTGGAGCCGGTCGCCGGGAGCGGGCAGGGCGCGCACGGTGGCGAAGATCTCGGCGAGCTGGATCTCGATCGCGTCGGCGAGCAGCCCGGGGTCGGCGATGGCGTCGGCGTCGCACTGGAGACTCCGTTGGGCCTCCTCGGCGAGCGCCAGTAGCCTGCGGGCGTTCTCTTCCAGGCGGGCGGCGCTGTCCTGGGAGGCCCGGACCCTTCCGGCGACTTCCTCCAGCGCGCCGTTCAGCGTCGAGCCGAGCAGGGTGAGTTCGGGACAGAGATCCTGGATCCGCTGCCCCAGCTCGCCGCGGCGCACAGCCTCCAGCATGGACACCAGCGCCTCCAGCGAGCGCCGCCGTTCCTCGGCCGCGGCATCCGACTCCTCCAGACGCCGCAGGGCATGGTGGGCGCGTTCCAGCGAAAGCGCCAGCTCCTGCGTCGGGCCCGAGCGGACGGGGGCGGCCGGCGGCACCTGCCCCGGGGCGTTCAGCGCCTCGCGCGCGTGGCGGGACAACTGGTATACCGGCCGCAGCAGCCGGGCATCGAGCCAAAGGAACAGGAGCACGAGACCGAGCAGCCCGGCCGCCGCGGCAACGGCCAGGTGCCACGGAGCGAGAGTCCCCGCCAGGGACGGAAGCGGGGGCTCGGCGGACGGTTCGGGTTGGACAGAAGCCTGCGGGAGGTCGGCCGGCGCGGGTTCATCGACCGTCCGGTAGGCCAGCAACAGGTTGTATCCCTTGACCCCGGTCCAGTGCCATCCCGGCTGGTGGGCCGGCGGCGAAGAGCGGTCTTGCCCCAAAGCAGCGGCGAGCTCCGGCAGGACCTCGCGCAGCGTCCCGGACGGCCCGCCGCGGCGCACGAAGACCTGCTGGCCGCCGCTGTCGATGAGCGAAAGGTCCAGCAGTTCGGGCGAGGCCCGCTCGATCGCCGAGCGCACCGCAGTGTCGCCGGCCACCTCCTCGATCTTTTTTTCCGCCAGCGCGGCCAGCAGCGGCGCGGAGAGCTCGCGCAGCGCCCGCTCGCGCCGCTCCGCCGCCTGAGCCCGCGCCTGCTGCGCGCGACATTCCCTCTCGCCCTCGGCCAGCCGAGCCAGCGCCGCGCGCAGCTCCCGCTCGCGCTCCGCGGCGCGGGACAGCCGCTGCGAAAACTCCCCTTGCGTCTGCGTCAGCAGCGGCAGGTGCCAGAAGGCCGCCAGCAGCAGCGTTCCCGCCAGAATGATGCCGGGCAGGAGCAGCCCGATCGCGGTGGCGATTCTCCCACCGGGACGGCCGGGGCCAGGTCGGGTCGGGGGAAGCGCGATGAGCTCGGGGTCGTCCGCTGGGTTCATGGGCGGTTCCTCAGGTCTGGATGGCCGATGCCAGGTCGGCGAACAGGTCGCAACCCCAACGTTCGGCCCAGAAGCGCAGATCGGGCCGGGGTTCGGCCACCAGGCATACCCGGATGGCGGGGTTCGAGAACAGGCGACGAGCCAGGGCGAAGGCGTTCGGGGGACCGGGATGGAGGACGATCACCCGCTGACAGTCCTCGGCCTCGATGGCGGCCAGCGCTTCTTCCAGCGAGTTCGGGGCTCGACGGTAGCGCACGCGGCCCCCCGGTCCGTCCCCCGGAAGTTCTTCGGGCGGCGGCAGCCACACCAGCGTGGTCACGCCCGTTCCCCTTCCGCCGGTTCCGCCCGCGAGCGCTTGCGCACGATGCGGCTTTGCAGCAGGCGGAACAGGATCTTGCAGACATCGAAAGAGCTGCGCCGGCTCTGGCGAATGATCTCGCGGATGGTGCGCTGCCCGTCCACCAGGGCCAGGATGCGCTCCTCATCCGGCTCCAGCTTCACCCGGCGGATGATGCCGGTGGAGTCCTGGCACGGCGCCAGCACCAGGTCGAAATCGCGGATTTCCTTCTCGATCAGGCCCCATTCGTCGATGCGCCGAAATCCCTCCATCAGGATCTGGTCGATGGAAAGATGCAGTCCCGATTCCAGCGCCTCGGCCGGCAGGTTGTCGGTGGCGAAGAAGGCGAACTCGCCCTCGCCCCAGCGGATGGCCTCGTAGAGCAGTGCCTCGGTCTGACGGGCCAGGGCTTCCTTGAGCTTGTCCCCGGTGACCTGGCCCAGGCGCAGGAGCTGTTCGCCCAGCAGCTTGCGGGTGCCCTGGCGATTTTGCAGGAAGACTTCCAGGTCCCGCGCGGTGATGGCCCCGATCTCCACCAGGAACCGGCCCAGCAAGAATTCCTCGTCGACGCGCTGGGCTCGGGCGAAGGCCACGCCACCATCCTGAAGGAAGACTTCCAGGTGCGCCTCCCCGCGGGCCATGTGCAGGATGCCGGTGTGGGACTGGAACTTGAGCAGTTGCAGAAGCTCGCCGGGAGACACCATGGCCAGATCGCCGCGCAACGCCGGAATGCCGCGCGGGTCGGAGAGGTCTTCCGAGGTGGCGGGAGCGTCGGGGAGGCGCTCGCCGACGTTCATCAGTGCCGCGGGGGCGGCGGCCTCATCGCGTTTGGCGTCCAGCGCGTGCATCACCACGGTGGCCAACGCCTCGGGGCTGAACGGTTTGGTGATGAAGTCCACGATGCCGAGCGTCTTGACCAGACGCTCGCCGATGAGCTCGCCCTTGGCCGACATCAGCACCACCGGGACGCGGGCCAGCGCCTCGTCCTCGAAGAGCGCCTTGCAAACCTGATAGCCGTTAAGGCCGGGCATCATGAAGTCCACCAGGATGAGGTCGGGCCGCTCCTCCCGGGCCCGGGCCATCCCGGCTTCTCCGTCCTTGGCGTGCGCCACCTCGAGCTGGAGCTTTTTCAGGGTGCTGTCCACCACCTTGTGGATGGTCGGGCTGTCGTCGATGACCAGGACCTTGCGCGCCATGGAAACCTCGTCGGGCCCAGGTGACTAGAGCTGCGCCACCCTGAGTTCGAGCTCGTGCGACACGGTGAGCAAGCTGCCGTCGGCGACCTCGCGCCACTCGTGGCCGGGATCGATCAGGTTGGCCCCCAGCATGATGCCCTTGAAGCGGCGGTGGAGCCGGCGCTGTTGCTCCGAGTCCTCATGGAGCGAGCAGGACTGGATCCCTTCCCGGTGGGAATAATGCATCGGCAGCTTGCGGCAGGCCGCCGCCATGATCTGGCCGTTGGTGACGATCATGACGAAACGCTCGGGCGCGGCGCGGGTCAGGCTATGGATGTCGTCGAGGCACTCGAGGATCTGGCGCGATACCGTCTCCGGCGCCACGCCGAGATCGTTGAGCGTGCCGGAGGCGAACATGCGGTTGAGCAGCAGGTGGAACATGAGCTCCGCCTCGGTCTCGCCTTGCACGTTGCGGGCCAGAAATTCCGGCAAGCGCCGAAGCGCCGTCTCCCGCTGCTCGGCGAGGCCGCCCAGCTCGCCGCACATGCCAAACACCCATTTGCGAAAGCGGAACGGTTGGGCCTGGGCGTCCTTCCAGGGCTGCTGGCCCGCGGGGAGGGCATGGGCCAGCAGGACGTTGGAGGTGAGGTTCTCGATCCACTGCGAGTACTCCACGCCGCTGTCCTTGGGCACCGGGCGCTTGCGCAGCAGCGGTTCCTCGTTCTGGTAGTAGGCCACGCCCGTGCCCGCCGGCCGGCTCGAGGCGGGAATCTTCAGCGCCTCGGCCACCTCGGCGATGGCGCAGGTGAGAAGGTCTTCGTCGTTGCACATCATCCCCAGCAAGCGGCACATACGGCCTCCCGCGGCTGCCCCCGAACGCGCGAGAAAGTTATCTCATCCGATTTGCGCAATCAAGGTCAATCGGCAGGCCAATCCGAGGCGGCGGGCTACAGCTCGATGCGCAGGCCCAGGCGGACCGAAAACGCTTCGGCTCCGATCAGGCCCAGATTGAGCCCGATGCGATCGGAAAGGGGAAGCTGGAGCATGAGATAGCCGCCGAAGTCTTCGGGACCGTTGAAGGCGTCCGAGAGCAGTCCGAGCCGCAAGCTGCGGCTGCACTCGCTGAGATCCACGATGGGTTTTCCGATGGTGGCAATCCCGAGGTCGAGCCGATAGCCCTTGCCCATCATGCCGAACCCCGTCCAGGCCATGCGGCCGTCGAACGGGCCATCCATGCCGATCCCGTTTTCCCAGAAAAACCGCTGGGTATTGCCGAGCCGCAGGACGAACCTCGGCGCGATCAAGGCTCCGCCCAGGTTGTTGACCGCCAGGTTGAATCCCAGATCGAAGCCGACATATTTCGTGTCGAATCCCGCCGTGCCCCCGATGATTCCGATGCCGTAGTCTCGACGGACGGGCTCGAATCCATAGGTGCTCTGGTTCGCGCCGTAGAGTCCGCCGACCTTGGCGGTGGCGTGGAACCCCTTGCGGCTTTCATGGCGAATCTCGACCTGGCCGCCGATCTGGGCGTCCTTCTGCGCGGTGAGAAGCTCGCCGCCGCAACCGTAGGTCTTGTTGCCCGCGGCACCGCCCTCGGCATCGACCGAGAGGGTGGTCCGCGAGGCGCCGCGATCGATGGTGGCGCAATAGGTCGAGAACATGGCCGCCGAAATGAGTAGCATCACACAACGGGCCGACGTCGGTCGATTCATCGTGCATTTTTTCATCGCTTCCTCCTTTGCGTATCGCTCGCAAAGAAGGCTTAGCAATAATAATGCCAAGTAATAATATAATTATATCAGTAAGTTACAAATAGATACCCAGTGGTCGTTTTGAGACAGTGTGAAATCACCGAGTGACGCCGGTCACCGAAGGAAGGGCTGGCATGCCGGACAGAAGTGGCAGCCGCGGCCGGCGATGACGATTTTTTGGACGGCCTTCTTGCACCGTGGGCACGGTTGGCCGCTGCGTCCGTAGACCTTGAGGTGGTGCTGCATCCTGCCGCCCGGCCAGACCCAGTCAATGGATGTGCCCTGGCGGCGGATGGAGGCTTCGAGGACCCGGCGAACGCAGCGAAGGAGCGTGGCCGCCTCGCGGCGGGAAAGCGTTCCCGCCGGCCGCAAGGGGTGGATGCGCGCCCCGAAGAGCGCTTCGTCGGAGTAGATGTTGCCGATGCCGGCGACCCGCGCCTGATCCAGCAGGGCGGACTTGACGGGCCTTTGGCCGCCTGCGATCTGGCGGAAAAACGCCTCGGCATCCAGCGCGGGATCGAGAGCGTCCGGTCCGAGGCCCTCCCGCGCGGCATCGAGCGACGGGTGCCAGGCGATCCGGCCGAACTTGCGCGCGTCGAAAAACTCGAGCCGGCCCCGGTCGAGGATGAATACCGCTCTGCGATGCCGGCCTTCGGCGGCGCGGCCCTGTCCGTATTCGAGATGGCCGCTCATCCCGAGGTGGACGGAGACGACTCCGCCGTCCGAGAGCGGAAGGAGCAGACGCTTTCCGTGCCGGCGGGGCGGGAGAACCGCGCGCCCCTTCACGCGCCGGGCGAATTCGGCGCAGGACGGCAGTACCTTGCGGGGCCACGACGAGCGGAAGGAGAGGATTCGCCGGCCGGTGAGATCGCTGGCGATGCGGCGGAGGGTGCATTCGACTTCGGGAAGCTCGGGCACCGCTCCACCTTGCCCGAAGGCGAGGGACAGATCAAATCCGGAGGCGGAGGATCAAGGAGCCGGGTTGACGAAGAAAACGCCCTTGAGATCTTCCGTGGCGCTGATGGGGACGCCATCTTTGATGGATGTGGCCCGGAACTGGTAGTACATCCCCTCCTCGAGGGCCGGGCCGCCGTAGCTGACGCTCACCGTGGGCGATCCGGTGACCCGAGGCACGTTCAGGTCGCTCCACACCTCCCTTCCGAAGGCGTCGAACACGCGGACCTCGTACTTGTCCTCGGACGAATCGTCGGCGAACCGGAAGGCGAGCGGGCCGGCCGGAACTCCCTCGGGGCCGGCGGCCCCGGGCGAGACCACGTTCAGTGCCGCGGTGACCTTGAAGGATTCGGGCAGGTTGACGGTGGTGCCCGACGTTCCCGGCACCTCGATGTGGACGATCTTGGTTCCGCCGATGGTCTGGTCGGGGTCGCGGACCAGCCCGTCGTTCTCGAAAGCCGCCAGCACGACGTACCGGCCGTCGGGAACGCCGTCGATGGTGAAGGCGCCGGTGACGTTGGGTGCCGTCCCCGGCGGCGGTGCGCGCAGGCCCGGCGGCATCTCGCCCCGGGCGGCGTTCTCCTGGAAGGTGCTCTCGACCGCGAGGATCACGCTGGTCGCTCCCGTGCCGTTGACGATCTGGAGCGAGCCGGTGACCGTGGAGAGCGGGCGGGTGGAGGCCGCGAGATCGACCCCGGTCTTCTTCTCGCCGGCGGCGAGAACGATCTGGGCCGGCGTAAGCTGGACACCCTTGGCGTAGCCCCGAACAGTGTAGTTTCCGGCGGGAACATTGAAGATGGTGTATTCGCCAGCGCTGTCCGAGAACGTGCTTGAGCCGCCGCCGCCTTCCGCCACGACCAGCACGCCGCCTTTCTGATCGGACAGGATCTTTCCGCTGATCGAGCCCAACCCGGCGGTCTGCTCCAGCGGGATGAGGGAGATATCGGTCTGGGCATTTTCGATGACCCAACGGATTGCTTCGCCCTCCGCCACCGCGGTGGTTGCGTCGATGGGCAGGGCCGGGCGGATGGGCGAAGGGAAGGACTGGTACCCGGCAGCCTGGGCGCGCAGCGTATAGTCGCCGGCGACGGGTTTTCCGTCCTTGTCGCGCGTCGCCGGCAGCTCGAGCGAGTAGCTTCCGTCCGAGCCGCTGACCGCGGACGTCCCCACCGCGGATCCGTTGATGTCCGCGGCCTGGATGCGGGCGCCGGCGATACCGTTGCCGGTCTGGGCATCGACGACCTTGCCGCGCAGGAGGATCGGGGCGAAACAAGTGAAGTCGCCGCCCTGGACCGCCTCGCAGATGGTCCCGGCGCCGCAGTCGTTCTTGGCGGGGTCGCACTTCTTGCCGCTGTTGTCGTCGCTGCCGCAGGCCGCGAAAAGGACGGTCGCGGCAAAGACGAAGGTCGGGGTTCTCATTCTCATCCTCCTTGGTTGAAGTGGTTTGTCGAGGTGGTCACTGTTTGGTGCTCTCCACGAACGGCACCGGCCCGTCCGAGTGGATTCCGCCCACGGCGATCAGGGCGGAGTAGATGCGAATGAGGCTGAAGTAGGACCGGTTGGCGGTCAGCGTCTTTGCCGAGCTCTGGAAGGTGCCGAGCACCTGCGACATCAACGTAGCGAGAGGGTTGAAGGGGAAGCGCTCCACCTGCACCGTGCTGCGGGGCAGGGCACTGCTCTCGTCGCGGGTGCCGGCAAAGTTGAAGACGAAGTCGAAGTACAACAGCCCCTCGTGTCCCCAGAAGTCCTGGGTGTCGGCGTTGGGCTGGAGCGCCCAGGCCGACAGGTCGCCCAGCGTGGCCGGATCCCGGCTCACCGTGCACACCTCGCTCGATCCCAAACCCTGGCGATTGCTGTTCTCGCGCTGGTTGTCGCCCTTGGTGGCCACCAGGAAGATGTCATCTTCGGCCTTGCCGGGGCCGCGCAGGCAGGCGGGCTCGAAGCCGTCGCAATCCGAATCGATGAAATCTCCGCACCAGTCGAACGCTCCCGGATGGATGGTCGGATCGCTGTCGTTGCAGTCGGTCCCGCCGGGGCAGTCGTCGGAGATGTAGCCGTCGTGATCGGCGTCGGTGTTGCACAGGCACGAGGGATCGATGCCGTCGCAGTTTTGATCGATGCCGTCTTCGCAGATCTCCTGGGCGCCGGGATGGACTCCCGGATCGGAGTCGTTGCAATCGGTGCCGCCGTCGCACAGCACGGTGATGTAGCCGTCGCCGTCGGCGTCGGTGGTGCAGGCGCAGCCGGGGTCGATGCCGTCGCAGTTCTGGTCGATGCCGTCGCCGCAGATCTCCGCAGCGCCCGGGTGGATGGAGGCCGCCGTCTGGGGCGTACAACCGGGCGTTCCGCTCTCCTGTCCGCTGTCGCAGCAGTCGAGGCCGCCGCAGGCCGCCTCGGACACCACGCCGTCCTGATCGACATCGGTGACGCAGCCGCAGGGCAGGTCGCTGCCATCGCAGTCCTGATCGATGCCGTCGCCGCAGATCTCGTCGGCGCCGGGGTGGACGGTGGGATCGCCGTCGTCGCAGTCGTCGCCGCCGCACTCGATGTCGTTGTAGCCGTCCTGGTCCACGTCGCCGCATGCCTGCGGCGGATCGTCGCCGGGGATGGGATTTTCTTCTCGGCCCTGGCTCGACATCAAGGCAAAGAACGCCCGCGGCGAGTTGAAATCCTCGGCTTCTACAGTCCACGGTCCGAGTCCGCCGTCGAGCAGGTCGATCTCGCTGCGCTCGATGGTGGCCAGGTAGAGCTGGTTGGCGGCAGCGGTTTCGCGGCCCCCCGCCGCGTATAGGAAGGCGCGCTGGCGCGGATGTTCGGCGTCGGAATCGTCGAGCAGCGTGACGATGACGGCGCGCAGTCCCTCGCGGGGATTGTTGAGCAGGATGGGCTGGCCGTTCTCGTCGGAGGCGATCTTCCAGCGAGTAAGGCTGCCCGCCGGAAGCGGCGGCTCGCCGTCATCCGCCGGACGGGAGGTGTTCACTGACGAGGCGCCATCGTCTGCGTAGCTGGTTGCGGAGAGGTTCTCGGCCAGCAAGAAAGCGGCGCCGTCGGTTCGGTTGACGGTGTCGCTTCGATAGAGGTTGTAACCGGTGGCGCCGGGGACCGCGTCCCATTCCAGCCGCACCGTGTTCTGTCCAGCGCCGAGTTCGGTCCGCAGGGGATAGCCCGCCAGCGTCTCGCCCGCCGGCCCGATGGCGGAGACCCGGTAGGTCCAGCGGCCGGCCGCCAGAGAGCCGCCCGCCGCCCCGTACCCGCGCAGGTTGCCAGGGGCGGGCATGAGGGGACCCGTTCCATCGTCTGTGAAGGAGGTGGCCTGCACGCCGATCGCCAACAGGCGCTCGGTCATGCCGCGCCCGTCGGAAGAGAGCGAGCGGTACACGTTGTAGCTCTGGGCTCCGTGAACCGCGGTCCACTGGATGGTGAGGGCGCCGCCGGCGCGCCGGGCGATGGCTTCCTGGCTCGGAAGCCCTTCGCCGTCGCGCGTCACCGCCGAGACTCGATAGTACCAGGAACCCTCGGGCAGGCTGCCGCCCGCCGCGGGACGGGGATGCTTGCGCAGGTAGGGGATGGTGTCCACGCCGAGGATGCGGGCGAACTCGGTGGTGCGAAGCCCCGCCGCGCCGTCGCTGCTTCCGCCCACGGCGAACAGGTACGGGCCGAGATGAACCAGCGCCACGCCGGTGCGCGGTGCCATCAGCCGGTTGACGGTGTGGCGGGCGCCGTCGAACTGGCGGGCCAAGGTCCAGGCGCCGGGCAGGCCGTACACGCTCACCGGGGCGATCTCCACGGTGTCGAGAGCGTTGCCGCTACCATCGCTACCGCCGGCGATGTAGATGTAGCCCGAGCCCCAGGCGTCGAAGCCGTAGGTGCCGCCGTGCCGCCAGCGCGGGGTCACCAATGTGGACTCGGGATGGGAGATCCAGTTGTCCTCGAGCTTCCCCTCGGCGCTGCTGGTCAGCGAGAACAGATAGAACACGTCCCACTGGCCGTCGGGGTTGACCACCTTGACCGGATAGCCGCCGTTGTTGAGATTGACGGCCGGGTTGCGCGAGGCCACCAGCGTGGTGGTGCTCTGGGCATCAGTGGTGAGTGCCGTATCTCCGGTGGGCGTGACCAGGAAAACCCGGCTGCCATTGGCCCCGGCGACGAAGTTTCGGCCGGTGACGGTGAGGTTGACCAGCCCTCCCGAGAAGTCATTGCCCGCGGCCCGCACCGGAGTGATGGAGACGATGGTCGGCGGCGGGGTGGCGGTGACGGTGAAGGTTCCGCTCCAGCTTGCGCCCTGCCCGTCGGGGTTCACCACCTGCACGGTGTACTCGCCGGCCGGCATCTTGGCCGACTCGCTGGGGATGACCGCGGTGAGCGAGGTGGAGTCGCCGAACGACACGATGACCGCGTCGAAAACCTTCGCCGGCTCGGCGCGGTTCACCCAGCGGACGCTGGGCGTGGACAGGAAACGCTGGCCGCGGATGCCGATGGCCCGATCGGAGAGGACGCCGTCGGCCGGGTCGCCGTTGTAGGCGAACGGCGGGATCACATCGGTGACCTCCGGCGGCGGGTTGGGGGAGACCAGGTAGGCTTTGGCCAGGGTGGCGGTGTCGCCGCTCGGGTTGTCGACGCGGACGTCGTACAGGCCCAGCCTACGGTTGGGATCGGCCGGGATGACTCCGCTGGCGGAGGTCGCGCCCGAGACCTGGAAGTTGTTTGCCGAAAAGACCACCGTCGGATCGTCGCTGTTGATGAAGGACACCTCCATCTGGGCATCGAAGCCCCATCCCGTCAGCGTGAAGGGGACATCCATGCCGCGGTATCCCGATGAGGGGAAGATCTCGAGGAGCCCGAGCCGGATGGTGCAGGCATCGCCGACGCCATCTCCGTCCTCGTCGGCCTGGTCCGGGTTGGCGGTATCCGGGCAGTTGTCGCAGGCGTCGCCGATCTTGTCGGCGTCCCCGTCCGCCTGGCCGGCGTTGGGCGTGTTCGGGCAGTTGTCATCGACGTTGGGCACTCCGTCATTGTCGCTGTCCAGCGCCGGCTCGCAGGCGTCGCCGACGCCGTTCTGATCGGTGTCACGCTGGTCTGGGTTCACCTTGTCCGGACAGTTGTCGCAGGCGTTGCCAACGCCATCGGAGTCCGTGTCCTGCTGGCCGGCGTTGGATTCCTGCGGGCAGTTGTCGCAGGCGTCGCCCAGCTTGTCTCCATCGGCGTCCGCCTGCGTGGGGTTGGCGTCGCCGGGACAGTTGTCGCAGACGTCGCCCGCCTGGTCGCCATCTTGGTCGGCCTGGTCCGTATTGGGCGTGGCAGGGCAATTGTCCTGGCCGTTGGGCACGCCGTCGCCGTCGAAGTCGGCGTCGGGCTCGCAGAGATCTCCGACTCCGTTCCCGTCGCTGTCCTTCTGATCCGGGTTGGGGATCTTGTCGCAGTTGTCGCACGCGTTGCCGACGCCGTCCGCGTCGAGGTCGGCTTGGTCGGCGTTGGGCGTCGCGGGGCAGTTGTCCTGCGAATCCACCACTCCGTCGCCGTCGCTATCCTGGGAGGCCGAAGAGCCTCCGCACGCGGGGAGAGCCAACGCCAAGAACCACACGAGATACCAGAGCGATTTCTTCACATCCCACTCCTTTCTTGCCTAGAGCATGATCCCGAGCACGAGCATCCCCTCGGGGATCCAGAGCGTCTCCTCTTTTCGTTCCGGCGCTGCGAAGACCACGGACAGTCCGGCCGAGAGCGCAAGCTGCATCCGATTCCAGAGCTGAAGACCGGCGCTGGTCGAGAGTCCCAGATATGGGCCGAAGTCGTCCCGGTGAACCCGCTCGTTGTCGCTGGCGGGCACCTTGAGCAACCGGTTGCGGTACCAGTGGTTGCCGGCCGTTCCCGCGATCGATAGGGCCAGGTTTTCCAGCGGGGCGAAGGATACGCCGCCGCCGAGCCCGACCTCGAAATCGTCGGTCGCGTGGCTGTTGGCTTCCTGGCCGCCCTCCGAGCGAGCGTAGCCGGCCCGGGTCTCGAGGAAGAATCGGTCGCTCAGGTGGTATCGGTAGATCAGGCGTGCCCCGTGGGCGGCTCCGTCTCCGGAAATGGGAGCGGTCTTGACGGCGTAGGCCGCAAAGAGGCGATGGCGGAATGCCTCGGGATGACTCGGCGAAAGCTCCGCCTCGCCCCGGACCGCCCGCGCTGCGCCGAATCCGCGGAAGAACTCCCGCCCGAACGGAACGGCAAAGAGCTCGCGGCGGAAGGATTCTTCCACGCTGGATCGCGGAGCCGCGCCGGAGGCCTCCAGGCGGCGTTCGTCGAAGGCCGTTTCCTGGCGCGCCCCATCCGGAGCCGCTAGCGTCACGGACATCTCCCGGTCTCCCCGTCGCAGCCAGTAGCGAGTCTCGGAAAAACTCGGGCGCCGGAGCAAGGCCAGATAGCTCGCATGGTCCGGGGCCTTGTTCCACATGGCGTAGGACCCGCGCTCGTCCTCGACCTCGATGCGTCCTGACGAGTCCTCCGGGAAGCGCACCAGGTCCTTTTTGCCACCGCTGCCGATGACCAGCAGGGGGTGGCGCAGGTTTTGCCGGGGCGCCCGGGCGAAGAGATCGATGCGCGCTCGAGGGTTGCTCACTCCCACGTTGGCGGCGGTTACAAACGCATCCAACTCACCGTACGTGATAGCGCCGTCCCCGTCGACGTCGGCGGGGCCCAGGAGCCCCGTGCGCAGCTCGTGGCTGAAGACGCCGGCGCGCAGCCGTTCCCATTCGTGGACCTCGCCGGTTCCGGCGGTGGAGAGCAGCATGCCGGTGGTCGGGTGGAGGGCGAGTTCGGGTTCCTCCAGGAAGGCGCCCAGCGCTCGTAGCGCCGCGGCCGGGCCGGCGTCGTCTCGCCACGGGCCTTTCGGCATGACCATGAAGTAGGCGTGGCAGGCATCGATGATGATGTGGTTGTAGTCGGCGGGCGAGGCGGCGATCACCCGCCGGAACAGCTCCTCGCGCGACAGGTACCCGTCCGCCAGCGCCAGCCGCCCCAGGCCGCCTTCGACCTTGCCGTGGCCGCTGTAGATGAAGATGAATTCGGTCGGGAGCCCCTCGGTCCGATCCTGGCGGATGGCGGCAAAGGTGGCGGCCAGGGCCGTGTCCAGGCGTTCGCGGGTGGGCGCGCGGGTGCGCCCGACCAGCTCGGGAAAGAGGCGCTGCGTCTCCTCATCCATGGTGGTGAGGATCTCCACCCGGGCGCCGAAGGCGGAGAACAGGTCGAAGAACCGGGCCCCGTCGTCGTCGCTGAATCGCAGCGGCGGGTTTTCGCCGTCCGGATCGGCGCTCGCGGTCACGATCAGGACATGGCGCATGACCGGCGGTTCGACCGGGGCGGCGGCAAGAAGGATCGGGACGAGCGGCCAGAGGGAAATCATGGGCGTTCCTCGACCACCAGGGTCTTTTCGATGACGATGCTGTGCGCGGGCGCCGGCCGGCCCTCTTGCAGCGCCCGGGCCGTCTCGCGGGTGCGTTCGAAGTCGAACGACTCGCCGGAAAATATCGCCATCAAGCGATAGCGCCCGGGCCGGTGGTTGATTGCGAGCCGGATGATCCGCGAAATGGGCGCGGGGCGGCCGGACGGCTCGATTCTCCAGGGCGCGGTCTGAACCGGGTTGGGGACGTACCACAGCGGCTCGCCCTTCGGCGGCAGCGAGAACAACGCAAGGTTCGATACGCCGGCACGCGGGTTGAGCGCCACAAATCCCAGAGCCTCTCCGATGGCACAGGCGAGGGAACCGTCGGGGCGTTCCGCTGGCCGGACCTCGACGGGCTCGCCGGCCCGGATGCAATAGGCCTGGATCGAAGGCGCCGGTGCGCTCCCGCGCGCGGTGAACCCATCATCAGAGCGCGAGAACCAGAAACCGATGGCAGTCGCGACCGCGAAAATCGCGATTGTGGCCGCGGCGGCAAGAAAGTTTCTCGCTGTCCGGAGCGCAGCCCGGCGGGCCAGTGGGTTCGTGCCGGATTCGGCGCGGATGACATTCCATGCCAGGTCGCTTTCGAATCGCGAGAACTCGCCGGCTCCTCCCAGGCAGCGTTCCAGGGCCCGATCGGCCAGCGCCAGGACGGTGAACTCGTTGCGACACTCGGGACACGAGGCCAGGTGACGGCGCAGGTCGGGATCCGGATCGCCCGGGCCGTCGACGAAAATCCGCATCAGCCGGTCTGTGGCGTGGGAACGGCCGAGTTTCGAAGGGTTTGGGAGAGTCACGGCTTTCCCTCCTGCAACGACGCCTCGGCGGACAGACAATGTTCGAGGCCACGGCTTTTGAGGAAGCGGTACAGCCGCAGGCGAATGGCGCGGATCTCCTTTCGCACCCGGTTGCGATCCACCCCGGCCTCGCGCGCGGTGTCCTCCTGGGAACGCTCCTCCAGAAAATGGGCCCTGAGGATCCGTCGCTGCGTCTCGTCGAGCGTCGATACGAATTCCTCGACGGCCTTCTGGATCCGTTCCACCTCATAGGAATGCGCCTGGGGAGCGTTGGCTAGCAACTCCGCGGACGGAAAATTCCCGCTCTCCAAGGTGGCTCGCTCTGGTTCGGCGTCGAGAGGGGTGAACCGGTCGAGTCGCGAGACATCCCGGCGAAACCGGCTGAGCACGACGTTTCTCGCGATGCCGAGCAGATAGGAAGAGAATGGCCTGAGCCCGTCATAGCCGGATCGGGCGGACTCGGAAAAGGCCTGGATGAACGTCTCCTGGACGGCGTCCTCGATATCCTCCGGAGAGACATATCCTTGAAAGCGAAGGCTTTTCCCCTGGCTTTCGAAAGCAAAACCAGACCGTAAGAGGCCGATGACAGCTTTGAGATAGAAGCGGTAGATCTTCTCGATCGCTTCGGAATCCGCTCGGCGAAACCCGTCCAGGATCGCTCTGTCTCCAGGGAGAAGTTCCATCATCCCATATATATGTCAAAAGCCAACAATTTGGGTAAACCAATCCGGGCGAATTAAAGAAATGCAGGGAATGCAGGGAATGCAGGGGCCTGTCCCCAATTAATGTCAAATAAAAACAAGATGTTGTAGCGAGCGATAACGTATAATGACTTCTGCGATGGTCTGGTCTTGCCATCCGGCGCTTTGCGCCTCAAGGCGCCACCAGGATGCCGGGTATGACAGCGGTGAAGGCGCCGGTGCACGTGCCCGAGTCGCCCGAGATGGTCTCTCCGATCAGGAAGGCGCGGTCCGGGTCGGCCTTGAAGAAGGAGATCGTGGCCCCGCACAACGGCTGCCCGAGGCTGTCGAAGAGATGCCCCTGCAAGAATGCCGGCGGCGGCAGCTCCACGTCCAGAAAGTCGATGGTGCTCGGTGAAACCGCAAAGCCGGTCTTCTGCGTCCGGGGCAGCCTGGAGGACGCGGGCGGAACGAACTCGAGATTGTACCGCCCGGTATCCAGCGCCAGGGTGAAACGGCCCAGCCCGTCGGTCTGCGTCTCCCAGCGGCGAACCACGCCGTCGGTATTTCCCTCGAGATCGGTGACCCGCGTGGCCCACACCGTGACCTCGGGTATGGGGTTTCTCTGGTAGTCTCGCACCGTCCCATTGAGGGCCAGGCGCGGCGGCAGGGCGAGCTGCCAGTCGAGAAAGTCCTGCCAGAGTTCGAGCCGGAAGCTGTCGAGCCGCGCCGGAGCGGTCTCGGGCGGAAGCAGCAGCACGCGATACCCGCCCTCGGGCAGGGTCGTGGAAAAAGAACCCTCCGTGTCGGTCTGGATCGAGAAGGTGAAGCTGCCGTTCCCGAGCCGATCCGCGGTGAAGAACAACCAGCCGCCCGCCAGTCGCGAGCCGTCGGCCGCGGTCACGGTGCCGGAGAGCATGCGGGTCGGCGGCAGGTCGCCGATGAAGAACGTCCCCAGGTCGAAGGACTCGATGGCGAGGTCGGAGATCTGGACGGTCGGCAGCCGCGCCGAGCCGGATTCGGGCCGGATGACCAGCGTGATGAGCTTCGGGAAGATGAAGCATCGCTCACCGTCGCAGGGATCGACGCTGCTTCGCAGCACCGGCAGCCGCAACCAGAAGCGCCCCTCGGCATCGAGCCCCACCTGGTTGGTGCGCAGGCCCAGATCGGTGATCCCATCGATCTTGTACCCGGTCGGCGGGTGAGGGTAGGCGGGACTCTGGAGCACCTTGCCGCGCAGGAGCAGGATCGGGTTCTGGTTTTCGATGTCCTGCAACGCCGGATAGGTCGGGTACGAAAGATCGGGAAGGGCGAATGCGCCCGAGGGGACGACGAAGCCTTTTCTCCCGAGCTGGGGCAGGTCGGCGCGATTCGAGGGAGAGAAGACGAGATCGTAGGGGTAATTTTTCTTGTCCTGTGTCTCGGCCGGCCCGCTGGGGGAGATCTCGAAGTCGAAGAACCCCGCCTCGTCCACCGGGATGTTGAACGAGAGCTTGCGGCTGTCGATGGCGGGCGCGCGTGTGGCGGTCACGCTCCCGGGCACGCCTCCGGGCGCGAACGGCGAATCGATGGTCCCTTTCAGCCGGGAGGAAGGCATGACCTCGAACTCGAGCTCGTCGATGTCCACCTCGGGGTCCTTCAGGTCGAGCTCGGGAATCGAGGTGAAAGCCGAGCCCTGGACCGGCCCCGGCTGGATTTCGATGGCCACCACCGAGGTCGGCACAATGCTGGGAAAGTTCACGCAGTGGAAGTCCTCGCAGCGCTGGTTGAGGGGGCAGTCCAGATTGTCGATGCAGCTCGGTGCACTCTCCATGGAGCAGGAAGACACCAGCAGCAGCGCTAATACTCCGGCTGCACGTATGGCGAGTGAGCGTGGCTTCATGGCGGGCTCGCGGGACAATCCCCATCGGGGGTGACCTGGAAGACCCAGGTGTAACTGGTGAAAAGCCCGTCCGAACCCGGCGGGAACTGGACCCCGTTGGTCCCCGGCGAAGGATCGGGCACACGATCAAAGACGAAGATGGAGAGCGTCTGCACCCGGCTGTATCCGTTCACGTCGGTGGCCGGGTATTCGCTCGAGGACAGGATCTTGCGGGCGTTGTCCGGAAAGGCCCGCTCCTCCTGTCCGCTGGGAAAGACGGTGTAGGTGGCCAGGGCGTCGTAGCGGTTTTCCGGCCGCCAGTCGAAGAACCAGCGCACGTACAGCGTGTCCTTGCGGTTGCGGTCCTTGAGCTTGGTCGGCTTGAAGGTGACCGATGGGCAGTCCTTGGAGAGGGTGAAGAACGGCGGAAACGCCGGATACATCGAGGTGGTATCGATCTCGGGCGCATAGAGCGTCTCCGGAGGTTTTTCGTTGATGTCCGGCGCGATGACGCAAGAGCATGCCATGACGGCTCCCAGCGCGAAGGCCGCTTTCAGCGCCCGCATGGCATACGGATTTCGCAAGAATGTTGCCAACTCCCGGTATTCCTCCTAACAATTCGAATTATATCGGCATTTTCCCGGCCGCTCCCTTTTTGCCGCCGCGGCGGCAGGCCATCTTCGTGACATGCCTGTCATGCGAGGGGCTCTTTCTCCGAGGAGTCTTTTTTCTCCAGATGTCGGAAGATGGTGCGCGGATCCACGCCGAGATCCCGTGCGGTCTTTGTCCGGTTGCCGTTGTTTCGCCGCAGCACCTCGTCGATGTAGCGGCGCTGGAACTGCTCCTTGGCCTCGGCTAGCGGCAGAATCGGCGCCAGATCCTCGGGCCGAAGGTCGAGGTCCTCGGGCGAAAGGTGAGTGCGCTCGGCCAGCACCACCGCCTTCTTGATGCGGTTTTCGAGTTCGCGAATGTTGCCCGGCCAGGCGTAGCCGCGCAGGGCCGTCACCGCGGCGGGGGAGAATCCCTTGACCCGTGAGCCGAACTCGGCGGCGAACTTCTGCAGCAGGAAGCGGGCGATGAGGAGCACGTCGTCGCCGCGTTCGCGCAGCGGCGGCAGCGTCAGGCTCACCACGTTGATGCGGTAAAAGAGATCCTCGCGGAAGCGACCCTGGCGGATCTCCTCCTCCAGATCCTTGTGGGTCGCGGTGATCACGCGGATGTCGACGCGTTCCGGACGGGTGTCGCCCACCTTGGTGACGGTGTGCTCCTGCAGCGCGCGTAGCAGCTTGACCTGGAGCTGGAGCGAAAGCTCGCCAATCTCGTCGAGGAAGAGGGTCCCGCCGGAGGCCGCCTGGAACTTGCCCGGCCGGGTGGCCACCGCCCCGGTGAAGGCGCCGCGCACATGCCCGAACAGCTCGCTCTCCAGGAGGTTTTCGGGGATGGCGCCGCAGTTGATGGTGACGAAGGGCCCCTGGCTGCGCGGGCTCAACTCGTGGATCCGGCGCGCCACCAGTTCCTTTCCGGTGCCGGTCTCGCCGCTCACCAGCACCGCGATGTCGGTCGGCGCCACTTTTTCGATCTTCCGGTACACCTCGCGCATGGATTCGGAGCTGCCGATGATCTCGCCGAAGCGGATCTGGGCCAGGCGCGAGGAGAGCTCCTGGTTGTCCAGGCGCAATTCGTTGAGCAACATGGCGTTGCGCACCAAGAGCGAGGCCTGGGCCGCGAACACGGTGAGGATCTCCAAAGAGCGCTCCTCGAAGAGGTTGACCACGTTGTCGTTGCCGACGTAGAGCAGGCCGAACAGCTCGCCCTTTTCCATGAGCGGCGCGGCCATGACCGAGCACAGTTTGAGGTTGACCACCGAGAGCGCCGAGCGGAAGTCCTCGTCGTTGAGGGCGTCGGAGACGATCAGCGGGCGTTTGTTCTGCACCACCCGCGAGATGATCGAATCGGAGAGCAGGCGCCCGGCGTCCTCGATGGTCTCGTGCTTGAGGTTTCTTGCCGCCCGCACGCGCAGGTCGCCGTCCTGGAGGAGGATGACCATGCCCTTGTCGGCCCGGGTGAGGTCGATCACCGCGTCGAGCAGCGCCTCCAGCAACCGATCCAGGTTCTCCGCGCCCGAGAGGCGGGCGGAGAATTCCACCATCTTGCGATAGGCGGTGATCTCGCTGGCGGTGTCGTCGGTAGCGCCGGCCTGGGGTTCGTCGTAGAGGAGAAATTCGATCTCGGTCGCCCCGAGTTGGATGCGGTCCCGATGAGACAGGCGCTGCTTCTCGATCGGGAGACCGTTGAGCCGCAGGCCGGCCCTGGCCTCGAGTCGCGCCAGCACGAAATCCTTGCCGTCGAAATGAATGTGGGCCGCGCAGTCGGGAAGGGCCGGGTCCTCCAGAACCACGTCGTTGTCGCGGGCCCGTCCCAGCGTGGTGATGCGCTTGAACAGGTCCAGCGAGCGAGCCGGACGGCCGGCGCCGGGGTTGAAACGCAGGCTTGGCAAGCGAGTCCTCCTCAGGGCTAGAAACGCCCCATCAATGTCAATCCGCCACCGCCGCCGGGCATCAGGCTGGGGAACAGTCCGACGCCCGGCACCTCTTGCTGCTCCTCCCGGATCAGCACCGGTTCACCCGGGCTGCGCGAGGTGAAATACCAGTTGGCGTCGATGGCGCCGTAGATGTAGAGGGCCGCGAACACGCCGAGCGACGCGTACAGGCTCACCCGCAGCCCGCGCGCCACCGGGATCTCGGCGGCGGTGTAGTAGCCGTTCTCGTCGGACAGCACCCGCATCAAGAGGTAGCTGACCAGGTTGGTCCCGAGCGCCAGTCCCTGTCCGGCCAAGAGCAGCAGGCCCTTCACCGAGTGCCCGTTTTGAAACTGCCCCACGCCGAAAGGCAGAAAGGCGAGCCAGCGGCTGTGCTCGACGTCGGTCTTTTCGTAGTACTCGCGGCGGACGAGCGTTCGCGGCGGAGTCTTGGCTCTCTCTGCCTCCCGGCGTTCGCGCTCCAGGCGTTCGCGTTCGAGTTGGCCGAGCTTCTCGCGCATGCCCGGATCTTCGCGCACGGAGTCGAACAGGCGCACCGCCGGGGGAGGCACCAGAAAGGGATCCAGCCGGTGGCGGGGTCGGAGGTAGAGGAGCAGGCGGAACTCTTCCGCCGCCTCCTTTTCCCGGCCCAGGTAGAACAGCGAAAGACCCAGCATTTCGCGCGCCTGCGCGATGTCGTCTTCCCGGTCCAGCGCCGTCGTCGGATACAGGAGAGATTGCAGCATGCGGGCGGCGGTTTCGAAGTTTTTGTGATCGAACTGGAGGCGAGCCTCGCCGAAGCGCTCGGCCGGCGTCTCCGCTCGGGAAGAGGAAGCCGCCAGACAGACCCACGAGAACAGCAGCACGCGAGCGGGGCTCATGGCGCTCCTCCTCCCGCCGGCGCGGCGAAATCGCTCGAGCGTACCTCGACCCGGGTACTGGCCCCGGCTTCGACCTGGACCTCGCGATCGAGCCGGCGGCCGTCGGGCGTCTCCAGGCGCATCTTGACCCGGCGGCGGCCCTGGCGGCCCTCCATGGTGACCACGATGGGGGAGAGCAGGCTGTCTCGGGCCTTTCCCTTGAAGACGCCGTCCACCCAGACCGCCGCCTCGGGCACATCTCCGTCGATCGAAACCATGGCGGGCAGGAAGCGAAGCTGGCGGCGAAACTCAAGGCCCCCCGGCGGAGGAGTCCGGGGCACCAGCACTTCGAACTCGTCGTCCTGGCAGCTCTGACGCTGGAGGGACACGGTGTGGCGGCCCGCGGGCAGGGCGGATTCGAAGATCTGGCCGAAGGCATTGCTGCGATCGGCATGGGCGGCGATCTTTCCATCGATGAGGATGCGCTCGAAATAGGGTTCGCTCACGATGCGTACCGGGTGGCGGGGTAGGGGCACGTCGGCCGCACCGGCGTCGCGGTGGTGGACGCCGGCGACGCGTCCCGGATCGCCCGCCGTGTCGGCCGGGCGGCCTCGATCCGGATCCGCGGCGTTTTCGTCTGCGGGGGCGGGCCCGGGATCCGCCGGCGCGACGGCAGGCTCCCAGCCGGCGTCATCGATTTTCGCTCCGTCCGCCGCGGGAGGCGCCGCGATGGAGCCGCCGTCGAGAGCGCCGGGTGGAATGCGGGGCCAGAAGACGATGGCGACGGCGAGCAACCCGGCGGCGCCGATGGCGGCCGAACCCACGGCGATGCTTCTTGCCAGGCGGCGGCTTCGGTGGATGTTCTCGACCAAGGCGAGAACCTGGCTGTTTTCGGGATCCATGGCCAGCAGCCGATCGAAGTCCTGAAGCGCGAGCGCGGTCTTCTTTTGCAAAAGGCGTTGCTGGCCCCGCCGGAGGAGAAATTCCTCAACTTTTTGTTTTAGTTTTCTTGTGTATGTGCTTGGTTCTGAGAAGAAATACCTTAGCTCAGAATCGATGTCCGAAATATCCAGGTCCGCCAGGAGCTCGTGAAGGCTCGACAGCATGGCCGAGGCGGAGGGGTAGCGGTCCTGGGGATCGTGAGCCAGGGCGCGAGATATGACCGCGGCCAGCGGTTCGCCGATCGCCGGATTGACTTTTCGCGGATCGGGAAAGCGTCCCTCGAGGATGGCCTTGAGCACCTGGTGGGGGTTCTTTCCAGTGAAGGGGAGCTGGCCGGTCGCGAGCCAGTACAGCACGGTCCCGATGGAGAAAACATCCGAGCGGAAGTCGAGCTCCTTGCCCTCCAGAAGCTCGGGGGCCATGTGGGCCGGAGAGCCCAGGATGCTCCCGGTGAGGGTCATGTGCTGCTCGTGGTCGAGGACCTTGGCGATGCCGAAGTCCATGAGCTTGAGAGCGCCGTGGCGATCGACCATGACATTTTCAGGCTTGAGGTCGCGGTGGATGATCTGGAGCGAATGAGCGTGGCCGACCGCCTCGCAGAGCTGGATGGCGATCATCACCGCGATTTCGGGAAAGAAGGCCTTGTGCTTCTCCATGAAGGACTTGAGCGTCTCGCCCTCGATGAACTCGGTGACGATGTAGCTCGGGCCATCCTCCTGGTCCGCGAAGTCGAAAATCTCGATGATGTGGGGATGGCGGAGGCGGGCGACCGCGCGGGCTTCCCGCTGAAATCGGGTTCGGCTATCGGCGTCTGTGGCCAGATGGGCGTGGAGAACCTTGATCGCAACCTGGCGCTCGAGGGTCTGGTCATATCCGCGGTAGACGACGGCCATGCCGCCGCGGCCGACTTCTTCCATGACTCGGTACTTCGAGATCTGTTCTGGAAGCGAGTCCAAGGAGTTCGCCTTCCGCTCGCGACCATGACACCGGTGACATACCGGGTCGGACTTCGAATGTATATCTCAATCGGGATCCCGCAGTCAATCCTCGCTTGGGTCATGGAAGAGGATTTGGGGACAGGCCCCAGGCTTTCATCTCGAAATTCTTGAAGAATGAATGGGGACAGGCCCGGGTTGCGGCGCCATGTGGCTCGTTTTTAGATGGTATTTGACAGCTTGCGCCAACTCGGTTAGGGTGGCCGAGATTTCGGGAGGTCCAGATGATCGCCTATTCTCGCATTCTTGCAGCCATCTTGTTGAGCCTGGCCATGGCGGGGTGTGGAGATGAACTCATTGATTCGAAGGCGCGCATCCAGCTTCTGTGGGGGTGCAGCCCGGAATACTCCGCGGCGACGTCCGGCGTCACCTCCTATTGTCTGACCGTTTTGAGCGACCCGATGGAACACCGGCCCACGGACGGCTGCGCCGGAACCATCGAGGGGCTGCGCATCAAAATCAAGGCGTCGCCAAATCCCGTGTATGTAAAGATCGAGGGAATCGATCCGGAGGGCACCACAATCATTCAAGGGATCTCGCCGCCGGTCGTTCTGGACCCGGAGTCCGAGGTCACCGTGCCCGTTCCGATGGCGCCTTCGGTTGCCAACAAGACCGGCACGGCGCTGCTTCTGTGGGGGAATGCCAACGGCTGCGAACCATTGCCATTCCCTTCGGTCTATGGTACCGCGACTGCCTTTCCGAGCGGGCATGTGCTGATGGTCGGCACGGATGTGGTCGAGGCGAGCGTGGATGACACTCGAGCGGCTTATCTGCTCGATACCGTGGCCCAGTCCTCTCGCGTGCTTTCCACCGTGGGTTCGAATACTCTCTACCGGGCGCATCATATCGCGGCTCTCCTCGACGACGGCCGCGTTCTTTTTGCCGGCGGCGAGGCGACCAACGCCGGGTTCTTTCCGCAAGACTTGCAGGTATTTAGCGCCAGCCCGGTGCTGATGCGTCCCTACGACCGGGTACAGGACTACACCGCGGCGGGCAACTTCAACCGCATCGGGAGCGTGGAGCTCGCCTACCCGCGCCCGCGGGCTCGAGGCAGCGTCTTTTTCGGCGATCAGGTTCTCATCTACAGCGACGGCGATGCGCCGGAGATGTTCTTCGGGGACACCAACACCCGGACCATGCTGGGCGGCGGTTACGCGCAGGCCTTCCCCAACACCGGGCTCTCGCCGGGGCTTGCGGTTTTTCCCGATCGCAGCCGGGCGCTGCTGCTCGGAGGCGATACCAATCACGCCGGCCGCCTTGTGGTGAGCGATGGAAATCCCAACGTGACATTTGTCTCATTTCCGGGCGCCACGTTTGGCGTTCGCAAGGCGCCCATCGGAATCGCGCTCGATAACACCCGGGCGGTTTTCCTGGGCGGGACCGAGATCCCGACCGACACGCCCATCCTGCTGGTCGATGGGCAGGCGGGGACCGTGACCGAGATACCGGCGCCGCCGACCTTTCCGATCGTTGGCTTCACGGCGGATCTTCTGCCGGACGGCAGCGTGCTCGTGTGCGGAGGGTCCAGCGGCAACCCGCAGTTTTTGCCCGGCCGGACATTCATCCTCAAGCCCAACCAGGGCGGCCTGTCCATCTTCGATGGTCCGGCCCTCAACGTGGAGCGCATGGACCACCGGTCCGTCCGGCTGCCGGACCGACGCATCCTCTTGATTGGCGGCATTACGTTCTCCGGAGATTACCACGCGGCGGCGTTGAGCGCCGAGGTCCTTTCCTTCTAGCCCGCCATGAAGCGAATCCTGATCCGAAATGCCCTTCTGGTCGCGACCCAGGACGATGCTCTGGGAGAGATCCCGGGCGGGGACGTTCTCATCGAGGGCCCGGTCGTGCGCGCGGTCGGAAAGAACCTGCCGGCGGATGGCGCCGAGATCATCGATGCCACCGACCGCGTGGTGCTCCCCGGTTTTATCAACACCCATCATCATCTCTATCAGGTCCTCACCCGCAACCTGCCCGCGGTCCAGGACGCCAAGCTCTTCGACTGGCTGGTGTACCTGTACGACGTTTGGAAGCACATCCGCTCCGAGGACGTGCTGGCCGCGGCCCGCGTGGGTCTCGGGGAGCTTCTGCTCACCGGCTGCACCACCGTGGCCGATCATCATTATCTGGTGTGTCCCGGCGAGTGCGCCGATCCCTTCAGCGCCGAGGCCCAGGCGGCGGAGGAGGTCGGCTGCCGGCTGCACCTCACCCGCGGCAGCATGAGCCTGGGACGGAGCCAGGGCGGCCTGCCTCCCGACACCGTCATCCAGGACGAGGAGTCGATCCTGTGCGACAGCGAGCGGGTGGTGGCGGCGCTGCACGATCCGGCGCCGCTCTCGAGGCGGCGGGTGGCGCTGGCGCCGTGCTCGCCGTTCTCGGTGACCCCGTCCATCATGCGCAAAGTCGCCGAGCTGGCGCGCAAGTTGGGCGTGCGTCTGCACACGCACCTGGCCGAGACGGTGGACGAGGAGCGCTTTTGCCTGGAGCGTTTCGGCAAACGGCCGCTGGCCTACATGGAAGACGTCGGCTGGGTGGGCCCCGACGTGTGGATGGCGCACTGCGTGTATCTCGACGACGATGAGATCCGCCGCATGGCCGAGACCGGGACCGGTGTGGCCCACTGTCCGGTGTCGAACCTCCGCCTCGGGTCGGGCATCGCGCCGGTCCCCAAGATGCTCGCGGCCGGCGTGCCGGTGGGCCTGGCGGTGGACGGCAGCGCCTCCAACGACAGCTCGAACATGCTGCGCGAACTCAAGACCGCCCTGTTGGTGCACCGGGTGGGGAGCGGCGTGAGCGCCATGCCCGCCCGCGCCGTGCTGCGTCTGGCCACCCGGGGAGGGGCCCGGGTGCTCGGGCGGGACGATCTGGGGCGTCTCGCGCCCGGTCAGGCCGCGGACATCGCCATCTTCGATCTGAGCGGGATGGCCTATGCCGGAGCGCACGGCGATCCGCTGGCGGCCCTGCTGTTCTGCGGCATCGACGATCGCGCCGAGACGGTGCTGGTCCATGGCGATGTGGTGGTGCGGGAGCGCCGCCTGGTGCGCCTGGACGAGCGGCGCCTGGCCCACGAAGCGCGCGCGGCCGCTTCCGCGCTGCTCGAACGGGCCGGGGTGTGATCCGGACAAGGAGAATCCATGCTGCCCAACGCCAAGACCTGCTTCTACCCGCGCTCGCCGGCGGAGGCCTTCCGGATTCTGAAAGAATCCGGGCCGCGCCTGCTGATCCTGGCGGGTGGGACCACCGCCGCGCTTTCGAACGATCCCAAGATCGAGGCGCTGATGGACATCACCCGCCTGGGCCACGATACGATCGAACCGATCGGGACCGGCTTCCGCCTGGGTTGCAACGTTCGCTTGCAGGATCTGGCCGAATCCGCGGCGCTGCAAGAGTTCTGTGGCGGGATGGTCGCCCAGGCGGCCGGCGCGGTGGGATCGCGCCCGATCCGCAACGCGGCCACCGTGGGCGGCAACGCCGTACAGGTGTTCCGCTGGTCCGATCCGCCGGTGGCCTGGTTGGCGCTGAACGCCCGCTTCGAGATCGAAGGACCGGCGGGCGCGCGTTCTCTCGGCGCCGATGAATTCTACGCCCGGCACCCGCGCCAGGCGCTCGACGCCGCGGAGCTGGTGCTCGGTGTGCGCCTCGAGCGGCCCGAGGGCCCGCACGCCGGAGCGTTCTCCAAACTGGCGCGCACGGCCTTCGACCTCGCCATCGTGGACGTGGCCGTGCTGCTTCTAGGCAGCCGCGAGTCCTGCCAGGGGGCGCGCATCGCCATCGGCGCGACGCGCACGCTTCCCTGGCGGGCGGCGCGCGCCGAGGAACGCCTGCGGGGACAGCCGCTCACCGCGGAGGCGCTGGCCGACGCCGCCCGGCTGGCCCGGGAAGACACGCAGACGGCCGGCGATGCCCGTACTTCGGCGGAATACCGCTTGCAGATGGTCGAGGTCATGGTTCGCCGAACGCTTCAGCAAGCGGCGGACCGTCTGCGCTGACAGGGGAACGCCATGCAGATCCACGTCGAAGTCAACGGAAAGAGACTGACCTGGGAAGCGCACCCCGGAGAGTCGCTGCTTTCGGTGCTGCGCCGCGAGGGATTTCTCAGCGTCAAGCGCGGCTGCGAGGAGGGCGATTGCGGCGCCTGCACCATCCTGCTCGATGGCCGCTCGGCGCGCGCTTGTCTGCTGCTTTCGGCCCAGGTCGAAGGACGCCGGATCACCACGCTGGAGGGACTGGGGAACGCGGACCGGTTGCACCCGTTGCAGCAGGCCTTCGTGGACTCGGGCGCGGTGCAGTGCGGCTTCTGCACGCCGGGCATGGTCCTGTCGGCCAAGGCCCTCCTGGACCGGGTTCCCCGCCCGGACGAGGAACAGGTGCGCGAGGCGCTGGACGGCAACCTCTGCCGCTGCACCGGTTACAAGAAGATCATCGAGGCGGTATTGCTGGCCGCCCAGAGGATGAATCCATGACCCGGCCCAAGTCTTTTCGCGTCGTCGGCAAGGCTGTGCCCAAGAAGGACGCTCCGGCGCTGGCGCTGGGCGCGCCGTTGTTCTGCGCCGATCGGGTCCCGCCCCGCTTCCTGGTGGGTCGCATCCTGGGCAGCCCGCACGCTCACGCCCGCATCCGCTCCATCGACATATCCGAGGCGGAGAAGATCCCCGGCGTGCACGCCGTGTTGTGCCACCGCAACGTGCCGCGGGTGATGCGCACCACCGCGGGGCAGGGAGCCCCCGAGCCGTCGCCGTACGATTTCACCACCTTCGACGCCAAGGTGCGCTTCGTGGGCGACCGGGTGGCGGCGGTGGCCGCGGAAACGGCCGCCATCGCCGAGGAGGCGCTGCGCGCCATCCGGGTCGAGTACGAGGTGTTGGAGCCGGTGCTGGATCCGCGCAAGGCCCAGGAGAAGGGCGCCCCGGTGATTCACGACGAGCCGGACGCCCGGGCGGTCATTCCGGTCCCCTACGAGCCCCAACGCAACCTGGCCTCGCACGTGGACACGCAGGTCGGCGATCCCGACAAAGCCTTCGCGGAGGCGGACATCGTGCTGGAGGGGGAGTATGTGACTCCATACGCTCAGCACACGCCCATCGAGACGCACTGCTGTCTGGCGGAGCCGTTGCTGGACGGGCGGCTGCGCCTGACCACGTCCACCCAGGTGCCGTTCCACGCGCGCCGCATCGTGGCCCAGGCGCTCGAGGTGCCCGTCTCGCGCATCCAGGTGGTGAAACCCCGCATCGGCGGCGGCTTCGGGGCCAAGCAGGAGGTGCTCATCGAGGACGTGGCGGCGCTGCTCGCCCTGCGCGCCCGCCGCCCGGTGTACCTGGAACTCACCCGCAGCGAGGAGTTCATCTCCTCCCGGACTCGCCACTCCATGATCGTGGGCCTGAAGATCGGCGCCCGCAAGGACGGGGAACTGGCCGCGGTGGATCTGAAGGTGCTCTCCAACACCGGCGCCTACGGCTCGCACGCCCTCACCGTATCTTGCAACTGCGGCTCCAAGGTGTTGCCGCTGTACCGCTGGCCCCACATCCGGTTCGCCGCGGACGCGGTCTACACCAACCTGCCGGTGGCCGGGGCGTACCGGGGATACGGCGCCACCCAGGCGGCCTTCGCCATGGAATGCCTGATGGACGAGCTGGCGCGCCGGCTGGACTGCGATCCGGTCGAATTGCGCCGCCGGCACGCCATTCGCAAGGGAGAGACCTCGCCGATTTTCCGCGCGCTGGGCGAGGGATCCGAGGGCGTGGAACAGAGCATCGGCTCCACCGGCCTCGACCGCTGTCTCACGCTCGGGGCCCGGGCCATCGGCTGGAAGAAGAAGTGGGGCAACGCCCGCTGGCACGAACCCCAGGGCGCGCTGCGCCGCGGCATCGGCATGTGCGCGCTCATGCAGGGCTCCAGCATTCCGCAGGTGGACATGGGCGGAGCCTTCATCAAGCTCAACGAAGACGGGTCGTTCAATCTCCTGGTGGGCGCCACCGACCTGGGCACCGGCTCGGACACCGTGCTGGCCCAGATAGCGGCAGAAGTTCTCGGCGTGGGCGTGGAGCAGATCATCGTGACCAGCTCGGACACCGATCTGACGCCCTTCGACGTCGGCGCCTACGCCTCCAGCACCACCTACCTGTCCGGCATGGCCGTGCGAAAAGCCGCCATGGCCGCGGCCGCCCAGATCAAGGCCGTCGCCGCCCGGATGCTCTCCGCGCGGGCCTCCGAGATCCGCCTCGAGGGCGGCGCGGCGCTTCGGCCGGACGGCCAATCGGTGACCCTCTCGCGTATCGCTTGCCACAGTCTGTACGAGCGCGATCAGCAGCAGATCGCCGGGTTCGCCTCGCACATCACCGAAAAGAGCCCGCCGCCGTTTTCCGCCCATTTCGCCGAGGTGGCGGTGGATTGCGAGACCGGGTTGGTGAAGGTCGAGCGCTACGTGGCCGCGGTGGACTGCGGTACCGCCATCAACCCGCAACTGGCCGAAGGGCAGACCGAGGGCGCGGTGCTCAACGGCATCTCCTATGCGCTGTGCGAGGAATACCGGTTCAACGAGCACGGGCGCATGCGCAACGATAGTTTCCGGGAGTACAAGATCTTTTGCACCCGCGACCTGCCGCAGCTCACCACCATCCTCGTCCCGACCTATGAGCCCACCGGGCCCTTCGGCGCGAAAAGCGTCTCCGAGATCGGCATCAACGGCCCGATGCCGGCCATCGCCAACGCCATCTTCGACGCCATCGGCGTGCGCTTGCGGCAGGCGCCGTTCACGCCGGAGCGGGTGCTCGAGGCGCTCGCGATGCGCAAGTGATTTCGATGCCCATGCTGTCGCGGGAGAGCCATCGGCTCGCAGCCGAGCCGTTCGACCTGCTGGTCGTGGGCGGCGGCATCACCGGAGCCGCCATCGCCTGGGACGGGGCGCTGCGCGGACTGCGGGTGGCGCTGGTGGAACGCGGGGATTTCGGCGGCGCCACCACCTCGGCCACGAGCAAATTGATCCACGGCGGCCTGCGCTACCTCAAGAACGGCGAACTCGGGCTGGTCCGGGAGTCGCTGCGGGAAAGGCGCATCTTGCAGGCGCTGGCGCCCCATCTGGTCCGTCCCCAGCCCTTTCTCATCCCCACCTATCGCCGCGGCAACCGCAAGAGCATGATCCGGGCCGGGATGATGCTGTACGGGACCCTGTCCTGGGACCGCGGCCGGCTTTCGGATCCGGATCAACGCCTGCCCGGGCACCGGATGCTGTCGCCCGGCGAGACGCTGAAATGCGAGCCGGTGATCGACGAGGCCGGCCTCACGGGCGGGGCCGTGTATTACGATTGCCGCTGCGAGCCCGAGCGCCTGTGCCTGGAGTTCGTCCGGGCCGCCGCTCTCGCCGGCGCGCTGGCGCTCAACTATTGCCAGGTCACCGGGATCCGCCGGGCGCAAGACCGAGTGGGCCCGGTCGAGGTTCTGGACCGCGTCGATGGGCGGCGCTACGAAGTCCGGGCCGCGGCGGTGGTCAACGCGGCGGGGCCCTGGGCGGACGGGCTGGACGTCCTGGCCGGCCTGGCGGAGCCGGTGGCCTTGCGACGCTCCAAGGGAATCCATCTGGTCACTCGGGCGCTGACTCGAGAGCACGCGCTGGTGCTGCGTACCCGGGCCGGGCGCCATTTCTTCGTCATTCCCTGGCGCGGGCTTTCTCTGATCGGCACCACCGACAGCGAGTTTTCGGATCCTCCGGACCGCTTTTCGGTGACCGATGCGGATGCGGCGGAGTTTTTGACCGAGGTCAACGAAGCCTTGCCGCGGGCCAACCTTCGGGCCGACGACATCCGCTATCGCTACGGCGGCATGCGTCCGCTGGTGGAACAGGAGACCTCCGTATATCAGGCCTCCCGACGTTACGAGATCGTGGACTACCGCAAGCGCGGCTGCGCCGGGCTGCTCTCGGTGATCGGGGGAAAATACACCACCAGCCGCAACCTGGCCCGCAAGGTGATCGACCGGGTGCTCGCCATTCTGGGGCGGCCGGCCATCCGGTGCGCCACCGCCGAGACCGGGCTTCCGGGCACGCCGCCCGAAGCGCTGGAGCGGTTCCGGCGGCGATTGCTCGAAGAATTCCCGGCGCTGGACCCGGCGGCGGCATCCCGGTGCGTCGATGCCTACGGCGCCGGCGCCCGCGCCGTGCTGGATCTCATGGCTCGGCGGACGGAGCTGGCCGAGCCCATCGGCGACGGGGGGGAGACCCTGGCGCATCTCGAGTTCGCCGTCCGGGAGGAAGCGGCGATCACCCTGTGCGACGCGCTCACCCGGCGGACCGGCATCGGCAACCGCGGCGGGCTGTCGGAGGCCGATCTGGAGAGGGCCGCGGCCTTCATGTCCCGGTTGTGCGGTTGGGACGCCACGCGCGCGAAGACCGAGATGGAGATTTACCGCGAGAAGGTGTCGGGCCGGCCGGACTCGCCCGCGCGCCTGGCGATTGAGGGAGCCGTCACTCCACCACGTTCATCGGGGGGATGTTGAACAGCCGCTTCACCGCGTCATCGAAATAGTCGGGCAGGTAGCGGTTCCAGAGCTTGATGGGAAGCTCCCGGACTTCGGCCTGCGGGCTGATGCCGAGGGCGAACAGATACTCCATCAGGTATTCCACGTTCTTGGCCAGGTAGCTGCGGTATTCCTGGCGCAGGCGCTGGTGGATGATGCGATCCTCGTGCATGCAGCGCCCAATCTCGCTCTCCAGCATCTCCTGGTAGCTCGAGATGATCACTTCGATGTTCACCGTGTCTTCGCCGCTCTGCACGAACTCGGTAAAGGCCCGGTTGGCCTGCTCCGCGTCCAGGCCCCGGCTGTGCATCAGGCGCAGAAAGGCGCCGCTCAGGGGCTGTTGCAGCAGGCGCTGCTTGTCCGGGCGCAGCCGCACCAGAACATTGGTGGCATTGTAATGCCCGCGATGCGGCTCGATCTCCACGACCTGGCAATCCTGTCCCTGGATGAGGCGGGACACCAGCGGCTTCGGGTCGGGGTCCTCGCTGATGATCTTGATGCCCGCCACGTCGTTGATGATGAGCTCGCTGTCCTCGTGGATGCGGCGCCGGTTGCGCAGGTCGTCGACCAGCTTGCTTTCGGCCTTTTCGAACTCCCGGGCCATGTCCTCCGGCTCGGTGACCAGGCTCTCGCGCGGGATGCCCAGGCGGCGGGCCCGATCGTCGGCCAGCGCGTTGGCGCGCTCGCGAATGTCGGCGAAGATCCGGTCGATGATGCGCCGGGCGCTCTTTTCGGCGAGGCGGCGAACCCGCTTGATCCGATGCGAGCCCACGTACACGTCGCCGCAGGAAAAGGGGATGAAGTAAAGCTGCGCCGAGAACGGCGTCTCCCGATAGTAGCGCTCCGGATGCATGTGATACTGCGACAGCATCTCCTCGATGCGAGGGTTGGTGTAGGGCGGCCGCACCACGATGGCATCCTTGAGCTCGCCCTTGATGTGCACCGGCCGACCGACCAGCGGCACGTCGGGATACAGATTGCCGATGGCCTTGCGGGCGAAGTCCGCCAGATATCGCGACACGAACGCATTGTTGAAGGCCACCAGGCTGGTGATGAGCCAGCCGTCGCCGGAACGCACGTCGTCGCACATCCAGCGGTAGATGGAATCGTACAGGGTATCTCGATGCAGATAGCTGGTGATGCGGATCATGGTTGATGTGCGGGAGGCTCATCGGCGCTGCGGCTGCTTTCGATGGCACGCCAACAAGCGCGGGATTGATTGGGGTCCAGGGGCGGGCCGGCCAGGGCCGCCGGGGCGGTCAGGGCACCGCCCTGACCGCCGAAGAGGACCGCACCCTGCGGAAAGGCTCCCAGCGCCTCGCGCAATCTCTGGGCCTCCATGCCCAGCAAAGGCTCGCCGTTGAGACGGTCGAACTCTTGCCCCGGTCGGACTCCGGCCCGCGCCGCGGGACCGTCGGCGCACACTTGCTCGACGACCAGCCGGCCCTCCGCGCCCCGGTAGCACAGGCTCAGCCCCAGGCGAATCTCCGGATCGCCTTCCGAGAGCGTGCAGAGCTGGTTGGGCGCGGCGGTCCGGGCCAGGAGCTGCGCCCGGGCTTCCCGGCCGCAGCGGACCTGGATTCGCTCGAACGTCGCCTCGTTCCGTCCGCCGAACCGGATCAGAAGCTCCACGGGGCGCTCCTCGCATCTCTCCAGCCGGGAGATCTGCTCGCTGGCCACCAGCGAACGCACGGGCTCGCCGTCGATGAGCAGGATGAGACCCTCCTCGGCGAGGGAAAGGCTGTCGAGGGGAGCGCCCAGCACGCGCTCCAGGCGCAATCCTTCCTCGTCGGGGCCGAGGCGCGCGCCCAGGAGCTTGCCGGCGTGTTCCAGCGTGTCCTCGATGTCGCCGCGGGCACGCGCGCGGGCTTCTTGCACCGAGGCGATGGCCGCATCGACCTCGAAGAGCTGGTCGACATCCAGTTCCTCGCGATGACGCTCGCGGAACTCTTGCAGGCATCGCTCCCGTTCGTCGCGCCGCTCGCCGACCATGTGACAGCAGCGGTTGTATTCCTGCCGCAGATCCCGCAGGCGTTGCTCCGCGGCCGCGGCCATCCGGTCGATCTTGTCCCGGTCGGAGGCGGAGAGCTCCTGTGCGGCGGCGAACACGGCGTCGGTTTGCAGCCGCTGCTGCAACTTGTGCCAGCAGGCCTGGCTCTGCTGTGTCTTGCGGTCCTGGTTGAACTTGAGGCACTCGCGCACCGAGGGGTTCTGGTAGAAGCGCGTCGGTTCGGGTCGGGGCCGGGGCGTGCTGGCGCAGGCGGTGCTGAGGACGAGGAGCCACAGGCCCGTTGCCGACCTCAGCGATTGCGACATGACATCCTCCGGGAACAATGCTAGCGTAAGCGGCGGACATGGTAGCCCTCTCGATGCCCGTAGTCAATCGAAAGCGTTGTGCCGGCCCGCGTGGATGGTTGGTGCTGGCGCTGCTTCTTGGCGCTCCCGCCTTTGCCGGGGCGGCCGCGGAGGGCTATCTCGTCTCCCCGCCAGCCGAGTCCCCGGCCGATCGAAGCAAGGATGCCGTGCTCACCGACCTGCTCGATCTGGAAGATGCAGCGGGGCTGGCGCTGCTGTTGGAGGACGAAGGCGCCGCCGCCCGCCTGATCGCTTTGCGCGACGAACGGCGCCGGGCCCTGCAGCCGCTCCTGGATGGCGATCGGGATCTGGCCGAGCTGGACCTGGCGCTGGAGCGCATCTTCGAGGAGGGTCTGGCCGATCGGGGCCGTCCGGCCGACGAAGTGAAACGCCTCGTGCTGGGGCTGGAACGGCGCCGGTTGCGCTCGGTGGTGCGTTCGTGGCTGCAAAACCTCTTCTTCGGGCGCAAGGTGTTCTTTGCCGAAGATCTGGACCGGCTTGGCCCCGACGCCCTGGCCGATCTGTGCCAGCAGGCCCGCTCCTTCGACGACTGGAAAAAACTCTCGCCCGGACGGTACCGGGCGCTGCTGGCCGCCTGGCGCGATCGCGAAGTGCGCCGTCTGGTGGAGGAGCGGGACCGCCGCCTGCGCTGGGTGGGCGCGGTCCGTCTGGAGCCCCAGCAAATCGCCGATGGCGACCGGCGCTTGTTGCAGCGGTACCTTTCCATGTTGCGCAACCTGCGCTTGCAGATCCTCGACAACCGGAGCTTGCCCCTGCACATCTACCGGTCCCTGGACGGCCTGCGCCGCGGCCTGCGCTACATGGAGACCATCCGGCAGGCCTGCGCCGCCACCGGACTCGACCACCGGCTGATGGCCCGGCTCTTCATCCAGGAGTCGGAGTTCATCCACCAGCGAATCTCCTGGGCCGGGGCCTTCTCCATCGCGCAGTTCATGGACGTGGCGCTCAAGGATGTCTGGCAGTTTCGGGCGCAGATCGCGGGTTCGGCGGATCTGCTCAAGGGCATCGAATCCTACGAGGATCTGCGCCGGTCCGTGATCGCCGATCCGCGCCAGGCCATCCGCACCGCCTGCCTGTACTTCCGCCGCGTGCGCGACGGCGTGGTGCGCGTTCTCGAAAAGGATGGCAGAGCCGATCCGCTCCTGTCCACCGTGCTCGCGCTGGAGTGGTTCCGCTGGCAGGAGGGCGTGGCCGAGAGCGCGGCCCTGGACGTCGACCGGGAGCTCGAGCGCCTGGCGCTCGGCGAGCGGATATGGCAGACGCCTCCGGTTTCCCTGCCGGGCGCCGTGCCCGACCCGGCGAGCTGGCTGTCGCGCTGGATGGCCAGCACGGCGGTGGATCTGGTGCGCCTGCGCCTGACCGAGGAGGTGTTCCGGGGCCGGCTGGACCTTCTCGAGAGCGCGCTGGGGTTGGCCGCCTACAACAGCGGCCTGGGACGGCTGGCGCGTTCAGACAAGCAGCAACAGGCCTTCTGCGGGTTGGCCTTTCCGATGCAGATCTCCGAGACGAGGGATTATGTGTCGAACATCCTCGCGGGGGCCGACGTGCTCCGCCGCGCCGAGGCGCTGGCCTCGGACACCGCCCGGCTCACCTACCACGAGCTCTTGGATCTGGCGGAACGGGCCTGTCGGAAAGCCGAGGCCGGCCGCGCAGCTCTCAAAGACGCGGGCGGCGGCGCTGGGGCTCCCGCCCTGGGTCAGAAGTAAAAGCGAAAGCCGAACGCCGCGTCCAGATCGAACCAGAAGGGATCCGGGGCGATGAAGGCCATCACCGGAGCCACTTCCAGAAACAGGTCGAAGGGGTGGCGTAAAAAGACGAAATTGAGCCCGAAGGGGACGCGCACGCCCAGCCCCACGGCCCGGTACTCGTGATCGTTGGCGTGGCGGTCCCAGAAGCCCAGCTTCGCGCCCAGGCCCATGTAGAACAGCAGCCGGAACGAATCCCGCGGCGGCCCCATGATCTGGGCCGCGTGGTACTGATAGTCCGCAAACAAGGCGAAGCCGTTGTAGGGCCAGTAGCCGAAGCCGATGGCGAATTGCAGTGCGGATTTGTTGTCGAGCCACAGCTTGCCGTTGACGCCGGCGGGTTCGCCCAGGCTGATGCCGAGGCCGAAGGGCTTGCCCTCCGGCCCCGCGGCGGCCGCCTCGCCGCTGCATGCGAAGATGAGCGCCCACAGTGCCAGAATCCTCGTCGTTTTCATGGCCAGAGTCTATCCAGACCGACAAGACAAGGCAAATGTTGGGGCCGGGGTATTCCCGCCAAGGCGACTCTTGAATCGCCATCGGATTCGCGCCATCCTCCGGCCATGAAGAAAGCGACGCCGAGTCTGGTCTGGCCATTGTTTTTCTTGATGCTGCCGTTGTTGGGAACTGCCGCTGCCGCCGGCGCGGACGAACCTGTGCTGGACGGGGGAGCGGCGCCGGCGCCCGTCGAACCGGGCGGCGTTGCTCCGGGGGAAAACTCGGGCTCGGAAGAGACCGAATCGCAGGGCGTGGAGAGTTGGCTCCGAGACGAATTGCAGGGCGCGCTGGCACGGGGCGGCATCCTGCTCGGCCTGGCCATCGCCTGGCTCGCCGGCCTGCTCACCAGCCTCATGGGCTGCGTCTATCCGCTCATCCCGGTGGCCATGGCGGTGATCGGCACGCGGGAGACGAGCCGGCGGTCCGGCGCGTTCTTTCTCTCGCTGACCTACGTGGCCGGGATGTCGGTGCTGTACACGACCCTGGGCCTCAGCGTGGCCGCGATGGGCGGGCAGTTCGGGGCCTGGCTCGGGAGCCCCTGGGTGACCGGCTTCATCGTGCTGTTCTTCGCGGCCATGGGTCTGTCCATGATCGGCGTGTTCGAATTCCGCCTTCCGGCGGCCTGGATGGACCGGCTCAATCGCGTGGGGGGGCGGGGATACGCCGGCGCCTTTCTCGCGGGACTGGTCTCCGGCCTGGTAGCGGCGCCGTGCACAGGGCCGGTGCTGAGCTTCATCCTGGTTCTCATCGCCGCCTCGCAGGACCTCGTGCTCGGGTTCTTTCTGATGCTGGCCTTCAGCCTGGGCTTCGGGCTGCTCTTTCTGCTGGTCGGGACCTTTGCCGGTCTCGTCGCCCGACTGCCCAAGAGCGGCGGTTGGATGGAGGGCGTCAAGAGCTCCTTTGGCATGATCATGATGGGCATGGCGCTCTATTTCCTTCGTCCGGTCGCGCCGTGGCTCCAGTCATCCGTGGATGGACTGCCGTGGCCGTTCGCCTGGGCCGGCGCCGCCCTGGCGCTCGGCATCCTCGCCGGCGGATTCCACATCGATTTTCACGAGGCGACACCCTGGCGAAAGGCGAGAAAGCTCCTCGGTGCGAGCCTGGGCGGGCTGGCGGTGTTCTTGCTGGCGGCGGGGTTGTCCGTGGCCCAGAGCCGCATCGACTGGAAGAAAGATCTGCCCGCAGCGCTTCAGACGGCCCGCGCGCAGGGCCGTCCGGTCATGATCGATTTCTGGGCGACCTGGTGTCCGGCCTGCATCCGGCTGGACCAGAAGACCTTCTCCGACGAGCAGGTGGCCGCGGAGCTCGAGAGATTCGTCTCGGTCAAACTCGACTGCACCCGCTCGGCGGAGGACGAGGCGTTGCAGGCGTTGATGGACCGCTATGACGCCAACGACCTGCCGACCATCCGCTTCGTGGATTCCGCCGGCCGCTTGTTGGAAAAACCGATCGTCAAGGGTTTTCTCTCGCCGGACGAGATGCTTCGTCTGCTGCGCCAGATCCGTTGAGCCGTCCGGCTGCATTCATGCGGTATACGCGCCGCATCGTGCACCGGACGGCGAAGGGAGCCCCAAGGGCCCGACTGCGGACACTCTGCGAGATGCGATGGCCGGCGGCACCGGGCCTGGGCGGAGAAGGTGTTTCGGGCGGTCCGGGAAGGCCGCGGGATTTTCAGCGCTTGGCACAGACCGGCATGTAGCTGAAGTAACCGTCCCGCAGGCTGACCTGCATCATCACGCAGCTCCACTCGGCCGGGTTGCCGCAATCGTCGGCGACCAGGCACGGCTGGGAGCAGTACGACTCCTGCTGGCCGCCGCTGTAGGTGCTGGTGATGCACAGCCGGCCGCGGCAGGCGTCGGGGTTTGCTGCGCAGTCGGCGCCCAGCCCCGCCGAGCCGGGTCCGGCGACCTCGCACTGATACACCGCGGATGTGGCCAGCTTGTTGGTGTACAAGGTGCAGACCTCGCCCGAGCGGCAGTCGGAGTTGAGGCTGCAATTGCGGCGTAGAGGGTGGCAGATCTGGGCGGTGTCGCTGATCTCCTGGCCGCTGGGGGTATAGCCGAGTATGAAGATCTGGGTGAAACACTCGAACTTGCGCTGGCACTTGCCGGAGGGCAGGCACAGGTACCCCAGGTTGCAGTCCCTGTCACTGGAACAATTTTTCTCCGGGCTCTGATCGAAAGTCGGGCAGTCGGCGTCGGTCATGCAGCAACCGACGCAGTACGGCGGGTAGAAGGCGCAGAAGGCCGAGAAGCACTGGCTCTCGCCGACGCAGGGAACGCCGGTGTTGGGCACGCCGGTGCCGCTGCCGGCCGTGCACTGCGTGACCAGCTCGGTGCCGGAGGGAGCCAGGAAGATCTGGCAGGACTTTCCGATGGGGCAGTCGGCGTCGCGGCAGCAGGTGGAGGGGTCGGAAACGCACGCCGGCACGGTCCGGTCCCGGCCCCCGAGGTCGGGGATGGTCACGGTGCCGCACATGGTGCACTGGAGGCAATCCTGTCCGGTGGCGCAGACGTCCGCGCACATTCCGGTGCCGGAGGAGCAAAGGCGATCCCCGCAGACGCACATGTTGTTCTCGCAGCCGCTGCTCCCCGTGCAGGACGTGCCCGCCAGGCCTCCGCCGCTGTTGGGCGGGCGGCACACCGTGATCACGGAGCTGTCGAGCTGACGATAGCTGCACACCCGGGCCGACGAACACTCCGGCGTGCGGCGGCAATACGTCTCCAACGGGTTGGCCGGCGCGCACACCTTGATGAGCCCGGAGTTGGTCCCATCGGAGTAGGCCACCTCCTGGCAGGTGGTCCCCGGGTAGAGCTGGCAGTGCATCGGGTCGGTGCAGATGGCGCCGCAGTACTGGTTGTTGATGCAGAGCGAGTTGACGCATTCGATGTTCTGGTTGGAGCTGCAGAAATATCCCGGTTGGCGCCCCTGCGGGTTGGGCGGGACACAGGCGTTGGTCGGGACGCCCCCCTGGAAGGTGATGCCGCAGATCTTGGCCGCGGACGTGCAGGTGGGGTCGTTGTGGTAGGCGCACTGGGCGCCCTGGTCTGTGCGGGTCAGATCGAAGCTGCAATTGGCCGAGCAGTCGATGGTGAACGAACCGGTCAGCTTGGCCTTGGCCCGGCAGGCGAACTGGATGCCGCAGTTGACATAGAAGTTGAGCGCCGCGTCGATGGTGCCGGTGCATTGCACGCCGCCGATGAGGAAGTTCACCGAGCAGCCCTGCTGGACGATGTCGGCCTCGCCGTCGTCGATGTTCAGGCAGTGCGAGGTGATGATGTAGTGGCCCGCCATGTCGGGGCACGAAGCCGGAATGTCGCCGCCGTCCACGCCGCCGTCGGGACAGGTTCCGGCTGGATCGATCGAGCCGTCGCAGTTGTTGTCCATGCCGTCGCAGACTTCTTCGGCGCCGGGGTGAACGTTGGCCTTGCGATCCTCGCAGTCGTCGCCCGGATCGCAGGCGCGGCCGATCGAGCCGTGCCCGTCGTTGTCGAGATCGTCGTCCTTGGTGTCGGGATTGCAGTCGTCGTCCTTGCAGTTGTAGACCACCTCGTGGCCGTCCGGATTGACCTTGGGGTCGAGGTCGTTGCAGTCGCAGCAGCGGCCCCACTCATCGCCGTCCACGTCGCGCCCCTGATTGGGGAGGTTTTTCGCCGAGCAGTCGGCGTTGTTGCACTCGGGATCGTCGGGCTTCACCCAGCCGTCGCCGTCGGACTTTCCGGGGTCGCCGCCGCCGATGCGGACGCACCTTCCCTGGACGCAGGCCTCCATCACCGGATCGCAGTCGCTGTCATCCGTGCATTTGCCGTCCTTTTTGTTCTGGCAGGTGTTGTCCACCACGCACACGTGCCTCTGAGTATCGCAAATCGAGCAGGGATCGATGCAATCGGTGTCGTAGGAGCATTCTCCCTGGCTGGACTTGCAATCGGAGAGGCTCGTTGCTAGCATCGCCGCCGCCAACACGGGAAGGACCGATCTCATGGCGCTCATGAGCTTCCTCCATGATAGGAACGCAAGGTCATTCTACCGGTGGAACCCAGGATCTGTCAATTGCCCAACCGCACAATCTTTCAGCTGTTTTCGCCTCTCCGCTCCGCGTTCTGTCACCCATGCCGTGTCCATCGAACGGGCGCAGCCAAGTGATCTTCGGGCCATCTACGAAATCGAATGTCGCTGCTTTCATGGGCCATCCGCCTACACGGAGTCCATGTTGCGAGATCTGGTTTCCTCCGAAAGAGCAGTGAGTCTCGTCCTGCGCTGCAACGGCCGTATCGCGGCCTTCGCCATCTGGGAGTACAAAGAGGCGCTGGAACACGGGGAGATCGAAACCATCAACGTCGATCCCCATGATCGAGGCAGGGGTTTTGGGCGGTTGCTGCTCGACGAAATCGAAGCGTCCGTGCGAGCCCGCCGGGGGGTGGGAATCCAACTGGAGGTCGCCTGCGGCAACACGGCGGCGCAGCGTCTCTACCAATCAGCGGGCTATGTCATCCGGGCTCGGTTGGTCCGGTACTACCGCTATCTTCACCACGGCACCCACGACGCGTTCCGCATGTTCAAGAAACTCGGCGGCTGACCCATTCGTTGCCTTCGAGCCGGCTGTGCCCGGTTGCGTACTGGCGGATAATCTTCTGCAGCCGAGCGAGGAAGCGAGCGGGCACGAGGGACAGGTTGGCCGTCGGAGGGTGGTCGTGGACGGATTCGACGTGAGGGTGGGGACGGCCGCCCAGCGGGTTGTCTTTGCCGAAGGCGAGAAAGGCGGCGTGATCGCGTTCGTCGGCATCCAGCCGTAGCCCGCCTCCCCTGAGCCGATCCCGCAGGCGGGCCGCGTCCGCGGGCCGGTATCCCAGTCGGCGCGGATCCACTCCGTTGGCCGCGCAGAACAGCATCACTCCCAAGCACTTGCTGCACGAGCCGCAGGGCACCACCCGCTTGCCTTCGCGGTGGCAGGAGTGGCATGAGCGTTGAAGCCGCGCCAGCTCGGGGTAGCGCCGCAGCAGGATGCGTTCCACCAACAGGCCGGAGATCGGACGCACCGCGCTCCACTGGCAGAGTCCGGGCAGCCGCTTTCGATACCACTCGCCCATGCGCCGGTCGAAATCTTGGTGCTGGTCGTAAACGCCGTAATAATGCCGGATGCCCTTGTGGCTCTGGGGCGAGCGGGGATCGTCGAACTCGCTGCCGAGGAGCAGGTTGCCGATGCGCTCGCGGCAGAACAACGGCAGCAGCAGGAAGATGTACACCGGAAAGATGCACAACCGGATCGGGTAGGTGTCGTTCCAGACGCGCCGATGGTCGGGCCGGATGATGCGAAGGTGGTCGAGCATGAAGGTGTAGAAGCGGTCCACGTTGGTCCACACCCTGCGGGTGCGCGGGTTCGCGCGCGCATGGAAGCGGTAGGCGGTGCGGGCGGTGGTCCAGTGGCCGCCGCTCTCGTTCACATACAACGGGTGCACCGCGGCGCCGATCTCCTCGAGCATCGCCGCCGTGAGCAGGCTCTCCTTGCCGCCGCTGGACAGCACCCCGCAGGCGTTGGCGTCGAAGCCGGCGGCGAGCGGGGCATCGGAGGTCACGTCCTTTGCGATGATCAGCGCCCGCGACCGGGCGTTCTCGCGGGTGACCTCCTCCGCCGTGGGCGCCACGCCGGGCAAGAGGTAGGGGTTCTGGCGGCGGACGAACTTGTTGATGAAGATGTCGCGGGAGAAGATCTCCAAAAGATCGGAGAGCAGGCGGGCATCCGAGCGGGAGAGGGGAAAATCCAGCCGGATCTCCTCGGCGAACAGGCCGTAGTTGAGCAGGGGCATGGCGGCGGCCAGGCGGAAGATCGGCCGCAGATCGTCCGGGCTCTCGCCCTGCGACTGGTCGTACCTTGCGCGCAGGACGAACTCGGCCCGCCGGCCGGTCGTGTCGCAAAGGGCGATCTTCGCCGCCAGGCGGTTCTTCTCCGTGTCGGGTTCGCTGACGGCGATGGAACGCAGGCAGAGCAGGTCCATGGGGCTCCTCTCGCGAGCGAGGCGCAGGGTATATCCCCCGCGGAACGAGGTCAATGATCCAGGAGGATTTTGATTTTTCCTTGGCGAGAGAAATAGAATGTGCCGCGAAATTGATCCAGCGCCCCAAGGAACCGGCCATGAAACACCTTCAGATTCTGGCGGCCGTCGTGGTCCTGCTTGCGCCGACAGCGGCGGGCACCGAAGAGGCGAGCGCGAAAAAAGCCTCGCTGACGGTCGAGGTGGAAGGGTTCGCGTCCCGGGAGGGAATGGTGCGGCTCGCCGTCTTCCGCACGCCCGAAGGATGGCCGCGGGATCCGGCAAAGGTATTTCGCACCGCTTCAGTGCCCGTGAAGACGCCCGTCTCCACGGTGGTGTTCGACGGCCTCGATCCCGCGACGTACGCGGTGTCGGCCTACCACGACGAGAACGCCAACGGGAAACTCGACCGGAACTTCCTGGGCATGCCGACGGAGGACTACGGTTTTTCCAACAACGCCCGGGCGACGTTCGGGCCGCCGGACTTCGAGGAGGCGGCGTTTTCGCTCCCCGCTTCGGGAAAGACCATCCGCATCCGGGTCGAGTGAGAGGGAGGTTTTCCGCTTGAGAGGGCGATCATGCGAACCGAGTGTGTTGACGCGCCAACCGCCTCTCGTCATCGGGCGCACGTGGCTTTTCCTCGCGCTCGCCGGGGCCGTCCTGGGATCCGCCTGCCAGGGCGCGCCCGGCCTGGACGACTCGCTGGACGATCCCGCCGGGTGGCGGGTGGCCGCGGGGGAGTACCAGATTCGCCTGGGCGAGCCGCGATTCGTGGTGCCGTCCGCGGCGTTGCCGCCGCAGGTGATGTGTCAGGCCGCCAACAACAACGTCGATATCATCTTCCACGCCGGGCGGTTGTTTTTGGCCTGGCGCTCGGCGCCCAACCACTTCGCCTCGGAGTTGGCCGAGATGTGGGTGGTGTCTTCCGCGGACCATGGCAACCGCTGGGATTTCGAGAGCCGCATCGCTCTCGGGACGGATGTGCGCGAGCCGCGCTTCCTATCCATCGGCGGCGAGCTGCAACTCCTCTTCTTCGAGGCCGGAACCGACCCGCTGCGGTTCGAGCCCCGGGCGCTGCGACGATGTTTCCGTCGGGGCGATTTCAGTTGGACAGAACCGGAGGTGTGGCATCTTCCCGGCGAGGAACGCCCGGTGGTGCCCTGGGACGTCAAGGTGCGCGGGAACACGGCCTGGCTGACGGGATACGCCGGGCCCCACTACGGGGGCGGCGAAGACGCCCTGGATGTCCTGTTCTACCGCTCCCGCGACGGCCGGGATTGGCAACCCGTGGGCGCGCAGGGATCCGTGTACCGCGGCGGCGTCAGCGAGGTGGCCTTCGAGTTTGCGAACGACGGCAGCCTACACGCGGTCGGGCGCAACGAGGACGGCGACGAGAGCGGCTTCGGGAGCCAGCTCTTCTGGAGCGGCGCCGCTCTCCCCGGCGAGTGGAACCACCTTTCGCACAGCGATCCGGAGCGCTACGACTCCCCCGAGTTGTTTGCCCACGGCGCGGATCTGTACCTGGCCGCCCGCCGCGACGTGGGCGGGCCCTTCGGTCCGGACGGCGACCTGGTGGCGTACTCGCTGCGGCCCAAGCGCTCCACCCTGTACCGGCTGAACACCGCCGAGCGCCGCGTCGAGCACCTGCAAGACATCCCCGGCGCAGGGGACACCGCCTTCTGTGCCGTGCGCCGCACCGGCCGCGACCGCTTCCTGCTCGCCAACTACACCTCGCCGTTGGATGCGCCGGACGTCTCCTGGCTGGAGGCCCAGACTTCTCCTCGGGGCACCTCAATATACCTCATGGATGTGGAACTGCTGGCCCAGTGAGCAACGCCGTGAAAAACTAGCGCAATCGAGCGGTGTCGGTTCCCGAAAAATCGCAAATAAAGGGGGAAAAAGCTCCGACCGCGAAGAAGCAGGGAAGGAAAACATCCGCCTGGACTCTGAGATTTTCCTTGGCTGAAGGTTTTCTCCGAGCTTTTCCTTAATAGCAGGTTTTCTCCGGGATTTTCACCGAAACCTGGCACGGGGGCTCTGCCCCCGTGAACCCCCGGGGAAAAAATCAGTAAATTGCGCTATTTATTGTCTATTATTATCAAATAGATAAGACGACAAGCTCCGGAACTTTCGAGAAACACACACTTTATCATAATGTTACAAGCTCAATGCTTGCAACGTATTGTTTTACTTTTACTTTATTTGGGGACAGGCCCCGTGTTTTTCCGTGTTTTCCCCCGGTTTCCCCGGATTCAGCACGGGGGGGCTCTGCCCCCGTGGACCCCCGGGAGAAAACCCGGGAAAGGCGCTGATAATCTGAGGAAAAAGCCTTGGCGGATCAGTCTTCCACCGGACTCGGCCCGCATAGGTAGCAGCACTTGCGAAACACCGCGGGTAGCTCCCGGCGGCAGATGCGGGCGACTTCGTCGGAGGGCCGGCAATTCAACTGGCAATACCGCATGCTGCTGGTCAGACAGGATCTCATCGGTTTGGCGCGATCCCGCCTCCAGCATTTCTCGAAACAGGACTGCGCCTCGTCGGCGATCTGGCGGCAGTCCAGCCCCAGCATCCGCTCCTCGAACCTGGAGTCCAAAAAGTACGGAATCTCCTTCGGCCGCGACGGATCGGATCGGGCGGCTACCTCCGCGGCGATGATCATCGAAAGCCCAGCCAGCACCGGAACGGCCAGCCGCAAAGCCACTCTCATGGCGTTCATGACTTTTCCTCCTTCTCTGTCGAGCATGCCATGGGCAGGTTCGGGAGGCATCGGTCAACCGGGGGAGCATCGGTCAAGTGTCCGAGGGCTTTTCCGGGTTCATTCCTGGGGGTTCAAGGGGCTTGCCCCCTTGCCAGGATCAGCGGCTGTTTTCCCGGTCCCAGGCGAGCAGCCGCTGCTCTCCCTGGAGAGCCCGGATGGCGGTGACGTCCTGGCTCACCTCCAGGCAACCGCGGTACTTCTTGTTCTCGTCCCGGACCGCGAAGTAGCGGATGTGGATGAACTTCCCCTGAAGCTGGATCCAGAACTCCGCCACGTCCTTCTGGCCCGCGCGGAACGAGTCCAGGATGCGCTGGACGACGTGCACGCTCTTGGGCGGGTGGCACTGCTGGACCTTGCGGCCGATCACCGCCGGGCTGCGCGGGAAGATGCGCGCTGGGCCCTCGGAATAGAAGCGCACCGTGTCATTCTCGTCCACAAACGACAGGTCCACCGGCAGGTGGGTGAGCACCAGGTTGAGCTGCTCCAGCGAAAGCGCCCCGGTCTTGAGCGCCAGCAGTCCGGGCGCACCGCCCGAATCCTCCGCGGTTGACGGGGCAGGGGAGGGCGCCGGGGGCTTCGCGGGCCAGTCGGCGGCGGGTCGGGCCAGCGCGTACCCCAGCTCGTCCTCGCCGCGCCGGACCTCGGCCCACTCGGCGTCGGAGAGCGTCTGCAACGCCATGGGAAAGAGGATCTTCTCCTCCTTGTAGATCATCTCCACGATGTCGCGGGCCAGCGCCGGCGCCTTTTCGGCTAGGGCCGCGGCGTCGCCTCGGGCCAGCGCCTCGCGCGCTGCCTTGAGCGCGGCCCGGATCTGGTCGTGCACCCCCCACATGACCTGGGAAGGTCCGGTCACGCCGTGGCGCTCGAGCAGCGCAAAGAGCTGGTTTTCTTTTCGCTGGTAGTGGTTTTCGAGGCCCGCCAGGCCGTCGAGGGCGGCCCGGGCCTGGGCCATGAGCTCGGCGCGGCCCGCCTGCATCTCTCGGGCCGCCTGGGCGAGCTGTTCGGCAAGCCGCGCGATCTCGCGGTTGTCCGCCCGGTAGGTATGCACCGGGTGCCCCGGAGGAACGTCTATCTCCGGATGCTCATCGAGAGCCTCACGGAACGCGCCCACGTGGACATCGCACAGCCGCTGAACCTCCGAGACGGGGAGCCCGCCGCGGATGAGCTCCTCCTCCATGGCCGCGATCTCCGAAGCCTCGACGTCCTCCACCGCCTCCTGGAAGCGCGCGCGGGCCTTATCCAGATCGCCGCCGTCGTGCAGCTCCTGGATGATGGATTTCAACGTCTCCAGGCGCTCGGCGCGGCCCAGGGCGGGGCGCAAGGACTCTCCCTCGATGTCGGGCCGCTCGCCGGTTGCGCGCTCGATCTCGCCGGCCAGGTCGGAAAGCAGCCGTTCCAGATCGAGATCGGCGATGCCGGCGGCGGCGCGCAAGGTGGCCAGGCGGCCGATGGTGGCCCGGGCCATGCGGTTTTTCAGCATGGCGAATTTCGGGTGCATGCGGACCAGAAAATCCTCGAGGAAGGGATATTGATCGAGGAGCTTGAGGACCTTGGTGGAGCCGGACAATTTCATTGGTGGCCTCCTGGACATGGGCGAGCAATACAGTCAGGCACAGTATAATCTCGCGACGACGTAAGTAAATACTTATTGACAAAAAGATGACTCCGCATAGGCTCATGAAGGGAGGAATGCGCAATGGGCCGCCCGGCGAGACTCACAAACGATCGCATCGTCCGCGTCGCGTTGCGGCTGCTGGCTCGCAAGGGGATCCGCGAGTTCACCGCCCAGAACCTGGCCGACGAGCTGGGGATCACTCCCGGGGCGTTGTTTCGGCATTTTGCCAGCATGAAAGGGATCGTGGACGCGATCATTCGCCGGATGGAGGCCGTTCTGTTCGAAAGATTCCCTCCCGGCGATGCGGATCCCATCCGCAATCTCGAGTCGTTCTTTCGCCAGCGGGTCGCGGTCATTCGGGCCCATCCCGACATATCGCGGCTGCTCCAGTCGCAGCACCTGGGCCGAGCGGCGGGGGCGGGGATGGCCCGGCGCCTCTCGGGGTTCAAGCGGCGCTCGCAGAAGTTCGTGCGGGAGTGTCTGGCGCGGGCCGCTCGGGAGGGCCGCCTGGCGCATGGCTTGGATCCGGAAGCCGCCGCGGTCATCGTGCTCGGCGCCATCCACGCGTTGTCCCATGCCGGCACGCGGGTGGTCAAGGAGGACCGTCGAGGCGTTCTCGCCGAGAGGGTTTGGCGGGTCATCGAAAACTTTTTGCGCGGGAGGCAAGCGAGATGAACTCCGGGGAGATTTCGGGCCGGGCGCCGACGTTCGAGGGCGGGCGAGTGGCGGATCTGGCAGCCTATCAGGAGGGAGCCATCGTCAGCCGCGAACTGGTGCGCAAGGAGGCCGGCACGGTGACCGTGTTCGCCTTCGACCGGGGCCAGGGGCTCAGCGAGCACACCGCGCCCTTCGATGCGCTGGTCCTGGTCCTGGATGGTGAGGCCGAGGTCCGCATCGCCGGGGCGCCGCGTCGAGTGGCGGCGGGGGAGATGATCCGCATGCCGGCGAACGTGCCGCACGCGCTCCAGGCGGCAGAGCGTTTCAAGATGCTGCTCATCATGATCCGGAGCGCCTAGCCCAACCCGGCGGGGAAGAACGATGACGAGGTCGAACGCGCTTCCAAGACGGGTGCGGCGCGAGATCGAAACCGTGCGCCGGATGATCGAGATGTACTGCTCCGCCCACCATCCGGGTTCGAAAGGATTCTGCGACGCCTGTCGCTTGTTGGCGGAATACTCCGAGAGGAGAGTGCGCGCTTGCCGGTTTGCCGCGGACAAGCCCACCTGCCAGCACTGCCCGGTCCACTGCTTTCGGCCGGACGCCCGGGAGGAGATCCGGAGAGTGATGCGGCATGCCGGCCCGCGAATGTTGTGGCGCCATCCGCTGCTGGCCATCCGGCATCTGCTCGACGGGCGCAGACGGGCGCCGGCTTCGGTCGGAGAGGTGGCCCGATGAACCGCACCGTCCTGTCTCGACGCTGGCTGGCGCTGGCGATCCTGGTCGGCGCGTTCGCCGGCGTGGGCGCGTTCACCTTCGGATACGCCGAGGGATTCTCCTACCTCTTCGACGATCCCGCGGCCTGCGCGAACTGCCACATCATGCGGGATCAATTCGACTCCTGGCGCAAGGGGCCGCACCACGCGGTGGCCGGCTGCGGCGACTGCCACCTGCCGGCCGGCTTCTTCGCCAAGTACTGGGCCAAGGCGCGCAACGGCTACCATCATGCCATGGGGTTCACCTTCCAGAGCCCACGGCCGGATCTCCCCGGCGAGCGCAAGGTGTTCGAGGAACCCATCCGGATCAAGCCCTTCAATTGGCGCAATCTGCAACAGAACTGCCTGCGGTGCCACGGGGACCTCACGCACGATCTGGTCCGCGGAGCCACCACGGGTGAAGACGCGGTTTCGTGCACCCACTGCCATCGCGCGGTGGGACACGAGGCGCGAAGATAGGAGAGAGCCATGGAGCGACGTGCGCTGATCCGTTCGGCGGTGCCCTTTGTGCTGGTCGGGTTGGGGACCGCCGTGGCCACGGGTCTGGTGGCCGCCCTGCTGATGAACATCTTCGAGCGAAAGCAGGAAGCGAAGAATCCCTACCTCAAGCTGGTCGAACTCACCGAGGACGACGTCGACCCGAAGAAGTGGGGGGTGAACTGGCCGCGACAGTACGACGGCTACCGGCGCACCGAGGAGGCCAGCGCCACCCGCTACGGCGGCGGGCTGATCGGCGCCGAGGGCGGCCTGCCGCCGCAAAAGAGCGACAAGCACCCCTGGCTCAAGCGCATCTTCGCCGGGTACCTGTTCGCGGTGGACTACCGCGACCGGCGGGGGCACGCATACATGCTCAAGGACCAGGAGGTCACCCGGCGCAACCTGCCGGAGGAGGCCAAGCAGAGCGGCAACTGCCTGCACTGCCACGCCTCGGTCATGCCGCTCTACCGGAAGCTCGGCCGCGAGGCGCTGCCGCAGGGATCGCCGCGCGAGCAGATCGTGGCGGGTCTGGAGAAAGTGGGCGCCATGAACTACTGGGACGCCCACAAGCTGCTCGCCGAGACCCCGGGCGGCGCCCATCCGCTCTCCTGCGTGGACTGCCACGATCCGGACAGCATGGAGCTGCGCGTGACCCGGCCGGGGTTCCTCCAGGCCATCGAGAAACTGGCCGCCTCCGACGCGGATGTGCCGCACCTTCCCAGCATCGCTCGCTGGCGGGCGGGCAACCGCAGTGCCTCCTACGACCCCAACCGGGACGGGACGCGCCAGGAGATGCGCTCCTTCGTGTGCGCCCAGTGCCACGTGGAATACTTCTGCGGCAAGGGGATGACCATCTTCTTCCCTTGGTCGCGCGGCCTCAAGGTCGAGGAGATCGAGGCCCAGTACGCCGAGATGAAGATCGACGGCAAACCCTTCAAGGATTGGGTCCACGCCGAGACCGGGTTTCCCGAGTACAAGGCCCAGCACCCGGAGTTCGAGGTATGGAGCCAGGGGGTCCACGCCCGCGCCGGGGTGGCCTGCGCCGATTGCCACATGCCCTACAAGCGCGAGGGGGCGCTCAAGATCTCCGAGCACTGGGTGAGAAGCCCGCTGCTCCAGGTGAGCCGCTCCTGCGGCGCCTGCCATCCCGGCAGCGAGCAGGAACTGCTGGAGCGGGCGCACGCCATCCAGGACCGGCACGCGGCGCTGCTGGATCGCGCCGGGGCCGCGGCGGTGGAGGCCATCGACGCCATGGCCGCCCTGCGGCGGCAGGGGAGGGAAGGCGACCCGCGCCTGGCGGAGATAGACCAGTTGCAGCGCGCCGCCCAGTGGCGGCTGGACTTCGTGGCCGCCGAGAACTCCATGGGGTTCCACGCGCCGCAGGAGCTCGCCCGCATCCTGGGCGAATCCATCGATCTCTTCCGCAGGGCCCAGATCCTCGCGCTGAAGCAAACGCTCTAGCTCGCCGCCGAAGGGCTCTTTTCGTTTGCGGCTCGCCGGGCGCTTGACGGGCCCCAGGGCGTCGCATACCTTCGCGCCGGGAGGATCGATGGGAGGCCGGCAGGAAATCGGCATGTTCCTTCTGGCGCTCATGTTGCTGCTCATCTCCGCCTGGCAGCGGGGGGAGACGGCGCCGCAGCCGCTCTTGCCCTGCGCGCGCCAGGCGGCGCTGCTCGACGCGACGGGCCAGAGGCGGCTTTTGTGCCTGGATCGGGAGACGACGCTGGGACAGGGGAGCGGCGCCTGCAAGGCGCAGGACATTGCCGCGGGGGCCGAGGTGGCGCTTCAGGCCGACGGGACGTGCCGGGTCGAGCCGGGCGGCATGCCGGGCCGGATGCGGTTGCTTTCGGGCGAGAGGCTGGACCTCAACCGGGCCAGCGTCGAGGAGTTGGAGGCGCTTCCCGGAATCGGGCCTTCGCTCGCCGCTCGCATCGTGAAGACGCGGCAGGAGCTGGGGCGGTTCGAGTCGGTGGAGGACCTGCTGGAGGTCCCGGGCATCGGCGGGAAGCGCCTTTCGATGCTCGCGCCGTTCTTTTTCGTCGCGCCTGCGATACCGCAAAGGCCCGAGCGTTCACCTCCCGGCGATTGACAAGCGCCCCGGGCTTTGAGACACACAGGCAGAGTTCACCCTTCGAACGGAGGAGATCATGAGTCCCAGAGCGCGCGCCGACGGCGAGGCAGTGCTGCGGCAAGCCGAAAAGTACCGCCCGGACGTGATTCGATTCATGCGCGATCTCATCGCCATCCCCGGTGAGAGCTGTCAGGAGCGCGCGGTGGTCCAGCGCATCGCCAAGGAGATGCGCAAGGTGGGGTTCGACCAGGTGCGGGTGGACCGCATGGGCAACGTCCTGGGAAGGATGGGCTCCGGCAAGACCCTGATCGCCATGGACGCGCACATCGACACCGTGGGGATCGGCAGCCGCAAGGAATGGAAGTGGGATCCCTACAATGGCAAGTTCGAGAAGGGGATCATCTACGGTCGGGGGGCCTCGGACCAGCGGGGCGGCATGGTGGGCATGGTGTACGGTATGCGCGTGGCGAAGGACCTCGGCCTATTGGATGGTGTGACCGTCCTGGTGGTGGGCAGCGTCCAGGAAGAAGACTGCGACGGCCTTCCCTGGCAATACCTGATCACCCGCGAGAAGATCCGCCCCCGCTGCGTGGTCATCACCGAGCCCACCAACCTCAACGTATACCGAGGCCACCGCGGGCGCATGGAGATCGCGGTCACCACCTTCGGCATCTCCTGCCACGGCTCGGCTCCCGAGCGCGGCCGCAACGCGATCTACATGATGAGCCGAATCGTGCGCGAGATCGAGGCCCTCAACCGGCGGCTCAAGAAGGACCGTTTTTTGGGAAAGGGCTCGGTCACGGTGAGCTTCATCCGCTGCGAAACCCCGTCCCTGTGCGCCGTGCCCAATGAAGCCTACATCCACCTCGACCGCCGTTTGACCCTGGGAGAGACCAAGGCTTCGGCTCTGCGCGAGGTGAAAGACGCCGTGCGCCGCGCGGGCATCCCGGCCTCGCAGGTCAAGGTGGAGGTGCTGCGCTACGATACGCCGAGCTACACCGGCCTGCGGTTCCCCACCGAAAAGTACTACCCGACCTGGGTGCTGCCCGAGACGCACCCGGTGTGCCGCGCGGCCGTCGGGACGTACCGCGATCTGTTCGGCCAGAAGCCGCTGGTGGGCAAGTGGACGTTTTCCACCAACGGCGTGGCGACCATGGGCATGTACAAGATCCCGACCGTCGGGTTCGGCCCGGCGAACGAGATCTACGCCCATTCCATCTTGGACCAGGTGCCGGTGGACCACCTGGTCAAGGCCGCAGCTTTCTACGCCGCTTTCCCGGCGCACGTCCGGGCGGGCCGCTAGATGGAGGGATCATGAACCTGGAACACGCGTTGGCGGAGCTTCAGCACATCGATTTCGACCTTTTCGGCAAGGACTTTCTGCTCACCAGCGAAAAGTCCGAAAGCGATCTTCTGGCCGTGCTCAGGCTCGCCGGCATCCTCAAGGAGATGCACCGGCTCAACCTGGACGTGCGCTGCTTTTCTTCCGGCATCGCGGTGTCGATCTTTCGCGACCAGTCCACCCGCACTCGCTTCTCCTTCGCCTCGGCGGTGAACCTGCTGGGCCTGGCGCTCCAGGAGTTCGACGAGAAGAAGTCCCAGGTGGCCCACGGCGAGACGGTGCGCGAGACGGCCAACATGATCTCCTTCTTGTGCGATTGCATCGGAATCCGCGACGACATGTTCATCGGCAAGGGCCACAGCTACATGGTCGAGGTGGGCGCCGCCCTCGACGACGGCTTCGCCCGCGGCGTGCTTCACCAGCGCCCGGCCATCGTGAACCTGCAATGCGACATCGACCATCCCACTCAGTCCATGGCCGACCTGTGCCATCTGCGGGACACCTTCGGCTCGCTGGAGGCCCTGCGCGGAAAGAAGATCGCCATGAGCTGGGCCTACTCGCCCAGCTACGGCAAGCCCCTGTCGGTCCCGCAGGGAATCATCACCCTCATGACCCGCTTCGGCATGCACGTGACCCTGGCCCACCCCAAGGGCTACGATCTGTTGCCCGACACGCTGGCCCAGGCCCGCAAGTTCGCCAAGCAGTCCGGCGGAAAGTTCGAGATGGTGGAATCGATGGACGAGGCTTTTGCGGATGCGGACATTGTGTACCCCAAGAGCTGGGCGCCGTTTTCGGTGATGGAGGAGCGCACGCGCCTGGTCGAGAAGGGCGATGACGAAGGCCTGAAGAAACTGGAAAAACGCTGTCTCCAGCAGAACGCCAAGTTCGCCGACTGGGAGTGCACCGAATCGCGCATGAAGCTCACCCGGGACGGCCGGGCGCTCTACATGCACTGTCTGCCGGCGGACATCTCGGGCGTCTCTTGCAAGCAGGGAGAGGTGGCCGCCTCGGTGTTCGAGCGCTATCGCATTCCCACCTACCTCGAGGCCAGTCACAAGCCCTTCGTCATCGCCGCCATGATCTTGGCCGCGCGCCTGCGCGATCCCGCGTCGCACCTGCGCCAGTGTCTGCGCTCGGGCCGTCCGCGCCTCGGACGGTGAGTCCTGCCGCGGCCGCGGAGCATCATGGACGCCAGCGCCAAAGAACTCGGCCGCCTGTGCATCCTGGGGACCGGCCAGCTCGGTTGTTCGCTGGCGGCTCTGGCGCGCGAGACCGGCCGCTTCTCGGAGGTCGTGGGCGTGGATCGCCGGACCGCCCATCTCGAGATGGCGATTCGCCTTTCGCTCATCGATCGCGGCGTCGCCGAGCCCGGTCGCGGGGTGCTGGGCGCCAATGTGGTGGTGCTGGCCGTGCCGCTGCCGGAGGTGTTCGGGGTGCTCGCGGCGGCGGGGCCGGACATCCGCCCTGACGCGCTGGTGACGGACCTGGCCGGGACCACCGCCCGGGTGTTCGCGCAGGTGGAGCGGGAGGTGGGGGCCTTGCCTTGCTTCGTGCCGGCGTTTCCCCTGGTGCACAGCCAACGCATGGGGCCGGGGGGAGCCTCGGCCGATGTTCTGCGGGGCGCCAGCGTGTTGCTCTCGCGCTCGGCCCCGCCGCCGGCGCTCGAACGCGCCGGGCGGTTCTTCCAGGCGCTGGGCCTTTCGGCGCTGGTGGTGGACGGAGATCTGTTCGAGTGGTGCGTCGCCGGGACCCACTACCTGCCGCAACTGGTCGTCTCCTGCCTGCGCCAGGTGGTGCGCCGGGCCCAGTGGCCGCTGGGGCAGTCGGCCCTGAAGCGCATGCTGGACAGCGACGAGGTCTCGCCCGAGCAGGAGCGGGCCTTCCAGCTCCACGCCGGGCGCCTGTCGGGCCTGCTGGACGAACTGGTGCAGGCGATGGGACAGCGGCAGCGCCGCCTGGGAAGCCAGGCCTCGGTGCCGCCGCCGAGCCGCTCCCGGCGCCGCCCGGTCATCGCCATCGACGGCCCGGCCGGGACCGGCAAGAGCACGGTGGCCCGGCGGGTGGCCCGGGCGCTCGGATACCTGCTCGTGGACACCGGCGCCATCTACCGCTGTCTGGCGCTGCAGGCGCGCTGGGCCGGTCTGGACGAGACGGACGAGGCCGCGCTGGCCGAGCGGGCCGCCCATCTGCCGTTCCGCTTCGAGGAACGCGGGGAGGAGCGGCGGGTCTGGCTCGGCAGCGAGGACGTGACCCAGCTCATTCGCGAGCCCGCGATCTCCCAGGCGGCCTCGCGCATCTCGGCGCTGCCGGCGGTGCGCAAGGCGCTGCTCGAGGTGCAGCGCGATCTCGGCCGCGAGGGCGGCGTGGTGCTGGAGGGACGCGACATCGGGACGGTCGTGTTCCCCGACGCGGAGGTGAAGGTGTTCCTGGAAGCGCCGCTCGCGGTGCGGGCGCGGCGCCGCTTCGACGAGCTGCGCGCCGCCGGCAAGACCTGCACGCTGGAAGAAGTGGAGCGCGAGGTGAAGCAGCGGGACGAACGCGACGAGAAACGCGCGGACGCTCCGCTGGTGCCGGCCGCGGATGCGATACGGATCGACACCGGGCCGCTTTCGCTCGACCAGGTGGTCGAGGCGGTGCTGGAGGCGGTCCGGCGGAAGGCCCCCTGAAGAGTCCGCCGCCGATCTCCTAACTGGATGTTCGCAAAAAAGTTTTGACAAGGCAGGTGGTTTTACGTAACTTCACGCCGTTCTGCAATGGTGCAGAGCGAGCGGACGAGGCCGGATCCCTCCGGCCGCCTCGTTCGCGAATCGAGGGCGGAGGCGCTCGCTTGCCGGCCTGTCCGGAAGATCCCCTTCGGTTTTCTCGGGTGCGCGGCGCATGCCGATGGGACGGGGCGAGGCGTTTCGGTTCGAAGGGATAAGGAGTACCAGGAGTGACGGCCGACAAGGAGATTCGGAAAGACGACGCGGGGGAGGAAAATTTCGCCACCATGTACGAGGCCTCTCTGCGCGAACAGGAACTGCGAGAGGGAGAGATCGTCAAGGGCGAAGTCATCCAGGTGCTGCCGGACCACGTGGTGGTGGACATCGGCTACAAGTCCGAGGGCACCATTCCCATCGGCGAGTTCGGCATCCGTGATGGCAAGCCCGACGTCAAGGTGGGCGACAAGATCGACGTGTATCTGGAGAGCTGCGAGGACGACGAGGGGCTGATCGTCCTCTCCAAGGAAAAAGCCGACAAGCTCAGGGTTTGGGACGAGATCAGCGCCGCCTGCGAAAAGGACGAGCTGGTCGAGGGCACCATCGTGGCCCGGGTCAAGGGCGGCCTGAGCGTGGACATCGGTGTCAAGGCCTTCCTGCCGGGATCGCAGGTGGACCTGCGCCCGGTGCGCAACCTGGACAAGCTGATCGGGCAGAAGTTCAAGTTCAAGGTAATCAAGTTCAACAAGCGGCGTGGCAACATCGTGTTGTCCCGCCGGGTGCTGCTGGAGAAGGAGCGCGAGTCGCTCAAGGCCGAGACGCTCAAGAAGCTCAAGCCCGGCGTGATCCTGCCCGGCATCGTGAAGAACATCACCGAGTACGGCGCCTTCCTCGATCTCGGCGGCATCGACGGCCTGCTGCACATCACCGACATGTCGTGGGGACGGGTGACCCATCCCAGCCAGGTGTTCAACGTGGGCGACGAGATGAAGGTGATGGTGCTCAAGTTCGACCCCGAGACCGAGCGGGTCTCCCTGGGGCTCAAGCAGATCACCGAGGACCCCTGGACGCACGCCGAGGAGAAGTTCCCCGTCGGCACCCGGGTAAAGGGCAAGGTGGTCTCGCTCACCGACTACGGGGCCTTCATCGAGCTGATGGAAGGCGTCGAGGGCCTGATTCACGTCTCCGAGATGTCGTGGACGAAGAGGGTGAAGCACCCGTCCAAGCTGGTCTCGGTCGGCGACGAGGTGGAGGCGCTGGTGCTGGACATCGACGCCACCAACAAGCGGATCTCGCTGGGCATGAAGCAGATCGAACCCAATCCCTGGACGCTGCTGGAGGAACGCTATCCGGTGGGATCGGTCATCCGCGGGCGGGTGCGCAACATCACCGACTTCGGCCTGTTCATCGGTATCGAAGACGGCATCGACGGGCTGGTCCACATCTCCGACATTTCCTGGACCAAGCGCGTCAAGCACCCGGGCGATGTGTACAAGAAGGGCGACGAAGTGGAGGCCATGGTGCTCCACATCGACCCCGAGAACGAGCGGTTCTCGCTCGGCATCAAGCAACTTGGCGACGACCCCTGGACCCGCATCCCCGATCGCTACGCCCCGGGGACCCGCCTGCGGGGCAAGGTGATCAAGGTCGCCGAGTTCGGCGCGTTTGTGGAGATCGAGGAAGGCATCGAGGGCCTGATCCACATCTCCGAGCTTTCCCAGGACCGGGTGGAGGATCCGCACCAGGTGGTCAAGGAAGGCGACGAGGTGGAGGTGATGGTGCTCGACGTGGACCCGGAGGAGCGAAGGATCGCCCTCAGCATCAAGAGCCTGCAACTCTCCAAGGGCGAGGAAGACTACCAGGCCTACCTGCGCAAGCAGGGCGACGGCAAGGTCTCCCTGGGCGAGGCCCTCAAGAGCAAGGGCATCGACGTCAAGGACCTCACCGACGGCGGCAAGGAGAACAAGGACTAGGCCGATCGGGCCGGATCGAAAACGTTGGCCCGCGGGCGAGAATCTGGGCGCCCGACGGTTGGAGCTTCAGGGAAAGGAGCCGGGACCGTGACCAAGAGCCAGCTGATCGAAACCGTGACTTCTCGCGTCAAGAACGTCTCCAAGAAGGACGTGGAGCTGGTGGTGGAGACAATCTTCGATTGCATGACCGACGCGCTGGCGAAGGATGAGCGGATCGAGATCCGCGGGCTGGGCAGCTTCGTGGCCAAGGTTCGCGACGCCCGCGAGGGCCGCAACCCGAAGACCGGCGAGAAGGTGACCGTGCCGCGCAAGCGGACCCCGTTCTTCACCGTTGGCAAGGAGCTCAAAGAGCGGGTGAACACCAAGAACGCCGCGCGCTCTTGATGGAAATGCGGCGCTCTCGAACCGGGGGAAGCGCGAAAAAACCGGGGCCCGCCGCGGTGCGAGGGGCGCGCGGGCGGCGTGTCTGGGCGCCGTGGCGGATGGCCTACATCCGCGGGCCCAAGAGCTCGGGCTGCATCTTTTGCTTCGACTCCGCCCAGGACGCCGATCGCTGGGTGTTGCGCCGGGAGCGCGGCGCCTTCGTGATGTTGAACAAATACCCGTACACCGGCGGCCATGTGATGGTGGTGCCGGTCCGCCATGTCCATCGGCCGCAGGATCTGACGGAGGGAGAGTGGGCCGCGGTGGGACGGCTCCTGCGTCGCTCCCTCTCGGCGCTCGATCGGGCGCTATCGCCGGATGGCTTCAACGTCGGCATGAACCTCGGACGGGTGGCCGGGGCCGGAGTGGAGGATCACATCCACTTCCATATCGTTCCGCGCTGGAACGGCGACCACAATTTCATGCCCGTGCTGGGCGGGACGCGCGTCATCAACGAGTACCTCGAGGACACCGCCCGCCATCTTTCGCCCTTCTTCCGCTGACCGGAGCGCCGCCCATGAGCCTACGCTGCGGGATCGTGGGGCTGCCCAACGTCGGAAAGTCGACCCTGTTCAACGCGCTGACCCGGGCCCGGGTCCCGGCCGAGAATTTCCCCTTCTGCACCGTGGAGCCCAATCACGGCGTGGTGGCCGTCCCCGACGATCGCCTCCAGCGCGTGGCCGAGCTGGCCCATCCCGAAAAGGCGACCCCGACCACGCTCGAGTTCGTGGATATCGCCGGGCTGGTCAAGGGCGCCTCGCAGGGCGAGGGCCTGGGGAACCAGTTTCTAGCTCACATCCAGGACGTGGACGCGGTGGCCCACTTGCTGCGCTGCTTTCCCGACCCGAACGTCGTCCACGTTCACGGCGCGGTCGATCCCAAGAGCGACGGGGAGGTGGTCGAGACGGAGCTTTTGCTCCGCGATCTGGAGACGGTCGGCCGCCGCCTGGAAAAACAGAGCCATGCGCTGCGCGTGGCCGACAAAACGGCCAGCCGCGAGGAGATCGAGGCCCTCCAGAAAGTCGAGCGGGCCCTGGCCGCCGGCACGCCCGTCCGGCTTCTCGATCTGACCGACGATGAACGCGCCTTACTGGCCCCGGTGCCGCTGCTGACGGCCAAGCCGGTGCTCTTTGTGGCCAATGTCTCCGATGAACAACTTGAACGCCCCGATGATCCGGCCCTGAAGGCGGTGGCCGACCTGGCCCGAGCGCGGCAGGCCCCCTGGCTGGCCATATCGGCCCGCACCGAGGGAGAGCTTTTCGATCTGCCCGAAGACGAACGCGCAGCCTTTGTCGCCGAGCTGAAATTGGGCGAAAGCGGCCTTCGGCGTTTTGTAAAGTGCGCGTATCAACTATTAGATTTGATTACATTTTTTACCATGGTGGGCAGCGAGGTTCGGGCCTGGACCGTTCGCAGGGGGACCGAGGCGGCCAAGGCCGCTGGAAAGATCCACAGCGACTTCGAAAAGGGGTTCATCCGGGCCGAGGTGATGGCGTTTGCCGACCTCGACCGGCTGGGTTCCGAGGCGGCGGTGCGGGAGAAGGGGCTCCTCCGCATCGAGGGGCGGGACTATCGGATCCAGGATGGCGATGTGGTGCGGTTTCGCTTCAACGTGTAGCGCCGTCCGTTGAACAGCTTCTGATGGCGTTCGTCGGATGACTGGTTTGAGCATCAATCAAGGAGGTGAGGGCATGATGATGAAAGCGGCGATGGCCTCGATTGCTGCGCTGTGGTTGTTCTCTCCGGCGGCGCTGGCCCAGTGGGACGACGACCCCCCGGAGGAACCTCCCAGACGCATGGGCCCGCGGCCCGGAAAGGCGCCGGCCGATGAAGACCTGGTTCCACCGGCCCGGGTGGAGTTCGTCGAGAGCGTGGACGCCAAGACCGTCATACTCTCTTGCGACGGCGATGGCGCCGATCAGCCGGCGGCCATCCTGGCCGCCCGCTGGAACTGCCTGGCCGGCTTCATCGACAAGTTCCTCGCTCTCACCCCGGAGCAAAAAAAGGCCTTCGAGCAGGCATCGCCCGCCTTTCGCGCCGACCTGGACCGCTATGTCTCCAAGCCGCCGCCCGGCAGCGCCGACGGCCGGGGCCGGGGTGTCAAGTCGATGATGAGGGTCTCCGACACTCGAGTGCGGACGACGATCGTGGTGGCCCTGGATTTTAACGATCTCGTCAAGGAGCTCGAGAAGAAGAAAGTCCTTTCGCAGACAAGTCCGGTGACGTTCACTGTCAAGATCAAGGGCGCAAAGGGTGCAGGCACCCACATGGTCCAGGCCATGCTTGTCGAGCGTCTGGTCGCGTGGGGAATGGAGGTGAAGGATCCGTACTCGAAGGGCGCGTCCCCCGATCTCGGCGACCTGCATATGGCCGAATCGGGCCTCGTCCTTGAGTTCGATACGAACATCGAGAAGGGGTCCCACGAAAGCGTGGCCGCCACGGTGGCGCTCAAGGTCATCGAACCGGCGAGCGGCCGGATCGTGGCCCAGTCCGTGGTGACGGGCCCGCCCCGTCTGGGCTCCCAGCCGGGCGCGGCCACTCGCGCAACCGTGGACGCGCTGAACGATGCGTTGTTTCAGATCTGGGCGCAGCTCATGGCTTATCAGGCCAGCCGGGTCCGGGACGGAAGCCCGCTGCGGGTCGAATGGATCGGAATCGATCTTCCGCCCCAGCAGCTTCTCGATGTTCTCAACCGTCATTGTCGCAAGGCGACATTGCTCCCAGCGAAGGGCAAAGACACCGGCGCCGTGGCCCGATGCCTGGAGGACAAGTACCAGGATGTCGCCGGAGCGCTCAAGGACCTTCTCGATGAGTCGAAGTACAAGAATCGCTACCAGATGACCGTGATGTCGCCAGGCCTCATTCGGATTGAGGCAGAGCCGTAGCTTTTGATATTCCTCTTTCCTTCCCGCGCCGGGCTCTGGTAGTTTCCCGTGCCGATGGACGAGCCGCGCGAAGCCATGGCCGCAAAGCCCCAGGGGCCGCTCAAGCAGACCCCGATGATAAAGCAGTACCTGGAGCAGAAGGCGGCCTATCCGGACTGCATCCTGTTCTTTCGCCTGGGGGACTTCTACGAGATGTTCTTCGAGGACGCCGAGGTGGCCTCGCGCGCCCTGGATCTCACCCTCACTTCGCGCTCCAAGGGCGCGGACGCGGTGCCCATGTGCGGCGTGCCGTACTTCTCGGCTCGAAACTACATCGCCAAGCTGGTCGATCAGGGTTTCAAAGTGGCCATCTGCGACCAGATGGAGGATCCGAGCCAGGCCAAGGGCCTGGTGAAACGCCAGGTGACCCGGGTGATCTCGCCGGGGATGATCACCGATCCGGAGAGCCTGGACGAGCACGAGTCGAACTTCCTCGGCGGCGTGTTCTGGGACGGGGGGAAGTTTGGCCTGGCCATCCTGGACATATCCACCGCCGACTTTCGCATGACCGAGCTCGACTCGCTGCCGGCCTGTCTGGCCGAGGTGGAGCGGCTCCGGGTCCGGGAACTCCTGCTCCCGCGGATCCCGCCGTGCGACGAACTCGAGAGCCTCCTCTCCGCCGGTGTAAACAAGTTGTTTGTAAAAAGAGTAGAACCTCCGGATATTCAAAAAGAATGTCCATGGGGTGAAAACATCGATTCCGAGTCGCTGCGGCGCTCGGGCTGTTTCGACCAACCCGTGGCGCTCGGAGCGGCGAGGCTGGTGTACCGGTATGCCGCAGAGAGCCTGCCCGGCCGGATCGAGCACGTGCGGCGGCTCCTGCCTTACCGCGCCGGCGACCGGATGTGGCTCGACGAATCCGCGCGGGTGCACCTCGAGCTATGTCAGAGCGCGATGGGTGGCGGGCGGCGGGGCTCGCTCCTGGGCGTCATCGATGTGTGCCGCACGCCCATGGGATCGCGGCTGCTTCGCGACTGGATGCTGGGCCCGCTCATCCGCCCCGACGAGATCCGCTGTCGAGCGGACGCGGTGGAGTGCCTGTTCGACCAGCCCGTGCTGCGGGCGGATCTGTCCGATCTCCTGTCTTCCGTCCGGGATCTGGAACGGCTCCTGTCCCGCGTGGTGGTCCGTCAGGGAACGCCGCGCGACCTGGGTGTCTTGCGGGATTCCATGGCCGTCCTGCCGAGCATCGGGCGCCTGCTCAACGCCCGGGAGCTCGCCGCGCTCCAACATCTGTGCGGCCCGCTGGACGATCTGGCGGATGTCCATGCGGCCCTGGCGCAAGCGCTGGTGGACGAGCCGCCGCTCGACCTGGCGGACGGCGGCGCCATCCGCCCCGGATACCGGCCCGAGCTGGACCGGCTGGTGGACCTGTCCCGCCGGGGCCGGGAGATCATGGGCGAACTCGAGGAGCGGGAGCGCGCCCGCACCAAAATCTCCTCGCTCAAGGTGCGCTACAACCGCGTGTTCGGTTATTACATCGAGGTGACGCGGCCCAACCTGCACCTGGTCCCGCCCGATTACCGGCGCAAGCAGACCACGGCCAACGCGGAGCGGTTCGAGACCGAGGAGCTCAAGTCGATCGAGTCCGACATCCTGACCGCCCAGGAGCAGCGGGCGGAGCTGGAGCGCCGCCTGGTGGAGGAGCTGACCGACCGTCTGCGAAAGGACGCCGTGCGCATCCAGGCCACCGCGCGCGCCCTGGCCGCCTGCGATGCCGTCGCCGCCTTGGCCGAGGTGGCGGTCCGATACAACTATCGCCGTCCCGTGGTGGACGAGAGCGAGCGGCTGGAGATCAGCGCCGGGCGGCACCCGGTGGTCGAGAGGCTGATGACCGGGGAGCGCTTTGTCCCCAACGACCTGGTCATGGATACCGAGAAGGAGCAGCTACTCATCATCACCGGCCCCAACATGGCTGGAAAATCCACCGCCATCCGCCAGGCGGCGCTGTGCGTGATCCTGGCGCAGATGGGAGCGTTCGTGCCCGCGGAGAGCGCCCGCATCGGGATCGTGGACCGGCTGTTCACCCGGATCGGCGCCTCCGACAACCTGGCCCGGGGCCAGAGCACATTCATGGTGGAGATGGTGGAAACCTCGGGCATCCTGCATCACGCGACCCGCAGGAGCCTGCTGGTGCTGGACGAGATCGGGCGGGGCACCAGCACCTTCGACGGCCTGTCCATCGCCTGGGCGGTGGCCGAGTACATCCACGAACGCATCGGGGCGCGCACGCTGTTCGCCACGCATTACCACGAGCTGGCCGACCTGCCCCGTTCGTTCCCGCGGGTGGTCAACTACACGGTGAGCGTGAAGGAATGGAAGGATCAGATCATCTTCCTGCGCCGCCTGATCCGAGGCACCAGCAACCGATCCTACGGCATCCAGGTGGCCAAGCTGGCGGGCCTTCCGGCCGAGGTGATCGAACGCGCCAAGGAGATCCTGGCCAATCTCGAGGGCGAGGAGTTCGACGATCTCGGCGCGCCGAGGCTGTCCCGCTCCGGACGCAAGGGCGCGGCGGCTCCGGCATCCGGACAACGGGAGCTGTTCGCCGCTCCATCCCGGGACGCGCTCGACGACGAGCTGTCCAACCTGGACCCGGATACCCTGTCTCCGCTGGAAGCCCTCAGCACCCTGTACCGGCTCAAGAAACTCCATCAGAAGCTTCGGGGTTGACAACCACCGGGGTGGGTGGCACCTCTGGTCTGTGCCGATGCGCTGCATAATCTTTCTGGCCATTCTCCTCTCGGTGCCGCGCATCGCCTACGCGTCCGACACCGCCGAAGCCGCCTATGAGAGCGCGCGAAGGGCCTACCGGGCCCTGCGCGACGACCCGGCCCGGATGAAGTTCCGCCACCACTGGCTCAAGGTGGGCCGGATGCTGGAGGCGGTGGCCCAGAAGCACCCGGCCTCGCCGCGGGCGGTGGATGCCCTGTTCAGCGCCGGACGGCTGTATCACGACCTGTACCGTTTCTCGGGCAACAAGGAGGATCTGGAGCGGGCCTGCGAGCTTCTGCGCCGGGTGGTCCGCGAACATCCCGAGGACCGTCTGGCCGACGACGCCCAGTGGCTGCTGGTGTTGCGCCACGTGGAGTTCGAGCGCGACCCGGTGTCGGCCCGGGAGGAACTCGTCTTCCTGCTCAAGCAGTTTCCCCGCGGGGACATGGCCGGCAAGGCCCGGCGCCTTCTCGAGGATCTCGGCGGGACCGAAGAGGAAGCGCCGGCGAGCCCTGCGCAGGGCGGCAAGCCCGGCGTGGAAAAACCGGCCGAAGCGCCGCCGCTCGCGGAAGAGAGCCCGGAGCCGGCGCCCGAGCCCGCGGCGGCTCCAGCGCCGCCGGTGCTGGAAGAGATCCGCCACTGGTCGGATGCTGGCTATACCCGCGTCGTCCTGTATGTCCGGGACCGGCGGGTCTTTCGCTCGGGCACGCTTCCGGCCGATGCCAAGGCGCGGCTTCCGGCGCGGGTCTACGTCGACCTGCCGGAAACCGTGCTGGCTCCCGACGTGCCGCTCTCCATTCCGATCCGAGACGGCGTGGTCCGGCGGATTCGGGTGGCGGTGCGCGAAGGGCCGGTGGTGAGGGTGGTGATCGATCTCGACCGGGCGCGGGAACACCGGGTGTTTCCCATGGACGACCCGTCGCGGGTGGTTCTGGACGTTGGCGATTCTTCCGCGGCGGCCGGCGTCCCGGGCCTTGACGGCGGGGATGGGGGAACGATGGTGGCCGGAGCCGCCGCGGCGGACGGCGGGAGCCCGGACGGCGGAACGCCCGAGGATGGGTCCGCGGGGCCCGGCCCGGGCGATGGCGGCAGAGACGGCGCGGCGTCCAAAATCGCGCTCGACGCGGGACCGGGGGAGGGAGACGGCGACCGAGCGGCGGACGCCGGGGCGGGCGGGGGAGGGGATCGGTTCCGCGTCCCGGCCAAGGTCCCCGGCTCGGGAGTGAGCCTGTCGGTACTGGCCGGCCTCAAGGTCAAGAAGGTGGTCCTGGATCCGGGACACGGCGGAAGCGATCCCGGCGCCGTCGGCGTCGGCGGAATTCTGGAAAAAGATCTCACTTTGGATCTGGCCCGGCGTCTTTCGAAGAAACTCGCCAAGCTCGGGCTCGAGGTGAAACTGACCCGGGACCGCGACCGTTTCGTGGCCCTGGAGGAGCGGACGGCCATCGCCAACACCGCGCGGGCCGACCTGTTCATCTCGCTCCATTTCAACGCCCACAAATCGAAGAAGCTGAGCGGCATCGAGACCTTCTACCTGGATCTGACCGACGACCGCTACAGCCTCAAGCTGGCGGCCCGCGAAAACGCCACCTCCGAGAAGTCCATCTCCGACCTGCAATTCATCTTGGCCGACCTGGCCCTCAAGTCGCACGTGGAGGACTCGGCGGTGCTGGCGCGGCAGGTGCAGTCCTCCCTGGTCGGCTCCCTGCGCAAACGCTACAAGAAGGTTCGCGACCTGGGCGTGAAATATGCGCTGTTCTACGTTCTGCTCGGCGCGCGCATGCCGGCCATCCTGGTCGAGGCATCCTTCATCTCGCATCCCGATGAAGGGGCCCGCTGCGCGGACAAGAGCTACCGCCAGCGGCTGGCCGATGCCATCGCCAAGGGGGTGGAGCAGTTCATGAACGCCCGCGAGATCGAGGACGACCCCGGCGTCCCGGACGAACCGGATGAGCCGGAAGCGTCGGGCGCCTCCCCGCCCGCGGCGCCCGCTCCGAAGGCACCGGAGAAGGCGCCCGCGGCCGCTTCCCCGAATCCGGCCGGCGGCAAGGACGCGGACGGCAAGCAGCCCGCCGCAAAAAAGACCGGCGCCGGCACCCTATGAGCTTCGAACACGAGATCGATCTGTATCTGTCGCATCTTCGGGTGGAGCGCAACCTGTCTCGCAACACGCTGGAGGCGTACGCCCGCGATCTGCAGACGCTGGCGCGGTATGGCGAGCGCGAAGGCAAGAGCAGCCTGGGAGAGCTGACGGCGTTGGATCTCAACCGGTTTCTTCTCTCGCTGGGACGGCGCATATCGGTTCGCTCCCAGGCGCGCCTCCTCTCGGCGGTGCGCACCTGTTACCGCTTCCTCGTCGGCGAGCAAGTCCTCCAGTCGGACCCGACCGCCGAGATCGACATGCCCAAGATCCCGCGAAAACTCCCGGAGTTCTTGTCGGTCCAGGAGGTCGACGACCTGCTGGCCCGACCGCCGCGAGACGATCCGCGGGGACTGCGGGATGCGGCCATGCTGGAGGTGCTCTACGCCACCGGAATCCGGGTGAGCGAACTCGTCTCCCTGCGCCTGGATTCGGTGGACCACCGCATGGGAATCGTGCGCGTGTTCGGCAAGGGGCGCAAGGAGCGGCTGGTCCCGCTCGGAGAGCAGGCGCTTTCGGTGCTGCAGCAGTATTCGCAGACGGCCCGGGTGCGGCTGTTGCGCGAGCGGCGTTCGGAGGCGTTGTTCGTGACCGCGCGGGGGCGGCCCATGTCTCGCCAGGGGTTCTGGAAGAACCTCAAACGGTACGCCCGCGCCGCCGGTATCCAGCGGAACATCTCCCCGCACAAGCTGCGCCACTCCTTCGCAACCCACCTCATCGAGCGCGGGGCGGACCTCCGCTCCGTCCAGGCGCTTCTGGGACACGCCGACATCTCCACCACCGAGATCTACACCCACGTCAACGCCGAGCGGCTCAGGGCAGTGTACGACAAGTTCCATCCGCGAGCCTGACTCTCCACCGTCGGTGCCGTCCGGTCAGTAACTGCTTGTAAAAACAGGGAAATACATGGGGACAGGCCCCGCGTTTTTCGGGGGTGGATTGGGGATAGTGGTTGACTACCGAGACAAGCTTTGATAGTGCAGAGCCTCCGGCGCCGAGGGCTTTGATGCAATCCTTCGACATGATGAAAGTCCTGCTGGTCTTCATCCCGATGCTGCTTTCGCTCACGGTGCACGAGTATGCCCACGCCTTTGTCGCCCACCGGCTGGGCGACGACACCGCCAAGCTCATGGGCCGGATGACCTTGAATCCGATATCCCACCTCGACCCCATCGGGACGGTGCTCATCCCCCTGTTCGGGCTTCTCTCCGGAGTGCCGTTCTTCGGCTGGGCCCGTCCGGTGCCGATCAATCCGGTCCGCTTCACCCGGCGCCTGCGAATGAAGACGGGAATCCTGCTCACTGCGGCGGCGGGGCCGCTGTCCAACCTGCTGCTCGCCTTGCTCATGGCGGTGGCGCTGGCTTTGCTCGGACCGCATGTCGCCGGCGACATCGCGGCCGGCCAGAAGGGCATCCTGGTGGCGCTCACCCGCCTGGCGGGTTACACGCTCCTCATCAACCTGGGGCTCATGTTCTTCAACTTGTTGCCGGTGCCTCCGCTGGACGGTTCGAAGGTGCTCGCCGGTTTCCTGCCGGACCGCGCCTATCCGGTGCTGGACTTCATCGGCAAGTATTCTTTTGTCTTGTTTCTCGCGGTGCTTTTCTTTGGCGGCCGAATCATCGGTCCCGCCGTCCTTTCCTTCATGGGAATGCTCGCGTCGCTGGGCGTCCCCATACATCTGGCTTTTCAATGACCATGGCAGATCCGAACACTCCGGCAACGAATCGCAAACGCGTCCTGTCGGGCATGCAGGCCTCCGGCCGCCTGCACCTGGGCAACTTCCACGGCGCTTTGGAAAACTGGGTTCGCCTCCAGGACGAATACGAGTGCTTCTTCTTCGTGGCCGACTGGCACGCCCTCACCACGCTGTACTCCGAACCGGGCAAGGTGCGCGAGTTCACCCGCGAGGTGGCCATCGATTTTCTCGCCTGCGGCCTGGACCCGGACAAGAGTTGCATATTCGTCCAGTCGGACGTGCTCGAACACGCGGAACTCTTTGTCCTGCTCGCCATGCTTACGCCGGTCCCCTGGCTGGAGCGCGTGCCGTCCTACAAGGACAAGCAGAAGGAGCTCGCCGATAAAGATCTCTCTTCGTTGGGCTTCCTGGGATACCCCGCCTTGCAGGCCGCCGACATCGCGGTGTATCGGGCCGATTATGTTCCCGTGGGTGAGGACCAGTTGCCGCACCTGGAACTAACCCGGGAAATCGTGCGTCGTTTCAATTACTTGTACGGCGAGGTGCTGGTCGAGCCCAAGGAAATCGTGACTCCGACGGCGGTGCTGCCCGGTCTGGACGGGCGCAAGATGTCCAAATCCTACGGCAACGCGGTGTACCTGTCCGACGACGACGAGACAGTGAAAAAGAAGTTCCAAAACGCCGTCACCGATCCGCAGCGCATGCGGCGCAAGGACCCCGGCCGGCCGGAAGTATGCAACGTCTACGCCTACCACAAACTGTACACCGCCCCGTCCCGCCTTTCCGAGATCGACGCCGCCTGCCGCAGCGCCGGGATCGGATGCGTGGATTGCAAGCGCGAGCTCATCGAGCGATTTTTCGAGCGCTTTGGCGCCATCCGCGAGCGGCGCCGCGAGATCGAGAGAAATCCTCAGCAGGTGGCCGAGGTCCTTCGCTTGGGCGCCGAGCGGGCCCGCCGCGCCGCCCGGGAGTGCATGGCGAGGGTGCGCCAGGCCATGCGGATGGGGTGGACTCCGTGACCCAGGAACCGCGCGGCCCGGACGCGCCGGGCGCGGATTGGGAGGATTTGCAGCCGCCGTCCGACGGGCGCTCGCTGCTGGGCGATTACCGGGTGGAGCTGCCGGTGTTCGAAGGTCCGCTGGACCTGTTGCTGCATCTGATCCGCAAGCACGAGATCGACATCTTCGACATACCGATTGCGCTGATCACGGAGAAGTACCTGCAGTATCTGGACTGGATGCGGGTTCTCAACATCGACATCGCCGCCGAATTCCTGGTCATGGCGGCGACGCTGGCCCACATCAAGTCCCGGATGTTGTTGCCGCCGGACGAGAGCCAGGAGTCGGACGATTCGGAGGAGGAGGCAGACCCCCGCCAGGACCTGGTGCGTCGTCTGCTCCAGTACCAGCGCTTCAAGGAGGCCGCCGAATCGTTGCGCGATCGTACTCTCCTCGATCGCGACGTGTTCGCGCGCGGACCGATGGCCGCGCCGGAGACGCCGGAGACGGAAAGCCCGTTTGCCGAGGTGTCGGTGTTTCGGCTCATCGAGGCTCTCGACCGTGTGCTCAAGCGCGCTTCGCTGCAGATGACGCAGCAGATCCTGGTCGAGCGCATCTCGGTGGCGGACCGCATCCAGGAACTGGCCGATCGCCTGCTCGAGCGCCAGGAGCTGACCTTCGAGGAGCTGTTCGAGGATGCGCCGGACCGCTCGATGGTGGTGGTCACCTTCGTGGCCTTGCTGGAGATGGCGCGGCTGCGAATGATCCGGCTCCACCAGGCGGAAGAATCGGATATCATCTACGTGCGCGCCTTGATGCAGGCCGCGGACATGACCGACGCCCTGCAAAAAGTCGTGCACGACTGAGTTGCCACCGAGGGATCGAACATGGGCACGCGAAAAACCCGAGAGGAGCTGGACGCCTCGTTCGCTCCGGCCGAACCCGTGGCGGCCGAGGACGAGCGGTCCGAGTCCGGCGTTGCACAGGACGTCGGGACGGTGGAGGTTGCGCCGGCGGGCGGCGAATCCACCGCTGCCTCCCCGGACGGAGCCCCGTCCGCGGCGGCGGCCGAGGCGCTGGCGCAGCAGCTCATCGAGCCGGCGGAGACGGCCGCCGAGACGGCATCTGAGATTGCATCCGAAAGTGCATCCGAAAACGCGTCGCAACCGACCGCCGGCGTCCCCGCGCCGGAACCGGCGGCGGCCGAACCCCCGGCGTCCGCGCCGATGTCCGAACGGGAAGAGGCGGAGCCGGATGCGGGCCGGGCGGCCGATGCCGGGCTGGTGCCGCGGATGAAGATGATCTGCGAAAGCCTGCTGTTCGCCTCGGGACAGGCTTTGCCGGCGCCGCAGATGCTGTCGGTGTTGCGCGAGCTGCAACCGGATCTGTCGGCCGCGGGACTGCGGGATGTCCTGGAGCAGCTCCGGACGGATCTTCGCGAGGCGGGCCGGGGGATCCGGCTGGTGGAAGTCGCCGGCGGATTCCAGTTGCGCACGCCGTCCGAGAGCGCGCCGTTCGTGCGCCGGCTCATCGCGCGCCGCCCTCCCCGCATGACCCAGGCCACCATCGAGACGCTGGCCATTGTGGCCTATCGCCAGCCGGTGACCCGGGCCGAGATCGAGGATATTCGCGGTGTGGAATCGGGCGCGGTCGTGAAGCATCTTCTGGACCGGCGCCTGATCCGCATCCTCGGCCGCAAGGAGGAGCCCGGCCGGCCGCTGATGTACGGCACCACCAAGGAGTTCTTGGCGCTCTTCTCCCTCAAGGATCTCAAGAGTCTCCCGACGCTGCGGGATTTCGTCGAGCTCAGCAACGAGCACCGCGCCGCTCTGGGCCTGCCGCTCAAGGAAGAGGAGGGCGCGGCCGCCGAGAGCGAAGCGCTCCCGGGAGCCGACGTGTTGCAGGTGGAGGAGACCGCGGCCTTCACCCCCGTGGGGGACGACGAAATCGTTCAGGAACTGGCCGAAGCGCTGGAGGAACTGAAAAAGAGAAACCGCAACCTCCGCTCCCTGCTTCCGGTTCCTGCGGAGGAGGCGGAGCCGACGCCGGAAATGCCCGGCGAGGCGGGTTTGGCGACGGCCGCGGTGGCATCGGACACCCCCGCGGCTCCCGCCGAGAACCCTGCCGGCCCGCCGGCGGAGACGGGCGGTCCGCCGGGAGGCGGTGGGATGGGCGAGGCATCCTGACGGGCCCGCGGCGGCGGGATTTGCCAAGGAGGGTCGCCATGCGATCCGTGGCCTGGTGGGTGATGATCGGTTGGATGGCCGTCGGCTGCTCGGAGGAGCGCGAGCACCTCATCGAGGAGCTGGGAAGTCCCAAACCGGTGATCCGGGCCGGGGCGGTGCAGGCGTTGGCCGCGGCAGGCGACGAGGAAGCCTTCCTGCTCCTCTCGCGCTCCCTCGATGACCCGTCGGTGGTGGTGCGCACCGCGGTGGTGCGATCGGTGCTGCGATTCAAGGATCGGCAGGTGCACAACCTGCTCATCCGGGCCAGCCGGGATGCCGATCCGGAGGTGCGCGAGGCGGCCGCCCAGGCCCTTTCGCAACTGGGCGGCGAGGTGGCCCGGCGTGCGCTCGTGGACATGTTGGCGGCGGGGGAGAACCAACTGTTGGTTCGCCGGGCGGTGTTGCAGGCGCTCGAACGCCTGGGCCGGTCGGGAGAATCCCTGGCGCAGGAACTCGGCCAGGCGGAGATGAAGCGGATCCGCGAACAGCTGGCCGAGGCGCAAGGGATCCGCCGAGCCCAGCTCATCGTTCGCGCCGGCTACAGCGTCGACCCGGATGGGTTGGCCATCGTGCTGGAAGGACTGCGCGATCCCGATCCCGAGGTGGCGCAGGCGGCCCTGGCGGTCCTGGATGGCAGAGGCGGGGCCGAGGCGCTGCGCCAGGTGCAGCGCCTGGCGGGGGAACTCTCGGAGGAGATCCGCTCCAGCGCCTTGCGCCAAGCGGCCCGCTTTGGCGCGGATGGACGCGTGGTGTTGCGAGGCGCGTTGCGAGACGGCGAGCCCGGGATCCGGAGACTGGCGTTGCAACTGCTGGCCCGGGGACAGGCGCCGGCCCAGGACGAGGCGTGCCTGCTGCTCGCCGATCCCGACGAGGCGAACGGCGAGATTGCCGCGCGTCTGGCCGGAGAGCACGGGCTCGACTGCGATCCGGGCGGCATCGAGGCCATGATGCAGCGGCACAAGCAGCCCGAGTGGCGCCAGGCGGTGCGACGACTGAGCCTGCTGCGATCCGCTCGGGCCCGCGCGCGGCTGGGCGACGAACTGGCGCAGGCCGGCGGAGACGAACGCCTCTGGTTGATCGCGGCGCTGCTGCAGGCGGGAGAGAAACGCCCGGCATGGGTTCGGGAGATCCAAACCGACGTGGCGCGGCGCGTGGCGCAGGTCGCCGCGCGCGCCGAAAGCTGGGTCGGGGGTCGATTGCCCGCCGCCCCTCGCGGCGGTGGCGACATGCTCGACCGCACCCGGCTCAGCCAGGAGCAGCTGGATCGGCTCTATCAGAAATACGGCATCGATGCCCCCAGCGAAAACGCCCCCCGGTCGGTATCCGATCTGCTGCGCTCGTTCCCGGAGCATGCCGGTCCCCGGCCGGTCGAACGTCTCTGCCCGCTCCTCACCGAGGAGGAAGAAGCCTTGCTTCAGTTCGAGCTCGACGGCCTGGCACCGGCGGACGCGGACGGCGTTAGGGCGCTGGCCGAGACGCTCCTGCGCGCCATCGATCCGCGCGACGCGGGTTGGCTGGCGGCGCTCCTCAACCGCTGGAACATCAAACTGCCTGCCAATGCCTTCCTGTTCGAACGCTGGATGGCGCATTACGCCGACATGGATCTGGACACGGCCCGCGAGGTGGCCCAACTGCTGGGCCGGACCGGGGACGGGGCCGCCATGATGGCCATGTTGCAGGTTCTGCCGAGAGTTCCATGGGAGAAGCGAGAGTGGCTCATCCAGGCGCTGGCGGGCATGAAGCGCCCCGAAGCGACCGCTCCGATGGTCGGAACGCTGATCCAGCTGCTGCCGGGCACTTCGGCTTCCACGGCGGCCGATGCTCTCGCGGAGATCGGGGACGCTTCCGCGATCGAACCCCTGCGCGCGGCGGTAGGCCAGGCGGCGCCCGGACAGGAGATGCACATCTTGATGGCCCTCGCCCGTCTCGGCGATCGCGAGACGCTGCCCCGGGTCTTGGAACGGCTGGAGGATCCCGATCCCGAGGTGCGTCTGGCCGCGCTGCAGGTGCTGGAAAAAATGGGGGGTGAAGAAGCGAGGAAGGCCATCGGCCTTGCGCGGCTCGACCTCGACCGGCGCGTTCGCGCCATGGCCGAACAGCTATGGTCCGCCGGCGGGCCAGGAGGCGATGCTCATGGGCGACCCGATACGCAACCTGAAGGACCAGGCGGCGCAGATGCTGCTCAAGGGCCGGATCGAGAAAGCCCTGGAACTGTACCAGAAAGTCCTGGCCAGCCAGCCGGACGATGACATGGTCCAGAACAAGGTGGGCCAGATCCTGATGCGGCTGGATCGCCGCCGGGAAGCGGCTCAGGTATACACCCGCCTCACCGAGCGGTACGCCCAGGCCGGATTCCTGCTCAAGGCCATCGCCACCTGCAAGATGGTTCTGGAGGCGGAGCCCGGACACCGGCTCATGCAGCAGCGACTGGCGGAATTGTACGCGCGCCAGGCCGAGGGAAAGCCCCGTCAGATCGTGGTCGAGACCGCAGGTGACGCCAGCGAAGTTCGGGACGACGCTTCGCCGGATCCGATCGATCTTCCACCTCCGGGGGACGATGCGCAGGATCTGATCATCCTGGGCGCCGCCACGCCGATGTCCGAACTGGCCGGCGTGCCGCCGCCGTCCGCCGGGGACGTTCCGCCCGAACCGGAGGCTCCGGCCGCGCCGGCGCTCGAGCCGAGCGTCTCCGCCGAACCGCCGTCCGAAGGCGGCGAGGAAGACATCCCCGTCGATGTGGAACTGTCGCCCGAGGCGGCCGTTCCGGCGCCGGAACCCGCCAGCCCTGAGACGGCGTCCGTGGCGGCTCCGGCGGAGTCGGAGTCCAGCGCTGCGGCGCCGCGGACGACGGTGTTGCCGCAGATGCCGCTGTTTTCGGACCTGCCGCGCCAGGCCTTTGTCGAGTTGCTCGAGCGCATGCGGTTGATCCGAGTCGAGGCCGGGGCGCTCATCCTCCGCGAGGGCGAGGAAGGGCACAGCATGTTCGTGATCGCCCGCGGGCAGGTGCGGGTGCTGCGCGCGATCGGATCGGGGCGGTTCTTGCAGCTCGCCCAACTCGGGGAGGGCGCTTTCTTCGGCGAGATGGCGGTGCTGCGCGGAGGACCGAGGGCCGCGTCCGTGCAAGCGCTGTCGGAGTGCGAGCTGTTCGAAATCGAGCGCGAACTGCTGGAAGAAGTGGCGGGGCGGTATCCCGGCGTGGAGGAAGTGCTGAAGAAATTCGCCCACCAACGCATGCTGCGCAACGTTCTGGCCACTTCCCCGTTGTTTCGGCCTTTCGAGGGCCAGGACCGGGTTCGCCTCATCGAACGGTTCCTGTGCCGGGATGTCGCCGCCGGGGAGTCCCTGATCACCGAAGGGTCTCGCAGCGACGGTCTGTACATCGTGCTGCGAGGTCGGCTCGAGGTGGTGCAGGGCTCGGGCCCGACGGAGAATCGCGTGGGCGAGCTTCGGGAGGGCGAGGTGTTCGGCGAGCACTCCTGCCTGCACCAGGAGCCGGCCCGCGCCACGGTGCGCGCCCCCGCTCCGGCCAGTGTGCTGCGGTTGCCCCGCGAGGTGTTCTCCGAGGTCATCCTGACCCATCCCCAGATCCTCGAGATGGTGACCGCGCTCGGAGAGAAGCGCCAGACCCTCACCCTGAACTCCCTGTCCGAGCGAGGGGTGATGATCTGAGCGTCCGGAGGGACCCGGCGGATTTTTCTTGATCCTCGAGAGGAGACTTTGCTATAGAAGGTGCGCCGCGGGCGCTTAACTCAGCGGCAGAGTGCCATCCTCACACGGTGGAAGTCGACAGTTCGAATCTGTCAGCGCCCATGAGCGAGGAGACGGGAGAAGGTTCTCCCGTCTCTTTTTTTTGAATCCAGGCCGCGGGCTGCCTATAATCGTCCGGCGTTGCGCCCCTGTCGGGCGCCGGCCCACAGCAGACGGCAAGGAGCGTGGAACATGGCTCGCGGCGCATGGTGGATCGGATGTTGGATGTTGTTGGCACTGTCCCGTTCTGCCGCGGCGGCCGATGCCGCGCCGCTGGGCAAGATCGCGGTGATGGACCTTCGGGACAACGGTGTCGGCGCGGACGTCGCGGCGCTTCTCACCGGGCAGCTGACGCATGCGTTGGCCGAGCTGAGGCTGTTCGAGGTCATCTCCCGCGAAGACATCCGGACCCTGCTCATGCACGAGGCCGATCGGAACCTGCTGGGCTGCAGCGACGACGATTGCCTGCTCAACCTGGGCGGTATCCTCAACGCCCAGTATGTCGTCGCGGGAAGCGCGGGTCGGGTGGGGGAACGCTGGGTCATCGGACTGCAACTGCTCGATATCGCCGCCAAGAAGGTCGTGCGGCGGGTGGAACGGGATTTTTCAGGCGGGCATGAGCGGTTGTTGTCCGAGTGCGCGGTGGCGGCGCATCAGGTCGTGGCCGACATCTTGCGGGCCGAGTCGGGCAGCGTCTGGTTCACCGTCTCCGAGGAAGGCGCGGACGTCTCCGTCGACAACGCTCTGGTGGGGACCACGCCGCTGATGGCGCTGAACCTCCCGGCGGGACCGCATGACATCCGCGTCTCCCGCAAGGGTTTCATCGACTGGGTCCGCACCATCCAGGTGCGCCCGCGCGAGGTGCAGCAGGTCGAGGTGACGTTGATCCCGTCCGCTCGTTTCGTCGAGGAATACGAGACGGGGGCCCGCCGGACCCGTCGCTGGGCCTGGATCGCGGCGGCCACCTTCGCCGCCTTCGAGGGGACGGCGCTGGCGTTGCGCATCTATACCTGGCGGACCTACGACCCCATCGAACAGCACTATCAGGACGGGACCTACGAGCCCTCCCATCCGGACCGGCTCTCCTATTACCAGGCCCACAAGGACGATATGCGCACCGCCGAGATCATGGACAACACCGCGCTGGGCCTGGCCCTGGGGGGCGTGCTGGCGGGAGGGGCCGCCCTGTACCTGTTTCTCACCGGGGACGATCCGGGGCGCTACCGGCGTTTTCAAGCGGGCTCCGGATCCGCTCCGTCGCTCAGGCCCAGCGTCAGCCTGGCTCCCGGCGCCTGGACCCTGCGCTGGAATTTCTAGAACGCCATGGGGATCACCGCCATCACCGGCGTATCCGGAGTGGTCGGCCAGCGGCTGCTGCGCTCCCTGGAGGCGGATCGTCCCGAGCGGGTGGCGGGCATCGACATTCGTTTCCCCGCCTTTCATCCGCCCTGGTTGCGGTTCTTCAATCAAGATCTGCGCGACGGCAGCGTGGCGCAGTTCTTTCGCGATGAAGGCGTGGAGCGCGTCGTCCACCTGGCCAGTCCATTCCACCTCATCCCCGACGAGGCGGTCCAGCGCGAGGTTCTCCTCGGCGGCGTACGGGGGCTGCTATCCGCCTGCGAGCGCGCCGGCGTGCGGCGCCTGGTGATGATATCCAGCGTTCTGGTCTATGGCCCGCGAGACGAGACCGACGCGCTGGCCACGGAGGAAAGCCCGTTGCGGGGCCATCCCCGGCTGGCCTGGTGCCGCGACCTGGTGCGGGTGGAGCAGCGGGTGGCCGAGTTCTCGGCGGCGCATCCCGAGCTGTCGGCGTGCGTGCTGCGCGCCGCCTGGACCGCGGGGCCGGGGGTCGATACGTTCTGGACCCGTTTTCTTCTGCACGCGCCGTATCTGCCGCGCACCGGTTCCGTTGGGCCGAGCCTGTCCCTGCTGCATCTCGACGATCTGGTCGGCGCCATCCGCCGGGCGCTCGCGTCCGACGCGCGGGGGGCGTTCAACATCACCGGGGTGGACCGGCTGTCGTTGGAGAGCGCCGCGCAGATTCTGGGAAAACGCGTCATCTGGTTCCCGGCGCTGATCCTCTACCCGACCTATGAGGCCAGCTACCGGCTCCGGGCGCCGTTCGCCCGGGTTTCCTCGGCCTGGCTGGACTACTATTTGAACCCCGTGGTAGTGGACGGTGGCCGGGCGGAGCGCGAGCTGCGATACGCATCGCGCATCGATTCAGCAACGGCGCTGCGGGATCTGGTCTCCCAGCCCCCGCATTGAGGGAGAGAGCCGATGGGCCGAACATCACTTTTCAGCTTCGCTCGCGGCCTGGCATGGATGGGCGCCGCGGGCCTCGTTTTTGCGCTGGGCTGTCCGAAAGAGGAAGCCACGCCGGACTACGAATTGCAGGCCCGATACCAGAAAGCCGCGCAGGCACTGGCCGAAAACCGCCTGCCCGAGGCGGAGGAGCGCTTTCGGCAACTGCTGAAGGAAAGCCCCAAGCACGGCGGCGGGATGTGCGGATTGGCCGGCACCCTGCGCCGGAAGGCGGAGAAGCTGCCGGCCGCCGAAAGGACGGAGGCGCTGGCCGAAGCGGATCGGCTCCTCCGTCGCGCCATCGAACTGGACCCGGAGAGCCAGACCGCGCTGCACGAGCAGGCTCTGGTGCTCGTGGATCTGGGCCGCCTGGCCGAGGCGGACGGGGCCTACCAGAAACTCATCCAGGGGGACCCGAAGGATCTCGACTCCATCGTGGCCCGAGCGCGGATCGCCGTGGCCCAAAAGGACCCGGCCCGGGCCGAGACGATCCTGCGGGAGGCCGTCGCCAGCCACCCCCGGTCCGCCATCCTGGAACTCGAGCTGGGCCGGTTGCTGCTGCGCCTCTCCCGGCCCGAGGAAGCCCGCGCGGTGTTTTCTTCCATCGGCGATGACTTGCGGGCCTACACGTCCCGCATGCGGCCGATCGAAGCCTATTTTGAAATCCTGGACGAACTCGGTCAGCTCGCGGTGCGCTCGGAGCGGCTCGACGAGGCCCGCGCCGTCTATCAGAAGCTCACCGAGGTCGAGCCCCAGGATTTCATGGCCTGGGAAGTCCTCGCGGCCCTGGACGAGAGCGAAAAGAAATGGGCCGAGGCGGAGAAGAAATACCGCCGCAGCCTGGACATCGACCGGGCGCACGCCAGCGGTTGGCGGGGCCTGGCCCGCTGCCTGCTGGCCCAGGGCAAGCGCGAGGACGCCCGCTACGCCTGGCAGAGGGCCGACGGCCTGGTGGTGCAGAGCCCGGAGCAGGCCGTGGAACTGTCGCAGGAACTGGAGGCTTTCGGGGATCGCGCCTGGGCTCGAACCGTCCTGGAAAAGGCCCGCCTGGTGCTTTCCGGCAACGCCGAGGCCGTGGCGGCGATCGATGCGCGTCTGCGGGCGCTTTCCGCGACGCCGGATGGGGGGACGGAGACCGACCGATGATCGAGGAGCTTCGCCGGCAGCTTCGGCAGATCTGTCTGGACCAGCTATCCCTCGCCGCCGAGGATGTTCCCGCCTTCGGAGTGGAGCACCCGGCGCGGCCCGAGCACGGCGATCTGGCCACCAACCTGGCCATGGCGCTGGCGCGGCCGATGCGCCGCGCGCCCCGCGAGCTGGCCGCTCGCATCCAGGCCGAGGTGCTCAAGCTTCCGGGCGTGGAGCGCTGCGAGGTGGCGGGGCCGGGATTCATCAATGTCTTCTACGGCGCCGACCACTGGCGGCAGGTGCTGCCGCGGATCTTGGAGGAGGGGCCGGATTTCGGGCGGACCCGGCCGAAGGTCGCCGAACGCGTGCAGATCGAGTTCGTGTCCGCCAATCCCACCGGGCCGTTGCATTTCGGGCATGGGCGCGGCGCCGCGGTGGGTGACGTGCTGGCCCGCCTGCTCCAGTTCGCCGGCCACACGGTCGAACGGGAGTTCTACGTCAACGACGCCGGAGCGCAGGTGCGCAACCTGGCCCTCTCGGTGGTGGCCCGCTTGCGCGAACTCCGGGGTCTTCCGGCCCAGTTCCCCGCCGACGGCTACCGCGGCGACTACGTCGTGGACCTGGCCCGGCGCCTACCGCCCGAGCTGTGCCGGTTCCTCCCCGGGGAGCCGGACGAGGCGGCGTTGCAGGCCATCATGGATTTTGGCGTGGAGCAGAACCTCGCCGACATCCGGCAGGTCCTCGACGCCTTCGGGGTGCGGATGGAACGCTACGCCTCGGAGCGGGAGGTCTTCCGCTCCGGGAGATTGCAGCAGGTCTTTGCCGAGCTGGCCGGGCAGGGCGCCATCGAGGACCGCGAGGGCGCGCGCTGGTTCGCCGCCGAGCGATTCGGCGACGAAAAACCCCGGGTGCTGGTCAAGAGCGACGGTTCCCACACCTACTTCGCCACCGATCTGGCCTACCACCTGGACAAGCTGCGGCGGGGATTCGAGCGGCTGATCAACGTGTGGGGCGCGGACCATCATGGCTACGTCCCGCGCATGAAGGCCGGCCTGAAAGCCCTCGGCCATCCTCCCGACAAGCTGGAGGTGGTGCTGGTCCAGATGGTCAGCCTGGTTCGCGGCGGGGAGCCGGTGGTCATGTCCAAGCGGGCAGGAGAGATCATCACTCTGCGCGAGGTGATCGAGGAGGTCGGATCGGACGCGGCCCGCTTCTTTTTCCTGTTGCGCTCTCCCGACGGCCAGATGGAGTTCGACCTGGAACTGGCCAAGAAGCGCTCGCTGGACAACCCGGTGTTTTACGTTCAGTACGGGCACGCCAGGCTGTGCAGCATCCTGGCGCGGGCCGCGGAACGGGGGTTGCCGGTGCCGCTTCCGTCCCAGGTGCGATCGGCCAACCTGGCCCGGCTGGAGCATCCGTTGGAAATCGACCTGCTCAAGACGATGGCGCGCTTTCCCGAGGCGGTGGCCGCCGCGGTCGAAAGCCGCGCGCCCCAGTTGCTGGTGGCCTACCTCATGGACCTCGCGGGGCGATTCCATCATTACTATACCGTCACCGCGCGCGAGAGCCCGATCCTGGCCGGAGATCCGGAGCGGTTGTGTACGCGTCTGCTATGGGTGCAGGCCCTGCGGCAAGTGATGCGAAACGCGCTCGGCTTGCTGGGCGTGAGCGCTCCGGAGCGGATGGACCAGCTCCCCGGCGAGGAGGCGGCAGGATGACCGCGGACGGCGACGAGCGTTCGGGCGGCGGCGCCTTTTTTACGCTGGCGGTGGTGATTCTGGCCGGCCTGCTGTTCGCGGCGGGGGTGATGGTCGGACGCAACCTGGCGGTGTCGCCGTGTCCGGATGCGGGCGGTCCCCTGGCCCGCGCGGACGCGCCCGCGCCGGGCAATACCCAGGCGGAACGACATCTATCGGCTCCGTCGCTGCTGTTGGGTCAGGCGCCTCGGACGGTCCCGGTCGCGCCGCTCGCCCCACGTCCGAATCCTCCGGAGACGCCGCTTCCGGACGCGGGTTGGGATGCGACGGGGCCCGACGCCGGCGGGCCCACGGCGCCCGCGCGGCGGTACGCGGTGCAGGTCGCCGCCTTCAAGGAAGCCGCGCAGGCGCAGGCCCTGGCGGAACGGCTATCGAGCCGGGGATATCCCGAGGTGCGCGTCTTTGAAGCGGCGCCCGGCCGCGGGGCCGCCTATCGGGTACGGACGGGAACCTTTGCCGAGCGCGACTCGGCCGACGCGCTCGCCCGGCGGCTGGAGGCGGAGGAGAAGTTCAAGGTCCTGGTGGTGATCGAGGAATGAGCGGCTATTTTTCTTCGGTCTGCTGGATCCACTTGTCAATCTGTCCGTCGCCATCCTCATCCAGACCGGTGCGGTCGAGACGGCCTTCCACGAAGTACTCCCAGCGATCCACCCGGCCGTTGTAATCGCGGTCGCGCTCGAGCCGGACGAGTTGGCCTTTCTCGAAGTACTTCCAAACGTCGCTCTTGCCGTCGAAATTGAAATCGTACTCCTGGCGCACCCGGGTGCCCGACTGCCAGTAGGTGGCCACGTCAAACTTCCCGTCGAAATCGAGATCCATCTCGTCCTTCACCACCTCTTCCTTGAAATTGTAGTAGCGCCGGATATCGATCTTGCTGTCGAAGTTGAAGTCCCACTCCTTGCGCACCAGGCCCTCGCGCGTCTGGCCGGGGCTGGCCGGATCCTCCATCGGCCCCAGGTAGGCCCACACGTCGGGCTTCTTGTCGTCGTTGAGGTCGAAGGTCTGGACCTTTTCGCCGGGCCGGGCGCCGGCGGCGCCGGCCAGGCTTCCGCCCTCGGCGGCGCCCGCCTCGTCTCCACCGGTGTTGGCGTGGCCTTCATCGCCGGGACGGGCCTCCGGACCGCTCTTGCAACCGCCGCATGCCACGATCAACCCGACCGCCCCAGCGAGCCACCATGAGTGCATCCGGGCTTTCAAGACGCATCTCCTTCCCTGACAGGCGTTGGCGAAAAAAAGTATTTCGGCTTACCCGCGCCCAAGTCAAGAAAAAACCCGTTCGTTCAGCGCAGGGCGTCCAGCAGCGCGCCAAGGCCGGCGTTGAAGGCCGCGGCGGCATCCGGCCCCGGTCCGTGCCCCTGCGAGAAGTGCCGTTCGGGGTCGTGGGTGCATTTGGGGTACAGGTAACCCACTTCGGCCTGCGCAAGTCCCAGGAGCATGCGGCGCTGGGTCGTGACATGTGAGAGCAACGGTTCTTCGCGCGGCGCGTCCGGATACGGGCCGGCGTAGTCATCCGGCAGCCGAATGCCTCCCAGGACCAGCTCGGGGCAGATCTCGCCGGGGACCGTGAAGAGGGTCAGCTCGTCGCCGAGCCGGAGAGCCGCCACGGGCGCGTCGAGACAGGCCAGGGCTCCGGCGCAGGGCGGGGATTCGGACGAATATAAAGATCGGCCGTATCCCTCGACGACGCCGGATACGATCCCGGCGTACAGCTCGACGTTTTGCAGCGGTATCGGAATTCGGGTGGCGGCAAACGACGGGCGCAGTTTCTCCGCTGCAATCGGATCCGCCCGTTGTACGCTGTCGATCACGGCGTCGGCGTAGGCCCGTCCGATGCGATCGACGCGATCAAACCCCGACGGCTCGGACCGATCCGGCGTCTGCATCAAACCGAGATCCGAGGAAAAATAGAGGGCCGTTCCGCCGAATCGTTGCTCGAGGCGCTCGCGCAGCACGCCGGGATAATCAGCGCTGAGCAGGGTGTTTTCCGCCCAGGCGGCCTCGGGATGATTGGCGACGGCCACCACCGTGGCGATGACCTGGTGTTGCGGGGCGCGGAGCTGCAGGATGTTCACCAGCGGGTCGCGAATGTCCGGCGAGTCGATGTCGATGACGAAACCCTGGTCGGCCTCGACAACGGCGAGCAACAGTTCCGCCGGTTGGAGCGCACCGAATGCGCTCCGGATGCTCTCGGCGATCCCGCTCTCGACCCGTTGCAAGTAGGCTTCGTCCCAACCCGGAGTCAGCGAGGGGCCGAACACGCCCACCGTGTCCGGAGCCTGATGCGTGTGGGTGCTGGCGATGATGATCCGGTCCGCCGGAGGCAGATCGGCGCTCGTGTCGCCCGCCAGCGCCAAAAGACGCGCGGAGTCGATGCGTTCGAGCGAGAGACCCAGCGCATCCACGGCGGTGAAGGAAAACCGCTCGCCGAAGATCTCCAGCGCCAGGGTCCGGCAGGTGAGCCGGTCGTGGATTCCCGTGGGTTGGCGCAGGCCGAATCCCCCGATCCATAGAGAGTCCGGTACCGCATCGCCGTCCTGGTCATCGAACGGTTCGCCTTCGTCCCAGCGCCGGTTGCCATTCTGGTCCGTGTAGGGTTCGAAATCCGGGGTGATGTCCACGACGGAGGCGCCAGCTCGAACTTCCGGGCCCGGGCCATGGCAGCCGGCGACCATGAGGAGCGACAGCCAGCCGGCGGACGGATGACGCAGCAAGGCATAGCCGGTGTTCGATGCCAGACTCATGATCCTCTTATTGGGTATCTCATGGGTAGGTCCGGGGTCAAGGCTGGTTGGGAGGCGCGGGCTCCGGCGATTCCGGGTTCAGATTTCTCTTGCGGGCGAGAGTCGATTTTGATAGCCACCCCTAGGACTTACGCGCGGAGACGAAACATGCTCTTCGACTGGCTGTACGCCATGTTTTCCAACGATCTGGCCATCGACCTCGGCACCGCCAACACCAAGATCTTCGTGCGCGGCAAGGGCATCGTGAACAGCGAGCCATCGGTGGTGGCCGTCCAGCGGGACGCCCGCGGCGCCAAGAAGGTGCTGGCGGTGGGTAAGGAAGCGAAAGAAATGGTCGGGCGCACGCCCGGCAGCATCCAGGCCATCCGCCCGATGAAGGACGGCGTGATCGCGGACTTCGAGGTCACCCAGGAAATGCTGCGGTACTTCATCGCCCGGGCCCACAACCGCCGGGCGCTGGTGCGCCCGCGCATCATCGTCGGCGTTCCGTTCGGGATCACCGAGGTCGAAAAGCGCGCGGTGAAGGAAGCCGCCATCTCCGCCGGAGCCCGGGAGGTGTACCTCGTCGAGGAACCGATGGCGGCCGCCATCGGCGCGGGGCTCCCCATCACCGAGCCGTCCGGGAACATGATCGTGGGCATCGGCGGAGGCACCACCGAGGTGGCGGTCATCTCGCTGGCGGGGATCGTGCATTCCCGCTCGGTCCGCATCGCCGGTGACAAGATGGACGAGGCCATCGTCCAGCACATGAAGCGCAAGTACAATCTGCTGGTCGGCGAGGCCACGGCCGAACGGATCAAGATCAACATCGGCAACGCCTTTCCGCTCAGCGAGCCGCTCACCATGGAAGTGCGCGGGCGGGATCTGGTGGCCGGAGTGCCCAAGATGATTGTAGTCTCGTCGGAAGAGATTCGCGAGGCCTTGGCCGATCCCATCAACGCGGTGGTGGATGCGGTACGCTCGGTTCTGGATCGGACTCCCCCCGAGCTGTCGGCCGATATCGCGGACAAGGGCATCATCCTGGCCGGCGGCGGCGCGCTGCTCAAGAACCTGGACGTGCTGCTGCGCGAGGAGACCGGATTGCCGGTGATGATCGCCGACGACCCGCTGTCGGCGGTGGTGTTGGGCTGCGGCAAGGCCCTCGAAGAACTGGATCTGCTCAGACAAGTCTCCATCGAATAGACTCTCGCCGCGATGGTCCGATAGGCAGGGGACCGGGATGCAATGGCTTCGCCGAATGCGGTTGCGGATCCTGGTGGCCGGCTTGTGGTTGCTGGCGCTGCTTCTGTTCATCTCCAACACCAAGTCCGAAGCCGACCGCAATCCCCTGGATCGATTGCTGGTCGCCGTTTCGGCGCCGATCCAGAGAGCGCTGGTGTGGGCGGTGGACGGGCTGGGGCGTTTGTGGAGCGGCTACGTGTTCTTGGTGGGGGTCGAGGACGAAAACGAGCGCCTGCGACGGGAGCGGCTGCAGATGGATCTGCTCCGGGCCGAACGGGACGAACTGGCCATGGAGAACCAGCGTCTGCGTCTGCTGGTCGACCTGCGCTCCGCCATGGAAAGCACCTCCGTTCGCGGAGCGCGGGTGATCGGGTTCGGGCCTTCGCCGGCGGCGCGTTCGGTGCGGCTGGACGTGGGCGCCGCGGACGGCGTGCGCGCCGGAGATGCCGTGGTGTGCGCGGAGGGGCTGGTCGGGCGCATCGGTCGGGTCGAAGCCCATGTCGCTGACGTGCAGTTGGTGAGCGACGCCCGGTTCGTGCTGGACGTATTCATCGGAGCCCAGCGGAGCCGGGCCCTGCTCAAAGGTCAGGGCGAGGACGACCGGTGCGTCCTGGAATACGTTCGCCGGACCGATCCGGTGGCGGTGGGGGACGAGGTGATCAGTTCGGGCTTGACCGAGGGCGTTCCGGCGGGATTGAAAGTGGGGACTCTCAACCATCTCAGCACTCCCAGTGTGGGATTGTTCCGAGCGGCCGAAATGGCTCCGGCGGTGGATTTCGACCGATTGGAGGAGGTGCTGGTGTTGCTGCGACCGGCGGCCGGCGGGCGAGCGCCCGGGGGGAGCCCATGAGAATGTGGGCCATCGTGCCGTTGCTCGTCATCCTGGCGGCCGCGGAGACCTCGCTGGCGCGCCTGGCCGGCATCGTCTCGGTGCGCGCCGATGTGGCGATCATCCTGGTGGTCTTCTTGGCGGTGCGCCGCGGCGGAGCCGAAGGCGCTCTGCTGTCGTGGCTGCTCGGTCTGTGCCAGGACGGCCTGTCGCTGGCCCCTTGGGGGTTGCACGGGCTGGTCGCTCTGGCCACCTGGTCCGGTCTGCGCCTGGCCGGGCGCTGGCTGCTTTCGCAGCGGCGCTCGATCCAGGTGGGCATGTTGGTGGGGGCGAGCATCTTCGCCCGCTTGCTCGTTCTCCTGCTCGCGGCCGCCGCGGGGGCCGAGCACCGGTTGATGCTTTCGGGGCTGGCCTGGATACCGCTCCATGTGCTGGCGCAGGCGCTGTTGGCTCTTCCGGTATGGGCGCTGGCCCGGAAGCTGTGCGATCCCGGGGACCTCTATCTGCACCCGGCGCGAATCTAGGGCGGAGCCGTGTCTCTAGACGCCTCCAACGCAACGACTCGCCATCGGCTGCGCTTTTTGCTCCTGCTGGCCTGGATCGCCGTGGCTTTCCTCGCGCTCGTGTTCCGGCTGTATCAGGTGCAGATCCGGCAGGGAGCCGAGTACCTTGCGCTCTCCCACGACAACTACATCTCGACCCGACGCGAGGTGGCGCTGCGCGGACTCATCTTCGACCGCCAGGGGCGGCTGCTGGTAGACAACCGGCCGACCTTCAACCTGTACTTCACGCCGGCGTTCTGCCGTCGGGATGCGTTCGAAGGCATTTTGCAGCGACTGGACGAGATGTTGGGCCTGACCGGAACGGAACGGGAACAGATCCAGAAAGCCTTTCGCACCGCCCGCAAGCTGGACCGCTACCTGCCCGTACCGGTCCGGTACGACCTCTACTGGAAAGATGTGGTGAGCCTGACGGAGCGGCGCGACTCCCTCGACGGCTTCGATGTCTGGCCGGAGACCCGGCGGAGCTACCCGGAGGGCGCGCTGGCGGCGCACCTGTTGGGCTATGTGGCCGAGATCAACCCGCGCGAGTTGGCCGAGCGTGCCGGTGAAGGCTACCTTCAGGGAGACCTCATTGGGCGCACCGGGGTGGAGAGAATGTTCGAGACCGAACTTAGGGGCCTAAACGGCCAGCGCCGCCGGGTCGTCGATGCCCGCGGGCAGCCGGTCCCCGCCTGGGAAGAAAAATTGGTTCTGTCGGACGCGGCGCCGGTCGAACCGGCTCGGCCCGGCGCCAACTTGGTGCTCACGCTGGATGCGCGCCTGCAAGAGGTGGCCGAGGCCCGCTTTCCCGGACGCGCCGGCGCGGTGGTCGCCATCGACCCCAGGAACGGATACATCCTGGCCATGGTGTCTCGGCCGACCTTCGACCCCAATCTGGTCTCGGGTCGGGTCGACGCCAAACTGTGGCAGGATCTCTCACGGAATCCGGATCGGCCGCTCATCAATCGGGCCATCCAGGAACACTATCCGCCCGGATCGACCTTCAAGCCTTTCGTCGCTCTGGCCGCTCTCGAGTATGGAGGTTTGACGGCCGATACCCGCCAGCACTGCACGGGGGCCCTGCCGTTCGGCGACCACGTTTTTCGCTGCTGGCGGGCCGGCGGACACGGAAACATCGCGGTGCGCGAGGCCTTGACCCGATCCTGCGACGTTTTCTTCTACCGAGCCGGGCTGAAGGCCACCCTGGACCGCATCGCCACGGTGGCGCACAGCTGCGGCCTGGGCCGGCCGGTCCTTTTCGATCCCGCGTTCGAGGTGGCCGGGCTGGTTCCCGACGTGGCCTGGTACCGGGCCAACACCCAGACCGGCTTCTTGCCGGGGTTCACCCTGTCGGACTCCATCGGGCAGGGCGACGTGACCGTCACCCCGCTGCAGCAGGCCTTGGCCTATGCCAGCATTGCCAACGGCGGCACGCTGTACCGGCCCCAGATCGCGCTGCGCCTCGAAGCGCCGGATGGCGCGGTGATCCGCGAGTTTCCGCCCGAAGTGTTGGGCCGGGTCGAGGCCTCGGCCGAGAACATCCGCATTGTGAGAGAAGGCCTGACCGGCGTAGCCAACGATCCCAGCGGCACGGCCTTTTGGACCCGGCCGCGGAACGTGAACTTCCAGGTCGTGGGAAAGACCGGAACTTCCCAGGTCGTGAGGCAGGGAGCCGATCGCGGGCGCGAGCTGCCATTCCACCTGCGCGATCACGCCTGGTTCGTCGCCTGGGCGCCGGCGGAAAATCCCCGGATCGCGGTGGCCGTGATCAACGAACATGCCGGACACGGGTCGACGGGAGCGGCGCCGCTGGCCATGGAACTCATCACGTTCTATCTCGAACGGATCGAACCGCTCTCGGCGAGCGGGGAGGGGCGCTGATGGAGGCGCCGCGCAGTCGCCGGATCCCCTGGCTCCTGGTGGGCAACGTCATGGCAGTTGCCGGCCTGGGCATGGTCAATCTCTCCTCGGCGGTGGCGGATGCCGGCAACACGGCCTGGATGCAGCTGGCCTGGTTCGGTCTCGGATGCGCTCTGGCGTTTTTCATCGCGGCGCTCGACTACCGGCTGCTGGAAAGAGTGGCGTACCCCTTCTTCGGCGCTTGTCTCGCGCTCTTGCTGCTCGTGCTCGTCGCCGGTCGAGTGGTGCAGGGCTCGCGGCGATGGTTTTCTCTGGCGGGGGTCAACCTCCAGCCCTCCGAGCTGGCCAAGATCGGCCTCATCATCATCCTGGCCCGCTATTTTTCGGAGGAAGGCGAGCAGCCGCCCGACGGCGGCTATCTGCTGCGTGACATGGTCAAACCGCTCTCGCCGGCATGGGCCATCGGCGTCAGCGCGGCCCTGGTCATCTTCTGGGAGCGGGTCGAGCACCTGGTGTTTGGCGGCTTGACTCTCGATCTGGGAAACGCTCGCTTTGCGGGCATGGTGGCGCTGCTCGCCTGGATGGCCGGCGGAGGGCTATGGATCGTGCGCGGACCGCCCGCGCTGCGCTGGGTGCGCTTTTTCGGTCACGTCGCCAGCCCGTTGTATGCCGTGCTGGCGGCCGGTGTGTGGATGGCGCTGAGCGGCGGGGGGTTTCGCGTGTTGAGCCTGGGCGAGTTCGACGTTCACCTCGGTGGCTGGCGTTTCTTGCTGTTGGGATTGGTGTTGGCCTGGAGCGCCGCCACCATCCTGATCGCCATCCGCCAGGGCCGCACGCGCCTGCACGACGTCGTGAGCCCCGCCCTCCTCACCTTGCTGCCGGTCCTGCTCATCCTCAAGCAGCCGGATCTGGGAACGGCCATGATCTTTCTCCTGATTGCCGGGACCATGATCGTGTTCGTTCGTTTGCGCTGGATCAGCCTCCTCATCGCCTTGCTGGTGCTGGTCGCCGGGACATGGATTGCCTGGAGCCATCTCCTGCACGGCTATCAGAAGAAGCGCATCGAGGCCTTTCTGGCGCCCGCTTCCGATGTCATGGGCAGCGGGTACCATGCGCGCCAATCCATCATCGCGGTCGGATCGGGCCAGGCCAGCGGCAAGGGATTTCGCGCCAGCACCCAGACCCAGTTCAAGTTCCTGCCGGAACAGCAAACCGACTTCGTGTTTTCGGTGTTCGCGGAGGAATGGGGTTTTTGGGGATGTCTGTTGGTCGTGGGGCTGTTCTTTCTGCTCTTGCTTCAGATGGTCGATGTCGCCGCCGGAGCCAGAGATCGTTTCGGCATGCTGATGGGCGTGGGCGTGATCTCCCAGGTGTTCTGGCAGGTGTTCATCAACATCGGCATGGTGATCGGGCTTCTTCCGGTGGTGGGCATTCCGCTACCGTGGTGGAGCTACGGCGGCTCCTCCATGTTGACCCTCATGGCGGGGGTGGGCCTGATATTGAGCGTATCGCGCTGGCGGCGAGCCGAGACCTGACTACAACAGGCGCGCCAAAGTCTTTTCGATGGCGGGAAGGGCGGCGCGGCCGACCATCTGCTCCGCCACCTTTCCGTCCTTGAAGAACAGCAACGTCGGCAGCGAGCGCACGGCAAAGCGGACGGCCAGGCCGGTCTGTTCCGAGACGTTGACCTTGAGTACCCGCAACCGGTCCGGGTGGGCCGCCGCGACCTGCTCCAGAATCGGTTCCAGGGCCTTGCACGGCCCGCAGGTGGGTCCCCAGAAGTCGAGCAGCACCACGTTGGGGCTCTGGAGCACATCGCGCTCGAAGGTGGCTTCGGTGCATTCGGCGATCGATCCCATGAACACCTCCCGAATGGTTCCGGACGCAGAGTAGCAAAGGGAACATCGGCGCGCAAGCGGCGCGACTGGAGGGTGATGTATCCGAGTTTGTGTCAGGCAAGGAAAGGGGATACCCCTTCGGTTTGAGACAACCTCAAAAGGAGGTACCCCCAAATGCCGAAATTGGCATTCGCCAGGAATCTCG
>Ga0101944_10000242_pt1 | contig 176073 bp, 160 predicted proteins | sample DewCreD2012metaG_FD_75245 | JGI IMG/M metagenome (GOLD analysis project Ga0101944, IMG submission 75245) | Hot spring sediment bacterial and archeal communities from British Columbia, Canada, to study Microbial Dark Matter (Phase II) - Dewar... ...
GCCTGATCGCCGGCGGGCCGCTCGCCGGCCGCAAACAGGTGCTGCTCGGCGCCACGACGGCCCGCAGCCTGGGCAAACAGGTCGGCGACCCCTTCGCCATGGGCGGCCAGATCTACCGCGTGGCCGGCATCTACGCGACCGGCGAGAGCCTGGAGGATGGCGGCGCCGTCATCAGCCTGGCGGACGCGCAACGCGCCTGGGACAAACGCGGCCAGGTCAGCTATTTCGTCCTCCAGCTCACCGACCCGCGCCAGGCCGACGCCGTGAAAAGCGAGATCGAGGCCCGCTGGCCCGACCTGACCGCCATCCGCTCGGGGGAGGTCACGCAGCAGGCCCAGCTCATGGACATCTATCGTTCGTTCGGCCTGTTCGTCGGTCTGCTGGCCGCCCTGGTCGGCGGGCTGGGGATGATGAACACGGTGTTGATGAGCGTCTTCGAGCGCACGCGCGAGATCGGCGTGCTGCGCGCCCTGGGCTGGGGCCGCGGGCGCGTCATCGCCCTGATCCTGGGCGAGGCCCTGGCGCTGGCGCTGGCCGGCGGCCTGCTGGGGATCGGGCTGGGCGTCGGCCTGACCTCCCTCACCGGCCTGGTCCCGGCCGTGGCGACGCTGCTCCAGGGGAAAGTGACGCCCGTCATCCTCGCGCAGGCGCTGGGGATCGCCGCGCTGCTCGGCCTGATCGGCGGCCTGTACCCGGCCTGGCGCGCGTCGCAGCTGGAGCCGGTGGAGGCCATGCGCTACGAGGGCGGCGCGGGAGGCGGCGCGGGGCCGGGCTGGGCGCCGCGCCTGCCCGGCGCTGGCGCTTTCCGCAACCTGTGGCGGCGCCCGGCGCGGACGCTGGTGACCGTGGTCGGCGTGGGCCTGGGCGTGGGCTTCATCGTCGCCCTGCTGGGGATGGCGCAGGGCGTCGTCGCCGCCTTCGGAGAGTTGGCCGGCGCCGGCGAGATCGATCTGATGGCGTCGCAGGCCGGCGTGTCCGACCTGTCGCTCTCCGAGATCGACGAGCGCGTGGCCGAGCGCGTGCGTCTGCATCCGGCGGTCAAATCGGTCTCGCGCCTCCTGTTCGGCTTCCCCAGCACTCCGGAGACGCCGTTCCTGATCCTGTTCGGCCTGGACCCGCGCGAGGAATACATCCGCCACTACCAGATCCGCGAGGGCCGCCCGATTCAGCGCTCGGGTGAAATCCTGCTCGGGCGCTACGCGGCCGAGACGATGCAGAAGTCCATCGGCCAGAAGGTGCGCATCGGCGCGGCGGACTTCACGGTGGTGGGCATCTATGAGAACGGCATGGCCTATGAGGATATGGGCGGCATGCTCTGGTTGCGGGATGCCCAGGATCTGCTCAACAAGCCGCGCAAGCTCTCGTTCCTCGGGATCGCGGTGCAGGACGCGGCGCGCGCCGATGAGGTCGCCCGGATGCTGGAGGCCGCCTTTCCACAGATCCTGGTCAACACCGCCGCCTCCCTGACCGAGCGCACCCAGGACATGCAGACCCTGTACGCTATCCTCAACGCCCTGAGCGCGGTCACCGTGGTGCTGGGCGGGGTGGTGATGACCAACGCCATGCTGATGAGCGTCTTCGAGCGCACCCAGGAGATCGGCGTGCTGCGCGCCCTGGGCTGGAGCCGCGGGCGCGTCGTCCGCCTGGTCCTGGGCGAGTCGCTGGCGCTGAGCGCGCTGAGCGCCGTGGTCGGCGTGGGCGTCGGGGTCGGCCTGGCCTACTTATTCACGCTGACGCCGACGGTCGGCGGCTATATGCTCCCGGCCTTCCCGCCCGACCTGTTCCTGGCCGTGCTTGGCCTGGCCGTCGCCCTGGGCGCGGTCGGCGGCCTGTATCCGGCCTGGCGCGCAGCCGGGCTCAGCCCGATTGAGGCGTTGCGATATGAGTGACCTCCCTCCTGTCGTCGAAACTCATCACCTCGTCAAGGTTTACGGCGATGGCGCCCAGGTGCGCGCGCTGGACGACGTGAACCTGCGCGTGCGCCCCGGCGAGTTCGTGGCCATCGTCGGCCCGAGCGGCTCGGGCAAGTCCACCCTGCTGCACATGCTCGGCGCGCTGGACCGGCCGACGGGCGGCGAGGTCATCATCAACGGCGCGCCGCTTCACACGGTGCGCGACCTGGACCAGTTCCGCCGCCGGACTATCGGTTTCGTGTTCCAGATGCACAACCTGATCCCGACCCTGACGGCGCTGGAAAACGTCGAGGTGCCCATGCACGGGACCCGGCTGGGCGGGCGCGCGCGCCGCGACCGGGCGCGGGACCTGCTCAACCTGGTGGGGCTGGCGAAGCGCGAGCGCTACCTGCCCAACCAGATGTCCGGCGGCGAGCGCCAGCGCGTGGCCATCGCCCGGGCGCTGGCCAACCAGCCCGCCCTGCTGCTGGCCGACGAGCCGACCGGCAACCTGGACTCGCACACGACGGCGGAGGTGATGGACCTGCTGGCCGAGCTGAACCGGAGCCGGGACATGACGCTGATCGTCGTCACGCACAACCCGCAGGTGGCCGGCGCGGCGCGGCGCGTGGTCACCCTGCGCGACGGCCGCATCCAGTCCGATGTATCTTACGACGGCCTGTACGAACGCGACCTGATCGAGCTCAAGCACTCGCTGCTGGGGCGCGCGATCATGGAGGGGAATCCGGCGCTGCCGGAGGAACTGCGCGAGGCGGCGCCGGCGCTCAGGCGCCTGCTGGAGCAGGTGTGATCCGGGTCAGCACCGCCCGATGATCGGAGTGCGGGCCGCCGGGCGCATCAACGTGCTGGGTCTCGCGCACCTGCCAGCGGTCGCCCGGCGAGACGACAAACACGTAGTCCAGCCGGTGCCGGCGCAGCAGTCCGCCCCAGGGCCAGCGCAACTCATGCGTCGTCCCGTCGGCGTGCGGGTGCAGATGCCGGAAGGTGTCCAGCCAGAGCCGCTGTGTGTGCCTGATTTGCGCGCGGTGTTCCGGCGCGTTGAAATCCCCGCCGACCACCACCGGACGCCCGTCGGCCACGGCCCCGACCCAGGCGCGCAGTTCGGTGAGCTGAACGGCGTTGCGCCCGCTGCGCAGCCCCAGATGAACGGAGATCGCCAGCACCGGCCCGAAAGGCGTCTCGGCCTCGGCGCCGAGCGCCAGCCGGCGCACGAACGGGTTGCGGCCCGCCCCGAGTTGCCTCAACCGCACCGCGCTTAAGGGGAAGCGGCTGAGCACCGCCAGGCCTTCTTCAAATCCAATGGCAGCGGCGTGGCCGTTGGCGCGCGAGTAGACGTGGGCCATGGCCAGGCGCTGGGCCAGCCATTCGTCGGCGTGCAGGCGCCGGGTGCGCGCCACTTCCTGCAGCAGCACCAGGTCGGCGCGCTCCGTCTCCGCCAACTGCGCCAGGGCCTCCAACCGTTCCGTCCAGCGCCGGTAGCGCGGCCAATCGTGCCACAGGTTGGCGCTCAAGACGGTCAGATGATCGCCGGGATGTTCAACCGTGATGGGAGGGCAGGAGCGCAGGGACAGGCGGCCGGCCGGCTCGGCGACCTCCAGCACCCGGCGCGTCAGCGGACGCAGCAACCGCAGGCCGGGCCAGGCGAACAGGGCCCGCCCCGCGGGCCACAGCCGGGCGAGGCGCGACGGGCGACGCGGCCCGCGCGCGTCGACGTAGATTTCATCCGGCTCAGACAAGGCGTTTTCTCAGTGACGCCGCCGCCGGGCGTCGCGCCAGGCGCGGCGCATCCCGGCGATAAAGCCCGGCACGACCTCCCGCGGGAACTTCGGCCAGGTCACGGCCACGGCCGCCGCGATCCAAACTGCCAGCCACATGCCCACCACCGGGGCCTGGATCAAGGCCAGCAGGATGAACGCGGCGTAGATCGGGGCCTGAAAGAGCATCCCCAGCGGCCGCGGTATCCCCAGCCGCCAGAAGGCCAGCGCCCAGGCCAGCCCGTATCCCACGGCCAGCCACCGGTTGACCTGGCCGGTCTCCACCAGGTAGAGCAACAAGCCGACCGAGACCAGCATGTCGATCTCCAGATCGTGGTCGCCGATCCAGGTGCGGGTCGGGCGGACCGCCCGGCGCGCAAACGCCCCGTCCAGGTTATCGCCGGTCCAATCCAGGATCATCAAACCGACCGCCATAGAGAGATGCTGAGCCGGACGGGTCAGCCCTAACCAGACCAGGCCCAGCGCAATCAGCCCCCGCGCCAGGGTGATGGCATCGGCGACTTGTTTCGCAGTCCTCATCGCACACCTCCACCGCGGCACCGCCGTTTCTCTAATCATCATACACCCGGCCGCAAAGTCCGGGGCGACAGACGATCTGGCGCAACCGCCCACAGCGCGCTTCGAGCAACGCCTTACCCGCTTGGCAAGGAGAAGGAGTATAGTAAGGGGTGATCCTCTGCCTCCAGACCCAAGCGGAGTCTTTCATGACCGTGCGCGTTGTCACCGACAGCACCTGCGACCTGACCCCCGACCTGGCGGCATCCGCCGGCATCATGGTCATCCCGGTTTATATCAACCTCGGCGACCGCAGTTATCTCGATGGCGTTGATCTGACGCGGACCGAGTTCTACGCGCGCCTGCCGGACTTCGACCCGCCCCCCACCACGGCCTCGCCGGGGCCGGAGCCGTTCCGGCAGACCTACGAAGCGCTGGCCGCCGAGGGCGCCGATGAGATCGTGTCGATCCATGTGGCCGCCAGCCTGAGCACCGTCTGCAACGTCGCCACCGCCGCCGCGCGCGAGACCCAGGGCGCGCGGGTGACGGTCGTCGATTCGCAGCAGGTCAGTCTGGGGACCGGGTTCCTGGCGCTGACCGCCGCCCGCCTGGCCGCCGCCGGGCGCACCGCGGCCGAGATCGTGGCGGCGCTGCCGGACCAGATCCGGCGCACCCGGATTTTTGCCGCGCTGGACACGCTGGAATATCTGCGGCGCAGCGGCCGGGTCAGCGCGCTGGTGGCCGGCCTGGGCAGCCTGTTGCAGATCAAGCCGGTGCTCACCGTCGCCGAGGGCGTCATCCGCTCGGATCGCGTGCGCACCCGGTCCCAGGCCGTGCAACGGATCCTGGACCTGTTGGGCGCCCGCGGGCCGCTCTCGCACCTGGCCGTCCTGCACACCGGCGCCCGGGCGCGCGCCGAGGCGTTATTGGCCCAGGTGCGTCACCTGGCGCCGCCCGGCGAGATCCCGCTGGTGGAAGTCACCCCCGCCATCGGCGCGCACGTCGGCCCGGAGGGGTTGGGCCTGGCGTGTGTGCAGGCCGCGGGCTGAAGCCGGCGACCGCGCAACCAGGTTAAGCCGGCCCGGTCACGGGCAGCGTGAACCGGATGGTCGTCCCGCGGCCCGGCTCGCTCTCGGCCGTGATCTCGCCGCCGTGCGCGGCGACCAGGTTGCGCGCGATCGCCAGGCCCAGCCCCATCCCGCGCGATTCGTCGGACTTGTAGAAACGGTCGAAGATGTGCGGCAACACCTCCGGCGCGATGCCGACGCCGGTGTCCTGCACGGCTACGCCCACGCGCCCGGCGTCCGGCGTCAGCCTCACCGTCACCGTCCCGCCGCGCGGCGTGTAGCGCAGGGCGTTGGCGATCAGGTTGGTCAGCACTTCGCGCAGGCGGGCCGGGTCGAGGTCCAGCAGCGGCAGTTCGCCGGCGGCCTCGACGCGCAGGGCCACGCCGGCGGCTTCGGCCGAGAGCTTGAAGGCGGCGGCCGCCTCCGCCGCCACGACCTCCAGATCGGTGGGCTCGCGTTGCAGGCGGAGCGCGCCGCTTTCCGCCAGCGACAGCGTGCGCAGGTCTTCGATCAGGCGCGCCAGGACGCGGGTCTCCTCCAGGATCGCGGCCAGGTGCGCGTCGTCGCGGGGATGGACGCCGTCCAGCAGGGCCTCCAGATGGCCCTGGATGACGGCCAGCGGCGTGCGCAGTTCATGGGTCACGTCCGCCAGCAGGCGGCGGCGTTGTTCGTCGTCGGCCTGCAGGCGGGCCGTCATCGTGTTGAAGGCGCGGGCCAGCGCGCGCGCCTCGGTCGGGCCGCGCTCCGCCACACGCGTCTGATAATCGCCGGCCGCCACACGCTCGGCCGCCTCCATCACATCACCCAGCGGGGCCGTGCTGCGGCGCAGCGCCAGCACGATGACGACCACCCCCACCACGACCGGCGCGAGCACGAGCGGCGCCACAAACGGCGCGGCCATCCGCCAGCCCATCCACGGCATCATGGGCATGCCGGGCGGCGCCTCGAGAACGCCGGCCAGCGCCGCCCCCAGCCAGAAAGCCAGCGCGCAGCCGCCCAGCCCGAACACGCCCAGCAGGAACAACAGCCCGCCGATGCGCCGGAAGAAACGGCCGCGCAGATGGCGGCCCGAATTGCGGGGCGGCCAGGGCTCCTCCGCCGGCCACCAGGCGGGGCGTTGCCCGCGAAAATTGGGGCGCATCAGCTTCTCCCCCTGCGCCGCGTAGCGGCGCCGTAAGGCCGGCGCGGCGCGCCGGCCGCCGGCCACCAGGGCGGGCAATGTCGGGGGGAATCGGGGCGCATTAACGTCTCTTCCCGCGCCGCCTCATTCGTCGCTGAACTTGTAGCCGACGCCGTACACGGTGAGCACATAGCGCGGCCGGCGCGGGTCCGGCTCCAGTTTGCGGCGGATGTTCTTGATGTGCGCGTCGATGGCGCGCTCGTAGGATTCGAACGCGACGCCGCGCACGGCGTCCAGGATTTGGGCGCGGGTGAAGATTCGGCCCGGCTGGGCCGCCAGGGCCGCCAGGATCTGGAACTCGGTCGGCGTGAGGTCCACGGCCCGGTCGCCAACGTGGACCTTCATGCGCGGCAGGTCCAGGGTGACGTCGAGGACACGCAACACGTCGGCGGGCTGCGCCGTGCGGGCGGCCTCGGCCCGGCGCAGCACGGCCCGCACGCGCGCCACCAATTCTTTGGGGCTGAACGGCTTGACCATGTAATCGTCGGCGCCCAGTTCCAGGCCCACCAGTTTGTCGCTCTCCTCGCCGCGCGCCGTGAGCATGATGATCGGCACGACCGACTCCCGGCGCAGCGAACGCGTCACGTCCAGGCCATCCAGGCCCGGCAGGCCGAGGTCCAACACCACCAGGTCCGGCTTCGCGGCGCGCGCCGCCGCCAGCGCCGCCTGGCCATCGCCGGTCGTCAGCACACGATAGCCGGCGTGCTCCAGGTAATCGCGCGCTAACTGCGTGATGCGCGCCTCGTCGTCCACCACCAGGATGGTCTTCATCCGATCCATTCTACCGGAAAGCGTCTGCGGCTTATTGCCGCCGCGCGAAGTCCTGCACCACGGCCACAGCCCGCGCGACCCCGTCTTCGGCCCGAATCGCGGCCCCCAGCTCAGCCGCGCGCTGGCGCATGGCCTGGTTGCTCACGGCCTGCTGGATCGCCTGTGCCAGCCGCTCGGCGGTGAGCCGGGCGCGCGGGATCGGGGCTGGGCCGACGCCCAGGTCGGCCACGCGCTGCCCCCAAAAGGGCTGATCACCGAAGAAGGGGATCACGATCGACGGGACGCCGGCGCGCAGTCCGGCGGCTGTGGTGCCCGCGCCGCCGTGATGGACCACGGCCGCGACGCGCGGGAAGAGCCAGGCGTGCGGGAGCGCGTCCACAGCCAGGACGTGGTCCGGCAGGCTGGCCGCGCGCAGGCCGTCCCAGCCGGAGAGCAGGAGGGCGCGCCGCTTCGCCAGCGCCAGCGCGCGCAGGATGAGGTCCGTCGTCTCCTCCGGCCGGCGCTGGCTCATGCTGCCGAAGCCGATGCACACCGGCGGCTCCCCGCGTTCCAGGAACTCCACCACGGCCGGCGGCGGCGCCCACTCCGCGTCGGGATCCAGGAACCAGTAGCCGGTGACATGCACCCCGGCGTCCCAATCGGCCGGGCGCGGCAGGACGGCGGGGCTGAAGCCATAGAGCGTCGGCGCGCGGCGCAGGCGACGGCCATCGTAATGCGGGCCCAGGAATGGAGCGGGCGGCAGGCCGAGCACCTCGCGGCGCGCCCGCGCGTCGGCGGCGCGGAAGCCCTGCCAGAGCAGCTGGCGCGTGGCGTGGTGTGTCCAGCGGTTAACCCTGCCGCCGAAGCGGGCGACGGTGTGCGGAAAGAGCGCGCCGGGGAAGGCCGCCGTCGGCGTGAACGGGACGACGTAGGCCTGGACGAGCGGGACATCCAGCTTCTCGGCCAGCGCCAGCCCCACGAACAGGCCCCCGATCCCGGCGCAGAGCAGGTCCCGGTCCCGACAGCCCGCCAGGCCTTCCGCCGCCCAGTTGAGGGCGGCGCGCTCGGCCTCTTTCGCCGTGCGCGCGTTGATGGCCAGGAAATCGCCTTTCTCCAGCAGGGCGCGCATCTCCGGCGACTCGGCCACCGCCTGGACGTCGCCGCTGACCGGCCAGAACTCCAGGCCGTGCGCGGACACGAGCCGCGCATAGTTCTGGTGCGTCACCAGCCGCACGCTGTGGCCGGCGTCCTTCAGACCCCGGCCCAGGGCGATGTAGGGTTGGACGTCGCCGCGGCTGCCGAGGGCGATGAGGGCGAGGCGCATTGAGAGCCTCCGCGCATCCTCACCCCGCGCCGCATGCGGCGCGGGGGAGGGATGGGGTGGGGATTACTGCGACGCCGGCCGGTCCTGCGACGGCGCCTCGGGCGTCCTGCCATGCGCGCGGCGGTGCCACTCCTCGAACATCGGCGGCACGCCGTCGCCCTTCCAGCCGCCGGGCCCGCCCCACGGGCCGCGGCGCCAGCCGAAGAACAGGCGGCCGGCCAGCCAGATCAGGCCGAAGAGCAGGAAGAGCTGGAACAGGAAGCCCAGGAGGCCGAACAACCCAAAGCCGCCGAACCACCCGTAGGGCCGGAAACCGTCCATCATGCCGCGCATGCCCGGCATCCAGCGGAATGTCCCCTCCGCGAAGCCGCCCGCCTGGGCGACGCCCTGCGCGAAGCCGGCGCTGTAGAGCGCGAACCCCAGGCCGGCCAGGACGGCCACGATCACGATCCCGATCAAGATTCTGCCGATCAAACGTCCGTTCATGGTCATTCTCTCCTGATAAAGTCTCTGCGGACGATGACAGTATCGCGCTGGATTGTGAACCAGACATGAACGGCGCAAGGAGGGATTTGGAGGCCGGCCTCTCTCTTCGCGGTGGGTGCATTCGCATTTTTTGGCCGCCCCCTCGACTCCGGCGCGCCCCTCGGGCCTCGACTTTGCTCGGCCTGCCTTGGGGCGCGCCGCCTTGAGCGGCTTGGCTGCGCCGGGCTGGCCGAAGGGCCGGCGCGCCAGAACGTGACCGCCAACGGCGTATGCACCCTTCCCGGCCCTGCGTGTCTCTGCGCGGAAAATAATCGCCTATAATGGGCCCTGCCGGAGGGTCCCATGCTCGCTCAAGCCCGTGAAATCAAGCCCTTCATCGTCCAACTGCGCCGCGCCATCCATCGCCGCCCGGAGCTGGGCTTCGACGTCTACGCGACGGCGGCGCTGGTGGCGCGCACGCTGGGCGAACTCGGGATCGAGGCGCAGACCGGCGTCGGCAAGACAGGCGTGGTCGGTTACGTGGGCGACGGCGACGGCCCGGTGGTGGCCATCCGCGCCGACATGGACGCCCTGCCGATCCTGGAAGCCAACGAGGTGGAGTACCGGTCCGAGGTCGCCGGCAAGATGCATGCCTGCGGCCACGACGCGCACACCGCCATGCTGCTTGGGGCCGCGCGTCTGCTGAAGCAGGCGAGCTTCCGCGGCCAGATCCGGCTGCTGTTCCAGCCGTCGGAGGAAGTCTTCGACGAGGAGGGCATCAGCGGCGCGCCGCGCATGATCGCCGACGGCGCGCTCCAGGGCGTGGACCGCGTCATCGCCCTGCATGTGGACGGGCAGTTGGAGGTCGGCCAGATCGGCGTCGAGGCCGGCAAGGTGGCGGCGGCCGTGGACACTTTCAAGGCGCACCTGCTGGGGCGCGGCGGGCACGGCGCGCGGCCGCACAAGGCCGTGGACCCCCTCTGGCTGACGGCGCAGGTGCTCAACGCCCTGTACGCCGTGCCGTCGCGCCGGCTCGACCCGTTCGCCCCGAACGTGCTCTCCCTCGGCATCGTCCGGGGCGGGACGGCCGAGAACGTCATCCCCGAGTCGGTCTATATTGAAGGCACCTTGCGGAGCATGGACGCTGACGTGCGGGAGACGCTCATCGCCGAGGTGGGACGGTGCCTGGAGATAGCGCGCGCCCTGGGCGGCGATTACCGGCTGGAAGTCGTGCGCGGCTACCCGCCCATGTTCAACGACGCCGGGGTCTGCGACGTCATCGCCCGGGCCGGGCGCGACCTGCTGGGGGAGCAGGGCCTGGCGCCGCGCGAGCCGACGATGGGGGCCGAGGACTTCAGCTACATGACCCAGCTCGCGCCGGGCGCGATGTTTCGCCTAGGCACCCGCACGCCGGGCGCCGCGCCGCGCTTCGTCCACACGCCGGACTTCAACATTGACGAGGACGCTTTGCCCATCGGCAGCGCCCTGCTGGCCGAGACAGCGCTGAGACTGCTGCGGTCCGTCTGAGGCCGCTCGCAACAAGAGCGCGGCAGCCTCTTCCCCTCCAGGCTGCCGCGCCTCCCCCTCGCCCCCTGATCGGTTGTGTTTCTCAGGATACTGCGCCGGCGTCTCCCGGCCGTAGTCGCCACCGTTTCTGCGTGAGCGGCCCGCCCCGCCGGCCCCGGCCAAAGGCGAGCGAACCAGTCATGTTCGCCCGGAGGCCCCGCCCCGCTCTTTCAACCGGCCGGCTCCGTGTTATACTGCGCGTGGCACCGCCCCGTCTGTCAATCAACTGATCATATCGTCCCGTCCTGCGCGCAGGGGAAGCAGCGCATGCTCGAAATCAGGTTGCTCGGCCAGTTCGACGTCCGTCTGGACGGCCAGCCGGTGGAGATCGGCTCGCGCCCGGTCCGCCTGCTCCTGGCCTACCTGGCCCTCAACCCCGGCATTGACCATCCGCGCGAGGACCTGGCCGCCCGCCTGTGGCCCGAGGCGGACCCCGTCGCCGCCCGCAACAATCTGCGCAACGTGCTCTACAAACTCCGCGAGGCGCTCAAGGCCGGGCCGCAGCGCCTGCGCTCCGATAACGAGACCGTGTCCCTGCACGCCGACGGCGATCTCTGGTCCGACGTGGCCGTGCTGCGCGAGCGGCGCCCCACCGGCCCCCTGGCTACCGACGACCTGATCGCCGCCGTCTCCGTCTACCAGGGCCGGCTCCTGCCGGGCTTCAACGACAACTGGGTGGACGTCGAGCGCATGCACCTGCGCGAGGCCTTCGAGCGCCGGATGGAGTCCCTGCTGCGGCAGTTGGAGGCCGAGCAGCGCTGGGCCGAACTGCGCGACTGGAGCGATCACTGGGTTGCGCGCGTCGAGCACACGCCGGAGGCCGCGTATCGCGGCCTGATGATGGCCTACGCCGGCCTGGGTGAGTTCGCGCTGATGGAAGCGGCTTACAAAGCCTGCGCCTCCGCCCTGAAAAAAGAGCTCAATGATCCAGACTGGGAGCCGTCCGAGGCCACCCAGGCCCTGTACGAGACGCTGCGCCGGCGCCGCCGCACCGGGCCGTTCCGGCCGGCCGCAGTCCCCGCTGAACCGCCGGCCGCGCCGCCGGCTGAGGCGCGCCCGCGCCTGCCCCGGCCCGCCACCCCGTTCATCGGCCGGGAGCGCGAGCTGGGCGCCCTCGCCGAGCGGCTGGCGGACCCGGCCTGCCGCCTGATCACGCTCGTGGGACCCGGCGGCATCGGCAAGACGCGCCTGGCCGTGCAGGCGGCCGGCGCCTCGTCGGGCCTTTTCGCCGATGGCGTCTACTGCGTGTCGCTGGCCGCCGTCGAGAGCGCGGACGCCGTGGTCGCGGCTGTGGCGGACGAGCTGGGGATGCCGTTCTCCGGCCGGGAGCGCCCCCGCCGGCAGTTAGTCGATTACCTGCGCGAGCGCCAGGCGCTGCTGGTGCTGGACAATTTCGAGCACCTGCTCGGCTGCGCCGACCTGGTGGACGAGATCGTCCAGGCCGCCCCGGCCGTCAAGGTGCTGGCCACCTCGCGTGAGCGCCTGCGCCTGCCGGACGAGTGGCTGCTGGACATTGACGGCCTGGATGTCCCGGCCTCCGCCGACGCGCCCGGCGCCGAGACGCGCAGCGCCGTGCAACTCTTCCTGCAGACGGCCCGCCGTCTGTATGGCCGCCTGTCGCTGTCCGACGACCTGGCCGCCATCGTCCACCTGTGCCGCCTGGTGGATGGCCTGCCGCTCGCCATCGAGATGGCGGCGGCCTGGGTGCGCGTCCTGCCGGTCCGCGAGATCGTCGCGCAAATCGAGCATAACCTGAGCCTGCTGGCGCGGCCGCTGCCGCATCTCCCGGCGCGTCAGCACAGCGTGCGCGCGGTCTTCGAGCACTCCTGGAGGCTGTTGTCCGAGGCCGAGCAGCGTGTGTTCCGGCGGCTGGCCGCCTTCCCGGGCGGTTTCCGGCGCGAGGCGGCCGAGGCCGTGGCCGGCGCCCCGCTCGCCCTGCTTCTTTCGCTGGTGGACAAGTCCTTCCTGCGCCGCGACGCCGACGGCCGCTTCACACTGCACGAGCTGCTGCGCCAGTACGCGGCCGAGAAACTGCGTGAGGCGGCCGAGGCGCCGGAGGTCGAGACGCGGCTGGCCCACCATTTCCTCGAGCACGCCACCCTGCACCGGGGGCGCTACGCCGAGCTGGAGCCGGAGTGGGACAACCTGGCCGGCGGGCTGCGCGCCGCTCACCGGCACGGCCTGCACGCCGTGGTTCTGGGCTACGCCGAGGCGCTGGGCGACGCCTGGCTGGCGCGTAACCGCCTGAGCGAGGCGCGGGCGGGCTACGCCTGGGCCTGCGCGGCGGCCGAGGCCCTGGACCATCCCCGCGGGCTGGCCGCGATGCTGTGTCGCTGGGGGCGCGCCTGCCTGGAGCAGAGCGACTTCGACGAGGCGGCCGCGCACCTGGCGCGCAGCCTGGCGATCAGCCGCGAGCAGGCCGACGAAGCCGGCTGCGCCGACGCCCTCGATCAGCTGGGGTGCCTGGCCATTGAGAAAGCGGAGTTCGCGCAGGCGGAGGCGTTCTACGCCGAGTGCCTGGCGCTGCGCCAGGCCTTGCAGGACCCGGCGGGCGAGGCGCAGGCGCTGTACGGACAGGCGCGGACGTGGTTCTATTTGGAGCGCCACGCCGATGTCCTCCCGGCCGCCGAGCGCGCCGCCCAAATGCAGGCCGCGGCCGGCGACCGGCCGGGGCGTCTGCGCACCCTGCTGCTCCTGGCCGACTCGTGCCGCGAGCAGCGGCTCCGCGATCCGGATCGGGCCGCCCAACTGTTGGAGCAGGCGCGCGGCTATTGCCGCGAGGCCCTGGCGCTGGGGGATGCCCTCGGAAATCAGGATGACGTCGCCCAGGCCCTGCGGTCGTTAGGCGGCATCGAGAGCCTGCTGGGCGACCCGGACGCCGCCCGCGGCCACGTGGAACGGGCCCTGTCGCTCTTTAAGGATAAGGGCGACCGCCGCTCGCAGGCGCTGTGCCTGTACGAGCTGAGTATGATCCATCACGCCCGGCGCGACAATGACGCCAGCCTGGCGACGGCCGAACAGAGCCTTAAGCTGTGCCGGCAGCTCGGCGACCGCTTCGCCAGCGTCTACGTCCTGTCCGTGCTCGGCCGGGCCCAAATGGCCGCCGGGCATCACGAGGCGGCCTGCCATTCCTGGCAGGAGGCCGGGCAGATCGCGGCGCAGATCGCGGTCGAAACCGGCGGCCCGCACCCGGAAGCGGGCGCCGTGGCGCGCCTCCTCCGGCAGCACGGCTGTCGGTAAGCGGCCCGTCTACTGCCCGCTGGTCGGCCAGTTGCCCGGGTACTCAGGCGTCCAGCCGCGCCCCTGGGCGAGGGCCAGCCACTGCGCCCGCGTCAACCTTCGGCCCGGCTCCGGCGCGATCCGCTCCGCCCAGGCGCTCCACGGATCGGCCGCCTCACGCACCTCGGCGCGTTCCGGGACCTCGGCCACGCGCGCCACCCGTTTATTGAGCTCGCGATACTCCGCCTCAGCCGGGCCGGCCTCGGCCTGGGCGCCGGCCTCGGCGAAAGGCCCGGCCCAGACCGGCGCGGCGCGGACTCCGCCCAGCACACGCTCCACCTCGTCGATCAGGCGGTCCAGCGGCTTCGCCAGCGCCGGCGGCGCCTCCGCCGAGATCAGGTCGTCGATCGCCGCGCGCGCCCCCAGGCCGAGCGCCACGACCACGGCCTCACGCCCGAAGCGGCCCTTGAGCCGCCGGCGCCAGGCCCGGCTGAGGGCGCGCGCCGCGCGCCGCTGTCCGTTCCGCGCGTACAGGTGCGAGTAGATAAACGGTCGCAGGGCCGGGATGGGGTGGTCGCCGTCATGCGTGAGGAAGGTGTCGTCCCCCTGCCGGAACAGCAGGTCCTGCAGGCTGTAGGCGGCCACCGGGCCGGCGACGCGGGCGCTGAAGAGGTCGGCGAAGACCTCTTCAATCCAGCTTCCGGCCGGATGCCCCCCCAGCCAGGCGGGCAACGCCTCCGGCAGGCCGTCGGCGACGGCCGGGCTGTTCCAGTAGACGGCGTGGCCGACGTCGTGCGGGATGGAGAGACTGTCGCGCGGGACCTGCCGGAGGCTGTACGGGACGCCGAGGAGGGCCACAGGCGCGTAGGGGATGACGCGGATAACGGGCGATTTCTGGAAGTAGGTCAGGGCCGTGGCGTCAGCCGGCAGCAGCGCCGCCGCTTTGGCGGCGTCCACCGCGTGGCGGGCGAGCCGGTCGGCGTTGGCGAGCACGGCCGGGTCCGCGGCGTCCAGCGGGTTGAGCCTTTGGTGAGCCGCCTGCTCCAGGACCTCCACATCGAAGCCCACCTGATGCAGGGCCAGGGCCAGGGCATAGTCACGCGAATAACCGGGCGGGACGTGGGCGCTGGCGGCCCCGGAATTGAAGAAACGCAAGTGCTTCACGGCGAAGGCCTGGAGGCGCTGCGCCGTGGCCGCCAGCGTCCGCAGCGCATACGCGCCGGCCTCGTCCCTCTTCCGGGCCGGCGCGGCGGCCGCCGACTGAAGACGGCGGCGATAGTGGGTCAGGCGCGCGGCCAGCGCCTGCCAGCGGGCGTCATACGGGGCCGGCAATTTCTGAACGGGGTCGGGGCTCATGCGGGGTCCTTTCTGCCCATGGGCGGCGCGAGCCGTTATGGCCCGATCTGCACCGGGCCGAGGCGGGCGGCGTCGGAGGCGCTGGCGTGCGGCGCCGGCCACCAGGCTGTCCCGGCGGCTGGCGCTATCTCCCGGCCGGGCAGCGGCGTCAGGGGCCGCGCCCAATCGGCATACAGCTGCTCGAGTTCATCCGGGGCATAAGGCGGTTGGCCGCCGTAACAGGCCCGCCAGCCGTCGTCCGGGCCGGGCACGCACGTCTGCAACAGGTCGAGGGCGAAATCCACCATGGTCATTAATTCGTCGCGCGGATGGACGAGGAAAATCTCCCGCACGGCGGCGTTCAGGCGCAATGTGCGCGGCGCGCCGGACTGGCCGAGGCGGCGGGTCCAGCGGTCGGAAAGGCTGGCCGCCCAGCCGTCCAGGTCCAGCCATTGCAGGACGCGCAGATGTATCTTGGGCGCCAGCACCGGCGGCACGTTGACGCCGTCATCCCAGTTCCAGCGGTGACGCGGCGCGGCCAGCGCCTGATCCTGGCAATACAGGCCGGCGGCCGGGCCGGCGACCAGGGCCGCATACACCTCGCCAAACACGGCCTCCAGCCAGTGCAGGCTCCACTCGGAAAGCTCGGCGATGAAGCGCGCCGGGCTGGCCCGCCTCGGCTCGCTGGTCAACTGCCCCTGGCGATACAGGAACCGGCCGATGACGCGCGGCGCCTCCAGCAGGTCGGTGGTCCAGCCGGCGGCGGACGCGGCGCATGGATAGGGCACGCTCATTATGGCCATATTGCTGTAAGGCAGGTGGCGTAAGGCGGTCGTGTGGTTCAGGCATGTCAGAGCCATGAGGCCGGGCGTCAATTGGCGGCGCGCGGGCGCCAGGACCTGATCGGCCCAGGCGTCAAACCGGTCCAGGGCCGTCTGCACGGTCAGCGCGCCCCAGGCCCGCTGGTAAGCGGCGCGTTCGATCCAGGCCAGGTCCTGCGTGGCCGCCTCCAGCAGACGGCGCAGGCCGTCGCGATCGTGCGCCTCGCGCCGCTGTTGGTCGTCGCCATGCCGGCGAAGCTGGCGCAACAGGCTGCGGATCGGTTTCTCGCCGCGCATCCCGGAGGGGAGCGCCTTTTCGGTCTCGTCAATGATAATCGCTAACGCCTGCCACTGGTCGTGAGCATCCATTCCAACACCTGCCTGTTTCGCCCGCGGTCTCGGGTGATATCAGCATAGGGGCTGGTCGTTTCCCCCCCATCGTCGCAGACGTTTTTCGGCCATTTGACGTTTGTCACGATTATTTGTGACGGACTGCACTAACCCATCGCCTTGATTGGGCATATTTTGTGCGCAAATACATGTATGCGCTTATGCATATACTCACTCAAATAAAATCTTCTTATGAATAAGACGCTGGAACGCGAAGTGGACCAGCTCCACGCCGAGATTTGCGCCGGCCTGGCGGAGCCCACCCGCATCCTCATCCTGTACGAACTGGCCGAACGGCCGCGCAACGTCACCGAGCTGGCCAATGACCTCGCCCTGAGCCAGCCGCTGGTCTCGCGCCACCTCAAAGTCCTGCGCGAGCGCGGCATGGTGACGGCCACGCGCATGGGCGCGGCGGTGGAGTATCAACTCGCCGACCGGCGCCTGATCGAGGCCCTGGACCTGCTGCGCAGCCTGTTGCGCGATAACCTGTCCCGCCGCGCCGAGCTGGTCGGCGCTTTTGAAGAGCCCCCGTCAACCTCCAAGGAGTGATCCCTTTATGAAGACGCTGCTGATCCTGGGCGCCGGGACCGCCGGCACCATGATGGCCAACAAACTGGCCCACAAACTGGACCTGAACGAGTGGCGCCTCATCGTGGTAGACAAGGACGAGACCCACTATTATCAGCCGGGTTTCCTGTTCATCCCCTTCGGCATTTATGGGCCGGAGGATGTCCGCCGCCCCAAGCGCAATTACCTGCCGCACGGCGTGGAGGTGGTCTTCTCCGACATCGACGTGATTGAGCCGGACCTCAGCCGCGTCAGGCTGACCGAGGGCGGGCGCGTCATCAACTACGATTACCTGATCATCGCCACCGGCACGCGCATCGTGCCCGAAGAGACGCCCGGCCTGACGGACGGCGGCTGGCGCCAGAACATCTTCGACTTCTACACTTACAACGGCGCGGTGGCGCTGGCCAACTTCCTGCGCCGCTGGAAGGGCGGGCGGCTGGTCCTCAACGTGGCCGAGATGCCCATCAAGTGCCCGGTGGCCCCGCTGGAGTTCCTGTTCCTGGCGCACGCCTACTTCGTCGAGCGCGGCCTGCGCGACAAGGTCGAGATCGTCTACACCACGCCCCTGCCCGGCGCTTTCACCAAACCGCGCACGGCCGCCATCATGGGCGACATGCTCAAGGAGCGCGGCATCGCGGTCGAGGCCGAGTTCATGCTGTCCGAGGTGGACAACGGCCGGCAGGTGATCGCCTCCTACGACGGGCGCGAGATCAACTACGACCTGCTGGTCACCATCCCGGTCCACATGGGCTCGTCCGTCATCCAGCGCTCCGGCATGGGCAACGAGCTGCACTTCGTGCCCACCCACAAGCACACGCTGCAGAGCAAGCAGTGGCCCAATGTCTGGAGCCTCGGCGACGCCACCGACCTGCCCTCGTCCAAGGCCGGCTCGGTGGCCCATTTCCAGGCCGACATCCTCACCGAGAACCTGCTGCGCCACATGGACGGCCTGGAGCCGGAGCCCAAGTTCGACGGCCACGCCAACTGCTTCATCGAGTCCGGCTTCGGCAAGGGCTTCCTGATCGACTTCAACTACGACACCGAGCCGTTGCCGGGCAAATTCCCGATGCCGGGCATCGGGCCGTTCGACCTGTTGAAGGAGAGCGAGGCCAACCACTGGGGCAAGCTGATGTTCCGCTGGGTGTACTGGAACCTGCTCCTGCGCGGCGCCGAACTGCCGCTCGAGACGCAGATGAGCATGATCGGCAAGGTCAACTAAGGGAGCCGCCATGGACACTACGGTGACGGTCCAGGCCGAGGATTTGAGCCGCCTCCTCCACACGGTCGACGCCCTGACCCGCGAGGTCCAGGCCCTGACCGGCCAGATGGAGGCCCAGCGCCGGAGCGTGCAGTTCTTCGAGGAGCTGGTGCAGGAGGCGACGCCCGTCTTCAACCAGGCCTTCCGGACCCTGGTCCGCGAACTGGCCGAAGTGGATGGGCAATTCAGCGCCGAAGAACTGGTTTTCCTGGTGAAGCGCCTGCTGGCCAACACCCACCGCTTCAACCGGCTGATGGACCAGATGGAAGCGGCGCTGGACCTGCTGGACGAGGCCGGCAAGATCAGCAAGCCGGTGTTCGACACGGCCGTGCAGACCATGGACCAGCTCGAGCGCAAGGGTTATTTCGCCTTCGCGCGCCAAGGCGTGCGCATCGCCGACCGCGTCGTCACCGAGTTCAGCGAAGACGATGTGCGCGCGCTCGGCGACAACATCGTCACCATCCTGCGCACCGTCAAGAACATGACCCAGCCGGACATCATGGCGCTGGCCAACAACGCCGTGAACCAGCTGCACGAGCCGGAGCCGGTCGAGCGGGAGGCCTCGGTCTGGTCGCTCATGCGCGAGCTGAACGATCCCCGCGTCCGCAAAGGCATGGCGCGCCTGCTGCGCGTGCTCAAGACGCTCTCAAATCAGCCGGACCTCCCCCGGCCCAATTGAACCGCATTCATCCCACTTTCAACAAGGAGACCCACCGTGACCACGAAAGTACTCGCCGGCCTGACCGTCCAGGTAAACGAGGAAGGCTTCCTGCTCAACCCGGCCGAGTGGACCCGGGAGATCGCGGCCGAGATCGCCCGGCAGGAAGGCCTGCCCGAGCTGACCGACGCGCACTGGAAGGTGATCGACTTCTGCCGCGCCAACGCCAGCGACACCGGCAAATCGCCGACGCTGCGCGCCATCACCAACGGCACCGGCCTGACCACCAAGGAACTGTTCGCGCTCTTCCCGAAAGGCCCGGCCAAGAAGGTCGCGCGCATCGCCGGCCTGGGCAAGCCGGAGGGGTGTGTGTGAGGTGATGGCGGGCGAGGCGCTACGCACTACCGATGGCCTGGCGCGTCGCTTCAATCAACTCTTACAAGGACCTGTAACATGAACAATGGCAACAACCGCCACATCGCCTTTATCTGCTCCAAGGGCAACCTGGATATGGCCTACCCGGCGCTGGTGATGGGCTGGGCCGCCCTGGGCAACGGCATTGACGTGACCATCTTCTTCACGTTCTGGGGGATGGACATGATCAACAAGGCCCGTGTCGACCACCTGGAGATCCCGCCGGTGGGCAACGCCAGCATGAAGATGAACATGATGGGCGTGCCCGGCTACCTCGGCATCCCCCAGTTCGCCGGCATCCTGCCCGGCATGACGCCCTTCGCCACCAAGCTGATGAACGACAAGCTGAAGGCCCTGGGCGTGCCGACCGTGCGCGAGTACCTGCAGATGCTGGTGGACGCCGGCGCCAAGCTGTACGCCTGCAAAATGTCGGTGGACATGTTCGGCCTGAAACAGGAAGACTTCGTGGACGGCGTGCTGGGCATCGTCACCGCCGGCGATTTTATGGACATGACCGAAGGCGCGCAGATCATCTTCATTTGAAGCCCGGTTCAGGCCGCCGACCTGTTCCAGAAAGCACAACCCGGCCTGAGCGGGTGCCCACGCCGATGTTCACCCGCAAGGCATGACATCCTTCCTATCCAGGTCGGACAGTCGGCAGTAGCCCACCCCCCCAGCCTGGCTTACTGTGACAGTATCTGGAGGGAGCGGAGGCCTTTATGAAGATTTGGATTGACCGAACCGACTGCGACGCCTGCACGTCGTACTGTGACCGCCACGCGGCCAAGCTCGTCCGCTTCCCGGAGGGCGAGGACCGGCCGTGCATCAAGAGAATCGAGGACGACGGCAGCCCGCTCCTGACCCTGGTGGTGCGGGACGGCGAACTGGAGGCCACCCTGACCCTGACGGAGGAGCAACGCCAGATTGTGGCCCTGGAGGGCCTATCTCCGATCCTGCCCTGGTACCGCCACTGAGCCGCAACGCCGGCCTGGAGGGAGACGACCCCGCGGGTTCGAGGGGGAAACAGGACGGCGGCCGGTGCGCCCACGTCTGGCCGCCACGGGGGACAACCTGTTGTACAAGACGCCGGTCGGGGGGACCGGCGTCTTGTTTTGAGCCGAGCCGCTACGCCCTCATCTGGAACGCCTCAAACTGCCACAGGTCAGCCTCGTCCAGCCGCGGCGACGGGCTCCAGCGCTCGAACGGGTCGAAGCGGTTCTTGAGCGGGTTCCAGTCGGTCTGGACCGACGGGCACGGGCCCAGGTACGGATTCGCCACGGCCAGCACGTCGCGGTGCGGCAGGTCGTCCGGCACGCACACGCCCTGGCGCGGGTTGCGGATCATCCAGGCCACCGCCCCCAGGACGGAGGCCGCCACCTGGAGCGTCGTGGCGTTCTGGTGCGGCACCAGCCGGCGCGCCTCGTGGATGTCGAGCTGTGAGCCCGTCCACCAGCCGTTCAGGTCGTGGCCGAGCAGCAGCACGCCCAGCTCGTCCAGGCCGCTGGTGATCTCGTCGTTCATGATGCGCTGCTTCGGCTGCAGCTCGTAATGGCGCATCTTCAATTCGTGCAGCGACGCCAGCGCGGCGTCGGTCGGCAGGTAGGCGTAGTGGACGGTCGGCCGGTAGATGGGCTGGCCGGCCTCCCACACGGTCAGATGATCGCAGATGGTGAAGGCCTCGCCGTGCCGGATCACCATGCCGATGATCTCGCCGCCCTGCGGCACCCAGGAGCGCACGTAGGTGTTCATGCCCATCTGGGCCAGGCAGATCTGGTGGCACGGGCCATAATGGTGGACGTGCGCGCCGGCCGGGAGCTTGCGCTCGTGCGTGCCCCAGCCCATCTCGGCCGGGGCGACCCCCTCCTCGTGGAAACCGGCAATCGACCAGGTGTTGACGAACTCGTCCACCTCTTTCGGCCGATGGCTGATCTGCGTGTCGCGCTCGGAGATATGGATCACCTTGACGCCCGTGGTCATCGCCAGGCGCGCGAAGTCCTCGTCGGCCAGGGCGCGCTCCAGGGCCTTGCGGCGGGCTTCGTCCGCCGGAAGGCGTTGCTTGAGCATGGCGTCCGCGATATCCAGCAGCGCGACCTTGGTCCAGTGGCTGACCAGGCCGGGATTGGCGCCATGCTCCACCACCGCCGTCGCGCCCTTCTCGCTCCACGAGTCGCGCAGCCGGCGCAGCGCCATGTGGCGCACGTATAGCGTGCGCTGGGCGGGCGGGATCGCGCCCGCATCCTCGTACGGGTCCCACAGCTCGACCGAGGTGTTGATGTAAAGGACGTGATGGTCATGGCACCACTGCACGATCGCGTTGCAGTCAATGTTCCAGGCCAGGTCGATCAGCAGGTCGCCGGGGCCGACGTACTGCCCCAGCAATTGCGCCAGGTTCTCGCGCGTCACCCGGTCCTGCACGTAGCGCGCGCCGGCCGCCAGCGTGTCCGGGATGACGTGGCGCAGGTCCTCGAAGTCCATGATCGTGAACCTGGCGAAATCCATGTCGAAGTGGCGCAGGATCAGGGGCTGCAGGCACTGCGAGACCGACCCACACCCCAGCAGCAGGATACGGCCTGAAAACGGGATCTTCATCGAAATGTCCTCCAACCGCGGCGGGCCGCCGCCCGCAGCAAAAGAGAAGAGCCGAGACCCCGCCCGTCTGCCGGCGAGAACTCGACTCCTGTCATGGCTCCCAGGCCATCCGAAAGCCCAGTGGCCGTATTATACTCCGCAGAGGTGGAAATCAAGGGGGTCAGCGGGTAATCCCGCTCAATTCGGGAGAACCAGCGAGGCCAAGTTGTCAAGACATGGGCTAGCCCTGTTGTTGCTGCTCAGCCTGTGCCTGAGCGCCGGTCGCGGGCCCGCGCCGGCGGCCGAGCGCCCGCTCGTCCAGCTCCAGGCCGCTGCGTGTCCGCCGTGGCCGCCGCCGACCGGCAACGTCGTCCGCGTCTCCAGCGTGGCGCAGCTTCAGGACGCGGTCGCCAACCTGACCGCCAACACCACGATCCTGATCGCCGACGGCGTCTACGTTCTGACCAACACGCTCAACCTCCGCGGCGTGGACAACGTCGCCCTGCGCGGCGCCAGCGGAGACCGGGACGCCGTCGTCCTGCGCGGGCCCGGGATGAACAACAGCCAGTACGGGGATGTCCCGCACCTCATCGCGCTCTACGACGCCGACGACGTCCTGATCGCCGACCTGACCCTGCGCGACGCCTACTTCCACCTGATCCAGGTCCACGGCGAGGACGGCCCGCAGCGCCCGCGCTTCTACAACCTGCGCCTGCTCCAGGCCGGCGAGCAGTTCATCAAGGGCTCGACCAACGGCGCCCAGCAGCCCCGCCGCTATTCGGACGGCGGCCTGGTGGCGTGCTCGCGCTTCGAGTATCTCGACCGGGCGCGCAGCGGCTACACCAACGCCGTGGACGTGCTGGCCGGCGCGGATTGGGTGATCCGCGACAACGTCTTTCGCAATATCCGCGCGCCGCAGGGCGAACTGGCCGGGCCGGCGGTCTTGATGTGGCGCAACTCGCTCAACAGCCGCGTGGAGCGCAACCTGTTCATCGAGTGCGACCGCGCCATCGCCCTCGGGCTGAGCGCGCCGGACGCCAACGCGCGCGACGGGGAGGCCGTCTATGACCATCAGGGCGGCCTCGTCCGCAACAACTTCGTCTACCGGGCAGGGAGCGGCGACGTCGGGATCACGGTCAATTACGCGCGCGACTACCAGATCCACCACAACACCGTCCTCTTGAACGACACGTTCCCCTGGACGATTGAGTACCGCTTCGCGTCGAGCAGCGGCGCGCTGGCCTACAATCTGACGGACGGCCCGATCCAGCCGCGCGACGGCGCCGGCGGCGCGCTGACCGGCAACCTGACCACCGCCGGACCGGGCTGGTTTGTGAACGCCGCGGCCGGCGATCTGCACCTGGGCCCGGCGGCTACGGCGGCCATCGACCAGGCCGCCCCGCTCCCGGCCGTGAGCGACGACTATGACGGCCAGCCGCGCGGCGCCCAGCCCGATATCGGCGCCGACGAAACCAACCCGCCCGCGCTCGACCAGCGGCTCTATCTGCCGCTTATTCGGAGATGACCCGGCATGGCGCCCCTCATCGGCATCACCCTCCACCCGGACGATGACCCGGACCGCCAGAACCTGGACCGGCTGCTGGCCCTGATCGTGCGCGGCGTAGAGCGGGCAGGCGGCGCGCCCGTGCTGGTGCCCCTCGGCCTGACGGAGGCCGGCCTGCGGGCCTTGTTCGAGCGCCTGGACGGCGTGCTGCTCTCCGGCGGCGGCGACCTGGACCCGGCGGCCTACGGCGCCGCGCCGCATGCGACCATAGAAGGCGTGGACGCCGACCGGGACCGGGTTGAGCTGGCGCTGGCGCGCTGGGCGACGGCCGGGACCCATCGGCCATTCTTCGGCATCTGTCGCGGCGCGCAGGCGCTCAACGTGGCCTGGGGCGGCACGCTGTACCGGGACCTCGCCGCCGAGCTGCCCGGCGCCGTCACCCACAGCTATCCAGCCGAGACGCACGCCCGCCAGCGCCCGCACGCGATCCGGGTGGAAGAAGACACGCTGTTGGCGCAATTGTTGGGGCAGCCGCTGCTGGACGTCAACAGCCTGCACCATCAGGGTCTGCGTGATGTCGCGCCGGGCCTGCGCGTCGCCGCCCGCGCGCCGGACGGCCTGGTGGAGGCGGTGGAGGTCCCGGGCCACCCCTTCGCGCTGGCGGTGCAGTGGCACCCGGAATGCCTGCCGGACGCGCCGGAACAGCGGCGGCTGTTCGAGGCCTTTGTGGACGCGGCACGCGCGCTCCGGCCAGAGGATTGAGCTATCCCGCGCCACGCCTCAGGGGATCAGGTCGTTGGCGTCCGTCAGCGTGTCGGTCTGATCGAGCGCCACGCCGAGCTTATCCAACAGGCGCTCGACCTCATCGCCCGCCGCCTCGCTGGCGGCCGACGCCGTTGCGGCCGGGGCCGGCTCAGTCGCCGCAGGCATGGCGGCGGCCGGCGCCGGTTCCGCCGCTGTGACCGCGTCCGCGTCCGCCGAGGCGGCCGGGGCGACGGTCCAGGCCGGCGGGAGCGTCGGCAAATTGCCGGGCGCGGCGGCCGCCGGCGTCGGGGCGGCGGCAGGCTCGCCGGGTTCGCGTCCGCGCCGCGCCTCGCAGGCTGTGACCAACCCGGCGGCCATCAGGCTGATAAGCAGTACCCGAAACATGGCGACTGAGTGTTTCATAACCGTCTTCTTTCCACAAAGAGAGGCGCCTTGCGGCGCCTCTCAGTTAAGGGGGAGGCCGCGCCGATAGCTACGGTTGCGCGGCCGGCTGGGGGCGGTTGGCGCGCCGGAACTCGCGCACCGCCTGGCGCAGGTCGCGCTCAGCCTGGCGCAGGATGAAGTGCCCCTCGCGCAGGGCCTGACCGGCGTCGGCCACGGTCTGGCGGGCCAGTTGCGGGTCGGTCACTTTGCCGTCGGCGTCGAAGCCCGCCCGGGCGTCCAGGAGCGCCTGGGCCTCGTCGTGCGCGGCCTGGGCCTCCGCGACCTCGGCCTGGAAGGCCGCCAGCCCGGCTTCCAGGGCGCTGGTGTCCTTGCCCTCGCCTTTGGCTTTGTCAATCAATTCCTGGGTCCGGGCGGCCGCTTCGCCGGCTTGGGCGAGGTGGTTCGCCTGCCCTTCGAGCCACTGGAGCTCACGCTGCAACAGGCGCTCTAGGCGCGCGCTCTGCCGCGCCGGGTCGGGGGCCGGCGGGGTGGTCTCCTGGGCAAAAGCCGGGGACACACTGCCCAGCAGCAGGCCCAACATTGCCAGGCCGCTCACCAGCGCCAACGTCCACTTGCGTCCGAACTTGAGGGGGGTCATGTCAGCATCTCCTGTTTGCTCTCTGAAGTTGCCCAGAGCATAGGGGCCGGGCGTTACCGCCGTTCGCGGCGTGTGTAAATCGTTTGTAAAGTCAGGTGAGCGCTTGGTGAGAAGCGGCCGGCCGAGCGCGCCTCGGGCCGGGCATCAGGTATGATAGAAAACCATCGAGCCTGAGACCTGCGCATGAACACCCGGCGATTGATCAACGTCACCGTGCTGATCGGCGTGCTGTTTACGGCGGACAAGGCCGTCGGGCTGGTGCGGCAATTGATCGTCGCCCAGGCCTACGGCGTGGGCGCGGCGCTGGACGCCTACAACGCCGCCAACAACCTGCCCGACACGCTCTACACCGTCATCTCCGGCGGCGCCCTGGCCGTGGCCTTCATCCCGCTGCTGAGCGCGGCGCTGGAGCGCCAGGGCCGGCCGGCGCTGTGGGAGCTCTTCTCGCTCGTCGCCAACCTGGCGCTCGTCATCACCGGCGCGCTTTCGGTCGCCATCGGCCTGTTCGCGCTGCCGCTGGTCCAGAACGTGGTCGTGCCCGGCTTCGGGCCGGAGCAGCAGCGCCTGGTGGCGGACCTGATGCGCCTGAACCTGCTGGCCACGCTGCTGTTCTCGCTCAGCGGCCTGGTGGCGGCCGGCCTGCAGGCCAACCAGCATTTCCTGCTCCCGGCGCTGGCGCCGCTGATCTACGACCTCGGCCAGATCGCGGGCATCCTGTTCCTGGGCCCGGCGGACCGGCTGGCCGACGCCTGGGGACAGTGGCCGGTCGTCGGGCCGGCGCTGGGCGCGGCGTTGTCCGGCCTCGCGCGCGTCGGCGTCGACCTGGGCATCTACGGCTTCGCCTATGGGACGGTGCTGGGCGCGGCGCTGCACCTGGCCGTCCAGGTCCCGGGCCTGCTCCGGCACGGCTTCCGCTGGACGCCGCGGCTGACGGTGCTGCACGCCGGCGTCCAGCAGGTGCTGCGCCTGATGGGGCCGCGCGTGCTGACCGTGGCGGGCTTCAGCGCGATTTTCATCCTCAACGACCGCTGGGCGTCCGCCTTCGACGAAGGCTCGATCTCGGCCCTGAGCTTCGGGTGGCTGATCATGCAGCTGCCGCAAACGCTCATCGGCACGGCGGGCGGCATCGCGCTGCTGCCCACCCTGTCGGAGCTGGCGGCGGCCGGGCGCGCGGCCGAGGTCCGCTCCCTGCTGCGGCGGGCGCTGTGGCTGATGACGGCGTTGACCGCGCCCATGACGCTCGCGGCCTGGCCCGCGCTCCCGGTCGTCACGGACCTGATCTTCGACGCGCGCGCCGCGCAGGTGGCGCTGGCCGGGCAGATGTTCATGGTCGGTCTGGTGGGCCACACGCTGAAAGAGGTGACCGCCCGCGCGTTCTACGCCCACCGGGACGCGTGGACGCCGCTGGGGACGGTGCTCCTCAACCTGGCGGCGTTCGTGGCGCTGGCGCTGGCCCTGATGCCGGCGCTGGGCTTCGCGGCCCTGGCGCTGGCCAACAGCCTGTCGTTCACGCTGGAGGCGGGGGTGATGTTAGTGATTCTTTTAAGGAGAAAGGTATTGTGATGAGCCGGCAAAGGTACTGCGGAGTGCGTCTCCCGAGGTTTCGCCTTGCATCCTTAATCCTTGGTCCTTTATCCTTCGTCTTTGCTCTGGCCGCCTGCGCGCCCGCCGCGCCGACCCCGTCGCTGCTCATCGTCACCCCGACCTCGCCCGCTTTCATGCCGACCGCCCGGCCCACCGACCCGGCGCCGACTGTGACGGTCACAACGCCCGCGACGGAGACGCCCGCGCCGAGTGAGACGCCGCCGCCCACCATCACCGCCCCGATGACCGTGCCCGGAGCCTTCAACCCGCTGGATTACACCCTGGCCCAGGTCGCCGGCGGCCTGCAGGAGCCGGTGTTCCTCACCCACGCCGGCGACGGCTCCGGGCGCCTCTTCATCGTCGAACAACCCGGCGTCATCCGCATCCTGCAGGACGGCGCCCTGAGCCCGGAGCCCTTCCTGGACATCACCGGGCGCGTCAACGACCGCAGCAATGAGCAGGGCCTGCTGGGCCTGGCCTTCCACCCGCAGTACGCGGCCAACGGCTGGTTCTTCGTCAACTACACGGACGCCGGCGGCGACACCGTGATCGCGCGCTTTCAGGTCTCCTCCGACCCGGACCGCGCCGACCCGGCCAGCGAGACCGTCCTGCTGACCGTTGATCAGCCCTACCCCAACCACAACGGCGGCGACCTGGCCTTCGGGCCGGACGGTTACCTGTACATCGGCCTGGGCGACGGCGGCTCCGCCAACGACCCGCAGAATAACGCTCAAAACCTGGAGAGCTTGCTGGGCAAGTTGTTGCGGATCGACGTGAACGCGCCGGACGGGGCCTACGCGATCCCGCCGGACAACCCCTTCGCCGGCCGGGCGGACGCGCGGCCCGAGATCTGGGCCTGGGGCCTGCGCAACCCGTGGCGTTTCTCGTTCGACCGGGCGACCGGCGACCTGTACATCGCCGACGTCGGCCAGAACCAGATCGAGGAAGTGAACTTCCAGCCGGCCGGGAGCGGGGGCGGCGAGAACTACGGCTGGCGGCCGCTGGAGGGCACGCGCTTCACGGGCCTGGACCCGGCCGCCCCGGCGGACGCGGCGCCGCCCGTCGCCGAGTACACGCACGCCGAGGGCGGCTGCTCGGTGACCGGCGGCTACGTCTATCGCGGCCAGGCGCTGCCGGCGCTGCGCGGCGTCTATCTCTTCGCCGACTACTGCACCGGGATCATCTGGTCGCTGGCGCGCGACGCGGCCGGCCAGTGGCAGCGGCAGGTCTTCGGCCAGACCGGCTTCCTGGTCAGCTCGTTCGGCGAGGACGCGGCCGGCGAGCTGTACCTGCTCGGCCACCGCGACGGCGGGGTGTATCAGTTGGTGAGCAAGCCATGACCCGCCCCCCCCCGACTTCTCCCCCTCTCCATCGCCGAAGGCGAGGGGGAGGGGCGGCCGCGCAGCGGCCGAACGCCGGGGCAGGGGGTGAGGTCGCAGTATAATAGCCCTCTCACTCCACCTTCGAGGAGCCGCCTGTGTCCAAGCAACTTGTCCTGATGGGTCACGACGGGGGCGTCGACGATTTCCTGTCCGTCATGTTGTTGATGGCGATGGAGCACGTCCAGGTGCTGGGCATCGTCGTCACCCCGGCCGACACCTACATCAAGCCGGCGGTGAGCGCCACGCGCAAGCTCCTGGACCTGATGGGGCGCTCCGACGTGCCGGTGGCCGAGAGCACGGTGCGCGGCGTCAACCCCTTCCCGCGCGTCTTCCGGCGCGACGCCTTCTCCATCGACAACTTCCCCATCCTGAACGAGCGCGAGACGATCCAGACCCCGCGGGTGGCCGAGAAGGGCCAGGCCTGGCTGGCGCGCGTGCTGCGCGAGGCGCCCGAGCCGGTGACCATCCTGGAGACCGGGCCGCTCACCACCCTCGCCGCCGCGCTGGACCTCGACCCGGCGGTGGAGGCCAAGATCAAGTCGCTCCTGTGGATGGGCGGCGCGCTCAACGTGCCCGGCAACATCGACAAGATCATCGAGGGCGGCCAGGACGGCTCGGCCGAGTGGAACGTCTACTGGGACCCGGAGGGCGCGGCCCGCGTCTGGGCGACGCGCATCCCGATCACGATCTGCCCGTTGGACCTCACCAACCACGTGCCGATCACGCCCGAGTTCGTCAAGAAGCTCAGCCGCCAGCGCCGCTATCCGGTCTCCGACCTGGCCGGTCTGTGCTACGCGCTGGTCACGCACCAGGATTACTTCGCCTGGGATGTGCTGACCACCTCCTACCTGGGCCAGCCCGATATGTTCACGCTGCGCGAGTGGGAGACCGAGATCATCGTCGACGGCCCCAGCCAGGGCCGCACGCTGGTCAAGCCCGGCGGACGCAAGATCATGGCCCTGGACACCGTGGACCTGGACCGGTTTTACGCGTACATTTTCAAGCAATGGTCACGGTAGGGGCGAACGGCCGTTCGCCTCTGCCCGGTTGGGATTTCGCCCATGCGCGGACCTAAACCCCGGCTCACCGTCGTCGGCAGTTTCGCGGTCGGCCTGACGCTGCGCGCCCCGCGCTTCCCGGTGAAGGGCGAGACCCTGATCGGCTCGGACTTCGACATGGGGCCGGGCGGCAAAGGCTCCAACCAGGCCGTGGGCGCGGCGCGGCTGGGCGCCGAGAGCCACCTGGTGGCCGTCATCGGCGAGGACGTGTTCGGCGACGTGGCCGTGAAGCTGTACCAGCAGGAGGGGGTGGGGACCGAGCATCTGCGCCGGACGCGGGAGCGCAACACCGGCGTCGGCTTCATCACCCTGAACGCCGAGGGCGACAACCACATCGTCCTGGATATGGGCGCCAACCACCTGCTCAGCCCGGAGGATGTGGACCGGGCCGAGGCCCTGATCGCGTCCAGCGACGTGGTGCTGAGCGTGCTGGAGATCGCGCCGCGCACGGTGACGCGCGCCATGCAGGTAGCTCACCGGCACGGTGTGACCACCGTCTTCAACCCGGCCCCGGCCCAGCCGCTCGACGACGCGCTCCTCTCGCAGGTGGATGTCCTGACGCCCAACGAGAGCGAGCTGCGCGTCCTGCTCGGCCTGCCGCCGGACGACCCGACCGACACGCTCGAGCTGGCGCATCGCCTCCAGCGGCGCGGCGTCCGCCAGCTCGTCGTCACGCGCGGCGGCGACGGCGCGCTCATCGTCACCGCCGACGGCCACGTGGAGCACGTCCCCGGCCGCGCGGTCAACGTGGTGGACACCACCGGCGCCGGCGACGCCTTCACCTGCGCCCTGGGCGTCGCCCTGGCCGAGGGCCGCGCCCTGCCCGACGCCGTGCGCTTTGCCGTCTGCGCCGGCGCGCTGGCCTGCACCCGGCTCGGCGTCATCCCGGCCCTGCCTTATCGCCGCGACGTGGACGCCATGCTTGGGCGGACCTGAGACCTGAGATTTATTCGGCCTTCCGCACGGACGGGTCTCAGACCCGCCTCTGCTTGCTTGACCCGCCTCCTATGCCTATGCCTTCCTCCCCTCTCACCCCCCGTCAGCGCGTCCAGATGGCGCTCCGGCACCAGGAGCCGGACCGCGTGCCGGTAGATTTCCTGGCCACGATGGAAATCTGGGACCGCCTGATCGAGCACCTGCGCCCCCGCCTGCCCGAGGTCGCGCCGTCCGAGTATTTCGACCCGCTGCGCGAGGCCGTGCTGCGCTACCTCGAGGTGGACTGCCGCGTGCTCTCCTACGACCAGTTCTGCGCGCCGCCGGACTGGCTGATCAAGCCCGGCGCGCGCGTGGACTGGTGGGTGTCGATGAACCGCTCCACGCCCAACCGCATGTGGCGCCAGGTGAACGCCGACGGCACATTTCACGACATCTGGAGCACGCACAGCTACCGCATGGAGACGATGTCCGGCGCCTACGAGGGCTTCAAGACCTGGCCGCTCAGCCAGGCGCAGAGCGTGGAGGACCTCCGCCAGCACCCGTGGCCGACGCCGGACTGGTGGGACTTCCGGCCGCTGCCGGAGATCATGCGCGCGCTCGACGCCCACCAGGAATACCATTTCCGCTTCCGGATCGGCTCGGTGTTCGAGATCGGCTGGCAGCTGCGCGGGCTGGAGGAGTTCATGCTGGACCTCGGCACGAACCCGGCCATCCCGCTCTACATCATGGACCGGCTGACCGAGATCCACGAGGAGAACCTGCGCCGGGTGCTGGAGATCGCCGGCGACCGGCTGGACATGGTCTATTTCTACGACGACGTGGGCACCCAGAACTCGCTGATGGTGTCCCGGAAGATGTGGAAGGAGTACGTGCGCCCGTACCATGTGCGCCTGATCGACCTGGCGCACAAGCACGGCAAGCCGGTGATGTATCACACCGACGGCGCCATCTACCCCCTCATCCCGGACTTCATCGAAATGGGCGTGGACGTGCTCAATCCCATCCAGCCGGACGCCAAAGGCATGGAGATGGATAAGCTCAAGGCCGAGTTCGGCGACCGGTTGGTCTTCCACGGCGGCGTGGACATCATGCGCACCCTGCCCAAGGGCAAGCCGGAGCAGGTGATCGCCGAGGTGCAGGACCGCGTCCGCGTGCTGGGGCCGGGCGGCGGCTACATCCTGTGCAGCTCGCACCACATCCAGCCGGACACGCCCATCGCCAACGTCCTCACCCTGTACCAGCCGCAGTGGCGCTATCGGGCGGCAGGCGAAGGGGGTCTCGCTTGACGTCGTCCCGGCGAAGGCCGGGACCCAGAAGCAGCAATTGTCCTGCCAGCTTCTGATCCTGGATGCCGGCTTTCGCCGGCATGACAGAAAAGAAAGCCTGGTGGTTAAGATTCTTCATCACATTTCTATGACGCCCGGATGCTTGCCGCGCCGCGCCTTTCCGGTATAATCGTTTCACGCTTTACAGAAACCAACTCCGGTATACCTCGCAACCCGATGGCTTGCCGACTCCCCAGCCGGCTCCAACCTGCATGGAAGGAGGTGGTCACGCCGCCTTATCACGACCCCCAACCCACACCCACGCCTTGAGTTCCCCATTTTCTCTTCGGAGGAGAAAAGAATGAAGCAGCACATGCACAAGTTTATGTCCGGCCTCGTGGCCCTGGCGCTCCTGCTGGCGGCCTGCGCTCCCGCGGCCACGCCGACCGCGCAACCGACCCAGCCGCCCACCCCCACCACGGCGCCCGAGCCCACCGCGGCCCCGGCCCCCACCGGCAAGATCTGCGAAGTGACCGACACGGGCGGCGTGGACGACAAGTCCTTCAACCAGACCGCCTGGACCGGCGCGCAGGCCGCGGCCGAAGCCCTCAACTGGGAGGCCACCTATCTGGAGTCTCAGCAGCAGACCGATTACGAGAAGAACATCAACGAGTTCATCGCCTCGGGCTGTGACCTGATCGTCACGGTCGGCTTCCTGCTCGGCGACGCCACCCTGGCCGCCGCCAAGGCCAACCCGGATCAGAAGTTCCAGATCCTCGACTACGCCTACAGCGAGCCGGTGCCCAACGTCTGGCAGCAGGTCTACGCCACCCAGGAAGGCGCCTTCCTGGCCGGCTACGTCGCCGCCTCCCAGACCAAGACCGGCATCGTCGGCACCTTCGGCGGCATCAACATCCCGCCCGTGGCCGACTTCATGGTCGGCTTCCAGGAAGGCATCGAGTACTACAACGAGAAGAACGGCGCGGACGTCAAGCTCCTCGGCTGGGACAACGCCACCAAGGACGGCCTGTTCACCGGCGACTTCTCCGACCAGGACAAGGGCAAGCAGGTCGCCGAACAGCTCATGGACGAAGGCGCTGACATCATCCTGCCCGTCGCCGGCCCGGTCGGCCTGGGCGCCGCCGCCGCCGTCCAGCAGCGCGGCAACGCCCTGCTCATCGGCGTCGACACCGACTGGTTCGTCAGCGCGCCCGAGTACCAGGACATCATCCTGACCTCCGTCCTCAAGCGCCTGGAGCTCTCCGTCCAGACCGCCGCCAAGGCGGTGGCCGACGGCTCCTTCGCCGGCGAAGTCAAGGTCGCCACCCTGGCCAACGGCGAGATCGGCATCGCGCCCTTCCACAACTTCGACAGCCAGGTCTCCCAGCAGGTGAAGGACGACCTGCGGCAGATCGCCAGCGACATCGCGGCCGGCGTGATCAAGGTCAACAGCTTCAGCACGCTGCCGTAAGGCATATCCACCGACCGGGCAGGTCCCGCGTGAAATAAACTGGCGGCCGGCATACCGGCCGCCAGTTTATTTTTGTCTGTGGCTGTGCTAAACTTGCCCAACGCTGCCCGCCTCCCGCACAATTTGATAATCTATGCCCCCCATCCTTGAGCTCCGCGGCATCACCAAACGTTTCCCCGGCGTCCTGGCCAATGACCACATCGACCTGACGCTCAACCAGGGCGAGATCCTGGCGCTGCTGGGCGAGAACGGCGCCGGCAAGAGCACGCTCATGAACGTGCTCTACGGCCTGTACCCGCCGGACGAAGGCGAGATCATCGTCCGCGGCAGGCCGATCAAGGTCCACAGCCCCAACGACGCCATCGCCGCCGGCATCGGCATGGTCCACCAGCACTTCATGCTCGTGCCGGTGCTGACCGTCACCGAGAACGTGATGCTGGGGGTCGAGACGCTGCGCGGCGGCGTCTTCCTGGACCGGCAGAAGGCCGCCGCCCGCATCCGCCAGATCTCCGAGCAGTTCGGCCTGCCGGTGGACCCGGACGCCTACATCAAGGACCTGCCGGTGGGCGTGCAGCAGCGGGTGGAGATCATCAAACTGCTCTACCGCAACGCCGACATCCTGATCCTGGACGAGCCGACGGCCGTGCTCACCCCGCAGGAGGTGGACGACCTCTTCAAGGTCATCCGCTCGCTGGTGGCCCAGGGCAAGTCGCTGATTTTCATCACCCACAAGCTGCGCGAGGTGCTGGCCGTCGCCGACCGGATCGAAGTGCTCCGCCTCGGCAAGGTGGTCGGCCAGGCCGACCCCAAGACCGCCACGCAGGCCGAGCTGGCGTCCATGATGGTCGGCCGCGCGGTGGAGCTGATCGCCCACAAGACCCCGGCCAGGCCCGGCGAGCCGGTGCTGCAGGTGCAGGACCTGCGCGTGCTGGACGACCGCGAGAACGTGGCCGTGGACGGCGTCTCGCTGGAGGTGCGGGCCGGCGAGGTGCTGGGGGTGGCCGGCGTCCAGGGCAACGGGCAGACCGAACTGGTGGAGGCGCTCACCGGGCTGCGCCCGGCGCTGGCGGGCCGGATCCGCGTGGCCGGCCGGGACGTGACCCGCGCCAACCCGCGGCGCATCACCGAGAGCGGGGTGGCGCACGTGCCGGAGGACCGCCAGCGCGACGGCCTGGTGCTCACTTACCCGGTGGCCGACAACATGGTCCTCAACACCTACTATCTCCCGCCGTTCGCGCAGGGGGTGATCATCCAGCAGGCGGCCGTGGACCAGGCCGCGGCCGAGCGCGTGAAGCAGTTCGACGTGCGCACGCCCGGCATCGGCGTCAACGCCGGCACCCTGTCCGGCGGCAACCAGCAGAAGGTCATCGTCGCCCGCGAGCTTTCGCGGCCGATCAAGCTCCTGATCGCGTCGCAGCCCACGCGCGGCCTGGACGTCGGCTCGATCGAGTACATCCACGGCCGCATCCTGGCCAAGCGGGACGAGGGCTGCGCCGTGCTGCTGGTGTCCACCGAGCTCGACGAGATCATGGCCCTCTCGGACCGCATCGCCGTGATGTATCGGGGCAAGATCGTCGCCGTGGTGGAAGCCGCGCGGGTCAACAAGGGTTACCTCGGCCTGCTCATGGCCGGCGTCCACCCCGACCAGGTGGCCGCGCCCGAGCAGGGTGAAGAAGTCGAAGCGGTGTTCTAGACAGGAAAGCCTCTATGACGCAAGCCACGGCCCCCGTCAAAACCGCGCGCTGGCAGCAGGCGCTGCAACCGCTCGCCGCCCCGGCCCTGGCGATCTTCACCGCGCTGGTGGCCGGCTCCGTCCTGATCGTCATCACCGACGAAGGCGTCCTGGAAGCGTTCCGGACCGCCCCGGCCACGGCGCCGGGGGCCATGTGGCGGGCTATCACCACCGCCTACGGCTCGATGTTCGAGGGGTCGCTCGGGAACCCGGCCAGGATCATAGCCGCCCTGCAGAGCGGGGATCCGAAGGCCATCGCCGAAGCCTTCTTCCCCATCACCGACAGCCTGGTGACCGCCACGCCCTACATCTTCGCCGGCCTGGCCGTGGCCGTGGGCTTCCGGGCCGGCCTGTTCAATATCGGCGTGGAAGGCCAGCTCTTTATCGGCGCCATCTGTTCGGTCTGGGTGGGCTTCGCGGTCAAAGGTCTGCCGGCCATCCTCCACATCCCGCTGGCGATGCTGGCGGGCGCCCTCGGCGGCGCGCTGTGGGCCTTCATCCCCGCCATCCTCAAAGCCAAGACCGGGGCGCATGAAGTCATCAACACGATCATGATGAACTACATCGCCTTCCGGCTGAGCGAGTGGCTGCTGGGCGACAAAGGGCCGCTGCAGCGCCCGGGCACCGCCAACCCGGTCAGCCCCTTCATCGAGCCATCGGCCGAGCTGCCGCGCTTCTTCCCGGACCCGATCCGCTTCCACCTGGGCTTCTTCATCGCCCTGGGGGTGGCCTTCCTGGTGTGGTGGTTCCTGTTCAAGACCACCTGGGGCTTCGAGGTCCGCACGGTGGGCCAGAACCCGAACGCGGCCAAATATGCGGGCATGAGCATCACGCGCAACATCGTGATCGCCATGTGCCTCTCGGGCGCGCTGGCCGGCCTGGCCGGCGCCAACGAGGTCCAGGGCGTCAACCACAATCTGGCGTACGCCTTTTCGTCCGGTTACGGCTTCGACAGCATTGCGCTGGCCCTGCTGGGCAAGAGCCACCCGGCCGGCGTCGTCGGCGCGGCGCTGCTCTTCGGGACGCTGCGCAGCGGCGCGACCCGCATGCAGAACATCGCCCGCATCCCGGTGGACATCATCGACATCATCCTGGCGCTGGTCATCGCCTTCATCGCCGCCCCGGCCATCATCCGTTTCCTCTACCGGCTGAAGACGGCCGGCCCGGGCGAGGGCACGGTCTTCACGCGCGGCTGGGGGAAGTAGCGGCGCGACGCCACGACGACACACGGGACACCATTATGACAGCCACTACCACGGCCCTCTCCTCCAAATCGGCGGCGGAACAGGCGCACCTCATGCGCAACCGCGCCTACGGCGTCGCCTTCATCGTGATCGCTCTGGCCATGTACTGGCTCTTCGCGCAGGGCGTGGACCCGGCGCTGATCTCCAGGTACGGCCTCAACCAGGGCACCGTGCCGGCCGCCGAGCGCCTGCCGGACTGGGAGGTGCCGACCTACGGCACCGTCACGTTCCTGGCCATGATCTCGGCCGCCATCGGCGCCTATCAACTGGCGCGCGGGTTCGGGCGGGCCACCAGCGTGATGCTCGGCCTGATCGCCCTGTTCTTCGTCTTCGCCTTCCTCACCTGGGCCACGCGCGACCAGTCGATCAACCTGGCCGGGATGCTGCGCAACATGGTGCTGCGCGCCGTGCCGCTCACCCTGGGGGCGCTGTCCGGCATCCTGTGCGAGCGCGCCGGGGTGGTCAACATCGCCATCGAGGGCCTGATGCTCTCCGGCGCGATGATGGCGGCCTTCATCGGCAGCGTGGCCGACAACCTGTGGGTGGGCGTGCTGGCCGCCACCCTCACCGGCGGCCTGCTGGCCTTCGTCCACGCCGTGCTGTCGATCCACTACAAGGTGGACCAGATCATCAGCGGCACGGTCATCAACATCTTCTCGGCCGGCATCACCAGCTACATCTCCAGCAAGTTCCTGCAGACCTACCAGGAACTGAACAACCCGGGCACCTTCCAGAACGTGCCCATCCCGGTGCTGTCCAAGATTCCGCTCATCGGCGGCATCTTCTTCGAGAGCAACATCTACACCTACGGCGCTTACATCCTGCTGATCGTGGTCCACGTCGGCCTGTTCTACACCCGGTGGGGGCTGCGCGTGCGGGCGGTGGGCGAGCACCCCAAGGCCGCCGACACCCTGGGCATCAACGTCTTCCGCGTGCGCTATCTCAACGTGGTGCTGGGCGGGCTGGTGGCCGGCTTCGCGGGCTCGTATTTCACGCTGGGTTCGGTCGGCCGCTTCGATGAGTTGATGACGGCCGGGCGCGGCTTCATCAGCCTGGCGGCCATGATCTTCGGCAAGTGGACGCCGTTTGGGGCGGCCGGCGCCAGCCTGATCTTCGGCCTGGCCGAGGCGCTCCAGGGCCGCCTGGCCATCCTCAAGGTGCCGATCCCGTCGTCGTTCCTGCTGATGGCGCCCTACATCGCCACCATGATCGCCCTGGCCGGCCTGATCGGGCGGGCGGTCCCGCCGGCCGCGGATGGCCAGCCGTACGAGAAATAATCCGCCGGAGGCTCCCCCGATGCGCGCTGGCCGGCCTGCTCCCCGCTTGCTGGCGGCCCTGACCGCCGCCGCGCTCGCGCTGACGGCGTGCAGCGCGCTCGCGCCGGCCGACGACGGCGTGTTCCGCGTCGGCCTGGTCACGGATGTGGGCGAGGTGGACGACGCCGGCTTCAACCAGTCCGCCTGGGAGGGCGCGCAGCAGGGCGCCGCGGCCGTGGGCGGCGTGGCCGATTACATCGAGACGCTGGACGCCAAGGACTACGCCGACCACATCGCGCGCTTCGCCGATCAGAACTACGAGGTGATCGTCACCGTCGGCTTCGAGTTGGGCCCGGCCACGGTGGCCGCCGCCCGGAAATATCCCCGCATCAAGTTCATCGGCGTGGACCAGTTCCAGGCGGAGACTATCCCCAACCTCACCGGCCTGATCTTCCCGGAGGACCGGGCCGGCTACCTGGCCGGCGTGCTGGCCGCCAGCCTCACCCGCACCGGCGTGATCGCGGCCGTGCTCGGCACCGACCTGGTGCCGCCGGTGGTGGCCTTCAAAGAAGGCTACGAGGCCGGCGCCCGGGCCACGCGCCGGAATATCAAGATCATCTCCACCTATCATCCCGGCAGCGCCGACATCGCCTTCACCGAGCCGCAGTGGGGCGCGCGGACCGCCGCCCAGGCCATCGACCAGGGCGCCGACGTGGTCTTCGCCGCCGGCGGCAAGACCGGCAACGGCGCGCTCCTGCAGACTTCGATCCTGGCCCAGGAGAACCCCGGTTCGCTGTACTGCATCGGCGTGGACACCGACCAGTGGTTCACCATGCCGGACGCCCGCCCCTGCCTGGTGTCCAGCGCCATGAAACTCATCACGCCCAGCGTGGCGGAGCTGATCCGGCTGGCCCAGGCGGGCCAGTTCCCGGGCGGCAACTACATCGGCGAGGTCGGCCTGGCGCCCTACCACGCCTTCGACGGGTTGGTGCCGGTGCGCGTCCAGCAGCTCATCCTCGACACGGCCCGCAAGCTGGAAAGCGGCGAGCTGCAGACGGGCTATCAGCCCTGAGGTTTCGATATGCTCCAGGAATTCCGCGACTTCACCGCCGCGGGCAACGCGCTCGACCCGGCCATCGGCGGCGCGTTCGGCGCCATCGTCGGCTTGCGGGTCAACGACGGGCCGATGCCGGTCATCAGCCCCGGCAGAGAAGAGACCCTGCTGGGCGAGCGCCGGGATTTGTTGAAGGCGGGACAGTCGTAGAGGCCCCCGCCGGGGCGTCTTTACGGAACCCCCCATGCGCGCCGTCTGGCTGGAAAACAGGGCCCTCTCCCTGCGCGATGTCCCCCTCCCGGAGCCGCCGCCGGGCGAGGTGCTGGTGCGCGTGCGGGCAGCCGGGATCTGCAACACCGACCTCGAGCTGACGCGCGGCTATTACCCCTACACCGGCGTCCTCGGCCATGAGTTTGTGGGCGTCGGGGCGAGCGACGGCCCGTGGCTGGGCCGCCGCGTCGTCGGCGAGATCAACGCCGTGTGCGGGGCGTGCGAGCAGTGCCGGAACGGCCGGCCCACGCACTGCGAGCGGCGCACCGTGCTCGGCATCGTGAACCGCCACGGCGCCTTCGCCGAGTATCTCGCCCTGCCGGCCGCGAACCTGCACGCCGTCCCGGACGAGGTGCCGGACGAGGAGGCGGTGTTCACCGAACCCCTGGCCGCCGCGCTGGAAATCCTGCGGCAGGTGCACGTCCACCCGGACGACACGGTCATCGTCCTGGGCGACGGCAAGCTCGGCCTGTTGTGCGCGCAGGTGCTGGCCCTCACCGGCTGCCGGTTGACGGCGGTCGGGCGGCACGCCCACAAGCTCGAGATCCTGGCGCGGCGCGGCCTCCGCACCGCGCCGGCCGAGGCGCTCCCGGCCGGACGCGCCGATGTGGTGGTGGAATGCACCGGAAGCCCGGCCGGCTTCGAGCTGGCGCGCCGCCTGGTCCGCCCGCGCGGCGCGCTCGTGCTCAAGAGCACCTATGCCGGCGCCCTGACGCTCGATATGAGCCGGGTCGTGGTGGACGAGATCACGCTGGTCGGCTCGCGCTGCGGGCCGTTCCCGGCCGCCCTGGACCTGCTGGCCCGCCGCCAGGTGGATGTGCGCGCGTTGATCCACGCGCGCTATCCGCTGGGGCGGGCGCTGGAGGCCGTGGACCACGCGCAGCGGCCGGGCGCGCTCAAGGTGCTGCTGGAGATCGGGGCCTGACCCCGGGAAAGGGTAACTCACCATGTGGCGAGCGGGTTTGATCGTCGGCGGCGTCATGCTGGCGCTGTCAGTCCTCACCGGCGCGATTAACTTCCTGATCTGCCTCCCGTGCCTGGCCGTGCTGGCCGGCGCCCTGGCCGGCTACCTCGGCGGGCGCTTCGACCGGCCGCCGTCCAACAACGCCGCCCTGCGGATCGGCGCGAGCGCCGGCGCCATCGCCGGGGCGGGCGCCTGGCTGGGCTCCCTGGCCGGCGGCCTGATCGGCGCGGCCCGGATCGGGCCCGAGCAGGCGGCGCAATTGATCGACGAGTTCTCGCGCACGTTCGATCTCGGCCTGCCCACCGCGCCCGTCGGCCCGGTGACGTTCTACGTCTCCAACGCGCTCACCTCCTGCTGTCTGGGGTTGTTCGTCGTCGTGATCATGGCCGGCCTGGGCGCGTTGGGCGGCGCGCTGTGGTGGCGGACGACGGGCCAGAGCCAGAACCCGATGGGCGGCGCCACGCCGCCGGGCGCGCCCTTCGCCGCCTGAGCCGCACGAGCGCCGATGGCCGACCTCTGGGAGACTTTGCGCCTGGGCCTGCTCTCGCCGATGGTGCTGGCCTTCGGGCTGGGCGTCGCGGCGACGCTGCTGAAGAGCGACCTGAAATTCCCGGGCGAGGTCTACACCGCGCTTTCGATCTACCTGCTGTTTGCCATCGGCCTGAAGGGCGGCGCCGAACTCGCGCAGACCGCCCTGGCCGATTTCTGGGCGCCGGCCCTGGCGACGCTGGCGCTGGGCGTCGCCGTGCCGGTGTGGTGCTACGCCATCCTGCGCCGGCTGGGCGGTTTCGGCGTGGCCGACGCGGCGGCGCTGGCCGCCCACTATGGCTCGGTCTCGGCCGTCACCTTCAGCGCCAGCCTGACCTTCCTGGAAAGCCTGCAACTGCCGTACGAGGGCTTCCTGCCCACCCTGGTCGCCCTGCTGGAGGTCCCGGCCATCATCATCGCCCTGGCCATCGCCCGGCGGCAGCAGCCGGCCGAGCCCGGGGGCGCGGGCTGGGGCGGCCTGTTGCACGAACTGCTCACCAGCAAAAGCATTGTGCTGCTCCTGGGCGGGCTGGCCATCGGCTTCCTGGGCGGCCCGGCGGGGCTGGCTCAGGTGGCGCCGTTCTTCGTGGACCCTTTTCGCGGCGCCCTGACGCTCTTCCTGCTGGAGATGGGGATGGTGGCCGCGCAACGCTTCCGCGACTTTCGCAAGGCGGGCGGCTTCCTGGCAGGCTTCGGGATCGGGATGCCCGTGCTGCACGGCGCGCTCGGCGTCTGGCTGGGGACGCTGGCCGGCTTATCGGTCGGCGGGAGCATGGTGCTGGGCGTGCTGGCCGCCAGCGCGTCCTACATCGCGGCGCCGGCGGCGGTGCGCCTGGCGCTGCCCCAGGCCAACCCCAGCTACTATCTCACCGCCTCGCTGGCGATCACCTTTCCGTTCAACCTGGTGATCGGGCTGCCGCTCTACCTGGAGCTGGCGCGCTGGCTGCACGGCTGAACGCGCGGGAGCCGCCATGCAAACCGTGCCCCTCAAACGCGTGACGATTATCGCCGAAGCGGTGCTGGAGGAGCGCCTGATCCGTGAGATCAAGGCGCTCGGCGCGAAAGGTTACACGCTCACGGCCGCGCGCGGCGAGGGGTCGCGCGGGGTGCGCGCCAGCGAGTGGGCGGGGCAGAACGTGAAACTGGAAACGCTGGTGAGCGCCGAGGTCGCCGACCGCCTGCTGACCCATCTGGCCGAGCGCTACTTCGCCCATTACGCCGTGGTCGCCTACGTCGAGAACGTCGCCGTGGTGCGCGGGGAGAAGTACACGTAGCCGCGATGAACACCGTCTGCTTCGGCGACAACCTGCCGGTCCTGCAACGCCTGCCGGCCGCGTCGATCCGCCTGATCTACATCGACCCGCCCTTCAACACCGGCCGGACCCAGGCGCGCGCCCAGCTCCGGACCGTGCGCGCCGCGCCCGGCGCGGAGGGCGACCGCACCGGTTTTCAGGGCCGGCGCTACCACACCCGCAAGCTCGGCCAGCGCGCCTTCCGCGACACCTTCGCGTCGTCGGCGGCTTACCTGGACTTCCTCGAGCCGCGCCTGCGCGAGGCCCACCGGCTGCTGACGCCGGACGGCTCGCTCTACTTCCACATCGACTACCGCGAGGTCCACTACTGCAAGCTGCTGCTGGATGAGATCTTCGGGCGCGAGAGCTTCCTGAACGAGATCATCTGGGCCTACGACTACGGCGCGCGCACGAAGAAGAAATGGCCGCCCAAGCACGACAACATCCTCTGGTACGCCCGAGACCCGGCGAACTATGTCTTTAACTATGATGAGATCGAGCGCCTCCCCTACATGGCGCCGGGGCTGGTGGGGCCGGAGAAGGCGGCGCGGGGCAAGACGCCGACGGATGTCTGGTGGCTGACGATCGTCAGCCCGACGGGCAAGGAGAAGACCGGCTACCCCACCCAGAAGCCGCTGGCCCTGCTCAAGCGCATCATCGCGGCCTCATCACGGCCCGGCGACACGGTGCTGGATTTCTTCGCCGGCAGCGGCACGACCGGCGCGGCCGCGCACGCGCTCGGGCGGCGGTTCATCCTGGTGGACGACAACCCGCAGGCGCTCGACGTGATGCGGCAGCGCTTCGCGGGCCTCGCGGAGGTGCGTTTCGTGACCGCCCCCTGAGCGCGCCTAGGCCGCCGGCGCGTCTGAGGCCGGGGCGCGTTCCGGCGCGGGCGGCGTGTTGAGGCACAGGGTCGCGCCCAGACCCAGGGCCAGCGCGCCCACCACCGGGAAGATGCCGGCCTCCCAGCGGCCGTCGGCCACCAACAGGGCGATGGCGGGCGCCCCCAGGACCGTCCCCAGGTTCTGGCCGAGGCTCAGGATGCCGAGCGCCAGGCCGGCCAGCTCGGGCCGCGGCATGGTTTCGGGCGCAAGCGTGAACGCCGTGGTGGGGATGAAGCCCGCGATGGACCCGAGCAGGAGGAAATAAGGGGCGACGAGGACGGCGGCCGGCAGGCGGAAACTCCACAGCAGCAGGACGCCGGCCGCCGCCAGGGCCGCCGCCGCCACCCACTTGCGGCGCCGCGTGCGATCCAGCACCCACCCGGCGGCCAGCGTGGCCGGGATGACGGCCAGGCTGGAGAGGCTGGCGTCGAAATTGGCCGTCGCCGGATCGAGGCCGAGCGCGGCGGTGAGATACGTGGGGGCCCAGGTGCTGTAGCCGGTGAACGCGAACGTGAAGGTCGCGAACATCAGCGCCAGGGTCCAGCTGGCCGGATTGAGCAGGCTGCGGCCGAAGGCCACGGCCGGCGGCCGGGCGCCGGGCGGCGACGCAGGCGCCGGCGGGGCGCTGACCACCGCGGCGTAGAGGGCGAAGGCCCCGGCCGCCGCCAGCGCGCCCAACCACCACAGGCCCTGCCAGCCGAATGCGCCGCGCAGCGGGCCGGCCAGGTTGAAGATGAGGAAGCTCCCGACCGGCACCCAGGAGGCCCAGATGCCCATCGGCAGGCCGCGTTCAGCCGGCGGGAACCACAGGCTGATGACGGCCGGCGCCACCACGCTGATCAGGCCCAGGCCGACGCCCTCCACCGCCCGGCCGATCAGGAGCATGGTCGCGTCCGCGGCCAGCGCGCCGATCACGGCCCCCAGCACGGCGGCGCCCAGCGCCAGCAGGCCCGCGCCTTTCGGCCCCAGTTTATCCAGCACCAGCGCCGCCGGCAGCCCCAGCACCACGCCGGCGACGGCGAACGACGACATCAGCCAGCCGCCGGTGGTCATATCAACCTGCAGGTCCGCCATCAACACCGGCATCACGGGCGGCACCTTGAACTGGTTGAGGGCGATGACGACGCCGGCCAAATAGGCGACGGACATCACGGCCCAGGCGCGTTGCTTAGAAGTCATCCGGGTTCTTTCCAGAGCGCGAAAATGGGCGCGACCCAGCCCGCCGCGGGAGGCCGGCCGGGTCGCCCTTCACGAGCTTTCACTGAGCCGGTCCGGCGCCGCGCTCAGTAGACGCCGTACTCCTTGCCCGTCTGGATCATCGCATGCAGGTTCTCGGCCTCGGCGTCGTCCAGGACGGCGCCGTTGGCCAGGAGGTAGCCGCCGTCCGGCGCCAGGTCGTCGATGAGGCGCCTGACCGCCGTCCGGACCTGGTCCGGCGTCGCCGCCTTGAGCATCGACACGGGCAGGTTGCCGCCAAAGCACGCCCAGCCCGTGAAGCGCTTCTTGACCTCCTTCATGTCGGTCTGGTCGAAGACCCAGATCGTCGCGCCTCTGGGGATGTCCGGGTCGGTGATGATGTCCAGCCGCTGATTGTAGCCGCCCTCGACAAACAGGTAGGGGACCAGGCCTTCCTGGATCAGCCCCAGGATCACGGCCTTGAGGGTCGGCCAGTAGAACTTCTTGAAGTCGTCGTTCGAGAGGAAGCCGTCCGCGCCCTTGTGCAGCGGGATGAAGACCATCGGGTTGCGGCCCTGGGTGGCCGTGCGCACGCCCATGTCGATCGCCAGCGGGACGAGGCGCTCCATGGCCGCCAGCAGCTTGTTGGGCTGGCGGAACTTGTCCATCATGATCCCGCGCGTGCCGCGCAGGGTGTCGCCGAGCGTGTCGAACGGGGCCTTGGTGAAGCCGCCGATCAGGGCCGGCAGCCCGAGCGTCGTCATCGTCGCGCCGTCGATGGCGGCCGCCGCCTGGATCCATTCCATCGCCAGCCGGCCGGCTTCCAGGAGTTTCTGGTAAGCGGCCTGGACCGGCGGGAGGCCGATCGGCACGATGTACGGCCCGAAGAACGGCAGTTCAAGGATGTCGGTCAGCGGCGCCTGCATCTGCCAGGCCTCCAGCGCCCCGAACACGCGCGGCAGGTAGAAGCGCCCGAAGAAACCCGACGGGTCGTTGATGAACTGGTCGTACTCGTCGGCGCGCATGTACTCGGCCTCGACGCACTGGTACGGGGCCCTGTCGGCGACGCCGTGGCCGGGCCAGCGGTACAGCCTGTAGTCCAGGGCCTCGAAGACCTGCCCGGAGCCGTAGATGGGGGCGCTCGACAGCGTGTCGGGCAGGAAATCGGCGTGGAACTTCTTCAGCGCCAGGCCGAGTTTCTCGGTGTCGTACATGGCCTCGCGGGCGGTGACGCCGGCGTAGGCGAAGGGATAGAACCCGATGATGGGACAGACCGGGACGCGCGCCGGCTTCTTGAGATCGACGACGTCCTTGATCAACTGCGTCCGCTCACGATATCCGCGCTCGGCCTCCGGGCTGGCGAACGAAACGCCCGGCGACCGCCACTCCGCAAAACGCGCCTCGCGCTTCTCCGCCGGCGAAAGCTTTGGTTCCGTCTGGCTGGTCATAGCGATCCTCCTTTACGGCGTCCACGACTTCGCCAGCCCGACCGCGGCCATGGCGTCCTGGCCGTAGGCGTCGGCGCCCGTGTACTGGCGGATCTGCTCGTCGATCTGCCCGCCGCCGATCATCACTTTGCCCGCGAAGCCGGCCGCGCGCAGGGCCTGGATGGTGTTCTTCATCGGGTCATAGGCCAGGGTCAGGAAGCCGCTCAGCCCCACCACCTGCGGTCGAAAATCCTTCACCGCCTCCACGAACCGGGCCGCCGGCACGTCCACGCCCAGGTCGCGCACCTCGAAGCCGTTGATGTCCAGCATGAACGCGACGATGTCTTTGCCGATGTCGTGGATGTCGCCCTCGACGGTGCCGATGACGACGCGGCCGCGCTTCGCGGCCGGCGCGGCCTCGGTGAGCCGGGGCTTGACGAGGTCGGAGATCTGCCTGAGCACTTCGCCCGCCATGATCAGCTCCGGCACGAAGCAGTCGCCGGCCTCAAACCGCCGGCCGACCACGGCCATCGCCTCCCGGCAGGCCTCCAGGATGTCCAGGGGCGGCGTCCCGCCCGCCAGTTGTTCTTTCGCCAGCGCCAGCGCCTCCTCTTCGCGCATGTCGGCGATGGCTTCCACCAGCGCCTTGGTCATGGGGATGCTCCTTTCCGGTGCACGACCGCTGTCGAACGGCGCGGCCACGGATTTCATGGACGAACACGGAGGGTCGGTCGCTTTCTCCGTGGAATCCGCGCCCTCCGTGGCCGCCGGTCGCCTCCGCTCACAAAGAAAGCCGGCCTCAATACACGCCGTACTCCTTGGTGGTGTCCACCCAGACCTTCACCAGCTCGGGCCGGCAGCCCTCCATCTCGCCGATGCCGGTGGTCATGATGAAGCCGCCGCCCCGGCCCACCTCACGGCACAGCTTGATGGTCTCGGCGCGCACTTCGTCGGCGGTGCCGGCCTGGAGCAGGGAGTTGCGCATGCCGCCGGCGATGCACATCACCTCGCCGAGCACTTCCTTGACCTTGTAGATGTCGCTGAACTGGAACAGGCCCGCGGTCTTGCCCGGCGGCAGCTCGGCCAGGTACTTCAGGCGCTGATCCCAGACGCCTTCGTAGAAGACGAAGGGCATGATGCCCGCGTCCACCAGGGCCAGCTGCATGGCCTTGAGCGTCGGCCAGTAGAACTTCTCGAACTGCGGCAGGGACATGAAGCCGTCCGAGCCGCGGTGGAGCGGGATAAAGGTGACCTTGATCCCGGTGGCGTTGCACCAGTTGATGGCGTGCTCGAGCTGGAAGGCCAGGCACTTGTCCATCGCGGCCAGCAGTTTCTCCGGCCGGCGGTGGATATCGAGCATGATGCCGCGCATGCCGCGCAGCGTGTCGGACATGAAGTCGAAGGGGGCCTCCACCAGCGCGCCCATGAAAGTGGGCGGCGCGAACCCCAGCGCCGCCATGCGCTTCACCGAGTTGATGGCGCGCGCGTCGGCCGCCGCCTGAGCCTCCGCCGCCCGGGCCAGGAACTGCAACGACTTGACCACGGGCGGCGCTTTGAGCACGCCGAGGTTGTACAGGTTGTAGTGGCCGAAGGCCGCCATCCCCAGCGGCGGCAGCAGCGCCAGCCCGTCCAGCTCGGGGAAGACGCGCGGCCAGTACTTGCGGATGGCCCAGTCGCCGGGGTCGGCGAGGAAGGCGTCGTAGTCTTCCGGCTTCATGTACTCGCCTTCGACGAACTGGAAGGAGCCGTTCGGGGGCAGGCCGTGGCCCGGGAAGCGCGTCATCCGGTCGCCGCCGATGGCCAGGCTGGAGGCCGGGTTGTTGTACACGCTCATGGCGCTGTCCGGCTGGAATTCCAGGGCGGCCTTCTCCAACAGTTCCTGCTCCTTCTCGGCGTTCTCGTGCAATTCCTGGCGCGTGATGCCGCCCATCTCGGCCAGCATGTAGCCGAAGCCGAGCTGGATCGGGATGCGGTCCGGCTGCTTGAGCTGCAGGGCGTCCTGCAGGCGCTGGGTGCGCTCAGCGAGCAGTTGTTCGGCGGTCTTGCCGGCGTCGAGGGTTGCGACTGAAGTTGCCGTAGCCATGTTAGTTTGCTCCTGTCCACGCTTTGGCCAGCGTCACGGCGGCCATGGCGTCCTTGCCGAAGGCGTCGGCGCCGGCGTAGGCGCAGATCTGCTGGTCCATCGTCCCGCCGCCGATCATGATCTTGACCTGCGGGCGCAGCCCGGCGGCCGTGATGGCCTCGACCGTCTCCTTCATGGAGGTGTAGGCCAGGGTCAGGAAGCCGGAGAGCGCCACCACATCGGGCTTGTAGGCCTTGATCTCCTCGACGAACTTCTCCACCGGCACGTCCACGCCCAGGTCCTTCACCTGGAAGCCGTTGACGTCCAGCATGAAGTGGACGATGTCCTTGCCGATGTCGTGGATATCGCCCTTCACTGTGCCGAGCAGCACCCGGGCCCCGCCCTTGCCGTCGACGCTGTGCTTCAGGCGCGGCTTGACCTCGGCCGAGATGGCTTTGAGCATCTCGCCGGCCAGGATCAGCTCGGGGATGAAATACTCGTTCTTCTCGAAGCGCTGGCCGACGATCTCCATCGCCGCCCGGCAGTCCTCCAGGATGGCGATGGGATCGGCGCCGCCGTCCAGGAGCTGCCTGGTGAGCGCGAGCGCTTCCTCCTCTTGCATGTCTGCGATGGCGTGCACAAGTTCTGCCGACATAGGGTTCTCCTTGGTGGTGGGTGAGCGGTGGGCCGTGAACAGTGATGAGTGAACAGTGAGCGGTGATCAGGCCTGGGGCGCCTCGGTGAGCAGGCCGGCGCGGTAGGCGCGGGTGTAGCGCAGACAGTGCCTGTCGCGGCCCAGCACCAGCTCGGCGGCGATAAGGGCGGCCTGCAATTCGCGGTCGTTGGGGTCGATGATGGCGGTGTCCATGCCGGCGTCCAGGGCCAGCACCAGGAAGGTGCGGTTGATCAGGGCGCGCGCCGGCAGGCCGAAGGACACGTTGCTCAGCCCGCACGAGATATGCGCCTGCGGAAACTCGGCCCGGATGGCGCGCATGGCGGCGAAGAGGATCGGGCCGGCCTGGATATTGGTGGCGATGGTCATCGCCAGCGGGTCCACGTACACCTTCTCGTCCGGCACGCCGGCGCGGCGCGTCTGCTCGAAGACCCGGCGGATGACGTCCAGGCGCGCCTCGGCCGTGGCCGGGATGCCTTTGTCGTCCATGCACAGCGCGATGACCTCGCAGCCGTGCTCGGCCACGATCGGCAGGATGCCGGCCAGCCGGTCCGGCTCGCCGCTGATCGAGTTGATCATGGGCGTCTTCCTGACCGCCGGCATCACGGCCCGCAGCGCGGCCGGGTTGGCGCTGTCCAGGCACAGCGGCACGTCGGTCACGGCCTGCACCAGGTCAATCAGCCACTTCAGGTCGTCGGCCTCGCGGTCCGGGTGCGTGCCGGCGTTGACGTCCAGCCAGTGGGCGCCGGCGTCCGCCTGCTTTTTGGCCAGGTTCTGGATGAAGGCGGCGTCGCGCTCGGCGATGGCCTTGCCCACCAGCTTGCGCGTCCCGTTGATCTTCTCGCCGATGATTTTCATAGGGCGGTCCTCTCCGGAATCAGTCTTGCGCCGGGGCCGGGCTGGGGGCCGCCGGGGCCGGGAACAACATCGAGAACGCGAAGCGCCGCTGGAAGCCGGGGAAGGTGGTCAGCTCGATGTAGCCGGTGCGCCGGGCGATGTGCTGGGCGCGCCCGCGCTCCTTGAGCGAGAGCAGGATGGCCTTGGCGCCGACGCCGGCCGCGTTGCCGACCTGCGAGTAGCGGGCGCGCGGCAGGCGCGGCAGCAGGCCGATATCGAGCGCGCTGTCCAGATTGAGGTACGACCCAAAGGCGCCGGCGATGATGACCTCGTCCACGTCTTCAGGCGCGGTGCCGGTGGCCTCCAGCAGGATGCCGATGCCGGTCTGGATGGCGCCCTTGGCCAGCTGGATCTCGTTGACGTCGTCCTGGGTGACGACCACGTCCCGCCCGCTGCCGGTCCGCGCGGCCGGGGCCAGCACGAACTCCAGGCCGCGCTCGTTGGCGTGCACGCCGGGCGCGTCGCGGCGCAGCCGGCCGCGCTCGTTCATCAGCCCGGCCCGGCGCAGCTCGGCGATGGCGTCCACAATGCCGGAGCCGCAGAGGCCCACCGGCGGCGCGTCGCCGATGGTCTTGAGCTGGATGCCTTCGGGCGTGATCCGCACCGCCTCGATGGCGCCGGTGGCGGCCCGCATCCCGTCGCGGATGTGCGCGCCCTCGAAGGCCGGCCCGGAGGCGCAGGAGGCCGAGGTCAGGTAGTTCGCGCCGGGCTTGCACAGCACGATCTCGGTGTTGGTGCCGATGTCCACGCCGACGGCCACGCGGTCGGCCCGGTCCAGGTCGGCGGCCAGGACCATGGCCACGTGGTCGGCGCCCACGAAGCCGCCCACGCAAGGCGGCACGTGCACATAGGCGCCGGGGGCGAGTTCCAGCCCCAGGTCGCGCGCCTTCACGTCCACGGCGGCGCTGGCCGCGGCCACAAACGGCGCCACCGCCAGCTGGCGCGTCGGCAGGCCCAGCAGGAGGTGATGCATGGCGGTGTTGCCCACGACGCAGGCCTCGGCGATCTGGTCGCGCGCCACCCCGGCCTGCTCGGCCAGCGTCCCGGCCAGGCCGTCCAGGGCCTCGCGCACCACGCGCGCCAGCTCGCGCGCCCCCTCCGGGCTGCGGCCGGCATGGACCAGCCGGCTGATCACGTCCTCGCCATAGCCAATTTGCGGGTTCATCAGGCCGGCGGACGCCAGCTCCGCGCCGCTCTCGAGGTCCACCAGGTAGCCCGCGATCTTGGTGGTGCCCAGGTCCACGGCCAGGCCGACCGCGCGCCGGCCGGGGGCCGCGAAGCCCACAATCTCCGGGTCGCGCCCGCGCGCGCCGCGCACATAGGCCGTCAGCCGCCACTCGGCCTGGCGGGCCAGCGGCGAAAGCTGCCGGACGACGGCCGGCTCGGCGGCCACGCGCCGCAGGCCGAAGGCCGTGTCCAGGGCCTCGGTGACGCGGTCCAGGTCGGAGCGCAGGTCGCGCAGGGTGGGGGCCGGGACCTCGATCTCGCAGGCGCGCACGGCGGCTTCGACGGCCAGCTGGCGCATCAGGCCGCCGACCTGCAGGCGCTGGTCGGTGACGAGCGAGGCCTTGGGGACGTGGACCTTCACATCGCTCCGGACGTGGGCGCGGCAGGCCAGGCGCTGGCCGGCGTTGAGCTCAAGCTGGGAGAGGAAGCGCCGGTCGGCGTCCACGGGCGGCGAGACCTCGCCCGCCATCACCGCCACGCGGCAGCGCCCGCAGGTGCCCTCGCCGCCGCAGACCGAGGCCAGACCGATGCCGGCCTGCCGCGCGGCCTCCAGCAGGGTGACGCCGGCCGGCACGTCCACGCGCTTGCCGATGGGCTCGAAATCAACGCGGCAAGGAGCAGACGGCATGGGTCAGGCCCCGGTGGTGGAGGGCGGCGCAAACATCTCGTACGTGATGGTCTGACCCGGCGGGCAGACGATGATTTCGTCGTCCCACGGGCCGAACAGGAGCTTGTGCACCAGCGACGGCGCGCCCTCGATCTCCTCGAAGCGCAGGCCGAAGCGCTCGGCCGTCTGGCGTGCGTATTCCCGGTAACGCTCCAGCTCGTAGGCGCCGGTGTTGATGAAGGCCAGGCGCGTGTAGTTCTTGAGCATGAGCCTGATCATGCGCAGGGCCTTCTGTTCGCCGTAACGCTCGCTCAGGCGCCGGTATTCTTCAAACGGGCTGTCGCCGACCTCGATCCAGCCTTTGGTCAGGTAATAGGTGCCGGGCTCTTTGCTGGCCTGCGTCTGGTAAGCGCTGCGCGACCCCAGGAAGATGGCGATGCAATCGTCGACGCGCGGCACGACTAAGGTGGCGTGAGAGGCTTTGAGCCCGATCACGGCGCGCGAACACTGGCCGTAGCCCAGCAGGATCAGGTCGGCGTCGGTGGATTGATCGATGGCGGCCTGCAGAGCTTTGGTCAGCTCGCCCGGGCGCAGGTGCAGGCCGAAATCGAGCACCTGGCGCTGCATGTCCGCCGGCATGAGCGGCTGCATCTCCTCGATGACGGTGGCGCAGGCGATGACTTTGGTGCGAGCCGATGGGATGGCGTCCATGCGGTCCGAGGTGAAAGCGTCTCATCCCCGGCAACCCTGGGTTGCCGGGGAATGGGATGGACTGTTTGGGGGATATCGCCGACACCCACAGCTTATATAGTTCTATAGGGAAGTTGCAGTGAACAATGTCACTTCTCGCGCCATGACGAACATGATATTGATGTGTTGAGGGTTGCTCCCAAGGAATATGGAGACAAAGAAGGTCGTCTTATCGGGTGAGGTCGGCGAGTTCATCGACCGGGATTCGTTTGAGCCGGTCTATGCTCAACTGGTCGGCATCCTGCGGCGGCAGGTCGCGTGCGGGATATTGCGCCCCGGCGATCAGCTGCCGTCGGAGGCGCAGTTGTGCCGGCGCTACGGCGTCAGCCCGATGACGGTCCGGCGGGCGATCAACATCCTGGCGGACCAGGGCGTGGTCGTCGCCGAGCAGGGGCGCGGGACCTTCATCCGGCCCGTCGAGCTGGGGACGGCCAGCTTCCAGCTCCAGAGCCTGCAGGAGCTCTTCGACGACGAGCCGCACACCACGGTCAAACTGCTCCAGGCGCGCATCGTCGCCGCCGACGAGCGCGCGGCCGGCAAGCTGCAGGTGGCGCCCGGCCAGCGCGTCATCTACCTCCGGCGCCTGATCCTGTCCCGGGGCGAGCCCACGCTGTGCCATGTCGAATACGTCGTGTACGACCCGGCCCGGCCGGTGGTGGAGGCCGAGATGGACGTCACCGCCCTGCGCGGGCTCTTCGGCGGGACCGGGGCGACGATGCTGAAGCGCGGCGACCTGAGCGTCGAGGCGACCCTGCTCACCGAGGACGAGGCGGAGTTGCTGCAAGCCGCCCGGCCCGCGGCCGCCTTCCGCATCGAGCACCTCTTCTTCGATTTTGACGACCGGCCGGTCAGTTGGGGCTGGTTCATCTGCCGCAGCGACCGGCTGCGCTTCACCAGCCACATTGGCATCCGTGAGTCGGCCTGAGCGCCCTGTCTGGAGACCTGTCCATGTCTGACGACACCCTCTCCGCCGAGCTGGTCCGGGCGATCACGGACCTGGACGAGACCGGGGCGCTGGCGCTGGTCGAGGCGCGGCTGGCGGCCAACGGCGACCCGTTCGAGATCGTGGCCGCCTGCCAGACCGGATTGCGCCAGGTGGGCGAACTGTACGAGGCGCGCCAGTATTACCTGTCCGGCCTGATTATGGCCGGCGAGATCTTTCGCGAGATCTTCGAACTGCTGCGCCCGGCCCTGGAGCGGCGCGCCGCCGAGCCGGCCGCCGGCCGGATCCTGCTGGGCACGGTCCAGGGCGACATCCACGACATCGGCAAGAACATGCTCGGCATGCTGCTCACCAGCCACGGCTTCGCGGTCACCGACCTGGGGGTGGATGTGCCGGCCGCCGAGTTCCTGCGCCGGACGCTGGAGCTCCGGCCCGACGTGGTCTGTCTCTCCAGCCTCATCACCTCCGCCCACGAATCGATGCGCCAGACGGTGGCCCTGCTCAAGTCCGAGCTGGCGCGCCGCGCCCTGAACGTGCCGATCCTGATCGGCGGCGGCCTGATGGACGAGCACGTCTTCCGCTACGTCGGCGCCGATTACTGGGCCGCCGACGCCATGGACGGCGTGCGCCTGTGCCGCCGGTTGACCGCGCGCCCGTAAACGGGCGCGACCCCTTTTGATTTAGAATAGCTCCATGCCCGCGCGGGAGCCCACCCGGCCGCTTCGCGCCGCCCCCCGTCAGGACGCGCCGCGTCCGACCAATCAGGACACGCCGCGTCCGACTCGCACCCTGCCCTACCTGGCGCTCGGCCTGGGTGTGGTCGGCCTGGGGTTGAGCGCCATCTTCGTCCGCTGGGCGGATGCGCCGGGCGCCGTCACCGGCTTCTACCGGACCGGGATCGCGGCGCTCGTCATGGCGCTGCCCTTCGGCCTGGCGGTGCGGCGGCAGCCGCTCCGCGCCGGGCGGCCGGTCTGGATGGCGGTGCTGGCCGGTTTGTGCTTCGCGGCCGACCTGGGCCTGTGGAACACGTCGGTGCTGATGACGACGGCCGCCAACGCCACCTTCCTCGCCAACACCGCGCCGCTCTGGGTGGGCCTGGGCGCGCTGGTCCTGTTTCGCGAACGGCTGCGTTTCGCCTTCTGGCTGGGGCTGCTCACCGCACTGGCGGGCGCCGGCATCCTGCTGGGCGGCGACTTCCTGGCCGGCGCCGCGGCGGGCCTGGGCGGCCTGCTGGCCCTGGCGGCGGGTTTCTTCTACGCCGGCTTCTTCCTGGCCACTCAGCGGGCGCGGGAGGGGCTGGGCGCCTTCACCTCCTGGTGGCTCTCCGCGCTGGCCAGCGCCCTCGGGCTGCTGCTGGCCTGCCTGCTGCTCGGCCAGCCGCTGACGGGCTACACGACCGCCGCCTATCTCAACTTCCTGGCGCTGGCGCTGGTGACGCAGGTCGGCAGCTACCTGTTCGTGAATTACGCCCTCGGCCACCTGCCGGCGTCCATCGTCTCCCCCACCCTGCTGCTCCAGCCCATCGCCACCCTGCTCCTGGCGATCCCGTTATTGGGGGAGAGGCCCGACCTCGGCCGCGCGCTCGGCGGGCTGCTGGTGGTGGCCGGCGTGTGGATCGTCAACCGCCACAGCCGGTAGCGCGGCGCCGATTCGAGGGTACCATTGAAGCAGGTGACCGAACATGCTGCCGCTCAAAGACACCGTCCACGCCCGTTCGTTCCCGGTCGTCAACTGGCTGATCATCGCCGCCAACGTGCTGGTCTTCATCTTCGAGACCTCGCTGACCGCGCGGCAGCTCGACCGGCTGACGCTGGCCTACGGCGTCGTCCCCGTCCAACTGTGGGGCGGCGGCCCGGGCGAGTGGCTCACCGTCTTCACCAGCCTGTTCCTGCACGGCGGCTGGCTGCACGTCATCAGCAACCTGTGGGCGCTGTACATCTTCGGCGACAACGTCGAGGACCGGATGGGCTCCGGCCGCTACCTGGCCTTCTACCTGCTCAGCGGCGTCGCCGCCGCGCTGACGCAGGCCTGGGTGGACCCGGCCTCGCCCATCCCCATCATCGGGGCCAGCGGCGCCATCGCCGGCGTGCTGGGGGCCTACCTGGTCCTCTTCCCCGGCGCGCGCGTCATCACCCTGGTCCCGGTCTTCGTCCTGCCGTGGTTTGTGGAGATCCCGGCGATCCTGTACCTGGGCTTCTGGTTCGCGTCGCAATTCTTCAGCGGCGTGTTGGGCCTGAGCGCGGCGACGGCGGCGGCGGGCGGCGTGGCCTACTGGGCGCACATCGGCGGTTTTGTGTGCGGGCTGCTGCTGGTGGGGGCCTTCGCCCGCCGGCCGCGCGCCCAGACGCGCTGGTACCCGGACGAATATTACCCCTGGTGAGGAGCTGACGATGTCGATCACCGATCTCTTCTGGATGTTCCTGATCCTCTCGTCCCTCCAGCCCGTCATCCGGCAGAAGATGCTGGAGGCGGCGCGGGTGCGGCTGCTGCGCGCCATCGAGCAGAAGCGCCACAGCCGCGTCATCGCCCTGATCCACCGTCAGGAGACCCTCAGCCTGCTCGGTTTTCCGGTGGCGCGCTACATCGACATCCACGACTCGGAGGAGGTCCTGCGCGCCATCAAGCTGACCGACCCGGAAGTGCCCCTTGACCTGATCCTGCACACGCCCGGCGGGCTGGTGCTGGCGGCCGAGCAGATCGCGCGGGCGTTGTGCCGGCACAAGGCCCGGGTGACCGTCTTCGTCCCGCATTACGCCATGTCCGGGGGCGCGCTCATCGCCCTGGCCGCCGACGAAATCGTGATGGACGAGAACGCCGTGCTCGGCCCGGTGGACCCGCAGCTCGGCCAGTATCCAGCCGCGTCGATCCTGGACGCCGTGGAGCGCAAGCCCGTGGCCGAGGTGGACGACCAGACCCTGATCCTAGCCGACATCGCCCGCAAGGCGCTGCGCCAGGTGCGCGAGACCGTGATCGACCTGCTGCGCGAGAACGGCGCGCCCGCGGAGCGGGCCGAGGCGCTGGCCGCGCAGCTGGCCAGCGGGCAGTGGACGCACGACTATCCCATCACCGTGAACGAGGCCCGCGCCCTCGGTCTGCCGGTGACCACCGACATGCCGAAGGAAATCTACCAGCTCATGGCCCTCTACCCGCAGTCGGCTCAGCGGCGGCCGTCGGTGGCCTATATCCCCGTGCCGTACACGCCGCCGGGGCGGGAACCGGCCAAGCCGGGCGGGCGCGGAGAATGACGCCGCCCTCGACGCAGGCGGCCCTGGCCGCCCTGCACGCGCAGATGCGCGCCTGCCGCCGCTGCCTGGACGCCGGCTACTGGATCGCGCCCGGGCCGGTGGTGCACGGCGTCCACACGGCCAAGGTCATAACCATCGGGCAGGCGCCGGGCGTGACCGAGGCGCAGGTCAAACGACCGTTCAACGCCGGCTCGGGGAGGCGGCTCTTTCAATGGCTGGGCGAGGCCGGCTTCGCCGAGGCCGAGTTCCGCGCCACGCAGGCCATGCTGGCGGTCACCCGCTGCTATCCCGGCAAGAGCCCGCACGGGCACGGCGACCGGGTGCCGACGAAAGAGGAGCAGGCGCTCTGCCGCCCCTGGCTGGACCAGGAGATGGCGCTCATCAACCCGCGCCTGATTATCCCCATCGGCAAGCTGGCCATCAGCCTGTTTTTCGATTCGTCGCTTTCGCTCGAGGACGTCATCGGCGCGCAGCTCCGGCGCGACGGGCGCGTGATCATTCCCCTGCCGCACCCCAGCGGCGCCAGCACCTGGCCCAACCGGCCCGAGAATGCGGCGCGGATCCGGCGCGCGATCCGGCTCATCGCCGCGCAGCGCCGGGCTTTGGGGCTGTAGCGCCCTTCAGCGCGGCGTCTGCGCCCGCAGATAGTCGAGGACGTCGATGGCCTGCGGCTGCGCCAGGACGTAATCCGCCACCTCGCGGCAGGCCGGCAGCGTCCACTGCCGGATGGCGGCTTTGACGGCCGGGATGGAAGCCGGCGCCATGCTGAACTCGTCCAGGCCCAGGCCGAGCAGCACCGGCACGGCCATCACGTCGCCGGCCAGCTCGCCGCACAGGCCCACCCATTTGCCGTGCGCGTGCGCGGCGTCGATCGTCAGCTTAATCAGCCGCAGCACGGCCGGGTGATAGGGCGTGGCCAGCTTGGTGACGCGCTCGTTGGTGCGGTCCACGGCCAGCGCATACTGGGTCAGGTCGTTGGTGCCGATGCTGAAGAAGTCCACGTGCCGGGCCAGGTGGTCGGCCAGCAGGGCGGCCGAGGGCACCTCCACCATGATGCCGAACTGGAGTTTGTCGGGGATGGCCCGGCCCTCGGCCCGCAGGCCGGCCTGCGCCTGCTCCAGGATTTCGCGGGCGCGCAGGATTTCGCCCAGGCTGGAGACCATCGGCAGCATGATGCGCAGGTCGGCGCCGGTCTCGGCGCCGGCGGTCAGCAGGGCGCGCAACTGGCCCTCCAGCACATCCGGGCGCTCGCGGATCATGCGGATGGCGCGCCAGCCCAGGAACGGGTTGGGCTCGGCCTGCAGCCCCAGGTATGGCACGGCCTTGTCGCCGCCGATGTCGAGCGTGCGCACCACCAGCGGCCGCCCGCCCATGACGGCGAAGACCTCCCGATAGGTGGCGGCCTGTTCGGCCTCGCTCGGCATCGAGTCGCGATCGAGGTAGAGAAACTCGGTGCGCAGCAGGCCGACGCCTTCGGCGCCCTGCTCGAGGGCCTGCCGGGCGTCGTCGGCCCCGCCGATGTTGGCGACGACCTCGACGGTGTGGCCGTCGCGCGTCGTGGCGGGCGCGTGCGCGGCGGCGAGCTGCTCGGCGCGCGTCGTCCGCCACTCGGCCTGGCGTTTGCGGGCGCGGTCGAGCTCGGTCAGCGTCGGGCCGAGGATCACCGCGCCGGTGGCGCCGTCCAGGATCGCCAGCGTGCCGACGTCCACGTCGGCCAGGTTGACGGGCGCGGAGACCACGGCCGGCACCCCCAGCCCGCGGGCCAGGATGGCCGTGTGCGAGGTCGGCCCGCCCTTCACCGTGCACAGCCCCAGGATCTTGGCCTTGTCGAACTGGACCGTGTCCGACGGCGACAGATCGTCGGCGAAGATGACGGCCGGCTGGAGCAGTTCCTCGGACGAGTCGGCTACGCCGTGCAGGCAGCGCAGCACCCGGCGCCGCACGTCGCGCACGTCGGCGGCGCGCGCCTTGAAATACGCCTCTTCCAGGCTCTCCAGGGCGAGCGCGTAGTGTTCGAAGGCGTCGTGCACGGCGGCCTCGGCGTTGAAGCGCTGTTCCTTCACCAGGCCGGCCAGGCTGTGGAGCAGCTCCTCGTCGTCCAGGAAGAGCTGGTGAGCGCCGAAGATGGCGGCCTCGTCCGCGCCGATGTTCTCGCGCGCCCGGGCCTCCAGCGCCTGGAGCTGCGTGCGGGCCATGGAGAGCGCCGCCTGCAGGCGCGCCCATTCCGCCGCCGGGTCGGCGACGGCGCGGCGCTCCACCGTCACCTGGGCCGGGCGGTAGATCCAGGCCGGGCCGATGGCGATGCCGGCGGAGGCGGCCAGGCCGCGATACTGTTTCATCCGTGCCCGCCCCCGGCGCCCTCGCCGAAATTGCTCAGGACCAACTGCTGGAGCGCGGCCAGGGCCTCTTCAGATCGCTCCCCCTCAGCCACCACTTCCACTTCATGCCCCTGGTTGACGCCCTGGGTCAGGACGCTCAAGACGCTCTTGGCATTGGCGGCGGGCTTGTTCATCGTCACGTTCCGGACGGTGATCGTGCACGGGAAGGAGGCCGCCATCTTCACGAACTGGGCCGCGGGCCGCGCGTGCAGACCGGACGAGTGCTGGATGGTGAGCATGAGGGAGGGCATGGGTCATGACCTGACGCCCAGCCGCCGCGGCGCAAAGAGGCAGGTTTTCCTCGCGCCGCAGCGCTTGGCGCTGAAGAGCCGCTCAGCGGTTCAGTAAGCGATCCTGCTCGCGGCGCAGTTTCAAAATCGTCTGGCTCTCATCGAGCGCCACGTCGGCGTAGCGCAGCGGCTGGCCGGCCCTGACCGGCTTCTGCAGCGTGGCGCCGACGGCCACCCCCAGGGGCAGCAGATCTTCGGCCCGCGCCGTCTCGGCGCGCTCGATCAGGCCGTACATGGTGAAGCCGCCCAACGCGTCCAGCTTTTCGCCCGGCTGGAGGTCGCGCTTGGCTACGGCCACGGTCTCGGCCACCGGCGGCTGGTAGGTGGCCAGGGTCACCTCCCGGTTCAGCACCGCCTTGGCGACCGTGATCGGCGTCTCCAGGTTGGCCAGGTGATAGGGCCGGTAGAGGGCCCAGTATTTGCCCGTGCCGCTCAGGCGCAGGTAGTTCAGGTCGGCGATGATCTTGGGCTGATCGGTGGTGATGATGACGAACACCCCCGGGGCGACGTCGCCCACGGCGTAGTCCACGGCGCCGCGCCGCTCGAAGATGCCGCCGTCCGCCTTGGGGATGAAGACCCGGGCCAGGTCTTTGGCCGTGCAGGTCGGCCCATAGCCGCCGGGCACCTCCGGCGCGTAACCCGTGCCGTTGCCCATCGACGTCATCTCGACCATGGTCTTGGTGCCGTCGACGAATGAGGCCAGCATCTTGGCGCTCATATTCTGCTGCCGGGCGCGCGCGCCGACCGTCTCCGGGTTGGCGCTGCGGTCGAGCGGGTTGTTCTTGCCCTTGCCGATGGCGACGATCTCGAAGCCGAGCGCGTCGGCGAAATCGTAAATTTCCTTGACGGTGCCGGGTTCGTCGCCGGCGGCCAGCGTGTACACCACGCCGGCCGCCTGCGCGCGGTGGGCCAGCAGGTAGCCGATGGTGGCGTCGGCCTCGACGTTCATGTTGACGATGTGCTTGCCGGCGTCGATGGCGCTCAGGCAGACCCGCGCGCCGACCTCGGGGACGCCCGTGCACTCGACGATGATGTCCAGGTTGGGGATGGTCACCAGCCAATCGGCGCGGGTGGTGGCCACGCGCCGGCCGAGGGCGATGGCGTCGGCGGCGCGGGCGGCGTCGTCGTCCAGCTGGACGACCAGGCCGGCGTCGACGCCGGCCTCGCGGTAGGCGTCGGCGGCGCGGCCCGGGATCACGTCGGCCACGGCCACCACGCGCATCCCGGTCATGAGTTCCATCTGGCTGATCAGGCCCGTGCCCATCTGGCCGGCGCCCACCAGGCCGACCCGGATCGGGGCGCCGGTTGATTCAGCGCGCAGGCGCAATTGCTCTTTGAGTGACATAGCCACCTACTCTCTGCTCTCTGCTCTCTCGGGGGGACGGGCTTGGCGCTCATCCCTGAAGCGACGTCCTGGCTCCCGTTCGCCCTGAGCGCGGCTCTCCGCGCCGGGTCGAAGGGCGCACGGAGAAACCCGTTGCCGTTCGTGGTCCGCGGCAACGCGCTGCGCGCGCTGCGTGAGCGAAACGCGCGGCCCTTCGCCGCTCTTCACGAACGGCGCACACAGCGTGACAGCCCTCAACCGGCTGAGCCGTTACGCAGCAACTTTCAATCGCCTTGACGCTGAACGCGCCGGGCCTCCCGAGCCCGTCCCGGGGCGCGCGGCGAGCGCCGGTTAAGGTGGAACTCGCCGCCCGCGCCAGCGCACTGCCTCCGGCGGAGGCTCCGGAGGCAGTGCGCGTCAACCGACGACCTTCATCGTCAGGCCGACGCTCACGGCCGGCAACGGCCGGGCCTCGACGCATACGTCGCCCGGCAGCTCCGGCGCGGTCTGGCCGTTGAATTTCAAGACGAGGTGGCCGAGCGCGGCCAGGTTGGTGTTGGCGACCTCGCCGACCGCCAGGATGCGGAATGACTCGTCGCCCAGCCAGAGCTGGTCGCCGGCGGCCACCGGCGCGTGCAGGTCCTGGCCGTCGTGCAGGATGGAGAAGTCGGCCACTTCCTCCGGCGCCCCCTGCCGGAACAGGACCAGGATCCCGGCCTGCGTGAACTCCCCCACCAGCGGTCCGATGGCCACCACCCGGGCTTCGTATTTGACCACGATGACCTTTCCGTTAACCGACCCGCCCGGCGCCGTCCTGAGCAGCGCTAGTCGATGACTTCGAGGTCGTCGATGCGCACGCCGGAGACGAAGATGTCTTCGGTGATGAAGCGCATCAGCGGCCCGGACGGCGAGGTGGGATAGATGTCCACCGTCGGCACCTTCTTCATCGGGTAGACGCCCACGCGCGCCGTGCCGCCGCAGTCGATGACGGCCACGGCGATCTCGTGGAAATCGGCTTTAGACTTGAAGCCGTCGAACGGCCGCCCGCCGGTCAGCTCGGCGATCTTGGCCGCCAACGGGTGGATGCCGCCGCCGGTCACCGAATAGATCAGGTCCCGGCCGGGCTTGGGCTCGATCACCAGCGGGCCGCCCCAGCCTTTGGGGCCTTTCTTGATGCGGACCTTCCGATACTTCTTTTCCTCAGACATGGTGGCAGGTCACTCCTTTGTAATCGCCGGCCCGGCCTAATTGCCGCACCGGGCGATTGGAGGCGGCCGCGCCGCCTCCAATCCGCCGCTTCAAGTTTACCGCCTACAGGCCGAAGCTGAACAGCCAGCCGAGGACCACGGCGATGGGGCCGGTGACCAGGCGCGAGAACAGCACGGCCGGCACGCCCACTTCCACCGTCTCCGGCTCGGCCTCGCCCAGGGCCAGGCCCACGGGGATGAAGTCACAGCCGACCTGCGGATTGATGGCGAACAGGGCCGGCAGGGCCACGTCCGGCGACAGCGTGCCGTCGGCGAACTTGGTCCCCAGCAGCGTGCCGATGATCTGGGCCATCACGGCGCCCGGGCCCAGCAGGGGCGAGAGCACGGGCAGACCCACGATCAAAGACATGATGATCAGACCGACGAGTGTACCGGCCAGGGGTTGAAGCACCTGGGCCAGGGCGTTGCCGACGCCGGTGGCGTTGATGATGCCGATCACGAAGGCGATGAAGGCCATGAACGGCAGGATGTTCTTCACCACCTGGTCGATCGAGTCGCGTCCGGCCTGATACAGGGCGCCGACGACGCGGCCGGCGCCGCGGCCGATGGTCTCAAGGAATTTATTCACGGCTTGCATGGCTCACCTCCTAGGCGGTCTTGGGGCGCTGCGACCACATCACGCGCGTGATCTGCTCGGTGACGACGCCGCGGATGAAGATCACGATCAACCCGACGATCAGGTAGCGGACGGCCAGGCTGGCCAGCTCCGCATCGCCGTGCCGGGACTGAACGCCCTGGGCGATGCCGAGCCAGACAAACAGCTCGCCCGGGTTGACGTGCGGGAAGATGCCCAGCGGCGGGTGCACGAAGGACACGGCCGCGTCGTAGAAGGCGGGCTTGTACTTCTCCGGCAGGAACCGCCCCATGGTGTAGGCCATCGGGTTGGTCAGGAAGAAGACGGCCACCACCGGCAGGACCAGGTAGCGAAGAGGCATGTACGCCCAGCCTTCGCGGCCGGCCACTTCTCCCAGCTTGTCGATGCGCTCCGGCCCGACCAGGGCGATGAGCGCGTTGAAGGCCGTCATCAGCACGATCACCAGGGGGATGATGCCGGTGACGAGGCCCGTGAAGGTCGCGGCCCCGGCCTGGAACAGGCCGATGAACCACTGTGCGGCTTGCGCAAGCGCTTCCATGTGAAGTCCTCCAGTTTGGATACGTACGTGAACAGACAAGTGCCGGTCAGGTTCGATTCACGCCCTCCTCAATAAACACCTCCTCTGAGTGGGAAACGCAAGGCCACCCCGGGCCGAAGGCCGGCGCCCGGCGCCTACGCCGGGGTCGAGCTGGGCAGGGCCTTCTCCACCGCCTCCTTCGGCTCCGCTGTCTCGGCCTGTTTGGCCCTGGCGCGCGCGGCGGCCTCGCGCACGAATTTCGCGGCGTTGCGCAACGAGAGCAGCAACTTCCGGTTCGGCACAATGGCGCTCATGCGGGCATCGTCATCCAGGTCGTCCAGGCTCAGGCCCTCCAGGCCCGGCACCGGCTTCAGCGCTGCGAAGATCGTCCAGCCGGAAAGCTGCTCCGCCCGCAGGATGCGGTCCTGCGGGTCCACGACCAGGACGCCGTATTGCCGGCGACGCCAGGCCGAACCCTCCATACCGATCGAGACGCGGCCTTCCCGCCGCAGGACGGAGAGACGGCCGTAGAAGCGGCGCATCTGCCAGTAGGAGAGGCCCAGTTGCAGAAACCAGGCGACGGCCAACAGGGCGATGACGGCGGACGTTGTCGTCAGCATAGACACCTCGCTTGCTCACATCAATAACAGACCGGGCTGCTCCAGCCCGTCGCGCAAGTCTTTCAGGAAACGGGCCGCCACGGCGCCGTCCACCACGCGGTGGTCGGCCGAGAGCGTCACGGTCATGATCGGGCGGGCCACCGGCTGGTCGCGCTCGTCAGGCACAAACTGCCGGCGCGCCCGGCTGACCGCCAGGATGCCCACCTGCGGCGGGTTGAGGATGGCCGTGAAGCGGTCCACACCGAACATGCCCAGGTTGGAGAGCGTGAAGGTCCCGTCGGCCACGTCGTCCGGGCGCAGGCGGTTGGTCCGCGCCCGCTCGGAGAGGTCCGCGATCTCGGCCGCCAGCTGGGCCAGGCCCTTGCGCGCCGCGTCTTTCACCACCGGCACAATCAGGCCCTCATCCAGGGCCACCGCCACCCCCAGGTTGACGTCGCCCAGGACTCGGATCTCGTCGCCTATCAGCCAGCTGTTGAGCAGCGGGTGCCGGCCCAGCGCCCAGGCGCAGGCCCGGGCGATCACGGCCGTCAGGCTGATCTTGGGCTGGTCCTTGGCCTGGCGGGCGTTGGCGGCCGCGCGCAACGCTTCGACCGCCGTCATGTCGATCTCGGCGTCGAAGAAAATGTGCGGCGCCTCTTGAAAGCTCTTCTGCAGGCGCGTGGCGATGGCGCGGCGCATGCCGGCCAGGGGGATCGTCTTGACGATGAAGGACGAAGGACGGAGGCCGGGGGCCGCGACTTCGGCAGAGACTCCCTGCCGCGGGGTGGAGACGCCCCGGCGGGACGCCTCTAACACATCCGCCGACTGCACGCGCCCGCGCGGGCCGCTGCCCGCGACCTGGGCCAGGTCCACGCCCAGCTCGCGCGCCAGGCGGCGGGCGGCCGGCACGGCGCGCGGCTGGCCGGCGGCCGCCGTCGCGGCCAACTCCACATCGCGCTTTGTCACCCGCCCGCCCGGCCCGGTCCCGGTCACCGCGCCCAAATCAATACCCTTATCGCGGGCCATCTTCTCGGCCACGGGCGTGGCGGCGGGGGGCGCCGGCCGGGGCGTTTCCGCCGGCGGCTGGGCGGGCGTCGTAGAGGCGGCCTGGCGGGATATTTCCTCCGAGATTGCAGCGCCCTGGCCGACGGTCGTAGAGACGGCCCGGCGGGCCGTCTCTACGGCGGCCATGGATTCGTTCGCGCCGCGGATATAGGCGATGACCTCGGTCACCGGCACCGTGTCGCCCTCGGCAAACCGCAGGCCGTCCAGGATGCCGGAGGCCGGCGCCTCCACCTCCATGTTCACCTTGTCGGTGGTGACCTCCGCAATCGGATCGCCCTGCTCCACCGCCTCGCCGGCCTGTTTCAGCCAGCGCACGATCTGGGCCGCCTCCTGCGTGAAGCCGAACTTCGGCATGATGACTTCTTTAGCCACGACGGTTTCCTGTCTGGGCCGCCTCGGTAACGGGCGGACGGTCGTCCGCCCCTACACTTCCCCGCGCGCCAGTTTCCGCGCTTCGGCCGCAATCGTGTCCGCCTGCGGCACGGCGTGATACTCGAGGTTGCGGTTGTACGGGATGGGGATATCCAGCCCGGCCAGCCGCCGCACCGGCGCCTCGAGGTAATCGAAGGCCTCGCTCTCCACGATCCGGCTGACCACCTCGCCGCCGAAGCCGCCCGTCTTCACCGCCTCGTGCACCACCAGCGCCCGCCCGGTCTTCTTCACCGACGCCACCAGCGCCGCGTCGTCCAGCGGGTTGAGAGTGCGCGGGTCCACCACCTCGGCCTCGATCCCGTCCTGCGCCAGCCGCGCCGCCGCCTCCAGCGCGCGGTTGACCATCAGCGACGTGGCCACGATCGTCAGGTCCCGGCCCTCGCGCGCCACGCGCGCCCGGCCGAGCGGCACGGTGTACATGGCCTCCGGCACCGGGCCTTTGGTCTTATAGAGCAGCTTGTGCTCCACGAAGATGACCGGGTTGTCGTCCAGGATGCTGGCCAGCAACAGCCCCTTGACGTCGTACGGCGTGCTCGGCATCACCACCTTGAGGCCGGGGACGTGCACGAACCAGTTCTCCAGGCTCTCGGAGTGCTGGGCGGCGGCGCCGGTGCCCGAACCGCCCGGCATGCGCAGCACCATCGGCACGCTGGCCTTGCCGCCGAACATGAAGCGGATCTTGGCCGCCTGGAGCACCAGCTGCTCCATGCTCAGCGTGACGAAGTCCATGAACTGGATCTCGCCCACCGGCCGCATCCCGGTCAGCGCCGCGCCGATGCAGGCGCCGGCGATGCCGGCTTCCGAGATCGGCGTGTCGATCACGCGCTCCTCGCCGAAGTCCTGCAGCAGGCCGGCCGTCGCGCCGAAGGCGCCGCCGTACACGCCGATGTCCTCGCCGATCAGGAAGACGCGCCGGTCCACGGCCAGCGCCTGGCGCAGCGCCTCGCGCACTGCCTCGACGTACGTGATCTCGCGCGTCCCGGCCGGCGGCTCGACGGCCAGGTTCTCGAGAGCGGGGACCCGGTCAGGCATAGACCCCCTCCGCGATCGAGGCCACCGCCGGCTCCGGGCTGGCCTCGGCGAAGGCCACGGCCTGCGCGATGCGCGCCTGGGCCTCGGCCCGCAGCGCCTCCAGCTCGCCGTCGCTCAGGCCGAGCGCGGCCGCAAAGCGCACGATCGGGTCGCGCTGCTGCCATTCCTTGACCTCGTCGCGCGTCCGGTAGGCCTGCTTGTCGCTCTTGGAATGGCCGCGCCAGCGATACGTCTGGGCCTCGATCAGCGTCGGCCCCTGCCCGGCGCGGGCGCGGGCCGCGGCCTCGGCCACCGCCGTGTACACGGCCACCAGGTCGTTGCCGTCCACGGTGACGCCGGGGAGGCCGTAGGCGGCGGCCCGGTCGCTGATGCGCTCGATGTTGAACGCCTTGCTGACCGGCATCGACATGGCGTACTGGTTGTTCTCGCACAGGTAGATCACGGGCAGGTCCCAGATGCTGGCCATGTTGAGCGATTCGTGGAAGGCGCCCTCGTTGGCGGCGCCGTCGCCGAAGCCCACCAGGCAGACCTGGCCGGTCTGGCGCAGTTTGATGCTCAGGCCGACGCCGACGGCGATCGGCACGCCGCCGGCCACGATGCCGTTGGCGCCCAGGTTATTGGCGTCCACGTTGGCGATGTGCATCGAGCCGCCCCGGCCGCGGCAGTAGCCGGTCTCCTTGCCCATGAACTCGGCCATCATCGCGTCCACGTCGCTGTCGAACCAGGCCAGGCAGTGGCCGTGGCCGCGATGGTGGTTGAGCAGATAGTCGCCGCGCCGCAGGGCGCTGGCGGCGCCCACCGCCGTGGCCTCCTGGCCGATGGACAGGTGCATGGTGCCGTGCACGCGCCCGAGCGCAAACAGCTCCTCGGCCTTCTCCTCGAAGGCCCGGATGAGCAGCATGCGCGCCAGCTTCTCGCGCGCGCCGTCCGGGCCCCATGCTGCGGGGAAAGGCGCCCCGGCCGGCCCGGGCTGGGTTGGCTTGATCTGCGTCACGCTCTCCACTCCTGTCTTGTTCCGCCCGCGGCCTCAGGCCCGGCCTTCGGACCTGAGCAACTGGATGACGCCGTTGGCGGCCACCTCGTCGGTCACCAGCATGTTGATAAATTTCGCGCGGCTGGCGCCCAGGATCGGCTTGCTCTTGTACTGTCCGCCGGCCACGCCCAGCCGCAAGGGGCGCTGCACCAGCGTCTCCGGGTCGATGCCCATCACCTGCCGGGCGAGCGGGATATCCACCAGCCGGCCCTGGAGGTCGAAGTGGATCACGGCCACGTCGCCTACCGCGCCGGCCCGCTGCAGCTCGCCCAACTGGGCCTCGCTCAGATAATTGCCGCGCAACAGGCTGGAGCGTTCGGGCTCGATCGTGCCGACGCCCAGCAGCGCCAGATCGACTTCCTTGAAGCGCTCCACCACCCGCTGGACACGGGTGTCGCTCATCAGGGCCTGGCGGGTCGCCTCGCTGTCCACGAACAGCGGCACCGGGAAAGTGGTGTACTGGCCGGCCAGGGTGCGCGCCAGCCGCCGCGAGAGCTCCGAGCCGTCGATGTCCGGGTCCGGCGACCCCAGCGAGCCGATCATCTGCACCACGTGCAGACCGGTCCGCGAGCGGGGGCGCAGGGCGTTGATCGTCTCCGAGATCGCCGTGCCCCAGGACACCCCGATCGTGACATTGTCAAAGAGCAATTCCTCGAGAAACCGCGCCGCCAGGCTCCCCAGACGGCGGAGCATGTGCGGGTAACTCAGCGCCCCCCGCGCCAGAACCTGGACCGCTTTCAGGTCCAGCAACGCTCGCAGGGTCTCCTCCAGGTCACGGCGGCGCTCCAGGGGGTGGTTGATGCGAATCTCCACCACGTTCTGGTCCCGGGCCTCGGTGAGCAGGCGCGATACCATCGAGCGTGAATAACCGGTCTGGGTCGCAATCTGCTCCTGGGTGAGCCGGTCCTGGTAGTACAACTCCGCGATGCGCGCCAGCAATTCCAGGCGCTCACCATCGACCGATTTCTGGGACGAATCAACAGAGGACTTCCCCACAAGCGACCTCGCCTGCACGGTTATGTCATTCGGTCTATGAAAATTGTTCGATGCCCATAGGGCTTGAGTACCACCATATATAACCCACAACTCATTTTTTGTCACGCATTTGTGAAATCTATTCACATATGTGAGAAAAACCAACACTATGATTACCTGATGGCACAGAAACTGGCACACTGATAGCCAATCCGAACAAACAGGCTATAATCGAGCATGTTGCCTGACCATAACTTCCTGTTGGGCGGAGTCTAAGTTGGGTCATTGCCAAAGCCGTGTCCGAGAGATGATCCCGTAAGTTTTCCTGCGCAACCCAGCCATGAATAATCCAGTCCCGTCATCGCGACAACATTCTGCCATCGCCTCGCGTCTGCTCCGCAGCTTCCTCGGCGGCATGGCCGGGGCTGGGGTCTTCGGCCTGCTCCTGGTCCTCGTGCCTAACAGCCTGCGCGGTGAGGCCCAGTTACTTGCACTTGCCTGGAGGCTCCCGCACTTCGTTGCGTTAGCCATACTGTATAGCGCGGCGGGCATGCCTTTCGTCCTGATCGGTGGGTATATCATGGTTCAAAACAGCCGCAAACGAGCGGTGCTGGCAGGTTTGGTCTTGCTGATCGCTGCGGCTGTGGTGGCGCTGATTGGTCAGGTACTCTCCCGTCTCAGCTAACAGCGGCGGTCACTAGCGTCGCTATCAGTTTGGGCGATGAAGCATCGTCGAGTCATTTCACACAGATTGCTGAAATTCATCGTTCAGCCAGTGCGGCTCCGCCCAACACGCGGTTGCAGGCGACCGGCCTTCGCGCTGCCCGCGCTGCGCTCCGGCTAACGCGCTCGGCCGGCGCCCGAACCGCCACGTTATGAACCGCCTGACCACTGCGATTGATGCCGCCCTGGCCGCCGGCGACGTCCTGCGGCGCAAGCTCAACGGGGCCCGGGCGATCACGAGCAAAGGCCCGCGCGACCTCGTCACCGACGCCGATCTGGCCGCGCAACGCGTCATCCTGGAGCGCGTGCGCGCCCGCTATCCGGACGAGGCGATCCTGTCCGAAGAGGGCCAGCACGACGTGGACCTGTCCGCGCCCGGCCCCCTCTGGATCATCGATCCGCTGGACGGGACCAACAACTACGCCCGCCGGTTCCCGTTCTTTGCGGTCTCCATCGGGCTGGCCGCCGGCGGCGAGGCGCAGATGGGCGTGGTCTATGACCCGCTGCGCCGCGAGCTGTTCTACGCCGAGCGCGGCCAGGGCGCGTTTCTGCGCACCGGGCGCGGCCGGCCACGGCGCCTGGCGGTGAGCGCCGTCGGCCAGGCCGCGTCCGCCTTCCTGGTCGGCGGGTGGCCGCGCCAGGATGTCCGGCGCGCAGAAGCCGCCCGGCTGATTCCGCGCCTCGGCGCGGTCTGCCACACCCTGCGCATGACGGGCAGCCTGGCGCTCAACCTGGCCTACCTGGCCGCCGGCCGGGTGGACGGCGGCTTCAGCCTGGCTCATCAACCGTGGGATGTGGCCGCCGGCGCCGCGCTGGTGCGGGAGGCCGGCGGGCAACTTTCGGAGCTGGAGGGCGGCGGCGGGCGCCTGACTGCCGCGCGACTTCTCTACAGCAACGGCCGCCTGCACGCCGAGCTGCGGCAGCTCCTCACCGACGATCCGCCCGCGGGAGGTTAGCCGTGCCCAAACGCCGCTCCGCCGACCGCCGCACGACGTCCCTGATCGCGACGCTGATCACGCTCGTCGTCGCCGCCCTGGTGTGGGCGGCGCAGAGCTTCCTGGCCGCGCCCGCGCCGGTGGCCCCGCTCCCGGTGGCCGAGCCGGCCTGGCATCAGCTCTACTTCACCGACCCGGACCGGACCGCCGGCCTGCGCGAGCCGGCCGGCGGCCTGCCGGACGCCGTCGTCGCCACCTTCAACGCCGCGCAGCAGACCATCGACCTGGCCGTGTACGAGATCGACCTGCCGGTCTACGCCGACGCCCTGATCGCGGCCCGGCAGCGCGGCGTGCGCGTGCGCCTCGTCACCGACAGCGATTACCTGGACGAGGCCCCCCTCCAGACCCTGCGGCTGGCCGGCGTCCCGGTCGTCGACGACCGGCGCGACGCCTTCATGCACCACAAGTTCGCGGTCATCGACGGCGCGCTGGTGTGGACCGGGTCGATGAACTTCACGTTCAACGACGCCTACCGCAACAACAACAACATGCTCCTCGTCCGGTCGGCGCGGCTGGCGGAGAACTTCACGGCCCAGTTCGAGGCGCTGTTCGAGGACCAACAATTCAACCGGGCGATCACGGCGCCCCGCCCGGCGCTCAACCTGTCCGGGACGCTGGTGGAGACCTACTTCTCGCCGCAGGGCGGCGTGGCCGCGCACGTCCTGGACGTGCTGCGGGCGGCGCAGACCAGCGTCCACTTCATGGCCTTCGCCTTCACGCGCAGCGACTTCTCCGAAGTCCTGATCGAGAAAGCCCGGGCGGGCGTGACGGTGCAGGGCGTGTTCGAGCGGCGCCAGGTGGAGGCCGGCGCCGACGGCGCGTGGGAGGCCCTGCGCCGGGCCGGGCTGGACGTGCGCCAGGACGGCAACCCGTACGTGCTGCACCACAAGGTCATCATCGTCGACCGCCAGATCGTGGTCACCGGGTCGTACAACTTCTCGCGCAACGCCGAGGATGCCAACAACGAGAATGTCCTGATCATCCACGACGCCGAAATCGCGGGGCAATACCTTAAGGAGTGGGAGCGGGTCTGGGAGCGGGCGGGGAATCCCAACTCCCAATAGCCACATCCCAAAGGATTTATGTTCTTCCTCGGCAAACACCTCGATCCGCAGACGCAGGCGCTCACCGACCGCCGCCTGGAATACGACCCGGCCGATCTGACCACGCACGCGGTGTGCGTGGGGATGACGGGCTCCGGCAAGACCGGGCTGTGCGTCACCCTGCTGGAAGAGGCCGCGCTGGCCGGCCTGCCCGCCATCCTGATCGATCCTAAGGGCGACATCGCCAACCTGCTGTTGCAATTCCCCGATCTGCGCCCCGAGGATTTCCAGCCGTGGGTGAACGTGGACGAGGCGCGCCGCGCCCGGCTCTCCAGGGAGGCCTACGCCGCGCAGACCGCCGAGCGCTGGCGCGCCGGCCTGGCCGAGTGGGGGCTCGGCCCCGACGACCTGCGCCGCTTGAAGGACGCCGCGGACTGGGCCGTCTACACCCCCGGCTCCGACGCCGGCCGCCCGCTCAGCATCCTCAAGTCGCTCGAGCGCCCCGACCTGCCCTGGGAGGAGAACCAGGAACTGCTGCGCGAGCGCATCGCCGGCCTGTGCGCCGGCCTGCTCGGCCTGATCGGCGTCGAGGCCGACCCGGTGAAGAGCCGCGAGCACATCCTGCTCGCCAACCTGTTCGAGCACGCCTGGAAGAACGGCCAATCGCTGGACCTGGGCGCCCTGATCGCGTCGGTGCAGACGCCGCCGTTCGCCCGGCTGGGCGTGTTCGAGGTGGACCGTTTCTACCCGGAGGCGGACCGGCTGGCGCTGGCCCTCCAGCTCAACGCCCTCATCGCCGCGCCGTCGTTCCAGAGCTGGATCAGCGGCGAGCCCATCGACGTGGACGCGCTGCTGCGCACGCCGGACGGCCGGCCGCGCATCTCGATCCTGTACGTCGCCCACCTCTCGGACGCCGAGCGCATGTTCTTCATCACGCTCCTGCTGGAGCAGGTGGTGGCCTGGCTGCGCGCCCAGTCCGGCACCACGTCGCTGCGCGGCCTGCTGTACTTCGACGAGGTCTTCGGCTACCTGCCGCCTCACCCGTTCAACCCGCCCAGCAAGACGCCGCTGCTGCGCCTGCTCAAACAGGCCCGCGCCTTCGGCCTGGGTGTGCTGCTGGTGACCCAGAACCCGGTCGACCTGGACTACAAGGGCCTGACCAACACCGGCACCTGGCTGATCGGCAAGCTGCAGACCGAGCGCGACAAGGCCCGCCTGCTGGACGGCCTCAACACCATCTCGTCAGCCGCCCGGTCGTCCCTTGATATCGCCAGCCTCGACGCGCTCATCGCCTCCCTGGCGCCGCGCACTTTCCTGCTGCACAACGTCCACGCCGACGGCCCGGTGGTCTTCCACACCCGCTGGGCCATGTCGTACCTGGCCGGCCCACTGACGCGCGAGCAGATCCGCGTCTTCAAGCCGGCCCCCGGCGCCGAGCCGGCGGCGTTTTCGCCGGCGGCGTTTTCGCCGGCGGACGGCGGACGCGCGCCGAAAGCCGCCGCGCGCGCGCCCGTCGTCCTTCGGCCTTCGTCCCCCCTGGCGATCCCGGCCGCCATCCCCCAATACTTCCTCCCGCCCGCCCGCTCGCTGGAGGACTCGGTCGCCGCCTGGCGCGAGGCCACCGGCAGCCGGCGCGCGGTCTTCGGCGAGGGCGTCGATCTGGTCTATCGCCCTGCGCTGCTGGCCCAGGCCGTGGTGCGCTACGCGCACGCGCGCTCCGGCCTGAACATGGACCGGCGCTTCGCTTTCCGCGTCGAGGACCCGGCGCCCGATCTCGCCCCGCACTGGCGCGACCATGAGATCGGCGCCGTGGACGCCCGCCAGATGGAGCGCACGCCGCCCCCGGCGGCCCGCCTGGCCGGCGAGGTGCCGGCCGGCCTGGCCGACCCGAAGAAGCTGGCCGCCTGGCAGAAGGACCTGGTGAACGCCCTGTACCGCACGGCGGACTTCACGCTGCACGAGAACCTCCGGCTCAAGCTCTATTCGCGCCCCGGCCAGTCGTTCGAGGAGTTCCGCGCCCGGTGCCAGCAGGCCGCGGACGAGAAACTGCGCGACGAGGTGCGCGCCATTCGCGAGAAGTACGACCGGAAGCTGGACCGGCTGGAGGACAAGCTGGTCGCCGAGCGGCGCGACCTGAAGCAGGGCGAGGAAGAATTGCGCGCGCGCGAGGCCGAGAGCCGCTGGACCGGCATCGAGAACGTGGTCGGTCTGGTGCTGGGCTACACGCCCTACCGTCCGATGTCCACCGCCACCGGCAAGGACCGCCTGGCCAAGAAGGCCCGCGCCGAGCTGGAGGAGTCGGCCGAGACGGTGGCGCGCCTGCAGGCGCAGATCGACACGCTGAAGGCGGAGGCGCAGGCCGCCTTCCAGGCCAGCAAAGACAAGTGGGGGGCCGCGGCGCTGGATATCAAGGAACTGCGCGTCACACCGCGGCGCAGCGACATCCTGGTGGAGCTGTTCGGGATCGGCTGGTGGCCGCACTGGCAGATTGACGTCGACGGCGTCCCGGTGGAGATCCAGGCCTTTGGCGCATAGAGGCTCGGCGAGCCAACCGGCGCCAGCACACCCTTTTCGCTGAAACGCCATGCCGGCGAAAGCCGGCCTCCAGGCGCAGACGCGCGCAGACGAGCGGGCGCTTCCGGGCCCCGGCCTTCGCCGGGGCGACGGTGGCAATGGTTGCGCCCGGACGCGGCGGCCTGATCCCGTCACCCATCACCCACGTCATGCCGGCGAAAGTCGGCATCCAGGAACAGAAGCGCGCAGACGAGCGGGCGCTTCCGGGCCCCGGCCTTCGCCGGGGCGACGGTGGCAATGGTTGCGCCCGGACGCGGCGGCCTGGAGATTGACCACCCGCGGCGAAGGCACCCAGCAGTTACGCGCGCTTTACTAATCCACCTGCGTGTATTATCATCGTTCGCGGCGATCCACCCCACGCGCTCACGAAAGATAACCGCATGCAGCCGAGTCGCAAGCAAGCCGCCTCTCAGAGTGACGACGGCCTCGACCTGGGTCAACTCTTCACCGCCGCGCTCGACAACGTCAACGCTAACCGCGCCCAGATCAACGCCCTGGACGGCGTCAACGGCAACCATGGCGACAACATGGTGCACAACCTGCGGGTCATCACCCAGGCCCTGCAGGCCGACCCGTCTGCGGAGCCCTCGGCGCAGTTGCGCCAGGCCGCCACGCGCTTGAAATCCGAGGGGCGCGGCGGGACCAGCCCGCACTACGCTCAGGGCCTCGACCAGGCGGCCGAGCAGTTCCAGGGCCGCTCGCGACTGAACCGGAACGACATCGGCACGCTGCTCCAGTCGGTGATGGGTAACGTCCCCGTCAAGCCGGCCGCGGGCGCGTCGGCGCCGGCCGCGCCCGCCGGCGGCGACCTCGGCGCGCTGATGAACCTGCTCGGCGGACAGGCTCAGGCCCCTCAGCAACCGCCAGCCGCCGCCGGGTCTGACCCGCTGAGCGCCCTGCTTGGCGCCGCTCTGGGCGGGACCCAAGCCTCCCAGCCCGCGCAGCCGGCCGCGCCCGCCGGCGGGGACGTCCTCGGCTCGCTGCTGGGCATGGCGCTGAGCCAGGGCCAGGCGCCCGCCGCTCCGGCCGCAGGCGGGGCCGGGTCCAGCGGCCTGGACCTGGGCGACGTGCTCACCGCCGGCCTGGCCTTCATGCAGGCCCGGCAGCGCGGCGCCGACACGCTGACCGCCGCCATGCAGGCGCTGATGGCGGCGCTGATGAACGGATCGGTGAACCCGCTCCAATCCGGATCGCCCCAGGCCGCCGCCGGCGGCCTGATCGCGCAGAGCCTGCTTCAGGCCGCCTTCGGCCGGAAGTGACCGCTTTTTTTATTACAAGAGGAGACCAGCTCATGTCCGAGAACCCCCGCAAAGCCGCCATCGCCGCGGCTGTCGCCACCGCGGCCGAGGCCGTGGCCCGGGCCAGGAAAGAACTGGACGAGGCCAAGGCCACGCTGAACGAGGCCCGCGCCAACGCCGCCAAGAACGCCTCCAACCCGCAGATCGCGGGCGAGCTGAACATCCGCGCCAAGTCGCTGGAGGCGCGCGTCGCCGGCCTCGAGAAGGCGCTGGCGGAGGCCGAGGCCCAGGCCGCCGACGCCCAGGCGCGCGCCGGGGCCAAATGGCACACGGTCGCGGCCGGCGAGACCCTCAGCCACATCTCGCTCAAGTATTACAAGACCGCCAACCGCTGGAAGGAAATCTACGAGGCGAACAAGGACGTGATCGGGGACAACCACAATCTGATCAAGCCCGGCCAGGAGTTGATCATCCCCGGCACCGAAGCCTAGCTTCGGGCCCGAGGCGCAAGCCCGGGGCGACGCGCATCGGAAGGGCGGCCCAGAGGGCCGCCCTTTTTGAAACACGGCCCAGCCTTAACGCGGCGACATCGTTCCGCCCCGGCGCGCTGAACGGCTTCAGGCCACGCCCGCTGAGACAGGGTCCCTTCCCGGGGCCGCATCCCGATTTCGGCGTCCATGCGTTGGGGCGCGCGGCCGTGCGCCCCGGCCGGCGGGGAATTACCCAAAACTCGAAAAACGGCCCTGCCCGGAGGCTTCTCGGATGGTTGATTACGAAAAACTCGGCGTGTTCTATCTTGGCAAGGAATATGATCTCGCGGCCAAACGGCCCCGCGAGGCGCTGCTGCTCTACGACTCCCGGGACCTGGTGACGCATGCCGTGGTCGTGGGCATGACGGGCTCCGGCAAGACCGGCCTGTGCCTGGCCCTGCTGGAGGAGGCCGCCATCGACGGCCTGCCGGCCCTGATCATTGACCCCAAGGGCGACCTGCCCAACCGGCTGCTGACCTTCCCGCAACTGCGCGGCGAGGACTTCCGCCCCTGGATCAACGAGGACGACGCCGCCAAGAAAGGCCTGACGCCGGACGCTTACGCCCAGCAGCAGGCCGAGCTGTGGGCGCAGGGCCTGGCCGCTTGGGGCCAGGATGGCGCGCGCCTCCAGCGCCTGCGCGAGGCCGCCGAGGTCGTGGTCTACACCCCCGGCTCCAGCGCCGGGCTGCCGATCTCCATTCTGAAGTCGTTTGCGGTGCCCGGCCCGGCCGTGCTGGAGGACGGCGAACTGCTGCGCGAGCGCATCAACACCACGGTCACCAGCCTGCTCGGCCTGCTCAACCTCCAGGCCGATCCCCTGCAGAGCCGCGAGCACATCCTGCTCGCCACCCTGCTGGAGAACGTCTGGCGGCAGGGCCAGGACCTGGACCTGGCGGCCCTGATCGGCCTGATCCAGAACCCGCCCCTCACCAAGATCGGCGTGCTCGACCTCGAGTCGTTCTATCCCGGCCAGGACCGCTTCAGGCTGGTGATGGCGCTCAACAACCTGCTGGCCGCGCCCGGCTTCAGCGCCTGGCTGGAGGGCGAGCCGCTGGACATCGGCGCGCTGCTGTACACGCCGCACGGCCAGCCGCGCCACGCCATCTTCTCCATCGCCCATCTCAACGACGCCGAGCGCATGTTCTTCGTCTCGCTGCTGCTCAACCAGGTGTTGGGCTGGGTGCGCGGGCAGAGCGGCACCACCTCGCTGCGCGCCCTGCTCTACATGGACGAGATCTTCGGCTACTTCCCGCCGGTGGCCAACCCGCCCAGCAAGCAGCCGCTGCTCACGCTGCTCAAGCAGGCGCGCGCGTTCGGCCTGGGCGTGGTGCTGGCCACGCAGAACCCGGTGGACCTGGATTACAAGGGCCTGGCCAATACCGGCACCTGGTTCATCGGCCGGCTGCAGACCGACCGCGACAAGCAGCGCGTGCTGGACGGGCTGGAGGGCGCCAACGCCGGCGCGGGCGTCGCCTTCGACCGCGGGCGCATGGAAGAGGTGTTGGCCGGGCTGGGCAACCGCGTCTTCCTGATGAACAACGTCCACGAAGATGCGCCGGTGGTCTTCACCACCCGCTGGGTGATGAGTTATCTGCGCGGCCCGCTGACGCGCCAGCAGATCAAACAGCTCATGGACCCGCGCCGAACGCCGGCGGCCAGCGCTCCGCCCGCCCCGCCAGGTGACGCGGTCGGCGCCGTTTCGCCCGCCCCGGTCCGCCCGCCGCCGGCCGCGGTCGGCGCGCGCCCCTCGCTGCCCCCGGAAATTCCGCAGTTCTTCATCCCCGTGCGCGGCCGTCGGGACGCCCCGCTCGTCTACCGGCCGAGGCTGCTCGGCGCGGCGAAAGTGAACTTCGTCGACAGCAAGACCCGGGTGGATGTGACCCAGGACGACGTCAGCCTGACGCCGATCACGGACGCGGCCGTGCCCGTCAACTGGGACGACGCGCGCCCGGCCGGGGTGGCCGTGGCCGACCTGGAGCGGCGGCCGGTGGAGGGGGCCGGGTTTGCCGAACTGCCGGCGGCGGCGGCCAAACCCAGGAGCTATGCGGCCTGGAGCAAGGAGTACGCGACGTATCTGTACGGGGCGCAAAAGCTGGAGCTGTTCCGGAGCCCGAGCCTCAAGCTGATCTCGAACCCGGGCGAGAGCGAGCGCGATTTTCGCGCCCGGCTGGCGCAGGCCGCGCGCGAGAGCCGCGACCGGGCGGTGGAAGCGCTGCGCGCCCGATACGCGCCGAAGATGGCCTCGCTGCAGGAGCGCCTGCGCCGGGCGCAGCAGGCGGTGGAGCGCGAGAAGGCGCAGGCCCAGCAGGCCCAGATGCAGACGGCCATCTCCTTCGGCGCCACGCTGCTGACCGCCTTCACCGGCCGCAAGGCCATCAGCCAGTCGACGCTGGGCCGCGCCACCACCGCGGCGCGGGGCGTCGGCCGGGCGATGAAAGAGGGCCAGGACATCGGCCGGGCCCAGGACACGGTCGAGTCCGTGCAGGCGGCGCTGGCGGAGCTGGACGCGCAGTTCAAGGCCGAGGCCGAGGCGCTGGAGGCCCGCAGCGACCCGCAGGCCGAGGCGCTGGAGACGGTGACGATCAAGCCGAAGAAAGCCGACCTCAACGTGCAGTTGCTCGCCCTGGCCTGGGCCCCTTACTGGCAGACGGAGAGCGGGGAAGAAGCGGCGTGGGAGTGACCGCCCCCGATGGGCTCGAGGGCGTCACTTCCCGCCCGCCATAAAATATTCGATCACCTCGTCCAGGGTCTGATCCAGGGGGATGGTCGGCGCCCAGCCCAGGACCGACTGGATTTTGTCGAGGCTGGGCACGCGCCGCTGCATGTCCTCAAAACCCTTCTCGTAGGCCTGCTCATACGGCACGCGGACCAGCGGCGCCTCGACGCCGGCGCGCGCGCGCACGCGCGCGCGGATGCGCTCCGCCAGCGCGTGGATGGTGATCTCCTCGCGCGCGCCGACGTTGAAGATCTCGCCCACCGCGCGCGGCTCGGCGGCCAGCCCGACGACGGCGCGCACCGTGTCCCGCACGTTGCAGAAGCAGCGCGACTGCGTGCCGTCGCCGTAGACCGTGATCGGCTGGCCGGCCAGCGCCCGCTGGACCATGCGCGGGATCACCATGCCGTAACTGCCCGTCTGGCGCGGGCCGACCGTGTTGAAGAACCGGGCGATGACCACCGGCACGCCGAACTGCTTGTGATAGGCCAGGGCCAGGAACTCGTCAATGGCCTTGGATTCGGCGTAGCTCCAGCGGCTCTTGGTGGTCGGCCCCATCACGCGGTCGGCGTCCTCGCGGAAGGGGAGTTCGGCGCTCTTGCCGTACACCTCCGACGTGGAGGCGATCAGGATCTTCTTGCGGTAGCGGCGCGCCAGCCGCAGGGCCATCTCCGTGCCCTGCAGGTTGGTCTCGATCGTCCAGACCGGGTCCTTGACGATCAGCTCCACGCCCACCGCCGCCGCCAGGTGGAAGATCACGTCGCACTCGCTCACCAGCCGGTCCATCACCGTCTCGTTGACGACCGACTCGTAAACGAACTGGAAGCCGGCCCTTTCCGACAGGTGCGCGACGTTTTCGTAGCGGCCGGTGGCGAGGTTGTCCACGGCGGTGACCGTGTGGCCGGCGGCCAGCAGGGCCTCCGCCAGATGGCTGCCGATGAAGCCGGCCCCGCCGGTGATGAGCGCGCGCATGTCCGTCACCTATGACCCGTTACCCGTCACGAATAAGCCCGCCCAGCGATCAGCGCTTGGCAACCGGCGGGTGGGCTTCTTCCGCCGGGAGCTGCACGCGCCCCGGATGCAGGCGCCGGATGCGCCACAGGTCGCGAAACATATTGATGACGCCCTCCCAGAAACGCACCTTGCTGCCAGGCATATCGGCCCAGGCCACCGGCATCTCGCGGATGCGCAGGCCGGCCTGCTCGGCCAGATAGAGGATCTCCACGTCGAACATGAACCGGTCCACCTGCCCCAGCGCGAAGAGCGGCCGGGCGACGGCGCCGCGGAAGGCCTTGAACCCGCACTGCGTGTCCCGGAAACGGCGCAGACCGACCAGGGCGTACTTGATCTGGTCGAACAGCCAGGAGGCCGCGCGGCGATAGAACGGCGGGCGCACGCGGATATCGGCCTCCGGCAGGCCGCGCGAGCCGATGACGATGTCGGCGTCCGCCAGGTGCGCCAGCAGGCGCGGGATCTCGCTCAGCGGCGTGGACAGGTCCGCGTCCATGAACAGGACCTGGTCGCCGCGCGAGGCGAGCACGCCGGCGCGCACGGCGTAGCCCTTGCCCCGGTTCGGCTGGTACGAGATCAGGCGGGCGCGCGGCTCGCCGGCGAGGGCGGCGCTCACGACCCCGGCCGTCCCATCCTGGCTGCCGTCGTCCACGACGATCAACTCGAAGTCCGGATAGTTCCGACCCAGGAAAGCCAGGATGCCGCCCAGGCCGGGGCCGAGGCGCCGGGCTTCGTTATAGGCGGGGATGATGACCGAGAGCTGCATAGTCCCCAATGAGCCCTGCACCAGGCCCACCGGCGTCTGGTGAAGGGCGCATTGTCAAATCGCCGCTTCTTCTCAGGCCGCCTCGCGGCGGATACGTTCCAGCAGCGCGAAGGACAGCGCGTGGTCCAGGATCATGTGGCCGTCCTCCTGGTGCCCGATGCGGTCGCTGGGGATGATCACCTTCAGGTCCGCCATCTGGGCCAGCTGGCCGCCGGGCCGGCCGCAAAAGCCGATGACGCGCGCGCCGTGCGCCCGGGCGTATTCCACGGCCTTAACGATATTGGGCGAGTTGCCCGAGGCCGAGATGGCGATGACGGTGTCGCCCGGCTCGAGCAGGTTCATCAGCGGCTCGACGAAGATGTCGTGGTAGCTCTGGTCGTTGCCGACGGCCGTCATCCACGGGACGTTGTCGGTCAGGGCGATGGCCCGGAAACGCGGCTGGCCGTCCACGCGCGTGAACTTGTTCAGGTCGTTCATCATGTGCGAGGCCGTCGCCGCCGACCCGCCGTTGCCGATGATGAAGACCTGCCGGCGCGCGCGCCAGGCGTCCAGCAGGGCGTCGGCCACGGCGCGCACCTCGTCGCGCGAGAGATGATGGATGACGTCTTCTAATTCGGTCAGATAAAGATCGATGGCGTCCATGCGTCCACTCCTTCCCGGCGGCCATTGTCGCACGGCGCCCGGGTTCTGCCCATGCCCGGCCGGCGCCCGCCGCGGTCCCGGTCGCGGTCAGGCCTTGACGGCCCCCACCTGTTTCATGTGCTCGCGCGCGGCGGCCGTGTAGTCGCCAAAACCGGGCTGGCGGGTCGCCCAGTCCAGGTATTCACGCGCGCTCCGCGCCGGGTCGCCCTGCGGCGCCCAGCCGAGCGCGCGCAATTTGCCGATATCCGAGACGATGTGGCGCGTGTCGCCGAAGCGGTACTCGCCCGGCACCACCGGCTCCAGGTCCGGCCGCCCGGCGGCCTCGGCCATGATCCGCGCGAACTCGAGCACGGTCCAGGCCCGGCCGGCGCCGACGTTGAAGGCCTGGTAATCGGCGCGGGGGTCCTCCAGCACCAGCAGGTTGGCGCGCGCCACGTCGCCGACGTACACGTAATCGCGCAGCTGGCGGCCGTCCTCGTAGATCACGGGCCGCTGGCCGGCCAGCACCTGCATCGCAAAGATGCGCAGCACGCCCGAGTAGGCGTTGCGGAAGGACTGGCGCGGCCCCTGCACGATGGAATAGCGCATGGCCACCGACGGCAGGCCGTAGCGCCGGCCGAGGTTGAGCGCGATCTGCTCCTCGGTGTACTTGCTGATGGCGTAGGAGTTGTGCGGGCGGACCACGGATTCGTCGGTGACGTCGGGGCGCAGGACCTCGCCGGTCTCCGGGTCGCGCAGGTCCCACTCGTGGCGCGCCAGCTGCTCGGCCGGGCGCTGGCCGGGGTAGACGGCGGCGCCGTCGGCGCGCCGGTACTTGCCCTCGCCGTAGACGGCCTGGGAGGCGGCGACCACGATCTTCTGCACCGGCAGGCGGCGCTCGACCACAATCTCGTACAGGAGCGCGGTGCTGACGGCGTTGACGTGGAAGAACTTGGAGAAGTCGGGCAGGTAATCCTGGTAGGCGGCCAGGTGGAAGACGGCGTCCACGCCCGCCAGCGCGCGCTCCCAGGCGGCGCGGTCGCGCACGTCGCCCAGGAGGAACTCGACCTCGGCCGGGACGTAATCCGGCTTGTGACGATCGCGGTGCACGGGCGGCTCGAGCGCGTCCAGCACGCGCACGCTGTGCCCGCGCGTCAGCAGCAGATCAACCGTGTGCGAGCCGATGAAGCCGGCCCCGCCGGTGACGAGAACTTTCATGGTGCGACTTTCCCGCGCGCGCGCGGCGCGCCGTTTGCTATAATCCACCCGATGTCCACCCGCCTGCGTCCGGCCCTCTTTCTAGACCGCGATGGCGTGATCATCGAGAACAAATCCGATTACGTCCGCTCGTTGGACGACGTGCACTTCATCCCCGGCGCGCTGGCGGCCCTGGCGCGGCTGGCCCGCGCCCGGCCGGATTGGCGCATCCTTGTGGTCACCAATCAATCCGCGGTCGGGCGCGGCCTGATGACCTCGGCGGCGGTGCAGGCGATCAACGCCTATGTGCTCGACCACGTGCGGGCCGCCGGCGGGCGCATCGACCGCTTCTACGTCTGCCCGCACCGCCCGGAGGAGGCCTGCGCCTGCCGCAAACCGGCGCCCGGGATGCTGCTCCAGGCGGCGGCCGAGTGGGGCGTGGACCTGGCCGGCTCGGTCATGATCGGCGACGCGGTGAGCGATGTGCAGGCGGCGCGGGCGGCCGGCGTGACGCCGATCCTGGTGGAGAGCGGTCTGGGCAGCCGGGCCGCTCTGGTCGCGGCCGGCCTGGGCGGGACCCGGACCGCGCCGGACCTGGCGGCGGCGCTCGCCAGCGTGCTCGCCGACGCCGCGACGCCGACGCCCTCTCAGACAAACGCCCCCTGAAAGGGGGCGAACTCTCAACGCGGCGTGCATTTTATCATACGCCGCGCCGGGCCGCGCTACGTGCCCTGCAGGCGCAGCATGACGCCGACGGTCCGCCACAAGATCAGAAAATCCAGCCAGAGCGAGCGGTGCTTGAGGTAGTAGAGATCCCACTGAAGCTTCAGCGCGGCGTCGGCCACGGTGTTGGCATAGCCGTAATTGACCTGCGCCCAGCCGGTGAGGCCGGGCTTGACGATCAGGCGCGCCCGGTAGAAGGGGATCTCGCGCTCCAGGTCCGCCGTGAACTCCGGCCGTTCGGGCCGCGGCCCCACCAGGCTCATCTCGCCTAGAAACACGTTCCAGAACTGCGGCATCTCGTCCAGGCGCGTGCGGCGCAGGAGGGCGCCGACCCGCGTGATGCGCGCGTCGTCGCGCGAGGCCCAGCGCGCCCGGCCGTCGGCCTCGGCGTCCGCCACCATACTGCGGAACTTATAGAGCGTGAACGGCCGGCCGCCCTGGCCCAGGCGGGTTTGCCGGTAGAGCACCGGTCCGGGGCTCTCCAGACGGATGGCCAGGGCGATCAGCGGGAAGAGCGCGGCCAGCGCCAGCAGTCCGGCCGCGCCGGCCGCCACATCGACGGCGCGCTTGATCAGCTGGTAGAGCAGGCGGATGCGGTTCTGGTCCATGTAGGCCGCCACCACCCAGTCCGGGTCCAGGTGCTCGAGCGGCACGCGGCCGGAAATCTGCTCATACAGCGACGTCATCCGGATGATGGACAGCCCTCGCGCGCGGCAGTCGAGCAGGGCCTGGAACGTCGCGCCGCGGATCTCGCCGTGGATCGCCAGCACGATCTCGGACACGCCCAACTGCTGGACGGCCGGCAGCAGGCTGGCGTGGCCGCCGAGCACGGGCGCCTCGTGGACCCGATGCCCGGCCTTGCGCGGGTCGTCGTCGATCAGGCCGACGACCCGATAGCGCCCAGCCTGGAACTGCTCCAGGGCGGCGACGATCTCGCGGCCGGCCCAGCCGGCGCCCACGACCAGCACGCGCTTCTGAAAATACGGGCTGGAAAACACGCGCGCGTAGGTCAGGCGCCACGCCAGGCCGAAGACCACCGCCGCCACCAGGTAGTAGAAGATCGCCAGGCGCGGCAGGCTGTCGCGCGGCGCGAGGAAGAACAGGACGAGGTACAGCCCGAAGGCCAGCGCCGCCGCTGTCAGCGTGTCGCGGAACGCGTCGGCCGGCTGTTCCGGCAGGCGCGCGTGATCGTACGCCCCCAGGTTGAGGGCCAGCCAGACGGCGGGGAAGACGACCAGCCAGGGCCAGCGGGTTTGCAGGAACTCCGTCGCGAAGGGTTCCCGGGCGGTGAGCGCCCAGAGCCAGAGCGCCAGCACGGCTGCCAGCACGGCCGCCACAGCGTCGCCCAGCACGAGCAGACCGCGCCGTTCGGCCAGGCCGAGGCTCCAGCGTGAGCGCAGAGCGTGTGGAACGATCATTCAGGCCTCTCCTGTTTAGCCGGGCGGCCGGCTGCCCAGGACCAGACCGGCCCAGGCCCCCCCTCCCCAGGCAAAATGGATCACGGCATAGGCGGCCAGGAGGGCGGCCCACAGCTTCCATCGTCGCAGGCCGGCCAGGCGCGCCGCGCTCGCTCCAAGCACAAGCCCGTAAATGACCCAGGGGCTGAGCCAGAGCGCCGCCAGCGCCGGCCAGGCGACGACGCCCAGCGCCGTCAGCGCCCCCACCCCCGTCCACGCCAGCGGCAGGGCCTGCCGCAGGCGCAACGAACCCGGATACCGCTTGAGCATCTGGGCCTTCCACCAGCCGTAGCGCACGTACTGCCGGCCCAGAGCGCCCAGCGTGGCCCGGGCGAAATACCGGCACCGGATGCCGGGCTCGAACCACACGCGGCCGCCCGCTCGCCGGACGCGCGCGTTAAACTCGTAGTCCTCGTTGGTGAGCAGCGCCTCATTATACCCGCCCTGCCGTTGCCAAAGCGCGCGCCGGAAACAGCCGAAGGGGACCGTGTCGACCTCGCCGGCTGGCGCGCCGGCGAGGCGATAACGGGCGTCGCCGGCGCCGAGCGGCGAGCTGACCGCCAGGGCGATGGCCGCGGCGACCACGCCGGGGCCGCCCGGACAAACCTCCCAGGCCCCGCCGACCACGTCGGCGCCCGTCGCCGCCAGGGCCGACAGGCAGCGCTCGAGGTAATCCGGCGCGGGTTGGGCATGGCCGTCCAGCCGCGCGATGATCTCGCCGCGGGCGGCCGCCAGACCCAGGTTGAGCGCGTGGGGGATGTGCCGGTGCGGGTTTGACAAGATGCGCAGGGGGATGCCCGGATGCGCGGCCGCCCAGGAGCGGGCGACGTCGGGCGTGCCGTCGGTCGAACCGCCGTCCACCACGATGATCTCGCCCGGCGGCGCGGTCTGGGCGGCCAGGGCGTCCAGGACGCCGGGCAGACGGCGCGCTTCGTTGAGACAGGGGATGACGACGGTGACAAGCCCGGAGTTCATGGCGAAAAGCACGCACCTGGCCTGCCAGCAACTTTCCGGTTTGCGGCTTCCAGCGGCGTCGCCTCGGGCGTCGTTCAGCGCAGACGACAGACCAGCACCAGCAGGCGCGCGGCGAGATGGCAGGCGATCTCCCAGACAACCAGGAACACCGGGCCTTGCCGCCGCAGGAGCGCCGGGATTTTGGCCCGCTCATAGGCGATGCCCAGCCGGGAGGGTGCCGCCTCCAGGTGACGACGTGCCAGGGAACGAAAAAAGGTGGCGGCGAGAATGCGCTGCCAGATGTGGCGGAGCGTGTACCGGCTGGCATCCACATGATGATAAACGATGGCCTGTGGCAAGATGGCAATCCGGTAACCCAGTTGCATGATCCGGCCAGCAGCGATGAGGTCATCGCCGATCACAGCCAGGCCGCGCCGCTCAAAATTCGCAAAACCCTTAAAATCTGTCGGAAACCCGCCGACTCGCCGCAAGGCGTCTCGGCGCGCCGACCAGTTGGCACCCCAGGGAAACTCCCAGTAATTTGTCACCTCAACATAGTCTGGATATTGCGTCACGAAATGACTCCAATAGCGCTCGCGGCCTCCGCGCAAGACATACGGGCGCGGCTCCGGCGGTACCAGCACGATATGACCGCCGATGACGCCAGCCTGGGGATGCTCGCGGAAAGCGCGCGCAAGCTGCCAAAGCCAATCCGGGGAGGCGGTGGCATCGTCGTCGATGAAGCTAACGATCTCGCCCTGGACGGCGCCCAGCCCCGCATTGCGGGCGTGGAACAGCCCGGGCCGATCTGCCTGGACAACGCGCCAGGCCAGGCCAGTCGTTGCAAAGACGTTTGAGACCACCTGCTGGACGCGGGCCGCCTCATCCGGCGCGTTGTTCACGATAATCACCTCGAACTGATCTTTCGGCAATGACTGAGCGGCGAGCGAGGCCAGACAGGCCTCAAGTTTGTCGACGCGCCGGTACGTGCAGACGACGACCGAGAGCTGGACGCACGGCTCACCGGCAAGATTCGGCGCCCCCTCGAGCGCGGCGGCCGGCGGAACTGGCCGGTCCGGATCGGCCGGGCTCAATCAGGCGCTCCCGCAGCCGACCGCTTCCCTTCCCAGGCCTGAAGCCGGCGGCGCGCCACTTCGCCCTGCCAACGCGTTTTGAGCCGCCGGCCCAGGCGATTTAGTCGTCCCCCCAAAAACGTGAAGGCCAGGCGCCCGTAGGTGCTCGGGACCCACGGGTCCAGCCGCAACGCAGACCAGAACGAGCGGCGGGCCTGGGCATATTGACCGACCGCGCCGAAGTAAGTGCCGGCCAGGACGTGGGCGCTGGCAAAAGCACGCTGTCTGAGCGAAACACAATGGGCGGCGTAGGTCTCAAACGCAATCTGCAGCGCTCGCAGGACGCCGGCGTTCATCTCGGCCGCCTGCCGGCTATTGCTTTCCGACCGGCGCGTGATGGCCACAAGCGGAGCCGGGACGGCAGCCAGCGGATAAGCCGCCGCGATGCGTAGCCACATCTCCCAGTCTTCCAGATGACGCAGGGTTTCGTTGAACCCGCCCACAGCCGCAAACACCTCGCGCGGAATCAAGACAGACGAGGCCGAGCCGGTGACCCAATTGCCAAACAACAGCGTCTCCAGCGCCCGCCCCTCCACACGCGCCCATTCGCAGCCGATCAGGCGGCCTTCCTCCGAGTAGATCTGCGCAGAACTATAAACCAGGCCGGCTCCCGGCCATTCCGCAAGGCGGCGCATTTGGGCGCTCAACTTGCCCGGCAACCACCAATCGTCGGCGTCCAGGAAGGCCACGCAGGCGCCTCCGGCCAGGGCAAGGCCCCGATTGCGAGCCGCGTTCGGCCCCTGATTGGACTGGCGCAGATAGCGCACCCGGGGATCGGCGAATCCGGCGACGATCTGCGCCGTGTCATCGGTGGAGCCGTCGTCCACCACGATCAACTCCCAATCCGCCAGGGTCTGGGTCTGGACGCTGCGGATCGCGCGACCGATGAAGGCGGCGCCGTTATGAACCGGGATGACGACGCTGACCGCCGGCATACCTGTCTCCGTGCGTCTTCACCGCGCCAGCCGGCGCAAGGCCAAACGCCGCGCCCTCCAAGCGGCCACGCGGCGGACCAGGGCCGCCGGGCCTCCCCAGCGCAAGACGGCCCAGCCGAGCCAGGCGGCATCATGGAGGCTCGCCAGGCCGGACAGGGCGCGGTGAAAATGATAGCTGACGCCGTAACGGCGGCAAATTTCGCGCTCTTCGGCCATGATCCGGCTGGCGCGCGTCTGCGTCATCTGGTCAGCCTGCAGGCGATAGCGCGAGAGTGGCCGGTCCACAAAACTGAAACGACCGCCGGCCTCGGCCAGGCGGATCAGCCAATCCCAGTCGCCGGTGCAGCAGAGCGTTGAGTCGAACCACAACTGGCGGTCGAGCAGCAGTTCCCGGCTGACAAACAACGAGCTATGGGCGATGAAGCACAGGTACTTCAGCCAAGCTGGCGGCCAGGGGCCGGCCAAGTGAGTCTGAGCCAGCCGAGGGGCGCCGGTCGCATCGATATACAGCAGGCGACCATACACACAATCAGCTTGCGGGTGAGCCTTCCAGTGAGCCAGGGCCGCGCTGATCGCTGACGGGACGACGTACTCGTCGTCCGCGTTGATCAGGCTGACGACCGCCCCCTGCGCGGCAGCCAGGCCCTCGTTCAGGGTAGCGTATTGACCCCGGTTCGGGCGCGACCACCAGCGCAGGTGCGGGTAGCGCTGCAACACCGCTGCCGTGGCGCCATCGTCCGTCGAGCCGTCGTCGATGACGATGTGCTCGATGCGAGGATAATCCTGCTGGAGGACACTCTGGATCAGGGAATCTAGGTAGGCGGCCCCGTTGTAGACCGGAGTGATTATAGAGACGAGGGGTTGCGCCTCAGTCAACGCCATGGATGCAGATAGCCCAGGACGATCTTCAGCACGACGTCCGAGACATTGTCCACCACATATTCCCGGGGCGGCGACCAGCGGGCGATCTGGCCGACCACCGCGACCACGCAGCGCTCGATCGAGTCCGGGTCCGCACCGCTCAGAATGTTGCTGCCACATTCCAGAGTCTCGGGCCGCTCAGTGACGTCGCGGATGGTGACGTTCGGCACGCCAAAGATCGCGCACTCCTCCTGGACCGTGCCGCTGTCGCTGAGCACACAGAATGCCTGGCGCTCCAGGCTGATGAAATCGAAGAAGCCGAACGGCTCCAGGAAGCACAGGGCCGGGTTGTCGGCGGCCACGGCGAACGACTGCAGGCGCGCCCGGGTTCGCGGGTGCGTGCTGATGACCACCGGATATCCGAAGCGCCGCTGTACGCGGTCCAGACCGGCCACCAGGCCGCGCAATCGCGCCTCGATATCCACATTTTCCGCGCGGTGCATAGTCACCAGAAAGTAACGGGCGGGCTGCAGGCCCAGCTGATCCAGGATCGTCGATTGGCGGATCTGCGGATCGTAGTGCCGGATGACCTCGTAAATCGGGTTCCCGGTGACATAGAGGCGCTGGCCTGGGAGGCCCTCGCGCAGCAAGTTCTGGCGGCTGCGTTCGGTGTAGGGCAGCAGCACATCGCTGGAATGATCGATGATGCGCCGGTTGACTTCCTCCGGCACTCGGTCGTCGTAGCAGCGGTTGCCAGCCTCCATATGATAGACCGGGATGCCCAGCCGCTTGGCCATGATCGCGGCCAGACTGCTGTTGGTGTCACCCAGCACCAAACACTTATCGGGCTTCTCCTCAAGCATCACCCGCTCGCTGGCAGCCAGGATGGTGCCAATCTGTTCGCCAAACGAGCCGCGGGCGCCCAGGTAGTGATCGGGGGCGCGCACCCCGAGCTGCTGGAAAAAGACGTCGCTCAGGTTAGGGTCGAAATTCTGCCCGGTGTGCACGACGACGTGCTGGCAGAGCCGATCCAGCTTCGCGATTATTAGGCTCAGCCGGATGATCTCCGGGCGCGTGCCCAAGAAGGTGATAACTTTCATGAGGAAGGTCTGGGCCCGGGTCAGCGGAGCAGCTCGCCTTCGGGGATCGCGTCCAGAGCGAGCAAATTATGCTGCTCCAGCAACTCGCGCAACTCGTCCCTGGAGATCACATTATCGGCGGAGCTGTACTCGCATTCCAGAGCCGGGCCGCCCAGGCCATCGCGCCGCAACTCCGGCAGCATTGGGACGATCACGTAGTGGTTGCCTCGCGCGACGGTACGATGCACTTCCTCCTCCGAGATCAGGATCTCGTGCACTTTTTCCCCGGGGCGGATCCCGGTCATCAGCATCTTGACCGGCCGGTCGCCGACCAGGACCTGGGCGATATCGGTGACGCGGGCGGAGGGGACCCGAGGGATGTAAGTCTCGCCCGGATGGGCTTCACGCAATGCTGCGAAGATCACGTCCACCGCCTGGTTGAGGCTTAGCAGGAAGCGCGTCATGTCCGCCGTAGTGATCGTCACGGGGCCGCCGTTGCGAATCTGCTCGTGGAAGAGCGGAATCACCGAGCCACGCGAAGCCAGGACGTTCCCGTAGCGGACGCAGATGAAGCGTGTCTCCGGACAATCCAGGTTGGCCCGGATGAAGACGCGCTCCTGAATGGCCTTGGTCATCCCCATCACATTGACTGGCTTGCAGGCCTTGTCGGTCGAGATGCCGATCACCGTCTGGACACGCAGGCGCTGCTCGCTGATGGCCCGGACGATGTTCTCCGGGCCGCCGATGTTGGTCTGGACTGCCTCAAAAGGAAAGTACTCACAGGTGGGCACCTGCTTGAGGGCCGCGGCGTTAAAGACGACATCAGCATCCCGCAGCACGGCGCTGACCGCGTGAAAGTCGCGCACATCGCCAATGCGGAACTCGAGGAGCTGCTCAAAATTGCGGTAGATGACCTCATCGGTGGCCGCCCGGCGCTGAAGGTATTCCATGCGCATTCCATGCTGCTTGGCCTCATCGCGCGAGAAGACTACGACCTTGCGAGGCCGGCCCAGCTCACCGGCGAGCAGGCGATGGACCAGCACTTTGCCCAGTGAGCCGGTGCCGCCGGTGATGACGATGCGTTTGTCAGTCAGCATACAGATTCCTCAGGAATGAAGTTGAGAGTACGGGGTCGGGTCGTGCGCCAGCCGGGCGATCATGTCTTCCCAGGAGGGCGGCGTGAAGCCGGTGGCCTGGCGGAAGCGGGTGCTGTCCAAGCTGCGATCGCAGAAGAACGCCTCGTCGCGGTTCACGCGGATCCCCAGCTGCAGCGCCTGATTGAGCAACTGCAGGAGATCGTACTTGCTGATCGGCTCAGACGACACCTGCCACAGGCCCTCCAGATCCGGATGTTGCTCCAGCAGGTCAGCGATCAGGTCCGCCAACACCTGGGTGGTAAAGCCCGAGTAGATGGCGCGGGCGTAGCCGTTCACGCTCCGGCCCCGCTGCCCGATAAACCATTCGAACAGGCCCGAGCGCGTGCCCAACTCACGACCGACGATGGAGGTGCGCAACGTCAGGCGGCCGGGCCCGCTTACCTCGCCGAGAAACTTCGTGCGGCCATACAGATCCTCGGCGTCCGAGGGATCGCTCTCGGTGTACCGGCCTTTTCGTCCTGAAAACACACAATCGGTGCTGATGTGCACCAGCCGTGCCCCGGCCGCCTGGCAAAGTTGCGCCAGGCGATGCGGGAACACCGCGTTGAGCGTCAGGCTGGGAAGCGGGTCTTTGGCGCCGGGGAGTTGTTTGATCAAGCCGATGCAGTTGATCACTGCTTGCGGCCGGGCCGTAGCGATTGCGCGGATTACGCTATCGAGATCCTCGGCCTGCACGCCGCCCAGCAGTGACAGACCGCCCAGGACGGGATGATGCTGGTAAGCAGCGACGCTGCCGCGCACCGTGCCGACCGCTTCGAATCGGCCGCCCAACACCTGGATCAGTTTATGACCCAACATGCCGGTGGCCCCTAGAATCAAGACCTTCATTGGCGCCTGCCCTTCCCGTGAGGGGAGTCTGCCACGCCCTCGTGCCCAATCGGATCAGCCATAGACCCTTCATTATACCCAGCCACACATTTCACCCGGATGTCAGTACAACGCGCGTCGCTCGGATCGGCGTTGTCAGGGAACGGCTCAGGGCACGCCTGCAAACAGGAGATGAAAGGGGCCGGCCCTAAAACGGCAGGCCGGTCAAACGCAGCCGGGCAGTCCGGCGCACAAGACAAGCATCACCCCTCAGGCGCTCGCCTGCCTGACCCGCATCCAGAAGGCGGATGGCTCCGACAAAGGATAGTGTTGCCGCATCACATCAAACTCCGGAAACACCGCCCGCATCCGCTCCGGGTAGCGCTCCATCAGATAATTACCCGGCCACAACACTTCAAACCGTTTGTTGAAGGCGAGGAAGGCCTGGAGCAAGTACTGCTCATTCCAATAGAGCTGATTCTCGAAGTAAACGCGCGGGTAAGGTTTGGGCAGGCTGATGTCGTGGACGTGAACCAGAACCCCAGGAGAGAGCCGCGGCAGGATCTCCAGGTACTCCATCTGCACATCGCCTCCCGTGCGTAGCGCATGGCTCGAGTCGATAAACAAGAAGTCCCCGGCTTGCAGCCCTGTGAACAGGGCCAGATCCGCATCCTGCACCTTGACCGGGATCAGTTGGGATAAACCAGGAATACCTTCTCTTAAGATGTCCCAGGGGTAAGGCTCCAGCGCGATCAGTTGGACGGCGCGGCCGGTCTCTTCCTGGTTCTTTAGGCAGGCCTGCCCTGCTAGCAGAGTCGAGAAACCGGAGCCGATCTCGATAATCCGACCGGGCTTAAGGTGGCGGATCAAGCCATAATACACGTGAGCGTCCACGGCCATATACCCGCCATTGATGAGGTAAAAATCGCGGGGATTGCCAGTGGGTTGGAGTGGAAAGTGCGCCCGGAACTCTTCAACATAGGCTGGAAGCACCTGCTCCAGCAGGTCAAGGCCGACGGCCTCATTCATGTCTAGCCCAATCAATTGAGACGCTGTCGAGCCGCAGGGGCTGGCTAGGTCCGCCTCATCCGGCAACGGCAAATAATAGTGTTTGCGCAGCAGGTGAAACCCGTGTCGATAAAAGAGATCATGGGCCGGATTGCCCTCTTGGCGCTCCAGGTGCGCCGCAACCACACCCGCCCATGCCAGGACTTGAGCCGGGTCTAGTTCAAGAGCCTCCTCGGAGAACAGGAGAATGCCCCGGCGGCTGAAAGCTTCCATCACCCGGCCCACCGGCCGGCGTGCCAGGCGATCTGCCAGTAATTCAGCAAAAACCCCAGGGAAGCGCTCGACGAGAGGACGCAGCACCCCTTGGACCAGCTTGCGAAAGGTTCGTGTCAGAACGGAGAGTTGGATAGCCACAGTATTTCAAACCCAATCCTTCAGGGAAGCTCGATCAGGTCCAGCCCGTAGAAACCGCGGCGCTGCCGAACCTGATCCTGAATAAAGGTCGCAAACGTCACGTTGTCGTTATCCGGGAAGCGCCTGTCCCGCGCGCGGCGCGCGTAATTGACGACCGCAATGCCCTGGGCCGGGATCTCGCCAGCTGAGAAATAGCCAGCCAGAAAAAGTGCGCTCGGCGCAAACAGCCCATTGCCCCGAGCCGCAAACCAGCCGCAGTACTTACTATCACAGGGCGCAAAGCGCGCCAGATTCGGGGTTGTCAACAGTTCGAGGATGGAGGCACGTCGACCTGTCTGAATGTCAACGTAATAGAGATTGTAATCAGCATCGTGCACTTCCCAGTTACCCGTGACCGGGTTTAGGACCTCTAACACGACATGCCCCAGGACGCCAGTGTGGATATCAGAATACAAGTAGACCGTGCGCGTTGAAAAGCCCATTGCTTGAAGAAGTGTACCCAGGACATTTTCGTAGTTGCCACATAACAGCTCTGGCAGTTCCGCATCCGGAAGGCCGATACTGGTCTTATAAAGCATCTCCAATACGTAAGTCACGTCGTTTGCATGGCGAACATACCAATCACCATCTCCGTGTCGGCTGTTTTCAAACACGTATAAGCGTGAAGCGTCCAGGAGATTAACGTTTCTCTCGGCAGCCAGATCCCGCACGGCCGCCAAGCTCTCATGTAAATAGGGAATTTGCGGGTTGGGGTTTTGGACGGAGGCGAAATCCTCTACCAGCTTGTGTGCGGTAAGCCCGTCCTCTGAAAGATGATCATGAGAAGTGAAGGTCGCCGGATCAGCAGGTTTCACATCGCGGGCGTGAGATTGGCATCCAAACGCGTGCAGCCGTCCGGCGGTCTCGGCTCGAAGCAATTCTAACAACTCACTGGACCGAGCCCAGAAGATTCGAGCTTCCTGTTGCACGTCCGGATCATCCAGCACACTTAGATGGTCTATCTGTCGCCCCAGATCAACAATCACCCCTTTGAGATTTACCCAGCTACGATCATCACATGACAGCCCCCGATCCGGGGGCTGGCTCGCGAGGTGGCGTGCGGCTTGATCAAAACCCCTGCTGATCTCAAACAGGCGCTCGTTCAAGACGACGCGCTGATCAACGATCTCAGACTGCCCGGTCAGGGAGCCCTGCGCCATGCCAAACATCAACACCATCACGGGTCCGATCAGCCATCGGACATGTCGGCTGAAGCGATGCATCCAGGAACTCCTTTTCAGTGATATCAACTCTCCGGTGTGGCGCAGCACCCATTCCAAACCTCAGCGCTCTAATTCGCCACTTGAACGGCTTGGGTGGGTTCAGGCCCTTACTCTAGTACGGATGGGTGCCGAGCGCCGATCCGCTGATACCAGCGGCGCAGCCGATTGTAGAGGCGTGGGGCAAGCCATGGTTTAATAAGCACACGCACCAGCAACTGCATAGCTCGTCGCCAGGACGCCCGGCCCGCGAAGCCAGCGAAACCTCGAGGGCTGTGGCGCGCCGCCGATGCCAGCCACACGATCCCCTGCCGTAGATCCCGATTGACCAGCGCCACCGACCCATAATGCCAGTACATCTCTGTCCACAAACGTGTTTGCACGGACGGGCTCAAGCCCGGATCCTCGGCAAAGGCTTTGCGATAATAGTGCGAGCGGGCCGCTAGCTTTTCGGCCAGAGCCAGCGGGTCGCTTCGCCGGTACGTGACCTGCACCAGGGGCGTTTCGATCTGGAGCACCTGGTGACGCCGGGCAATGCGCCGCCACAAGTCCAGGTCTTCGCACATGTGCATGGTTTCGTCGAAGCCTCCGACCTCAGCCAGTACCATCCTCCGGACCATAACGCTCGGCGTAGTGATCAACGCTCTTTGGATAAAGAGCATTTCGGGGTAAATCTGCCCAGACAGCCGCTCGGGCGACTCTCCACCGCCCGGGAGCGGGCGGCCAGCCTCGTCCACGGCCAGGTACATGGAGTACACCATGCCATACGCCCGGTTTTGGTCTAGGGCCTCGACCTGCACCCGCAGCTTGTCAGGCAGAAAGACGTCGTCGGAATCTAAGAAAGCCACATACTCACCCTGCGCTACAGCCATGCCGTGGTTGCGGGCCGCTGAACGGCCGCAGTGCGGCTGTGGCAGATAGCGGATGAAAGGCCGACCCTGAGCGAGCGCGGCGACCAGGCTGGGAGTCGAGTCGCTTGAGCCATCATCCACGACGATCACCTCGTAATCCCGGTAGGTCTGCGCCAGCACACTCCCGATCGCCCGACCAACGACCTCCGCCCGGTTGAAGGTTGGGATCACGACACTGACCCTGGGCACAGCTCAGATATCCTGCCGCGGACGGACGGCGTGGGCCAACTGCCGGCCTGCCGCCTGGGCGCGGCGCCCGCTCCAGCGCAGCAACGCATAAAGCGGCGGAGGCAGGCGCTTCAGCGCACGCAGCAGTTGGTTCCGTCCAAGCACCCACAAGATAGGTGGGTGACACCAGACAGCCTTCAGATAATGGAGAGCGGCAGCAAATCGGTCCCGCCCGCACATCTCGGCCGCCACATGATGAGCCCAGCCCCAGGCCTCCGCACGCACCTGCCGCACCTCGGCGGGCAGGTCCGGCCGGGCATAATATTTGCGCATCAGGCGGATGTGCTCGGCGGCCATAGCCCTGCCCGCATGGGAGACCGAGGCCGACTGAGAATGAACCCGAAAGGTGGCGAGCGAGGCTGGGATACGCGCAAACGGGCCATACAGGCCGAGCCGCAGCCAATACTCGAAATCCGCCACGTAGCGGAACTCGGGATCGCGCAGCCCGGCCAGCTCGAACGCGCGGCGGCGGATAAAGGCGCCCGGCCCCACAATGCAGTGGTGGCGAGTGAGCATATAACGGTAGTTGTACTCCGGCACCTGCACCCGCTCGATCAGCTCGCCGCGCGGGCCGATCTTGTCCCAGTCCGGGTACGCGACCAGCACCTCGGGATGTGCAATCATGAAGTCCACCGCCGTCTGCACCGCGCCGGCCAGCAGAGGATCGTCAGAGTTAACCACCGCCACGAACTCGCCGCGCGCTTGCTGCCAGCCCTTGTTGACGGTTCGGGTCTCCCCCATGTTCGGATGGGAGTCCCAGATGATCCGGCCGCTATACCGCGCCAAGACCTCGCGGGTGTGGTCCTGAGAGCCGTCATCGAGGACAATGTACTCCAGCGGCGCATAGTCCTGGGCCAGGACGCTCTCGATGGTCGCGGCCAGATAGTCGGCCCGATTGTAGGCCGGCGTGATGATGGTGACCAGCGGGTTCATGCCGGAGGGGCCGCCGCTGATGCTATCGGGCGCGGCGGCCGGGCCGCGCAGACTTCATCAAGCAGCGCCTCCCACTCACGGACCACCCCGGCGAGATCGTAGCGAGAGGCACGCTCAGGGCCGCGCGCCCGCAAGGTCTGATAGAGATCCTCGTCGCGCGCGATCCGCAGCATCGCCTGGGCCAGGGCCTCCGGATCGTCCGGGCGGACGAGCAGGCCGTAACGGTCGCCCTCCAAGACCTCGCGCGGCCCAAAGGGACAATCCACTGAAATCGGCACCGCCCCGCACAACATCGCCTCAAGCAGCACCAGGGCGAAGCTCTCCACCCGCGAGGTCAGCACCAGGGCGCGCGCCGCGGCCATGAACGGGTAAGGGTTCGTCACCTCGCCCAGGAGACGAACATGCGCCTCCAGGCCGCGGGCCTGGATTTTCGCCTCCAGTTCGGCCCGGCGGCTGCCTTTGCCCAGCATCAGCACCACAAAGTCGTCCATATCGCGGCGCAGGAGGTCGGCAGCGTCGATGAGCAGGTCCGGATTCTTGTCATAGTCCAGGCGTGCGACCTGCACGAACAGCGTTTTGCCCGCAGCGGGCGGCTCCGGCAGCGGCGCGCGCGCGTGTTGCCGGATCCAATCACAGGCGACCGGGTTGACCATGACGCGCACGTTTGCGGGCGGGACCCCGTAGTGGTTGCTCAGGTCGTCGCGGCAGCCCGTGCTGGGCACGGTGACCACCTCGGCGCTGCGGCAGGCGTTTGAGAAGAGCCACTCCTCATCCGCCAGGCGCTCGCGGTCAGGATAGATCAACGGCAGGTTGAAAGACTCGACGCTGTGCAGCGAGGCGATATAGCGCCGGCGCGTGAACACCTGGGTCAACCATACCCGGACTGCAGCCTCCTCCATGATGGGCACCAGGATGGCGTCAGGGTCGAATCGGTTGAGCACCCGTTTTAGCCCCAGGGTTTGAGGCCAGAGATCGGCCAGGGGGCCAAGAAGCCGCGACATTTCGCGCTGAATAGGAGAGGGCGTGGTCGTCGCCGAGGGCGGCGCCGGTGGCTGAGGCCGCCTCCGGGCGGCCAGGGTGGCTCGCAGGGACTTCCAGCGATGGTATGCGCCCCGCAATCGGGCCCCGAGCGCCAAGCGTCCTCGCAGCGAGGGGTCGAGCAGGCGGTAATAACGCAGACCGGCCTGGACCCACCCCGGCTGCGGCCTCTCCGGAGGCGGGGGTGGGAGCAGCTCGGCCAGGAGCATGCGCGTGACCGGCTCGACCGGGTGGACCGGGATGGCCGGGTCATATCTGATCGGGCACTCAGGGAGGTCGAACAGATGGACGACGTGCGGCTCGAAGCGGCTGCGGTTCAGACTGTGCGCCAGGTCAAAAGTCACGCGCTCTGCGCCGCCCCCCCAAAGCACCCGGCCGACGAAAACGACCTGCTGCCGTTTAGCCTGGGATGGAGTCAGCATCGCAGCCACGAGCCTCATTTCACCAGATCAGGCGCCAGCCGGTTGAGCAGACGCCGCGCCAGCCGCTTGAGAGGCCGCGGGATGGAAGCTCGGGCTCTGCGGACCCAGGATTTCCAGACGGGCTCGGCAGACGCATCCGCTTGGGCCCGAACGGGGAGCGCCTCCATCCGTCGCAGCAGCTCTGCCGCGATCTCCCTCCCCGACGGCGCTTCGCCGCCTGGCAGAGAAAGCGCCAGCTGTCGCTCGGAGGGCGGCCAGCCTGTCAGGCGCGGATAGTCAATCGTGATCAAGGTGTCCAACGGGGCGAGGGCGGCCAGCGTGGCCTGCACGGCGCGCTCGTCGGTGACACCGAGGTAAATCACTTCCTCTATGATACCGAGGCGCTGGTTCGCGCGCCCCACCAGCGCCACCTGGCAGCCGGCGTGTTGTAGGGAGTGGGCGATCTCCAACACCCGGCGAAGTGGTCCGGAGGGGGCTACAAGTTCCAACGGAATGCCTGGCGGAAGCACGAGCACGATCTCCCGCGTGCTCGTCGGACCAGGCCAGTCCGGGGGATACAGGCCCTCGAATTGGCGCAGGTAAGTAAGCAGCGGCTGCGCCGCAGCCGGGTCGGACTGGTGCGCCCAGTAACTCAGCGCCCCGAGGCGGTCCGGCCGGGTGGGAGCGTAGGCCACAGGCTGGTCCCCCTGGCAGGCCGCCGCGATGATCCGCTCGAGGAACCCGAGCGGCGTGCTGGCGTGCTGGCGTGCGGCTTCGCTCAAACGCTGTCTGATCCGCAGCCGTAACTCGGCCGCGTCTGGCCCGGCATACGTCCAGACCCACTCGACCAGACGCATCAGCAAGGCCGGGTGAGGCCCCAGGGAGTACAGCAGGGCGGTCGGCTCAGTCGCGTATTCGAGCGTCTTCTCAACAGCCCGCCGAACCTGGGCCGGCTCGGCCCAGTTCAAGGCCGGAAAGCACTCCTGGAAAGGATGGGCGTTGAGGAAGCGAATCCCGGCCTTGGCCGTATCGTAAAAACAGGCCTGCATGAAGACTTCGGAACCCTGGCCGGGGTGATTGCGATTGATGCACGTCCATTCGGGGATGAAGCGAGCCGGATAACGTGCCAGGAGCCGGAGCCACATATCGTAATCCTGCGCGTAGCGCAGGCTCTCATCGAATTCACCAACGGCCAGCCACGACTCGCGGTGGATGCAGATGGTGATGCCGCTGATGTAGTTACGGTAGAACAGGGTGACGATCTGGCACCCGTGCTCGGGCAACGGCCCCCACAGGTCGTGATCGGTCAACTCGCCCGTGGCCTCGCGCAGCAACCGGAAATACGAGAAGAAGAAGCGGCAATCCGGGTCACGCTTGATCCAGTCGCGGTTAATCTCCAGCTTGCGGGGATCGAACAGGTCGTCGGAGCTGAGCCAGCATATCCATTGGCCGCGCGCCTGGCGCAGGGCCGCGTTGAGCGCCGAGGCCGTGCCGCCGTTGGCCTTGCGGAAAGGGCGGATGCGAACGTCGCGCCTGGCGTACTCGTCCAGGACCGCTGGCGTCGCATCAGTCGAGCCATCGTCCACGACGACGGCCTCCCAATCCGCCTCGGTCTGGGCCAGGAGGCTGTCGAGCGCGGGAGCCAGGTAATGGGCCTGATTGTAAGTCGGCACAAGAATGGAGAAGAAGGGGCCATTGGACATGCTGTCCTCATTCTCGGGCGCGTGGCGCGCGGGCGAGCTGCTCGTAATAGGCGATCACGCGAGGACCGATGGTGGCGCGATCGGCCACCCGGCGGACCAGCGCCAGGTTGCGGGCGGCGGCGGCGTCCACCAGCGCGTCGTCGCTCATGGCCCGCGCCAGGGCCTCAGCCACCTCGTTCGGATACAGGTTCCGGGCGAAGAGCACGTTTTCAGGCTCGGACACCAATGGCGTGATCGTCTCGAGAGGCGAGACGATGGGGAAAGCGCCGGCCGCCATTGCCTCCAGCAGGCTGTTGGGAACGCCGTCGGTCAGCGAGGGGGCCAGCAGCACGCGCGCCCGGGGCATCATCTCCAGAACCTGCTCGCGCGGCAGCCGATCGTACAGACAGCAGCTTTCGCGGATCTCCTGGGGAAGCGCGCCAAACCACATCCGGACCTCGGGCTGGACCACCCACAGCAGATGCAGGCGGCAGGGACGAATCCGGTCCCAGGCGAGCCGGAGGGCCTCGAAGACGGGTAAGGCTTTAGCGGCCGGCGCCTCGTAGGCCTTGGGCCAGAGAATCCAGCGTTCGCGCTGCGAGGGCCGGCCCTGCCAGGCCGCAGCCAGCGCCTGGACGTCCATGCCTCCCGTGCCGGGCACGACCCCCAACGGGGAGCACTTTTCCGGGGCCAACCCCTCCGAACGGGCAAACTCGTAATTCGGGGCATTATCGGCAACGAACTGGTCGCATTCGGCCAGCACACTGCGGATCTTTTCTAGCCCGTCGGGCAGGTAACGACTGAGGGCTAGGTCCGGCCCGCCGCGCGCCTGCGCCACCCAGGTGCCGATGCCGGCCAACCGGAACTGTTGGCGCGTGCGCAGGTAGAAGTAGGAGGCCGGGTCGAACCCAAGGGTGTGAATGACATCGGGCCGCCAGCGCCGAATCACATCGGCCAGGGCTCGCTCAATAGAGGCCGGTTCAGCCTGGCGCGCAGCCCCTGAGGGCCGGAACTCCTCCATGATCTTTCGAAGCAGCCGCGCGGCGCGGCGGAACTTGGGAGGGAATACCCTGAGGCGCGTGTGCGGGTCCAGCGGGCCGGGGGGGTCAATGGTCACATACGTGCGCACGCGCCAGGTGTCAGGCGGCACGGCCGAAGGCAGCGCGAACAGGCGCACGTTGAGTTCGGCCCCGGCCAGCAGGTCAATCCAAGCGTGGGTGTGCGAACTCTCAGCCCAGCCGATGAAGAGGATCTTCGGACGGCCAGGGTAAGGATCGGGAGCAAAATCATTGGACATAGGAAAATCGCTGCCGGGCCATGACAGAGAGATCGCCCCCCGCGGCAAGGCGTCCACTCCACGCGCTGCGCCAGCCGCATTGCCACAAGCCCGGAGCGCACGTCAACGGCGGCCTGAACGGACCTCTGCACCGACCGGCGCCCGGTCAATGTAGGCGTGGCACCATCGTTCGAGAATCATCAAGAGCCAGGGTTGGCTCCAGTGGATCAGGCCTTCCAAGAAATCCCGGCGCACCCGAGCGACCGCTGCCGGCTGGAGCAGGCCGCGTGCCCGGACCACCTCCGGCGACAGCGCCTCCTCCAGGACCTCACGCAGCTCATGTTTCAACCAGACATCAACGGGGAAGCTGAACCCGCGCTTGGGCTGTCGGTCAATATCGTCGGGCAGCACTTTGAGGCGGCGGCCAGCGTCCACCAGGATGCGCTTGCTGCCGCTCTCACGATAGCTGGCCGTGTAGGGGTTGACGCCATCCGCCACCGGGCCAAGCTTCGACGAGGCCGGCAACGAAAAGGCCAGGTCAATGAGGGGCACATCCAGGAAGGGCACGCGCACTTCGAGCGAGTGGGACATGGACACGGCGTCAATATCGCGCAAGAGCTGGTTGCTGGTGTAGCCGCGCAGGCACAGGGCGCTGACGCGCTCCACGGCCGCCCCGGCGGGCAGCTCGTCGTTGAAGCGCAGCTCGTAGCTCGGCGAGCGCCCGGCCCCGGCAGCCAGATGCCAGCGTGGGTGGAGCAGGCGGGCCGCGCCAAGCGGCCCGAAGATCTGATAGGTGCCCGCATAGCGGGCGACAAATCCCTCGGCGCGGGCCTGTTGCAGCCAGGGCCCCCAACGCCCAAACACAAACGGATCGAGCGCCGGCAGGGAGGCCAGCCGGGCCCAGCCTGTCTCGATGAGGGCCTGCCGCTGCTGAGCATAGCGCGTCATCTGCGCAAACCAGGGATAACCGGCGAAGACCTCGTCCCCGCCGGTGCCGGAGATGGCGACCGTGACGGACCTGCGCGCGGCCAAGGAGACGAAGTAGCTGTTCAGACCGTCTACCGAGGGCTGGTCCAGCCCGGATACGAAGTGATCCAGGTGGTCGCGGACGTCCCGGCCGCTGACCTCGATACGGCTGTGGTCGGCGCCAAAGAATCGAGCCGTGCGCTCGGCCTCGTCCGTTTCGTCCAGGGCGGCGCCTTCACCCGGGAAACCAACCGAAAAGGTCTTGACCCGGTGCCCGGCGATGCGCGTCATCAGGCCGACCAGGGTGGACGAATCGATCCCGCCGCTCAGGAAAGCACCGATGGGGACGTCGCTGACCATCTGAAGCCGGACGGACTCTTCCAGCGCCCCGGCCACGGCCTCCACCAGCTCGGCGTATGGGCGCGCCCGCATCCCGGCCAGGCGATCCAGACCGAAACGCCAGTAACGCTCCACCCGCGTCCGGCCGCGCTCCACAATCAGGCGGTGCGCCGGCAGCAGCGCCTGGACCCCCCGCAGCAAGGTGTGCGGCTGATAAACGGAACCGTAGGTCAACAGCATGCGCACGGCCTCGAAGTCAATCTCGGGGCGCACCAGCCCGCTGGCCAACAGCACTTTCAGCTCGGAGGCGAACACCAGCCGATTCCCGGCCCAGGTATAGAGCAGCGGCTTGATGCCCACCTGATCCCGCGCCAACAACAATCGCTCACGCCCTGGCCCCCCGCGCAGATCCAAGATGGCCAGCGCAAACATCCCACGCAGGCGCAGGAGGAAATCGTCACCGTAGCGCTCGTACAGCTTCAGCACGACCTCGGTGTCGGAGTGCGAAACGAAAGACTCGCCCTGAGCCTCAAGCTGTCGTCGCTCCGACTGAAAGTTGTACACCTCGCCGTTGTAAACGATCCAGACCGTCCGCTCCGGGTTGCTCATCGGCTGGTGGCCCGCCGGTGAGAGATCAATGATTGCCAGACGGGTCATGCCCAGCACGGCACCAGGCCCACAAAACACACCGCTATCGTCCGGTCCTCGGTGGCGCATGGCCATGACCATGGCATCGACCGCTGTCCGGTCCGCGTCTCCCCAGATTCCGCATATCCCGCACATATCAGCCGTCCGTGCTTCCTAAGCCTTGCCGCGGAGACGCCGCAGCCATTGCTCCAGGCGGACCGCCCAATGTGTGTGAAGGGTTCTCTCCAGCCGCCCCAGCGCCTGCGCCCGCTCGCCCAGCTCCGCCTCCAGCCGCCCCAGCGCCTGCGCCCGCTCGCCCAGCTCGATTTCAGCTTGGTGCACTCGCTCGGCCTGTGCGGCCAGCTGCCGCTCGCGCCGCGTGATGCGCAGCATGATCTCGACCTGCTGGGCGCGCGTCGCGTCCTCCCGCTGCTGTTCGACCCTTGCCAGCGCCTCGGTCACCAGGGCTGTGATATGGCTCTGAAGCGGGTCCGATCCAGGCGGGGGCGCAACCTCGCCACAACGCAATATGACATACAGGCTGTGGCCGGGGACACCCGGCAGCCAGCGCACCCCAAGCTGCTTGAGGTGGTCCACCAGCCATAGGATCTGATCGACGGGCAATCGATCCCGGACCTCGGGGATCTGACGGCAGAGCTCAGCTGGCCAGATGGAGGCCTCCCACAGATAAGGTAGATAGGCCTGCCATAGATAGTCGGGCAGGGGTTCGCGGGCGACCTTTTCCACGTAGAAGCCCAGGCCCGGCATCGCCTCACGAAATACCGGCTCACTCCAACGTGAGACATGATGGGGCGGCAGCTCGGTCAGGGCTCCACTGAAGAAACGGATTGGCCCAGTGGAATCAGGGACTCCCACTATGACCAGCCCATCCGGCCGGACAAGTTGGCGCACGCCCGCCAGCAAGCCAGCGGGATCGCCGGTGTGCTCGAGCACCTGAAAAAGACAGACGGCGTCAAACGACCATCCGCCGGTCGCTTCCAGGACGGCTTGCGGAAAGCCTCCCTGGCAGACGAGATGGCCGCGGGCCTGCGCCTGAGCGGCCACTTCTGGGGAAAATTCGTAACCCACGGCCTCAAAACCCTCGGCTCGCAACTGATCCAGGAACTCCCCACTGCCACAGCCCACATCGAGCACACGCCGGCAGCCATAACGCCGCAGGTCCTGAAGTCCCTCCAGAAATTCCCACTTGTCGGTCACAAAGTATTCCTTGGCCGTGACGTCGGCGTAAAACTGGCGGCTGCCCTCCACAGGAGGCTGAAACATGCCGAAGCCGCAGTTCAGACAGTGATGCAGGCGGACGTGCCGGTCGGCAGGCTGGGCATACTCGTCCCACACGACACGATGGAAGGTTACGCCCGCCTCACTCTCCCAACGAGCCAGGAGGTCGGCCAGCCGGAACCTCTGACCCGTTGGCACAAAAGCCGGGGCGCGGCAAAGCGGACAATCTGCCACGTGGGCCAGCAGTATGGATGCCATCAGTCGGCGGGTCGCGGGACAGGCTCAACAGGCGCTGATCGTGAACGCCTGTCCATGAAAGCCGAAGGAAATAAACTCGCGCAGCGCAATTTGCGGATTGGCATCCAGCCATTCCCGGCAGGCCCGCTGCTGGCCATAGTCGGGCAAGTTACGAAAACAGCGCCAATCATCAAAGATCACCACTGAGCCCACGGACAACCGTGGCGTGAGAAAGCGCAACACAGGGATGGTCGACTCGTACAGGTCGCAGTCGATCCAGGCGACCGCGATCCTGCCCAGCCTGTTCGCCCGGGCGGTCTCATCGTTGAGCGTCTCATGAAACCAGCCTTTGAGGATCACCACCCGTTCAGGGTCCAGACCGGCGGTGCGGAGGCTGGTTTGAAAGTCCGCCTCGGAATAGGCGAACTGCCCGGTGCAGAAGCTGCTGGTGTAGCCGTTCTGGGCATCGATGCCACGCGGCTCCGGCAGGCCCTCAAATGAGTCGGCGGCCACAAACCGCATCTGCGGAAACAGCGGGGCCATGATCTTGTAGGCGTAAAAAAAGGTGGTGCCTTTATAAACACCGAATTCCATATAGTCGCCCGGGATCTCGGCCCCGACCAGATAATCCGCAACGTTGTCAATCGCATCCCAGCGGTTGCGATAGTAATTGAATAACCGCTCTTCGATGCGATCCACGCGCGATCTTAACTCAGCCCATTGAGTCGCCCCGGCCTGTATCTGGGTTGAGGCGGCCAACATCTCGGACTGAGCCTGGACCGTCCGACGGAGTACCTCAACCTCGGCCAGCAAACTCTGAACCGAAGTCTGGCCACCCCCCCATGGCAGCCGCAGGGTGGACCACAAGCGTCGCCATAGGTTCATGAGGCTCTCGCCCCACTGGCTGGGGCAGGCGCCGGGGCCCCATCCAAGAGTCTGACCGTCTGAGTGAACTCGCATTGGTAAACCCCCGGGAAGATCTGGAAATGCCGGGTCAAATTGGGGTTCACCTCGACAGTCAATGAACTGGCGAACGGTAGCCCATCAATGTCCTCAATATCCTTGCGGCCAACCCACAACAGCAGACGGTATGTATCAGGCCGCAGCAAGACATGATGGAGCACGAAGCAGACCTCGGCTGTCTGGCCAGGCTTGAGCGAAACATACTGATCCATCAGCGCCGTACTGACGTCAATGATTCGAAAGCCCGACAGATCATAAACAACCAGGGCGACGTTGGCCTCGCGAATGCGCGCGAAGGCGGTCAGCGTCACCTCAACTTTCAAATCGTAGCCGGTCAGGAAAGCCGGCCGCGGCCGGCCATCCGGCCCCAACGGTGTGATGCGCAAAGTGACAAAGCGGGCTTTGCCATTGCCGTAGCGCTCGCCCCGCCGCATAGACTCGCGGGTCTCCTCCGAAGTCTGCTCGGCCTCGGCTCGAGGCTGATAGATCACCTCGGTCGGCAGTGTGGCACCCAGGAGGGGCGCCGCCCCTGGCCGGCGGTCTATCCCATCGCCTGAGTCCGCGTCGTCCTGCATCGGTTGCCCAACTTGAGCTCCGTTGTCCCCGGCGGGTCGGTACAGCGTCGTCACCTGGGCGGGCTCGGCCGCGGGCGAGCTGGCGACAACCGCCGAGGCGTCCAGATACTCCTTCGTTACCTCCGCTGAGGGGCCATCCCGGACCAGGCGCCCTTGGTCCAGCCACAGGCAGCGACTGCAAAATGCCACGACGGAGGGCAGGCTGTGGCTGACAAACAGCACGGTCCGGCCCTGGCGCATGACTCCCTCCATCTTGCCCAGAGACTTACGCTGGAAGGCCGCATCGCCCACCGACAGCACTTCATCTACGATGAGGATCTCAGGGTCGAGATGCGCAGCCACGGAGAAGGCCAGCCGGGCAAACATACCGCTGGAGTAGTGCTTGACAGGGGTATCGATGAACTGCTCCAGCTCAGCAAACTCGACGATTTCGTCAAAGCGCCGGGTGATCTCGGCCTTCTTCAGACCCAGGATCGCAGCGTTCAGGTAAATGTTCTCTCGCCCGGTGAGCTCGGGGTGGAAGCCGGTGCCCACCTCCAGGAGCGCCCCCAACCGGCCATAGATCTCCGCAAAGCCACGGGTCGGCTTGGTGATGCGCGCGAGGATCTTGAGCAGGGTGCTTTTGCCCGCCCCGTTTCTTCCGATGATGCCGATGGCCTCACCGTATCGGGCTTCGAAGGAAATCTCGCGCAGGGCCCAGAGCAGGCCCGGGCCTTCCGGCGTCCGAGGCGGCGGTGGAGGCTGGCGCCACAGCCGGCGTTTGGCGCGGCGGAGGGCGTCCCAGGCGGACAGGCGCAGGTCCTGGTAAGGGTCGTGGGCTCCCAGCCGATAAAGCTTCCCCAACCCATCCACGCGAAGCGCCAGATCACTCATGATTTTAGGGTTATACCACATCCGCCGCATTCTCTTCCATGTGCCGGAAGACGAACGCGCCGGTGACGATGAGCAACACGGCGGCCAGGCACGTCCACGAAAAAGCGCCCAGCGGAAAACGCTCAAACGAGAACACCGCCCAGCGCATTGCCTCCACTAATCCGACAACGGGGTTCAGGTCATACAGCCAGCGCCAGTTGGCAGGCACTAAGCTGACCGGGTAAAAAATGGGGCTGGCGTACAGACCAATCTGCAGCAGCACGGGCACGAGCCGGCCGACATCTCGGAACTGCACGTTAAGGGCCGAGAGCCACAACCCGGCCCCCAAGGCCAGGCCCGCCGCCGCCAGCAGCGCCACCGGCAGGAACAGCCAGGTCCAGGCCAGGGAGAGCCTGAACACCAGCGCCACCCCCAACAGGGCCGTGAGGAGCACGCCGGCATCCACCAGGCCCACCAGCAAGGGAACCACAGGGATGATCAGGCGCGGGAAGTAGACCTTCGAGAGCAGGTAGGAATTCGCCACCATACTTGAACACGCCGTGGCGACCGCATTCTGAAAGTACATCCAAGGCACCAAGCCCGAGAGCACCAGCACTGGGTACGGCAGGCCGCCTGTCGGCACCTTGGCAAAGAGCCCGAGCACGAACGTGATGATGATGGCTGTAGAGAGCGGCTGAAGCAGCACCCAGAACACTCCCAGGCCGGTGTTGCTATACGAGACCCGAATATCGCGCCAGACCAGATAAAACAGCAGGTCGCGGTGTTGCCACAACTCATGTAGGTCAACCGTTTGCCAGCCTCGTGAAGGCTCAATGCGTAAGGCAGGATCGGGGGTAATCATGGTTCGTCAATCAGTCAGCGACCCCTCTGGGAATAGCTCGCAGTCGAGCAATAGAAATAAGCAGGCCAATCTATGAAGCAATGGGCAGATCCACCCAAAGTCTCCCATCTTTTAAGAAAGCACCGTTCATCCTAACCGGTCGCCAATCGACTGTCAACCCAAGCCCGGGATATTAAAGATGCCCGGAGTCGAAACTTAGAATGGGTCTCCAGCTGAACGAGAAACCGTGCAAAGCGTTTCAGGCCCCTGGGATTGCGACTGGTGGGGTAGCCTTGCTGGTTTCAAGCACTATAGACAACCATTTACACAGATGACTTCGCCATGCCTGCCGCCTGGCGCAGCAACCGCTGTTGCAGCGCCTCGCGCAGCCCGGCCGGCGTGTTTGCAGCCAGCGCCTCCCCGGCCGGCGCCGGCCCCGCGCCGGCCCACACCACGTCCGGCGCCGCCCGCAGCGCCGCGCTAATCCCGGGCAACGCCAGCGCCGAGGCCGGATCGCCCGGGCCCAGCACCACCAGCCGCGCCCGGCGCAGCGCGGCCAGCGCCGCCTTCTCGGCCTCAGCGTCCGTCAGCTCGCCCACCGCCAGCACCCGGCCGTGCAGGCGCAACGCGCGATGCAGCGCCGGCAGATCGCGCGGCCACTCATCCGAAAGGCCGCCCGCCAGCAACGCCCGCACGGCCTCCGGGTCCTCGGCCAGCGCCGCCAGCGCCTCGACGGCCTCGGCGCGCGAAGGCCGAAGCGCGCCGTTCACGCGCCGCGGCGCCAACAGCACGGTGACGTCCCGGCTGAGCGTAACGACGGCGCTGAGCGCCGCCGCCGTGCCGCCGTCCCCCGGGATGAGCACCAGCGCCGGGTCGCCGCTCAGCTTCGGCTCGACGCGCTCGAAGACCAGCAGGACCGTCAGCCCGGCCGCCACCAGCAGGCCGAAGAGCATGTTGGCGACCAGCGGCTCCAGGCGGGTGAGCATCACGGCCGTCGCCCCGAGCGAGACGGCGGCGACGTACAGCGTCAGCACGGCGCGCGGCTGGCTGAGCCCCAGCTGCACCAGGCGGTGTGACGTGTGGTCCGAGCCGCCCTGGAACGGCGAACGCCCGCGCCGCAGCCGCGAAACCGTGACCAGCGTGGTGTCGAAGATGAAGACGCCCAGCACCACGATCGGCGCCATCCAGGTGGAGGCCAGCGGGTATTGCAGAAACCGGATCTGGATGCCCAGCGCGGCCAGCAGGAAGCCGATCGTCAACGAGCCGGCGTCGCCCATGAAACTGACGGCGGGCGCCAGGTTGTAGAACAGGAAGCCGACCGCCGCCCCCAGCAGCGCGCCGGCCAGGCTGGCCACCAACCCCTGCCCCTCCAGAGCCGCCATCAGAAAAAAGAACGCGGCCGCCACGGCCGTCAGCCCGGCCGCCAGTCCGTCCATGTTGTCCATCAGGTTGGCGGCATTGGTCAGGCCCACCACCCAGACGACCGTGATGGCCATGTCCAGCCACCAGACGCCGAACAACTGGACGCGCACGCCGAAGACCGTCAGAAACAGCGCGGCGACGACGCCGGCCCCCAGCTTGAGCCAGGCCGGCAGGCCGTACCGGTCGTCCCACAGGCCGGTGACGAAGAGGAGGGTGGCGCCGCCCAGGATGCCCAGCCCCTGGGTGAACCAGTCCCGCTGCCCGAAGGCCAGGAAGGCCGCGCTCACGCCGACGTACAACGCCAGCCCGCCCAACAGCGGCGTGGGCGCGCGGTGCGCCTTGCGCAGGCCGGGCTGATCGACCATGCCCAGGCGCCGCGCCAGCCAGCGCGTGACCGGGGTCGCCAGGAAGGCCAGAAGCGTGGCGGCGACGACGATGGGCAGGTACTGTGTCATGCGCTCCCCCCCTCTTACGGCGCGCCGATGACGACGCGGGTCAGCGTGGCATAGGGCGCGGTCTCGCCGCCCGCGCCGGTCACGGGCACGAAGCCCTCGGCGTTCACAAAGCCGGCGAGCAATTCATACTCCCCCGGCGGCGCGTCGGGCGGGATCCACACCCCGCGCCGGTCCACCACGGTCTGGCCGGCCCGCCAGCGCCCCGGCGTCAGCGCCCCGAACTGCACCGGGTTATCGCCGCCCGCCAGCACCACGCCGTCCGGCCCCAGCAGGTTGACGAACAGCGCGGTGGTCGTGTCGCACGGGTCGGCCTCGCAGCGCAGGCGGAGGGCCACCGGCAGCGCATCGCCGCGCCCAAACGCCCGCGGCACGCGCACTTCGGTCAACGTCACGCCCAGCGGCCAGACCGCGGCCGCCGGCAGTTTCTGCTCCGGCTCAGCCTCCAGGCTGTAGTAATACACTTCCAGCCCTTCACGCCAGCCGCCGGCGAAGCGATACGCGTTCGCATTCAGCCAGGCCAGGGTCGCCTGCGGCGCGTGGCCCCACAGATGCGTCCAGTCCATGACGACGGCCAGGCGCTCGCCGCTTCCGGGCGTCAGGACCGCGCCAGGCTCCTCTTCCAGCGGCGAGATCCAGGCCGCGCGGGCCGGGCCTTTGAGCAGGCCCAGCCAGGGGTAGACGCCGAAGTCGGCCGAGACGTTGACCAGGCGCTCCGGCGCGTACGGGCCGCCGCTCACTTCGCGCGCGAGCGACCGCGCCAGGTCCGCCGGGAGCCCGCCGTAATCCGGCAGGTTCCAGTAGCCGCGCCAGAGCAGCAGCGGGATGGCGGCCGCCGCCGCCAGGCCGCCGGCCGCCAGCGCGGGCCGGGCGCGCCCGCCGCGCAACAGCCAGGCCAGCGCCGCGCCGGTGACGACCACGGCCAGGCCGAGGCCCAGGCCGAGCGGCAGGTCGAAGTTGACTTCGCCGTTCGGCCCGGCGCGCAGCCAGACGAGGTCCCACGCGCCCGGCCCCCAGCGCTGCAACAGCCGGAAGAGCGGCGTCTCCGCCCAGCGCGTCCAGTCCAGCCCGAGGCTGGTGTCCGGGTTAGGGTAACGCTCGAACAGGCCGGCGTAGCCGACGCTCCAGTTCGCGGCGGCCACCAGCGCCTGGAGCAGCACGCTGAGCGCCGCCAGGGCCCAGGCCCAGCGCCAGCGCGCCAGGGCCTCCAGCGCCGGCAGCATCAACACCGGGACCAGCGGCAGCAGATAGCGCGGCCCCCAGGCCAGGCCGCCCCACCAGCCCGAAGCGCGCAGCGCGGCCAGCATCGCCAGCGTCCAGACCACCACCAGGACGGCGGGCAGGCGGTGGCGATGAAAGAAACCCGGCCAGCCGAGGACCGCCAGCGCCGTAACCGGCGCGAACACGAACAGGCCCTTGCCCGGGCTGAAGAGCAGGCCATACCACGGCGTGATCCCCTCCCGGCTGAAGGGATTGGCCGTGAAGTTGCCCAGCAGCGCAGACAGCGGGTAGCCGCGCAGGTTGAAGACGAGCAGGGCCGCGGCGGCCAGGCCGGCGAGCAGCAGGCCGCCGCCGGCCAGCAGCCAGGCCAGCGGCACGCGGCGCGCGCGGTACAGCGGCCAGGCCAGGCCCAGCGCCGCCACCGGCAGCGCGACCACCGCCGCGAACTTGAAGGCCAGCGCCGCGGCGGCGGCGGCGACGGCGGCGGCGGCGGCCCGCCCCGTCGGGCGTTCGGCGAAACGGAGCAGGCCTCCCAGGCTCAGCGTCCACAGCAAGCCGACCGCCGGCTCGCGCAAAAAAGATTTGGCGTACGGCCAGGCCAGGGTGCCGAGCGCGAAGGCGCCGGCCAGACCGAGCGCGGGCCGCACGGCGTAACCCAGCCGCCGGCCCAGCCCGTAGAGCGCGGCGGCGTTGAGGGCCGTGATCACGGGGTTGAGCAGCAGCGCGGCGTGCAGGTTGCTGACCTCGGGCGCGCGGCGCGCCAGCCACACCAGGGGCGCGGCCAGGGCCGATTGCCCCGGCTCAAAGGCGTTGATGAAGTTGTGGTAGGCGGCGAAACGGATCAGGTCCAGACCCGGCCGGCCGGTCTGCGCCAGGCTCTCGGCGGCGGCGTACAGCGCCAGCTCATCAATGGACCGGAACTGGCCCGCGAATGTCAGCAGGTAGAGCGCCAGGCAGAACAGGCCCAGGCCGAGGGCCACGGCCCGGTCGCGGCGCTGAGGCGGAGGCGCGGGGGAGGCGGACATGCGGCCGGCCTACAGCTTCACCACCCGCGCGCGCGTGCGGCGGCCCCTGAGCGCGTTGCGCGTGTCCACGATCACGCGCGCGTGCTCGCCGACCAGGTCCCAGTCGAAGGCCGAGTGGTCGGTGACGACCACCACGCAGTCGGCGGCGGCCAGGGCCCCGGCCGTGAGCGGCTGCGCGCGCAGGGTCGCGTCGCCCAGACGCAGCTCCGGCACGTGCGGGTCGGCGTAGCGCACCTGGGCGTGGCGCTTCTGCAATTCGATCATCACGTCCAGGGCGGGCGACTCGCGCACGTCGTCGACGTCCTTCTTGTAGGCCGCGCCCAGCACCAGCACCTGCGCGCCGCGCAGAGGTTTGCCGTCCTCGTTCAGCGCGTCGGCCACCAGGCCGATGACGTGGTGCGGCATCTGAGAGTTGATCGTGTCCGCCAGCTCGATGAAGCGCGCGGTGTAGTTGAGGGTCTTGAGCTTCCAGGAGAGGTAGAGCGGGTCGATGGGCAGACAATGCCCGCCGATGCCCGGCCCGGGCGTGAACTTCATAAAGCCGTACGGTTTGGTGGCCGCCGCCTCGATCACCTCCCAGACATCGACATCCAGCCGGGCGCACATCAGCGCCACCTCGTTCACCAGGCCGATGTTGACGGCCCGGAAGGTGTTCTCCAGCAGCTTCACCATCTCGGCCGCGCGCGGCGACGAGACCGGCACGACCGTGTCCACCGCGAGTCGATACAGGGCGACGGCCGTTTCCGCGCAGGCCGGCGTCGTGCCGCCGACGACCTTGGGCGTGTTGCGCACGCCGTAGCGCGGGTTGCCGGGGTCGATCCGCTCCGGCGAAAACGCCAGGAAGACGTCCTCGCCCACGCGGAAGCCGCGCTCTTTGAGACGCGCCTCGAAAATCTCCTCGGTGGTGCCGGGGTAGGTGGTGCTCTCGAGCACGATCAGCAGGCCGGGATGGCAGAGCGCCATGACCCGGTCCGCCGCGTCCACCACGTGGGCCATGTCCGGGTCACGCGTCTTGCGCAGCGGCGTGGGCACGCAGATGATCACGGCGTCGGCCTGGCGCAGCCCGGCGTAGTCGGCGGCAGCCGTGAGCCGGCCGCGGGCGACGAAGTCGGCGACGACGTCGCCCGGCACATCCTGCACGTAGCTGCGGCCGTGGCGCAGGTGATCGACCTTGCGGGCGTCCACGTCCACGCCGATGACGCGCAGGCCGGCGCGCGCAAACTCCACCGCCAGCGGCAGGCCCACATAGCCCAGGCCGACGACGCCGACGACGGCGGTCCTGGCCTCAAGCCGGCGAAGCAATTGTGCCTGCATGGATGATCCGGGGGCGCTCACGGGGTGTCGGCAGCACGGACAAAAGAGAGGACGTTCGTCAATTGACTGGCCCGGTGAACGGGCGATATAATGTCTGCAATTGTATATCAATAACCTTCGGGGCAGGGTGAGAGTCGGAGCGCTGTGCGTTCCTTATCGCGGCGCTGCGCGCCGCGGTCGTGAGACAGGCGAAACCGGCTCAATTCCCGATCGGCGGTAAAGGTGCGTGCTGACGCACACCCACAAGCCCGCGAGCGGCCAGACCGGCCGCATGATCCCGGTGAAAATCCGGAGCCGACCGTATAGTCGGGATTGAAAGAAGGTGTCGCTGGCGCTGCGCGCCAGTTTACGGCGAAAACGCTCTGCGTTTTCGCTGTCAGCCCGTAGAGCGACCGCCCCGTTGGCCGTGGAACATCACGTCAACGGGGTTGTTGTTTTCGGACCCGGCCCGCGCGCACGGCGATCAGCTCAGGCCGCTGCGCGCCGGCTGACGGCGCCGCCGCGCGGCTGGCGCGCTCACCGCCCCGAAGAGTCCCTCTTCGGGGTTTTGTTATGACTGTGACCAAGACCACTTTCCCCTCCACGCTCTCGCCCACGCCGCCGGCGCGGACCGGTCCGCGGCTCAACCGGCGGTGGCTGGCCGGCCTCGGCTCGGCCGCCGGCGCCCTGCTGTTGTGGGAGGCCGTGGCCCGCTTCAGCGGGCTGCCGGCCTTCCTGCTGCCGCCGCCGGCCCGGGTATGGGCGCGGCTCCTGGACCTGCTGAGCGACGGCACGCTGTGGCGCCACACCCAGGTGACGCTGCTGGAAGTCGGCGCGGGGTTGAGCGCCGGCCTGGCGGTCGCCACAGTCCTGGGCTATGTCATCGCCAAATCGCCGACGCTGGAGCGCGCGCTGACGCCGTACATCGTCGCCTCGCAATCCGTGCCGGTGGTGGCCATCGCGCCGCTGCTCGTCCTCTGGCTCGGGCCGGGCCTGCTGTCCAAGGTGGTGGTCTGCGCCCTGATCGTGTTCTTCCCGATGCTGGTCAACACCGTTGTCGGCCTGCGCTCGGTGGCGCCCGAACTGCGCGACCTGATGCGCGCGCTGAACGCCACGCGCTGGCAGACGTTCGTCAAGCTGGAGGTGCCGGCCGCCCTGCCTGTCCTGTTCGGCGGCCTGAAGATCGGGGCCACGCTGGCCGTGGTCGGCGCGGTGGTGGGCGAGTTCGTCGGCGCCGACCGCGGGCTGGGCTTCCTGGTGAACCTGGGACGCGGCCAGTACGATACCGCCCTGGTGTTCGTGGCCGTCGGCGCGCTGGTGGCCCTGGCCCTCGGCCTGTATGGCGCCGTCACGCTGCTGGAGCGCCGCTTGCTGCGCTGGAAACGCTGAGGGCTGGGTGGGCCGTGGGCCGTCATCCGTCTCTCCGCCTTGATCGTTGTGGAGTTGCCATGTCCCGTCTCTTGCGCCTGAGTTTCGCTGTGCTCTTCTGGCTGACGGCCTGCGCCCCCGTCGCCGCGCCGGCCTCGCCGACGGCCCCCGCCGCGCTGCGCCAGATCCGCCTGCCGATGGGTTACATCCCCAGCGTGCAATACGCCAGCCTGTACGTCGCGGCCGATCAGGGCTATTTCGCCGAGGAGGGCCTGCAGATCGAGTTCGACTATTCGTTTGAGACCAACGGCGTGCAGCTCGTCGGCGCAGGCGAGCTGCCGTTCGCGCTCGTCTCGGGCGAGCAGGTGCTCCTGGCGCGCGCCCAGGAGCTGCCCGTCGTCTACGTCATGGCCTGGTTCCAGAAGTTCCCGGTGGCGGTGGTGGCCAGGGCCAGCGCCGGCATCGCCGCGCCGTCCGACCTGCGCGGCAAGAAAATCGGCGTGCCGGTCCTGGAGGGCGCCAGTTACATCGGGCTGCTGGCCCTGCTGGAGGCGGCCGGCCTGTCGCCCGAGGACGTGACGCTCGAAGTCGTCGGCTTCCAGCAGGTCGCGGCCCTGGAGGCCGGGCAGGTAGACGCGGCCGTGGTGTACTCCAACAACGAGCCGATCCGGCTGGCCGCCCAGGGCCAGCAACTCTCGGTGATCCAGGTGAGCGACTACGCTACCCTGGCCGCCAACGGCGTCCTGACCAATGAAGCCACCGTGGCCCGGGAGCCCGATCTCGTCCGGCGCTTCGTGCGCGCCATGACGCGCGGCGTCCAGGCCGCGCTGGCGGACCCGGAGCAGGCCTACGCCATTTCCAAAAAGTACGTCGAGGCGTTGAAAGACGACGCCGTGGAGAAGCAGGTGCTGGCCGCGACGCTGGACCTGTGGCGGGCGGACCGGATCGGGCTGACGCAGGCCGCCGCCTGGGAAAATATGCAGACCACGCTGCTGGACGCCGGCCTGCTGGCGCACCCCCTCGACCTGAGCCAGGCCTTCACGAACGAGTTCGTGCCCTAGTGTCCGCGCCGCTGCTCATCGCCGAACACCTCGCGTACGTTTACCCCAACGCCGACGGCGGCCTCCAGGCGCTGGAACAGGTCAACCTGTCCGTCTGCCCGCAGGAGTTCGTGTGCGTGGTCGGCCCCTCCGGCTGCGGCAAAAGCACGCTGCTCAAGCTGCTGGCCGGCCTGCTGCGGCCCACGGCCGGCCGGGTGCTGCTGGGCGGCCAGCCCCTGGACGGCCCGCGCCGCGACATCGGCCTGGTGTTCCAGAAAGCCAACCTGATGCCCTGGCGGTCGGTGCTGGCCAACATCATGCTGCCGCTGGAATTACACGGCGCGCCGGCGGACGAGGCCCGGGCGCGCGCCCTGGCCCTGGTCGAGCTGGTCGGCCTGTCCGGTTTCGAGAGCAGCCTGCCAGGCGACCTCTCGGGAGGCATGGAGCAGCGGGTGGCTATCGCGCGCGCGCTCATCCAGGCGCCGGCTGTGCTGCTGCTGGATGAGCCGTTCGGGGCGCTGGACGCCCTGACGCGCGAGCGGCTGAGCGCCGAACTGCTGCGCATCTGGGAGGCGCGCAAGACGACGGTCGTCATGGTCACGCACGCCATCGCCGAGGCGCTGCTGCTGGCCGACCGTGTGCTGGTCCTCACCCCGCGCCCCGGCCGCGTGAAGCTGGCGCTCGACGTGCCGCTGCCGCGCCCGCGCCATCTGGAGATGGAGCACAGCCCCGAGTTCGGCGCGCTGGCGCGGCAGGTGCGGGCCGCCATTGGCGGGGCCGCCATCGGCGGGCCGCCATCGGCCTAGCCGTCCGCATTGTCATTTCCCCTCAATCCCCTATAATACGCCCCACTCGGACAAATCAGCTAATTCGTATCGGCTTCGGCAGAGAGGAGAGGTCGCCCACCAACAGGCCTGATCGCTCGAACCGTCCACGCCACTGTTGCCCCCTATCACGCCACAGGAGGAGAACCGATGTCCCGTAAGCTTGCCATCATTCTGCTGGCCGCCGCGTTGGCCCTGGCCGCCTGCGCCAACCAGACCCCCCAGACTGTGGAAGTCACCCGCGTCGTGGAAGTGACCCGCCTCGTGGAGGTCCCGGTGGAGGGCGGCCCGACGACGCCTCCGCCGACGGCAGTCCCGCTCCCCCAGGGGGTCGGCTTCGGCGAGACCCTGAAGCGGGTCCGCGACCGCGGCACGCTGATCTGCGGCGTCAACAACCAGGTCCCGGGCTTCGGCTTCGTGGACTCGGCCGGCAACTACACCGGCTTCGACGTGGATTACTGCAAGGCGCTGGCCGCCGCCATCTTCAACGACGTCAGCAAGATCGAGTACCGCCCGGTGACTGCCGAGCAGCGCTTCCCGGCCCTGCAGTCCGGCGAGATCGACGTCCTGATCCGCAACACCACCTGGACCCTCGTGCGCGACACCGACAACGGCGGCAACTTCGTGGCCACCACGTTCTATGACGGCCAGGGCATGATGGTGCCCGCCAGCCTGGGCGCCGTCACGCTGGAGGACCTGGACGGCGGCACGATCTGCGTGCAGCGCGGCACCACCACCGAACTGAATCTGGCAGACCAGATGGCCGCCCGCGGCATCAGCTACACGCCGGCCGTGTTCGAGGACGCCAACGGCACCTTCGCGGCCTATGCCGAGGGCCGCTGCGACGCCGTGACCACAGACAAGTCCGGCCTGGTCTCGCGCCGCTCGGTGCTGCCCGACCCGGACCAGCACGTCATCATGGATGTGACCCTCTCCAAGGAGCCGCTCGGTCCGATGGTGCGTCAGGGCGACGACCAGTGGTTCGACATCGTGCAATGGACGGTGTTCGCCACCTTCGCGGCCGAGGAATTCGGGATCACCTCCGGGAACGTGGACAGCGCGGTCGCCAGCGACACGCGGCCCGAGGTCCGGCGCCTGCTGGGCGCGGACGAGAACACCGACCTGGGCGCCAAGCTTGGCCTGAGCAAGGATTGGGCCGTGAACGTGATCAGGGCCGTCGGCAATTACGCCGAGATCTACGACCGCAACCTGGGCCCGGGGACGCTCACCGCCATCCCGCGCGGGATCAACAACCTGTACACCAACGGCGGCCTGCTGTATTCGCCGCCCTTCCGGTAAAGCGACCCTTCAGGCAGGGACGGCCCGGCGGGTCGTCCCTGCCCTGCCCCATGGCGACCGAATCGCCTCCGGCCCGCCCCGCGCCGCTGCGCTCCTTCTGGCGCGACGAGCGCGTGATCCAGGCTGCGTCGCAGTTGCTGTTCCTGGCGCTCATCGCCTGGGTCGGCTACCTGCTCATCGGCAACATGCTGGCCGCCCTGCGCCGGCAGGGCATCGCCCTCGGCTTCGACTTCCTGGACAACGCCGCCGGCTTCGACATCGGCGAGACCCTGATCCGTTACACCATCGCGGACTCGTTCGGCCGCGCGCTACTGGTGGGCCTGCTCAACACCCTGCTGGTGTGCGCGCTCGGCATTGTCCTGTCCACCCTGCTCGGCCTGCTGGTGGGCGTGGCCCGCCTCTCGGCCAATGTGCTGGTCAACCGCCTGGCCTGGCTGTTCATCGAGGCCATGCGCAACATCCCGCTGCTGGTGCTGCTGGTCTTCATCTACCAGGGCATCTTCCTCAAACTCCCGCGCGCCCGGGAAGCGCTGGCCCTGCCCGGCTCCATCTTCCTGAGCAACCGCGGCGTAGCGCTGCCGTGGGGAATCCCGACCGACACCTTCACTGCCTACCTGGCCGTCCTGGCGGCGGGCCTCGTCCTGGCCGTCCTCACCGGCCTGGGCCTGGCCGTCCGCGCCCGGCGCAGCGGCCGCCCGCAGCCCACGCTCGCGGCGGGGCTGCTGGTCTTCCTGCTGGCCGCGCTGGCCGGGTGGTTCCTGCTGCCGCAGCCGCCCCTCACGCTGGACCGGCCCGCCATCCAGGGCCTCAACTTCCGCGGCGGCCGGGTGCTCTCGCCGGAATTCATGGCCCTGCTGCTGGGCCTGGTGATCTACACGGCCGCCTTCATCGGCGAGGTGGTCCGCGCCGGCATCCAGGCCGTCTCACACGGCCAGACCGAGGCGGCGCGCGCGCTGGGGCTGACCGGCGCGCAGACTCTGCGCCTGGTCATCCTGCCGCAGGCGCTGCGCGTCATCATCCCGCCGCTCACCAGCCAATACCTTAACCTGACCAAGAACTCGACCCTGGCAGCCGCCATCGCCTACCCGGACCTGTTCTCGATCTCGTCCACCATCGTCAACCAGACGGGCCGCTCGGTGGAGATGATCGCGGTGGTGATGAGTCTGTACCTGGCCGTGAGCCTGCTGACCGCGCTGATTATGAACGCGTACAACCGCCGCGTGCGGCTGGTGGAGCGATGACACCTCAGGCCGTCGTCCTGCCGCCGCCCACCGAGCGCTACACGCTGCTCGGCTGGCTGCGCCGGAACCTGTTCAGCACCTGGTACAACGCGCTGCTCACGTTCGCGGCGGCCGGGTTGATCGTCGCCGCGGCCCGCCCGCTGCTGGCCTGGGCCTTCACGCAGGCCGAGTGGGCCGTGGTGGCCGCCAACCTGCAGCTTTTCATGGTCGGCCAATACCCGCGCGACGAGCTCTGGCGCGTCTGGCTGTGCCTGGGCCTGGCCGCGGCCCTGGTCGGCTTGACCTGGGGAGTGTGGGTGCGCGGACGGCGGGGGCTGGGCGTCCTGCTGGCGGTCCTGCCCTTCGCCCTGGCGCTGCTGCCGATTGGCGCGCAAAGCCGCCTCGCGCTCGGCGGGGCGGGCCTGGCCGGCCTGCTCAGCTATGCGCTGGGCCGCTGGGGGCCGCCGGGCCTGCGGCGGATCGCCGTCGTCGCCTGGATCGCGTATTTCCCCCTCATCCTCGTGATCATCCGCGGCCTGGGCGGGACTTTCCTGACGGTGGTGCCCAGCAACCTGTGGGGCGGCCTGCTGTTGACGGCGCTGCTCACGGTGGTGGGCATCGTGTTCTCGTTCCCGCTCGGCGTGTTGCTGGCGTTGGGCCGGCAGTCGGGCCTGCCCATCATCCGGGCGGCCTGCGTCACGTTCATCGAGCTGGTGCGCGGCGTGCCTTTCATCAGCGTGTTGTTCATGTCACAGCTCATGCTGCCGCTGTTCCTGCCGCCGAATGTCACCGTGGACCGGGTGGTGCGCGCCATGGTGGGCGTGGTGCTGTTCAGCGCCGCCTACATGGCCGAGAACGTGCGCGGCGGCCTGCAGGCTATCCCGCGCGGTCAGACCGAGGCGGCCCGCGCCCTGGGCCTCAACGGCGCCCAGACGATGGGCCTGATCATCCTGCCCCAGGCCCTGCGCGCCGTCATCCCGATCCTGGTCGGCCAGTTTATCGCGCTATTCAAGGATACGTCGCTGGTCGTCATCGTCGGCCTGCTGGACCTGATGGGCATCGCCAAGACCGTCCTGGCCCAGCCGCAGTTCCTGGGGCGCCAGATCGAGGTCTACCTATTTCTGGCCCTGATTTACGGCCTCTTCTGCTACGTCATGTCCGCCATCAGTCAGCGGCTGGAGGCCGCCCTGGGCGTGGGCGCGCGCTGACCGGCCGGCCGGGTTGTTCACGATGAGCCGTTCAGATTCAGACCCCATCATCATCTGCCGGGACGTGCACAAGTGGTACGGGCCGTATCACGCGCTGCGCGGCATCTCCCTGGAAGTCCACAAGGGCGAGGTGCTGGTGATCTTCGGCCCGTCGGGCTCGGGGAAATCCACCTTCATTCGGACCCTCAACCGCCTGGAGGAGCACCAGCGCGGGCAGATCGTGGTGGACAACATCGAGCTGACCCACGACGTGCGCAACATCGAGCGCATCCGCATGGAGACCGGCATGGTCTTCCAGCAGTTCAACCTGTTCCCGCACCTGACCGTGCTGGACAACATCATCCTGGCCCCCACCTGGGTGCGCCGCTGGCCGCGCGCCCAGGCCGAGGACGTGGCGATGCAGCTCCTCAAACGGGTGGGCATCCCGGAGCAGGCCCACAAATATCCCGGCCAGCTCTCCGGCGGCCAGCAGCAGCGCGTGGCCATCGCCCGCGCCCTGGCCATGCAGCCCAAGATCATGCTCTTCGACGAGCCGACCTCGGCCCTCGACCCCGAGATGATCAAAGAGGTGCTGGATGTGATGATCGAGCTGGCCCGCAGCGGCATGACCATGCTGGTGGTGACCCACGAGATGGGCTTCGCCCGCGCCGTCGCCGACCGGATGTACTTTTTCGATCAGGGCCAGATCGTGGAGAGCGGGCCGCCGGACCAGATCTTCAATCACCCGCGCGAGGAGCGCACCAAGCTCTTCCTCTCGCAGATCCTGTCCCACTGATCACGGCCGCGCCGGGCGGCGGCCCGGTCCGCTTAAACGCCGTGCGGGGCCGGCCGACACCGCGCCCCGCACATGCCTCAGGAGACCCGTCTTGGCGACGGGATCAGGCCGTGGTCGTCTTCGGCTTGCGCGCCCGGCGCAGCGCCGCGCGCCCGATCAGCCACAGCGGCACCCCGAACAGCAGCCCCAGCGGCAGGACGAAAATCCCGAGCCAGATCAGGGCGCCGGCGATGCCCTGGAAGGCGCGCAGCAGCGCCTCCAGCGCTTCCTTGGCCACGCCCTCGGCCTTCCACCCGCCGACCTCGATCGGCTGGCTGAGCGCGTCCGGCAGCAGGCTGACGCTGATCAGCGACATGGCCGCCGACTCGCGGTAATACTTCATCTGGCCTTTCACCTGTTCGATCTGGCCGCGGACGGAGACCAGCTGATTGTAGACGGCGAGCACGTCCTCGGTCCGCCTGGCGCCGGTCATGATCTCCTGCAGTTGAGCCTCGGCCGCCTCGAGGTTGCGCAACTGGCTCTCCAGGTCGGTGTATTGGGCCGTCACATCCTCGCCGGAGACGTTCTCGCTCTCGGCCTTGCCGGTGACCGACAGGGCCTTCAACTGCGCCAGCGCCTCGTTCAGGCGCTCGACCGGGACGCGGATGGAGACGTTGGCCTGCATAATCTTGTTGCCGGCGGCGTCCACGGAGGCCTGGTAGACGTTAGAGCTCACCACGAACCCGCCCAGGCCCTCGGCCAGGGCCGTCACGGCGTCCGCCGCCGCCGCCGGGTCTTTGACGACCAGCGACAGGCTGACGTTCTTGATCACCAGCCGGTCGACGCCGGCCGAGGCCGGGCTGCCGGCCAGCGGGGCGGCCGCCGGCGCCACCGCGTCACGCGCCGCGTAGAATGCCTCCGCTTCGGGCGCGGCCGATCCGCCGAAGCCGGACTGAGCTTCGGCCCCGCGGTCGAACATGCCCGGTTCCGGCGCCGGCGCCGCGGCGGGGGCGCAGGCGCCTAACGCCAAAGCGAGCAGGACGATCCACAGCGAAGTTTTCCTCAACATGCTGGCTCCCTCCTCCGAGGTGGTCTTAAGTGCCTTACTCAACTGACGCCCCGGCCGTTGGTAAAGTTCCCGGCCGGACGCGCCCACGCCTCGGCCGCCCGGGTCACCAGCCGTAGGCGATGCGGATGATCAGCCGTTCGGGAAAGTTGGCGGCCCGCATCTGGCGCTGGGTGGCGGCCACGTCGTACGGGACGCGGCGGTACTCCCAGGCCCGGGCGTCCGTGTCGAGGAAGGCGTAGGCGGCGTCGGGGATGCTGTCGCGCGGCTGGCCGACGCTGCCCGGGTTGATGATCAGCCGCTGCCCGTCGAGGCGGAAGACATGCTCGTAGTCCGGCGGCAGCTCGCCGCATTCGCCGTCCGGGCCGGGCGCCACGTAGACGGCCGGGACATGGGTGTGCCCGACCAGGCAGTACGGGGTGCTGAAATAGGGGAAATTGTCGCGGGCGATGTAACGGTTGAGGATGTACTCCCAGATCGGCTGGCGGGGCGAGGCGTGCGCCAGGGTGAAGTCGCCCACCGTGTGCAGGGGCATGAGCGACTGCAGGTAGGCGCGGTTCGCGGGCGTCAGGGTTTCCCGCGTCCACAGGATAGCGGCGCGCGCGTCGTGATTGAAGGCGTTGATGTCCAGCTCGCCCAGCACGGCCTTGTCGTGGTTGCCCACCAGGCAGACCAGGCGGTCCAGCGCTCGAACGCGCTCGATGCATTCGTTCGGCTGCGGGCCGTAGCCCACCAGGTCGCCCAGGCACCAGACGGCCTCATAGGCGGCGCCGGCGGCGTCGGCCAGCACGGCTTCCAGAGCGACCAGGTTGGCATGGATATCGGAGATGACCAGGACGCGCATAGAGGCTCGGCCCCATGATAGCATGAAATAGGCCGGGCCGGCATGCGTTCACTTGTGGCCCCTTCGGGCGGGACGTATAATTTCGGCGCGCCGCGGGCGGCGCGCGCGCGATAGACAAGACTGTGCCGATTCTCGATGAGCGCTCCCTGGATTTCATCAGCCACGCGCCCGAACAGACCGTGCGGCTCGGCGTGCGGCTCGGCGAACGCCTGGCGCCCGGCGACGTGGTCTGCCTGAGCGGCGAGCTCGGCAGCGGCAAGACCACCTTCGCCGCCGGCCTGGGCCGCGGCTGGGGCGCTCTGGAGTCCGTCACCAGCCCGACGTTTGTGCTCGTCAACGAGTACCACCGGGCCGACGGACAGCGGTTGTGGCACCTGGATTGCTACCGGCTGCGCTCCGGCGCCGAGGCCCTGGCGTTCGGTTTCGAGGACCTGCTCGACGCCGGCGGCGTGGTGATGATCGAGTGGCCCGAGCATATCCTGGAGGTGCTGCCGCCGGAGCGCCTGAACCTCACACTGCGCTGGGTGGACGCCGAGAAACGCGGCTTCCGCATGGAGGCGGTCGGTCCGCGCTACGAAACCCTGCTCCAGGAATTCCGCCACGCCGCCTTCGGCTGAGCGCCCATCGCCGTCTGTTGTCGGTTTATCTGCCGTCTGCCACCGGTCCCCATGCTCCTCGCCATCGACACCGCCACCCGCCAGATCTCGCTGGCGCTCTATGATGGACAACGCGTGCTGGCCGAGCACTCCTGGCGCACGGCCAATTACCACACGGTCGAACTGGCGCCCCAGACGGCCCTGATGCTGCGCCGGGCCGGCGTCGAACCGGGCGCGCTGGCCGGTCTGGCTGTGGCGATCGGCCCCGGATCGTACACCGGCCTGCGCATCGGCTTGGGGCTGGCCAAGGGCCTGGCCTTCGCCCACACGCTCCCGCTGGCCGGCGTGCCCACCTTTGAAAGCCTCCTGCGCGCTCAACCGCCGCGCCCGGGGCGGGTGGTCGCCGTGTTGCCGGCCGGGCGCGGCCGCGTGATCGCGGCCCGCTTTGGCTGGGACGGTCAGACGTGGGCCGCGGACGGCCCGGCCGAGATCATGGATTGGGCGACGCTGGCGACCACAGCGCGCGGGCCCCTCCACCTGTGCGGCGAGTGGGACACGGCTACCCCGGAACAGCTCCGCGCCCTGAAAGGCCGCGCCACCTTCGCCTCGCCCGCGCTCTCCCTGCGGCGCGCCGGCTTCCTGGCCGAGATCGGCTGGGAACGCCTGCAGCGCCGGCAGATGGACGACCCGGCGACGCTCGCGCCGCTCTACCCCGGGCGGCCGGAAGGATTGGCGGCATGACCGTCGCCGCCGCAGCCCGCCTCGCGCCGATGACGCTGGACGATATCCCCCAGGTCATCGCCATCGATCAGCTCTCCTTCCCCCAGCCCTGGTCGGAGCAGTCTTACCGCTTTGAGCTGCAGCAGAACGAGCAGGCGCACTTTATTGTGGCCCTGGACCCGGACCCGGCCGAACCAGGGCCGGCTCACTGGCTGACGCGCCTGCTGGGCCGCCGCGCCCACCGGCGCGTCGTCGGGTACGCCGGATTGTGGCTGGTGGTGGACGAGGCCCATATCAACACCCTGGCCGTCCACCCGGACTGGCGCGGGCGCGGCATCGGCGAGCAATTGCTGCTGGAGCTGCTGCGCTGGGCGCGCGAGAAGGGCGCTCAGCTGGCGACCCTGGAGGTGCGGGTCAGCAACCTCGCCGCGCGGCGCCTGTACGCGAAGCATCACTTTCAAGAGGTCGGCCGCCGCCCGCGCTACTACCGCGACGGCGAGGACGCCCTGCTGATGACCGTGCATTTCTGACCCGCCGGAGGGACGATGACCCCCCAAGAAAGCCTGGACGCCGTCGCCGCCGAAATCGCCGCCTGCACGCGCTGCCCCCTGCACCAGAGCCGCAACCGGACGGTGCCGGGCGAAGGGCCGGCGGACGCGCAGCTCCTGTTCATCGGCGAGGGGCCCGGCTTCCATGAAGACCAGCAGGGACGCCCGTTTGTGGGCGCGGCCGGCAAGTTTCTGGAGGAACTGCTGGCGCTGATCGGCCTGCCGCGCGAGGCCGTGTTCATCACGAACGTCGTCAAGTGCCGGCCTCCCGGCAACCGGGATCCCCAGCCGGACGAACTGGCGGCGTGCGGCGATTACCTGGACCGCCAGATCGCGGCCCTCAACCCCAAAGTCATCGTCACCTTGGGGCGCTTCTCCATGGCGCGTTTCTTCCCCAACGCCAAGATCTCGGACCTGCACGGCCAGGCGCGCCTGGTGAACGGCCGGCGGGTGGTGGCGATGTTCCATCCGGCCGCCGCCCTGCACCAGCCCAAATTCAGGGACCCGCTGATCGAGGACTTTAAGAAACTGCCGGCGCTCATCGCCGGCGCCGGCCAGGCCCCGGCCGCGGACGACGAGCCGCCGGCCGAGCAGTTGAGCCTGTTCTAGACGTTGAGCTCTTTGAGGGTGCCCGTCAGCATGAAGATGATGCGCTCGGCGATGTTGGTCACCCGGTCGCCGATGCGCTCCAGGTTGTGGCCGCACCAGAGCAGGTAGGTGCAGTGCGCGACGACGGACGGGTCGCGCGCCATCTTCTGGATCAGCTCGTCGAACAGCGCCTTGTACATGTGGTCGACCTCGTCGTCCTCGGCCGCCACGCGCCGGGCGGCCTCCGCGTCCCGGGCGACGTAGGCATCCAGCGCGGCCTGGAACATGCGCCGGGCGGTCTGCGCCATGGGGTTCAGGTCAACCAGCGGCCGCGGCGGGGCGTCGGCGCCCATGCGCAGCACCGTCTTGGCGATGCCGGTGGCGTGGTCGGCCATGCGCTCGATGTCGGTGGCGATGCTCACCGCCGCCATGGCCGTGCGCAGGTCGCCGGCGGCCGGCTGCTGGGTGGCGATCAGGCGCAGGCAGGCCTCTTCGATGGCGAAGCGCAGCTCGTTAATCGCGGCGTCGTCGTCGATCACCTGGCGCGCCAGCCCGGCGTCGTGGGCGTTGAGCGACTGCATGGCGCGCTCGATCGCGGCGTCCACCAGGTAGCCGATGCGCAGGAGGTTATCGCGGATCTCGGCGAACTCGCGATCCAGGATACTGCGCGATGAGGGCACGGCGGCGACTCCTTTCCTCGGGCTGCCCGCTATTCTACCCCAACCGCCGGGTTGACCAAATCCGGCCGCCGGCCTAAACTGTCAGGCAACAGGCGCTCCCGTCGGGCGGGGCTACTCCCCAAACGGCGGGTTTCTTTGTCCGGATGCGGAATGTCCTCCTCCTCACTGTCCTGGTTATCGGCCTGACGGCCTGCGCGCCGGCGGCGTCCTGGCCGCCTTCCGATCCGGCCGTGGCCCGGGCGGCCGGGGAGCCGACGCCCCGCCCCTGGGCCACGCCGTCTCTCGGCCCGACGCCCACGGCCAGCCCCACGCCGACCGGCACGCCGACGATCACCGCCACGCCGACGCCCACCGCCACACCGACGCCCACCGCCTGCGCCGACACTGTCGGGATCACGGCCACTCTCCAGGTCCCGTCCCCGGTCCTGCGCTACGCGATTGATACGCGCCTTTATCTGCCGCCCTGCTACGCCGCCTCAACCGGTCGCTATCCGACGCTGTATCTGCTGCACGGGCTGGGTTTCACCGAGGACCAGTGGGAGCGCCTGGGGGTGACGGCGGCGGCGGACGAGTTAATCGCGGCGGGCGAGATCGCGCCGCTGATCATCGTGATGCCGCGCGACCGGCGCGATGCGCGGCTGGACCCGGCCCTGGTGCAGGACCTGCTCCCCTATATAGACGCCCATTACCGGACCCGCCCGGAGCGCGAGGCGCGCGCCATCGGCGGCCTCTCGCGCGGCGGCGGCTGGGCCGTCCACTTCGGCCTGCGCTACCCGCTGCTCTTCGGACGCATCGGGCTGCACAGCCCGGCGGTCTTCTACGACGACGAGCTGTCCATCCTGGATTGGGCGCGGCAATTGAAGGACAGGCCCCCGCCCGCCATCTATATCGACAGCGGCGAGAACGACGCCACCCTCCGCAGCCCGATCTGGCTCGACCAGGTGTTCACCTGGTTCAAGCTGGACCACACCTTCATCCTGCAGGCCGGCGGCCACAGCGAGACGTACTGGTCACAGCACGTGCGCGACTATCTGCGCTTCTACGCCGCGGACTGGCGCTCCCTGCCCTCGCCGGAACCGGACGCCGACATCTTATCGCCATAGTCAGCCGCCTCGCAGCCGCCAAACACGAACCCCGGCTCTGAAAGCCGGGGTTCATCTATACCGAATTCCGCTTGCGTTGACGTCACCCCGGCGCAAGCCGGGGTCCAGGTCCCGCCCAAATTCGCTGGATTCCGGCCTTCGCCGGAATGACCTGCCGTAAACTATATCGGCAATCGCTCTATATCATTTTCCGATTGCCTCTGTGCCGTTCGCGCCGAGCCATGAGCCTCCTGAGCCTGTCGAAGGACGAACGGTCGAGACGTGCCTTTCGACTACGGGCTTGGCTTCGCCAAGCCTTAAGGCCTCGCGCTACGCGCGAGGCCCGCACTCAGGGCGAACGTAAACTAAAAGGGGATCGGCTGATACAACGCCATGCCGGCGTCCCCTGTACCCAGGGGCGGCATCCAGGCCCGGAAACTGTTGAGTTAACTACAGCTGCTGGGCCCCGGCTTTCGCCGGGGCGACGATGGAAATTGGCGGGCTGACCGGCGCCCGCCGGGCTATCGCAGATCGTCCTTCACCATTCCAGCCACCCGGCGCCCGCCGGGCTATCGCAGATCGTCCTTCACCATTCCAGCCACCCGGCGCCCGATCTCCACCGCGAAGTTGGTCCCGCGATCCCACGGATACACCTGGCTCATGGAGGCGAAATACAGGCCTGGCACCGGCGTGCGCAGCGGCGGGATATTCTGCGAGTGGCCCACCGGCGGCACCGGCTGGGCGTAGGCCGTCTTCCACAGCCAGGCGGCCTTCACCCAGCTCCGGTCGAACTGCGGGTTGAAGCGCTGCAGGGCGGGCAGGAAGCGCTCCAGGAGCGCGGCCTGATCCATCTGGAAGTATTCGTGGTCCGGCTCCAGATAATCCCCGCAGTACACAATGTGGTCGCCGCCGTAGTGGCGCGGGTCGATGTAGTTGGTGTGCTCCACCATCGCCAGGAAGGGGAACCCGGCCTCCTTGGGCAGGTTGTGCCAATAGTACGACGTCAGCCGCTGCTTGAGGGCCAGCACCATCACCACCGCGCCCATGCTCTTGAGCGCGCGCAATTGCGCCGAGTAGGCCAGCGGCAGGTCCGGCGCGATGCGCGCCATGAGCGCCGGGGACGAGGTCGAGATCACGGCGTCGAAGGTGCGCGCGCCCTGAGCCGTGACCACGGCCAGCCGCCCGTCGTGGAGCGCCTTGATCTCGGTCACAGCGCTGCTCAGGCGGGTCTCGGCGCCCTGGCGGCGGACCACGTCGGCCAGCCGGTTCAGGAAAGTCTGGAAGCCGCCCACGAACGTCCCCAGGCGCGTGGTGCGCGCGTGCAGGCGCGCCCACAGCCAGGCCATGTTGACGATCGGCAGGTTGGCCTCGCCGAATTTGCCCACCAGCATGGGACGCCACAGCGCCTGATAAACGCGCTCGCCATACCAGGCCCGCGCCCAGGCGTCCGCCGTCACGCGCTCCAGCGGCTGCCACCAGGGCGTGACGCGCAGGTAAGCCGTGGCCAGGCCAAACCGGACCATGTCGATCAGCGAGAAATTGCCCAGGAAGAAGCGAATGGCCTGCAGCGGCGAGTCAAGCGGCTGGAATTTGCCGTTCACGTACACCACCGTGTACGGGCGCGGGAAGATCACCTGGTCGCTCCAGCCCAATTCGGCGATCAGCCCCAGGATCGCTTTGTCGCTTTGGAACCAGTGGTGGTAATACTTCTCCAGATACCAATCCCAATGCGGGGCCTTGAAGCCGGAGGCCAGGCCGCCGACCTCGGGCGCGGCCTCGTAGACCACCACGGCGTGCCCGGCGCGCGTCAGGTCGTAGGCGGCGGCCAGCCCGGCCGGCCCCGCGCCCACGATGGCCACACGCCGGGACGCCGCCCCGCCCACTTCCCCGGCGCTCATCGGGCCGCCTCCGCCTGCTGCAATTCCTGGTACTCCGCCTGGACCCGGTCCCAGCGCAGGCCCTCGCGCACCATGTAAAACGCGCCCAGGGCCGTGATCGGCAGCCAGAGCGCGGCGTGCAGCACCAGGGTGTAGGCCGCCGCGACCTCCGGGTTGAGGCCGTAGGCGCTCAACACCGCGATGCCGGGCAGGTCGAAGGTGCCCACATAACCGGGCGCGGACGGGATGGTCGTCGCCAGGTTGACGATGCCGTTCATGAGCATCAGGCCGAAGAAGCCGCCGGTGTAGCCGGTGAAGTCGAAGGCGTGGATGACAAACCAGTACTTGGCCGTCTCCAGCAGCCAGATGACGACCGAGGTGGCGAAGACCATGAAGATGCTGAACGGCGAGCGCAGGGACTCCAGCCCGGTCCAGAAACTGACCAGCATCCCGGCCACGCGCGGGCGGAAGCGGCCGGGGATGAGCGGCTCGACGAAACGGTGGAACAGGCGGAGCGACGGATGCGGGAACATGGCCGCCAGCAGGAACACCGCCAGCGCCGCCGCAAAGGCCGCCGTCCCCCACAGCGCCACCGACCGGATGCTGCCGACGAAACCCGAGTCGTGCGACAGGGCCGCCAGCCCGTTGAGGTTGAAGAACACAAACATCAGCATGACGACGCCGTCGAAGATGCGCTCGACGACGATGGTGGCCAGGCTGGCGCTGACCGGCACGCCGAACTTGCGGCGCAGGACAAAAGCGCGCAGCACCTCGCCGGCGCGCGCCGGGTAGATGTTGTTGCCCATGTAGCCGATCGTCACCACCGGGAACATCGCCCGGGTCGAGAGGCTTTTCAGCGGCTTGAGCAGGTAGTGCCAGCGCCAGGCCCGGGCCCAGACGCCGATGAAGTAGACGGCGACGCCGGGCAGCAGCCACCCCAGGTTGGCGGTCCTCATTTTATCCCAGACCTGCTCGAGGTGCAGGCCGCGCAGCGCCAGCCACAGGAAGACGAGGCTGATCAACACCCCCAGCCAGAATTGCCAGCGTTTCAAACCACACTCCTTGCCCGTGCAGGAGCCGGCCCGGTAAACCCCGTTCGTGCCCCAACATGGAAACGGCGGGGCTAATCCCCGCCGGTCAAGTCTGCAAAATCATTATACCATCCGCCCTGCGCGCCCTCGCCGGCGCCGCCAATAAAACGGGCGAGGGTTGCGCCTCGCCCGTCGCCGTCCTATTCAGTTGGCGTCCGTTCAGGCCGCGGCGCCCTCCGCCGCCGGCAGCATCTTGTCCAGCAACTGCTCCAGCGCCATCGTGTGGCTGCACCGGCCGCGCAGCACAAAGAACTCGCAATCGCAGTGAAAAACGCCGTGGTCGAAGGTGACCTGATGGTTGTTGTTATCGCCACTGAAGGTGACGTCGAACTTCTCAAAGCGGAACCGGTTGCGCTCCTGGGCGTAACGTTTGGCCTTCTCAATCTTGCCGATCATGCCGTAATCCATTGGTCAGTCTCCTTTCGGTTCAATGGACAACAAAAAGCACGCAGGCATAGTTGCACTGCGTGCTCTTACTCAACGGGTTTGTCCTTTCGTGTAATTGCGTCCCGGCACATAGGCCGTTTTGCCTCTACTTCAGGTTGGTGCGAGTATAGGCCGAGTCCCGGGCAGAGTCAACCACCGGTGTCAATACGTCGCCGATGATATTTGTCACGCACAATCAAAAATTTCCATAAGGCGCGCGCCGGAGGCTCGATAACCATTCACAAAAGTGAGTATGTCAAGCGGGGCGGGTAGCGGGTAGACCGGCTGAGCCGCCGCGCGTCAGGCCGTCGCAGGCCGATCAGCCTCCCAGCCTGGCGAACTTCTGGAAGTCGAGCGCGTCGAAGATCGTGCGCGGGCTGATGAATTCCTGCAGGATGCTGTTACTGGGGACGACGTCGGCCGGCGCCGGCCGGAACCATTTGAGGAAGGACAGCAGCCGGTTCGCTTCCAGATAGACCGACGAATCCGGGCGCACCTGGAGCAGGAGCGGCTCCACCAGGGGGCGCAGCACCGCCAGCTCGTGAGCCAGCGACGAATTGAAGATGGCGTCGCCATGTTCCTGGAAAGGGAAGATGTGCTGGCGTTCGCCGGCTGTCACGGACGGCCAGCGCCGCAACGTCTCGGAAGCCGTGTAGCCGCGCGTCGCGGCGTCCCGCACGATGCGCCGGATCAGGCGCGTGTCGGTCGTGCTCACCCGGTTGTGCCGGTCGAGGTTCAACTGCGTCAGCGCCGAGACGTACACCCGGTACAGGCTGGGCGGGGGCAGCCCCGGCACCAGGGCCGGGTTGAGGCCATGAATCCCCTCGACGATGATCACCTGGTCCCGCCCCAGCGTGACCTCCGGCCCCGCCTCGCGCCGCCCGGTGCGGAAATTGTAGTGGGGCAGGCGCACGGTCGCGCCGGACATCAGCGCCAGCAGGTGCTCGTTGAACAGCGCCACATCCACCGCGCGCAGACTCTCAAAATCCGGCTGGCCGCTGGCGTCGCGCGGCGTCTGATCCCGGTCGAGGAAGTAGTCGTCGATGCTCACCGGGAAGGGGCGCAGGCCGTTGGCCAGGAGCTGGACGGCCAGCCGCTTGGAGAAGGTCGTCTTGCCGGAGGCCGACGGCCCGGCGATGAGCACCACGCGCACCCGGTCGTGCCGTTCGGCGATCTCGGCCGCGATACGCGCGATGCGGCCCTCGTGCAGGGCCTCCGAGACCAGCGCGATCTCCGGCAGGCGGCCGGCGGCGATGTCGTCGTTGAGGGCGCCGGCGCTGCGCAGGCCGAGGCGCTCCAGCCAGTGGCCGGCCTCCTCGAACACGCCGAACAGGCGCGGGTAGGGGCTGAGCGGCGGCAACTGATGCGGGCGCTCCTGGCGCGGCATTTGCAGCAGGAAGCCGGTCGGCGCGGCGTGCAGGGCAAACCGGTCCAGGTAGCCGGTGGATGGTACCAGATAGCCGTGCACGTAATCCAGGCGGTCCCGCAGCTGGTACAGGGCGATGCGCTCCTCGGCGCGGTGGGCCATCAGCCGGGCCGTGTCCTCCTGGCCGCGCTCGCGGAAAACCCGGATGGCCTCGCTCACCCTCATCTCGATGCGCCGGAACGGCTCGTCGCGGGCTACCAGGCGGCGCATGTGGGCTTCGATCTGCTCCAGTTCGGCCGGCGTGAACGGCGCGCGGCCCAGCACTTCGCAGAAATAGCCGCCGCTGGCGGCGGAATGCTCCACCACCACTTCGGCGCCGGGGAACGTCTCGGCGGCGGCCACGACGAGCAGGAAGACCAGCGAGCGCCGGTAGAGCCGCAGCCCGTCGATATCGGCCAGGGTCACGGGACGCACCTCGGCGTCGGCAGTGAGCGGCTTGGTGAGCTCGGTCAGTTTGCCGCGCACCACGGCGGCCAGCGCCGGCAGCTCGCCGGGCCGGGCGGCGTACCGCAACACCTCGGCTAAAGACGTGCCGGGCGGGGCTTCGAAGATGCGTCCGTCCGGCAGCCGGGCCTGGACGAACTCGCGCGGGCGGCCGGGCCGGATCACACCAGCCTCCAGTTCGGCAGCACGTCCATATCCAGCGCATCCCGCTGCCCGGCCAGGTAGCGGAAGTTGGCGGCTGCCGCGATCATGGCCGCGTTGTCGGTGCACAGGCTGAGCGGCGGCGTGCGCACCGGCACGGGCGACTTCTTCTCGAACTCGGCGCGCAGGACGCCGTTCGCGCTCACCCCGCCGGCCACGAAGATCTCGGAGACGGCGTAGGTCTTGGCCGCCGCCACAGTCTTGCCCACCAGCACATCCACGGCCGCCGCCTGGAAGCTGGCCGCCAGGTTCGGGACCTCGGCCGGATCGAGCGGCGCTTCCGCCGCGGTCATCGGCTGGCCGGGTTTCTGCTTGCGGACCTCGTAGAGCACGGCCGTCTTCAACCCGCTGAACGAGAAATCCCAGGTCCCCTCCAGCCAGGCGCGCCCAAAACGGTAGGCGGCCGGGTTCCCGTCCTGCGCCGCCCGCTCAATGGCCGGCCCGCCCGGATAAGGCAGACCCAGCAGCCGGCCGACCTTGTCGAAGGCCTCGCCGGCCGCATCGTCCAGGGTGCCGCCCAGGCGCTCATACTGGCCGTGGCCGCGCATCAGGATCAGCTCGGTGTGGCCGCCGGACACGATCAGGACCAGCACCGGGAAGCGGACCTCCGGCGCGCCCTCCACCAGCCACAACGAGTAGACATGGCCCTCCAGGTGGTTGACGCCGATCAGCGGCAGCCCGCGGCCCAGCGCCAGGCCCTTGGCCACGTTCAGGCCGACGACCAGCGAGCCGGGCAAGCCGGGGCCGCGCGTCACCCCGATGGCGTCGATGTCGCTCAGGCCGATGTGAGCGTCGGTCAGCGCCTGGCGCAGCACGGGGTAGACCGCCTCGATGTGCAGGCGCGAGGCGACCTCCGGGAACACGCCGCCGTACGGCGCATGCCGGGCCGCCTGCGAGGCGATGACGCTCGACAGGATCACGCGGCCGTCGGCCACCACGGCGGCAGCGGTCTCATCACAGGAGGTCTCGAGGGCGAGGATGCGCGGCATCGCTCAGAAAGCGGGCGGCCGACCGCCGCAGCCGACGATGCAGCCGTCGGCTACCGCCGCCGGCCGGCCGGCTTGACGGGCAGGATCAGATCGACCGGGTACTTCGCCAGCACTTCGAAGCGGAGCGTCCGCGGGTCCAGCCAGACCGTGTCCTCGATGCGGACGCCGAAGCCGCCGCGCGGGTGATCCGGGTAGTACAGGCCCGGCTCCACGGTGAAGACCGCGCCAGGCTCCAGCACGCCCGTGTTGCCCTCGGTGTCGGCCAGGCTGGGCGCCTCGTGGATGCGCAGCCCCAGGCCGTGGCCCAGCGAGTGGACGTAGCCGCTGGTCGTCGCCGGATCGGTCTGAATGGTGGCGTGTCCGCGCGCCTCGAACAAAGCGCAGGTCGCGCGCTGGTAATCGCGGCATGGCGCGCCGGGCTTCAGGGTCCGCAGGGCCTGCGCGTGGGCGGCGCGCACGGCCTCGTACGCCTCCAGCACGTGATCGGGCGCATGGCCCAGGCACCAGGTGCGCGTGAAATCGAAGAAATAACCGCCGCCCGGCTCGGCCGGGAAGATGTCGAAGACGATGGTCTTGCCCAGCGCCAGCGGGTGGCGGGGGTTGCCGCGCGAGTGCGGCACGCCGGCGTCCCGGCCAATGGCGAAGATCGTGCCGCCCTCCGCGTCCACCAGCCCGGCTTCGGCCAGCTTCAGGTTGATGCGGCGCTTGACGTCGCCGAGGGTCAGGCGCGCGCCGTCCTTGCCGACCAGGTAACCGTCGCGGGCGCGGTGCGAGGTCAGGAACTCCTGCACATCGGCCACCACCGCCAGCGTCCGCCGGCCGACGGACCGGATACGCCGGACCTCGTCGAGGTCTTTGGTGGCCGCCGCCCGCTCGAGGATCGTCAGCCCGGGGTCGCCCACCAGCCGGACGCCGAGGTCGGCCCGGTTGAGGGTATCGAGCAGGCGGTAGGCGGCGCCGGCGTCCTGCTGGCCGAACACGGCCACCGTCCCGGCGCCCACGCCGGCCTCGGCCAGCATCTGGCCGAAGTAGCGTACCAGGGCCTGGGCCGTATCGCCGCCGGCCTCCCTGAGGATCTGACGGTAGCGAAATTTGGTCACCACGCGCAGGCCGGACCGCGCCGCCTCGTCGCGCTCCATGGCGTTGACGAACAACACCGGGGCCCGGCCGCGCTTCTGGATCAGCACCGTGTCTTTGCCCACCGCCACGCCGCCGGCCAGGTAATACATCGGCGCGTTGTGGGCCGCCGGGCCCAGCACCAGAACGGCGTCGTACTTGCGCTCCGCCATCAGGCGGTCGAGGTCAGTTTTCAATGCGCTCTCCTATCTGAAGGCACAATGCGCCATTCTCCATTGTGCGCCGGGCCTTGTGCGCTGTGCGTTACTTCAATCTCCCCCGCAGTTCGTCCCGCTGCCGGACCAGGCGCAGGCGCATCGCGTGCTCGCCGGCCCACTCGGCGTACTCCACGCGCTCGTCCAGCCCGGCGTTGTGCAGCCGGGCGTAGAACACTTCCGAGTCCATGCCGAACTCGTCCTCGAAGCGCCTGAGCCGCCGCTCCACGGCTTCCAGGGCGGCCTCGACCCGGCGCAGGTAATCGCGCAGCGTCCGGGGGTCGGCGTCAGGCGGGAATTGAGCAGACATGCGCTGGCAGGTACAGCGTAGTGCGTAGTGTGCGGGCCACGCAACCCGGAATCACGCCCGACGCAGCACGGCCCTCAATCCTTCTAACAGGCTCACATCCTCGGCCTCGGCGACGGTGCGCGGGTCCAGCAGCACGCGCCCGTCGGCGACGCGGGCGATGATGGGCGCGGGCAGCGCGCGCAGCTTCGCGGCCACAGCGTTGGGCGCGGCGACCGGCAGGGCCAGGACGCGCGTCGGCAGGGTCTCGCCCGGCAGGCTGCCGCCCCCGATCGTGCTCTCGGCGGCGGCCACCTCGCCCACGCCCAGCGCGTCGCGCCAGCGGGCGGCCCGCGCCTCGATCTCGGCCAGCGGCATGGCGATCATGCGCCAGATCGGGACGGCGCGCGTCGCCTCGTCCTTGAGATAGTGCAGCAGTGTGGCCGACAGCGCCGCCAGCGTGAGCTTATCGGCCCGGACGGCGCGCGCCAGCGGGTGCTTCTTGATCTTCGTCAGCAGGTCCGCCCGGCCGACGATCAGGCCCGCCTGCGGCCCGCCCAGCAGTTTGTCGCCGGAGAAGGCCACCACGGCCGCGCCGGCGGCGAGCGACTCCTGCACCATCGGCTCGTGGGCCAGGCCGTAGGCGGCGGTGTCCAGCAGCGCGCCGGAGCCCAGGTCGTCCACCACCGGCAAGCCGAGCCCGCACAGCTCGCCCAGCGCCGGTTCAGCCGTAAAGCCGATGATCTTGAAATTGGAGTGGTGGGCGCGCAGGATCAGGGCCGTCCGGTCATCGCGCGCCGCCCGGAAATCATCCAGGTGTGTGCGGTTGGTGGTGCCGACCTCCACCAGCCGGGCGCCGGACTGCCGCATAACGTCCGGCACCCGGAAACCGCCGCCAATCTCCACCAGTTGTCCGCGTGAAACCAGCACGCCGCGCCCCCGGGCCAGCGCGCTCAGGATGAGCAGCAGGGCCGCCGCGCAGTTGTTGACCACCAGCGCCGCCTCCGCGCCGGTCAGCCGGGTCAGCAGGCGCTCGGCGTGGACCGTCCGGGAGCCGCGCTCGCCCCGGTGCAGGTCGTACTCCAGCGTCGAATAGTGCGCGGCGGCGGCCTCCAGCGCCGCCCGGGCGGCCGCCGAGAGCGGCGCGCGCCCCAGGTTGGTGTGCAGGATCACGCCGGAGGCGTTGATCACCGGGCGCAGGGTCGGGGCGGCCAGGGCCGCCAGCTCGCGCCGGGCCGCGCCCAGCAGGACCTCCGTCGTCGGCGCGGCGGCGTCCGGCGCCGCCAGCAGCCGGGCGCGGGCGGCGTCCACGGCGGCGCGCAGGCTGTCGGCCGTCAACGGCCGGCCATACTCGGCGATGAGGTCGCCGGCCTGGGCCAGCAACTTCTCCACCGAGGGGAGGTCACGCAGACTCATCGGAGGCGGAGTCGGGGGACCAGCGGGCGCGCTCGCGCAGGTGCAGGAACCACTCGGCGCCGATCAGGGCGATCAGCACCAGCGCGGCCAGAGTTGAGCTGAACAGGTTGCGCAACTCCAGCCAGGCGCAGGTCGCGCCAAAGACGCCGACCCACAACGACTGGCGCAGCCGGACGCCCGCCGCCACCGGCCCGCGCGCAAAGCGGCGGTTGAGGTAGCCCACGAACGGCACGGCCGTGCCGGTCAGCGCCATCAGCCACAGCACGAAGAAGCCCCAGATGGGCAACGGGCCGACGCGCGGATCGACGGTGCTGACCAGGCCGACCAGGCCGCCCCAGCCGATGAGGGCCAGCGCCCAGGCCGTCAGGCTCAGACTGAGCTGATTAGAAGGCTCATCTTGCACGTCAGCGATTATAGCCCAAAGGCGCAGCCCGCGCCCGACCGTGAGGGGCCCGCGTGCCTTCGCCGCTGGTGGTCAATCTCCCGGCCGCCGCGCCTGGGCGCAACCATTGCCACCGTCGCCCCGGCGAAGGCCGGGGCCCGGAAGCTCCCGCTCTTCGGTGAGCTTCTGCTCCTGGAGGCCGGCTTTCGCCGGCATGACATCGGTGATGGCTGTCTGCCAGGCGGACGGGTCAGCCCAAAAGCCCGAAGGCGCCGGGGGGCCCGGCCTCTTCCCTCCCGGCCCGGTTGGTATAATCGCCTCCGTCCGCATCGCTTTCAGGCCACACCGTCCGCCCGCTCCCATGTCCCTTCTCGTCGGCACACAACTTGCAAAGTCCTACGGCGCGGCCGATATCTTCGCCGGCGTGGACGTCAGCGTGCCGCACGGCGCCCGGATCGCGCTGGTGGGGCCGAACGGCGCCGGCAAGACCACGCTGCTGCGCGTCCTGGCCGGGCTGGAGGAGCCGTCGCACGGCGTCGTCCAGCGGGCGCGGGGCGCGCGCCTGGGCTATCTGCCGCAGGAGGTCACCTGGGAAGCGGCCGAAACCGCGCGGACCGTCTGGGACGAGATGCTGCTGGCCTTCGCCGACCTGCGCGCCCGCGAGGCCGAACTGGCCCGGCTGGAGGCGAGCCTGGCCGAGGCGGACCGGCTCGACCCGGCCCGCCACGCCGCCCTTCTCGAAAAATACGGCGCGCTCCAGCACGAGTTCGAGCTGGACGGCGGTTACGCCTACGAGCACCGCATCCGGACCGTGCTCTCCGGCCTCAACTTCGCGCCGGACGACTACCACCGGCCGTTGCGCCTGCTCTCCGGCGGCCAGAAGACGCGCGCCCTGCTCGGCCGGCTGCTGCTCGAGGCGCCGGACCTGCTCATCCTGGACGAGCCCACCAACCACCTCGACCTGCGCGCCGTCGAATGGCTGGAGGGCTGGCTGAACGACTGGCCGGGTGCCGTCCTGCTCGTCTCGCACGACCGCTACTTCATGGACCGGGTCGCGCAACACGTCTGGGCGCTGGAGACCGCGCCGGGACAGGCCGGGGCCGCGCTGACGGAGTACCGCGGCAACTACTCGGCCTACCTGTTGCAGCGCGACGAGCGCCGCGCCCGGCAAATGGCCGAGTTCGAGGCCCAGCAGACGTTCATCGCCCGGGAGCTGGATTTCATCCGCCGCAACCTGGCCGGGCAGAACACGCGCCAGGCCCGGGGCCGCCTGCGGCGGCTGGAGCGCCTGATGGGGACGCCCGGCGACCTGGCGCTCAAGCCGAGGGCGGCCGAGGCCATCCAGCTGCGTATGGAGACCGACCTGCGCTCCGGCGACCGCGTGATCGAGACGCGGGACCTGGCCATCGGCTACGCCGACGACGGGCGCGTCCTCTTCCAGGTGCCGGACCTGCTGCTCTGGCGCGGCGAATGCGCGGCCGTCATCGGCCCGAACGGCGCCGGCAAGACCACGCTCCTCAAGACCCTGCTCGGCCAGGTGCCGCCGCTGCGCGGCGCCGTCAAGCTGGGGAGCAGCCTGAAGATCGGCTACTTCGCTCAGGCCCACGAGGACCTGGACCCGGAACGGACCGTTCTGGAGGAGGTGCTGGCGGCGCAGGCGCTTCCGCCGGGCAAAGCGCGCGATTACCTGGGCAAGTTCCTGTTCAGCGGGGACGACGCCTTCAAGAAAGTCGCCGTGCTCTCCGGCGGGGAACGCGGCCGGCTGGCCCTGGCCAAGCTGGCCCTGACCGGCGCCAATCTGCTGCTGCTGGACGAGCCGACCAACCACCTGGATATTCCGTCGCAGGAGATCCTGGAGTCGGTCCTGGATGAGTTCGCCGGTACGATCCTGCTGGTCTCGCACGACCGCTACCTGATTGACGATCTGGCCACGCAGGTCTGGGCGGTGGAGAACGGCCGGCTGGAGGTCTTCCCGGGCAGCTGGAGCGAGTACACCGCCTGGCGGGAGGCGCAGGAGAAAGCGCGTCTCTCCGGTCTCAAGGAAGACGGGCCCAGAGCCAGGGCGCAAGGGCCACGGGCAGTTGTTGGCGCGGCGCCCAGACCGAGCAAGAACCAGCTCCAGCGGCGGGCGGCCCGGCTGGCCGAGTTGGAGGCGTTGATCGAGGCCCTGGAACAGCGCAAGGCCAGCGTGGCGCGCGAGTTGGAGACGCCCGGCCTGGACGCGGCGCGGGCCGGCGCGCTGGGGTCGGAATACGCCCGGCTCGAAGCCGAGATCACGGCCCGGCTGGATGAGTGGGGGGCCCTGGCGGAGTGAGCGCGTTGGCCTCGGGCGAGGCGCTAACGGACTAACGAACTGAACCGTGGCGGCCTGGTGATATATAATGCCAGCGTCAATCGGTGTGTAAGTTTATTGGTAAGTCATATATGAATCAGACTCCACGCGTCACATCCCGCGTCAACCGCCGCCGCCGCGAGCCCATCATCCCGAGTTGGGCCGTCGGCGGCCTGGTTGCCATGTTCGTCGTCGCCACGGCGCTGGCCGGTTATCTGGTGTTCACCAGCGTGCGGGATTTCGTGGCCGGCTGGCAAATGACGGGCGCCGGCGGGCCGGGCGGGGGGCCGCAGCTCGACAGCGGGGCCGGCGGCGGGACTGGCGGCGGGGCCGGCGGCGGGGTCAACCCGGCGCCCGACCCCATCATCCCCCAACGCTGGTCCGGCACCGACCGGGTGACCGTCCTGCTGCTCGGCATCGACCGGCGCGCCGGCGAGACCGACCGCGCCTACCGCACCGACTCGATGATGCTCGCGTCGGTGGACCCGGTGGCCAAATCCGCCGTGATCCTGTCCATCCCGCGCGACCTGTGGGTGGAGGTTCCGGGCTACGCCAACGACACGATCAACACCGCGAATTTCACCGGCGACGCCTACCAGTATCCGGGCGGCGGGCCGGCGCTGGCGGTCAAGACGGTCGAACACAACCTGGGGGTCACCGTCAACCACTACGTCCGCCTGGACTTCACGGCCTTCGAGGCCCTGATCGACGCCGTCGGCGGGATCGAGGTGGACAATCCGGCCGACATCGCCGACCCCTGGTACCCGGATGGCGCCTACGGCTACGAGCCCTTCTACCTGCCGGCCGGCCGCCAGCACCTGAACGGCCATGACGCCCTGCGCTATGCGCGCACGCGCCACGACTCCTCGGACGTGGAGCGCGCCGGCCGCCAGCAGCAGGTGGTGATGGCCGTGCGCGACAAGGTCTTCAGCCTGAACATGCTGCCCCAGCTCATCCTGAAAGCGCCGGCGCTGTACCAGACGCTGAACGAGAGCATCCAGACCGACCTGACGCTGGACCAGATCGTGTCGCTGGCTCTGCTCGGGCAGGACATCCCGCGCGAGAACATCGTCCAGGCCGTGATCGATTATCAGTACGTGCTGGACTACACCACACCCGAGGGTCGCCAGGTCCTCGTCCCGCTGCGCGACAAAATCCGCGAGCTGCGCGACCAGCTCTTCACTTCCTCCGCGCCGTTCTCCCCGCGCGGCCAGGACGACCCGGCCGAGCTGGAGGCCGAGGCCGCCCGGGTGGAGGTGCTCAACGGCGCCGGCGTGGAAGGCCTGGCGCGCAGCACGTCCGAATGGCTGCAGAGCCAGGGCATAGCCGTGGCCCGCTACGACACCGCCGACCGCTCGGACTACGCCAATTCAGTGATCATCGACTACACCGGCAAGCCGGCCACCACCCGCTACCTGGCCCGCCTCTTCAACGTCACCAACATCGTCAATGGCGCGGACCCGAGCAGCCCCGTGGATGTGCGCGTGATCCTCGGCCGGGACTGGCAACTGCCGTGAGCGGCAGGCGGGTCCGCCCCTCATCGCGCCCGCCCGGACAGCAAACAAAAGCCGCCGGAGGCTCAACCCTCCGGCGGCGGCTTTTATCTGAGGCGGGCGGCGTCTACCGCACCGTCAGCAGGTAAGCGATCAGGTCGGCGGCTTCCTGCTTGGTGAGGGATTGCGTGTACGTGTTCGGCATCAGCGACTGGCCGGTGGGCGCGGCGTAGTTGGCGCCCGGGACGATATAGGCGCTGGGCAGGATGATGGACTCGAGCAGATACAGCTCCGGGCTGGTCGCCTGGCCGGTGTAATCGGCCGCCTGATAACGCTCGGCGGCGTGGTCGGCCACGCCCTTGTTGTCCGGCGACTGCGCCGCCAGCCAGGCCGGACCGACCAGCGTCTGGCCCGCCGTCGCCGCGACGTGACAGCCGGTGCAGCCGCGCTGCTGAGCCAGCGTCTGGCCGTTCGCCGCGTCGCCGGCCGGCAGTTCCACGGCCAGATCGTCGCCGACCGCGTTCGGGTTGGGCGTAGGCGTCGCCGCGGCGACGTAGTTGCCGCTGGCGTCCTTGAAGGCCTCGCCCCAGTTCATGATGTACAGCACCAGGGATTCCACCTGGTCCGAGCGCAGCGGGCCGCCGTAGGCCTGGCCCCAGGCCGGCATGCGGGCCGGGTAGTTGGCGAAATCGGCCGAAGCGCGCGGGCGCCCGGCGTTGATGGCGCCGCGCACGTAGGCTTCCACCGTGCCCTGCCACTCGATCGCGCTCAGGCGCGAACCGTCGAACAGGTCCACGGCGTTCAGCGCCGGGGCCACGCCCTCGGCGCCCTGGCCCTGCGCGCCGTGGCAGGACTGGCAGTTCGCCTCGAAGAGCTGAGCGCCGACTTCAATCTGCCGCGCGTTGTACGCTCGCTCAAAGCTCGCCATGCGGTCCTGCTCGGTGACAGCCACAAAGCCGAGCACGACCATCATGAAGACGACGCTCACCGTTCCCAGGATGACTCGCCAGACCATGGTGTGTTCCTAGACCTCGCCTTTCTGTCGCTCACGGGCCCTGCCGGTAGTTCGATTCGCGGTGGATGAACGTCGTCTGGCAGAACTCCCTCGCGGCCCCCACCTGGCAGACGGCGCCGTCCTCCGGGCCGCCTTCCCAGATGATGCGGAACGTCACGCGCTTCAGACCGGGCGCCCAGTCCTCGATCAGCATGAAGCCCTGGCCGTCCTTCAGCGCGCCCTGGTCCTGGCGCAGCCCGCGCTCGGCCTTGCCACGGGCGATCTCAAGCTCCTCCTCCATCTGGTGCAGGAGGTTCTGCAGGGCCGCGGTCGGCGCCTGCTCCCACTCGGCCGCGGCGTAGGTCGCCCGACCGGTCGGGTTCTCGGCGGTCTTGGGCGCGGTGCGGAACTCGCCCCAGTTCGACTGGCGGAACGGGCCGGGGTGCGTCTGCGGCAGCAGCTCGGCCACGATCTCCTGGTCGATGGAGCTGGCCACGGCGTATTTCGGCGTGCCCATGTAGGACAGGATGGCCATCAACGCCGCCAGGACCAGACCCATGGTCAGGCCCACGCGCCGGTCGCCGTAGCGCCGGCTGGGGCCGACCTCCACATACGGCAGCACGAACAGGATCCCGGTGAGGATGCCCGGCGCGATGATGCCCCAGAAGAACTTGTCGCCGATCTTGAGCATGCCCTGGATCCACAGGAAGTACCAGGGCGCGGTGGTGTGCAGCGGCGTCACCAGCGGATCCGCGTGCGGCTCCAGCGGGGCGTGGTAGAAGAAGGTCGCGGCGAAGATCATGCCGGCCGTCACCAGCGCGAAGAGCAACAGCTCGCGCGTGAGGATGTCCGGCATGAAGTACGTGCGCTGGTCCATGGGGATACGCTTGGCGGTGTCCTCGCCCACCGGCTCCACCTCCGGCGGCAGGCCGTGGCCGTGCAGGACCACCTTGTAGTAATGCACGCCGGTGAAGATGATGCCGATTACGGGCAGCAGGAGCACGTGCGCCAGGTACCAGCGCAGCAGGCCGCCCTCATTGAACTGCGGGCCGCCGCGCACGATCAGATTGACGAAATCGCCCACCACCTGCGGCTGGATGGCTTCCACCATCGAGGCGCCGATGGTCACCGCCCAGAGGGACAGCTGGTCCCACGGCAGCAGATAACCCGAGAACGAGAGCACCAGGGTGACCGCCAGCAGGATGACGCCCGTCAGCCAGGTGAACTGGCGCGGCTTCTTGTAGGAGCCGGTGAAAAAGGTGCGCGCCATGTGCAGCACGACCACGATCACCATCATCTCCGCGCCCAGCTTGTGCAGGTCGCGCATCAGGCGGCCGAAGGGCACATTGCTCAGGATGTTGAGCATGTTCTCGTAGGCCACCAGCGGCGACGGCGTGTAGAAAATCATCAGGAACAGGCCGGTGATGATCTCGAACGCAAAAAAATAAGTGGACAGCCAGCCCAGCCGGAAGGAGGGGTAGATGCCGGCCGTGAGGTTATGGTAGTACGTCGGCCGCATGTGGAACCAGAAGCCGTCGGCGTGCGGCCGGACGCGCGGGTTCGGCTTCGGCGCGGGGTCGCCGCGCAGCATCGAACGGATGTCCTCGATATCCAGGCCGGCGGTGACGCGCTCGACCACCTCGTTGGTTTTGAACAGGAGCGCCGGTCCGAGGCCTTTGGCCTTGACCTCATCGAGGAACGGGCTGTGGAACTTCCAGACGGCCATGACTCCTCCTCAAACAAGCCCTGGGGCTAGGCGTTCGCTTCGCGCGGGGTGGGGTTGCCGGCGCCGTTGATGCGCTGTCCGGTGTCCACGCGCAGCCGGGCGGCGCCTTCGATCCTCAGGGAACGGGCTTCGCCGTTGACGGTCTCCGTCTGCCGGTTGACTTCATCCACCACGTTGCCGGCGTCGTCCACGGCCTGGATGCTGAAGACGTCCAGGTTGCGGTTGGCCGGGCCGGCGATAGCTGTGCCGCTGGACAGGTATTTGGAGCCGTGGCACGGGCACTCGAAGCGGTTGTTGGTGGGCACCCAGGCGTACAGACAGCCCAGATGGACGCAGATCATGTACAGCGCCCGGACGCCCTTCGCCGGCCGCCACTTGGCCGGCTGGCGCGGGTCGTTGGCGATGCCGTCGCCGATGTTCACCAGCCAGAAACGCCCGCCCGCGAACGGGCGCGGCGGGCTGTCCGGCGCCGGCAGCTCGCTGATATCCAGCTCAAAGATGCCGCCGAAGGTGCCGGCCTTGAAGCGCGGATACGCAAACCAGAGCAAAGCCGCCCCGGCCTGTCCCGCGAACAGGACCATCGAAGCGGCCCAGATGTAATACAAAAATTCCCGCCGCGTCATCGGCGACACGGCCGTCGTGGTGGTGGCCTCAGCAGCCATATCGATTGAAGCCTCCTAAGTCCATGAAGTTAGGGCGCTTGCGGGAGGGATTTTATCATAGCGTGGGGGACGCCCTTTGATAAAAAAAATGCATAGACACTATGCATCTCTCCGGCCGGCGAGCGTGTCCAATTTATCACAATCGCCAATCCGCGTCAATCAAACGGTCAGCGCGGCGCCCCTTGGAGACCGGCGCAGTCTCACGGATAATGGAAGCCTGATGACAGCCCACCTCACGCCGGCAGCCTCCCTCCCCCCACCGCGTCTTGTGGAGACCGGCCCGGCCCTGGAGCAGCTCGCGGCCGACCTGGCGCAGGCGCCGGCCCTGGCCGTCGATACCGAGTCCAACAGCCTGTTCGTTTACCGCGAGCGCGTCTGTCTGATCCAGTTCTCCACGCCCGACGCGGACATCATCGTCGACCCCCTGCGGATCGCCGACCTGCGCCCGCTGGCGGCGCGGTTCGCGGACCCCGCCCAGCAGAAGATCTTCCACGCCGCCGAGTACGACCTGCTCGGCCTGCGCCGCGATTTCGGCTTCGAGTTCGCCAACGTCTTCGACACGATGGTCGCCGCGCGCACGCTCGGCTGGCCGCAGACCGGGCTGGCGCCCCTGCTCGAGGCCCATTTCGGCGTCAAGATGAACAAGAAGCACCAGCGCGCCAACTGGGGCAAGCGCCCGCTGACGCCCGAACTGCTGGATTACGCCCGACTGGACACGCACTACCTGTTCGCCCTGCGCGACCTGGTCAGCCGGGAACTGCAGGCGGCGGGCCGCGTCGAAGAGGCGCGCGAGGAGTTCGAGCGGCTGACGCGCCTCCGGCCGCCCGCCAACACGCCGGACCCGGAGGCCTTCTGGCGCATCGCCGGCGTGCGCGACCTGACGCCGCAACAGGCCGGCGTCCTGCGCGAGTTGTTCGCCTACCGCGACGCCCAGGCCCAGCGCGCCGATGTGCCGCCGTTCAAGATCATGGGCGACGCCACCCTGCTCGAACTGGCGGCGCGGATGCCCAGGGACCTGCACGAACTGAAATCCATCGTCGGGATGACCGACGGCCAGATCAGGCGCCACGGCAGCGCCGTGCTGGCGGCCGTGCGCCGCGGGCTGGCCGGCCCCCCCGCCCACCCGCCCAGGCCCGCGCTGGAATCCGACGCCGTCCGCGACCGCTACGAGCGGCTGCGCGCCTGGCGCAAGCGCAAGGCCCAGGACCGGGGCGTGGAGTCCGACGTGATCCTGCCGCGCGAGGCGTTATGGGAACTGGCCCGCCGCGCCCCACGCACGCCGGACGACCTGAAACGCCTGGAGCACCTCGGGCCCTGGCGGCGCACGCAATACCAGGACGAACTGCTCGGCCTGCTGAACGGCTCGCGAGGTCCCTCATGAACATCACTTTCCACGGCGCCGCCCAGACCGTCACCGGCTCTCAGCACCTGCTCACGCTCAACGGCCGCCGGCTGCTGCTGGACTGCGGCCTGTACCAGGGCAAACGGTCGGAAGCCCTCACCCGCAACCGCGAACTGCCGTTTGACGCGCGCCGCCTGGACGCCGTGATCCTCTCGCACGCGCATATCGACCATTCCGGCAACCTGCCGTCGCTGGCCAGGGCCGGGTATCGCGGCCCGATCTACGCCACGCCCGCCACCCGCGATCTGTGCGAGCACATGCTGCGCGACTCGGCGCGCATTCAGGCGTCGGACGTGGAGTTCGCCAACAAGCGGGCGCGCGAGCGCGGCGAGCCGGCCCGGGCCGAAGCCCTTTACACCGAAGAGGACGCCGCCGCCGCCCTGGAGCTTTTCCGCCCCCACCCCCTGGACCGGGCCTTCGAGGCCCTGCCCGGCGTGACCGCCACCTTCCGCGAAGCCGGCCACATCCTGGGCTCAGCCATGGTCGTGCTGGACATCGAGGAGAGAGGCCGCCGCTTCCGCCTGGCGTTCTCGGGCGACATCGGCCGCCCGGGCCTGCCCATCCTGCGCGACCCCGTTTTCCTGTCCGACGTCGACCACGTCATCATGGAGTCGACTTACGGCACCAAGACGCACCGCCCGCCCGAAGAGGCCGCCCAGGAGTTCCGCGAGCTGGTCCAGGCGACGGTGGCGCGCAACGGCAAGATCATCGTCCCGGCCTTCGCCGTGGGCCGCTCGCAGGAGATCGTCTTTGAGCTGCACAAGATGATCGACAAGCGCCTGATCCCGCCCATCCCGGTCTTCGTCGACAGCCCGCTGGCCGTGAACGCGTCGCAGGTCTTCCAGCAGCACGCCGAGTTGTTCGACGAGGAGACCCGCGCCCTGTTGCAGCAGAACGGCGACGCCTTCGGCTTCCGGTCGCTGACCTACACGCGCTCGGTGGAGGAGAGCAAGGCCATCAACGACCGCCCGGGCCCGCTGGTGGTCATCAGCGCCTCGGGCATGTGCGAGAACGGCCGCATCCTGCACCACCTGCGCAACAATATCGGCGACCCGCGCAACACCATCCTGATCGTCTCCTGGCAGGCTCCGCACACCCTCGGCCGCCGCCTGGCCGACCGCGAGCCGGAGGTCAAAATCTTCGGCGAGTGGCACAAGCTGCGCGCCCAGGTGGCCACCATCAACGGCCTCTCCGGCCACGCCGGGCGCGACCTGTTGATCCGGTGGGCCGCCGCCCTCAAACCGCGCGTGAAGAGCGTCTTCCTCGTCCACGGCGAGCCCGAGTCGTCGGCGGCCCTCCAGGCGGCGCTGGAGGCCGAGGGCCTGCGCGGCGTCCACGCCCCGGAGCTGCACGAGACGGTCGAAGTCTGACGGCAGACAACCGAGCCCAGAACACAGGTCGGCGGCGTTTGGCCCTGACCTCAGCCGGCCTGCCGACCGCAGTCTGTCATCAGTGATCGGTCGTCTGCTATAATCTGTACCGGAGAGGTGCCAGAGTGGACGAATGGGGCGGTCTCGAAAACCGTTGTGGTCCCTTGGGCCACCGTGGGTTCGAATCCCACCCTCTCCGCTGAACACGGCGCTGTCCCCCGCAGCGCCCTTTCTTTTTCACCGCGGAGAGCGCAGAGGAGCATTCTCAGTGAACTCGACGTTCTCCCGGGTTTAAAGACCATGCCGTTCACAACCCTGCTTTCCACGGCCGACCTCGCCGCCCATCTGGACGACCCGGACTGGGCCATCGTGGACTGCCGCTTCGACCTGAACGACGCCGCCTGGGGCGAGCGCGCCTACGCCGACGCGCACCTGCCCGGCGCCGTGTACGCCCACCTGGACCGCGACCTCTCCGGCCCCAAGACCGGGCGCAACGGCCGCCACCCGCTCCCGGACCCGGAGGTCTTCATGGAGCGTCTGGGCGCCTGGGGCATCGGCCCGGGCGTGCAGGTGGCGGCCTACGACCAGGCCAACGGGATGTGGGCCAGCCGGCTGTGGTGGCTGCTGCGCTGGGTGGGGCACCCGGCCGTCGCGGTGCTGGACGGCGGCCTCGCCAAATGGACGGCGGAGGGGCGGCCGACGCGGGCCGGGGTCGAGGCGCGCGCGCCGCGCGCGTTCAGCGGCAGGCTTCAGCCGCAACTGGTCGTGACCGCCGCCGACGTCGACCGCCTGCGCCAGGACCCGGCTTACCGGCTGGTGGATGCGCGCGCGCCGGAGCGTTACCGGGGCGAGGCCGAGCCGATCGATCCGGTCGCCGGTCATATCCCGGGCGCCGTCAATCACTACAACGCCCTGAACGTCAACCCGGACGGGACCTTCCTGGCGCCGGAGGCTCTGCGCGCCCGTTTCCTGGACCTGCTGGGCGGCGCGCCGCCGGAGAACGTGGTCGCCTACTGCGGCTCCGGCGTCGCCGCCGCCCACAACCTCCTGGCGCTGGAGATCGCGGGCCTGCCCGGCGCGCGCGTCTATGTGGGGTCGTGGAGCGAATGGTGCCGCGACCCGGCCCGCCCCGTGGCCGTCGGGGCCTGAAAAAAACGCGAACCGCCGAGACGCGCCGCCGCGGAGAGTTTCCCCCTGTCCCGGCGTCTCGGCAGCCGCCTGAGCGCGTCGGGCGGACCCGGCCGGAAGTCAGCCGCGCAATGTCGCCGCCGCCTCCACAAACGCCGCCACGCGGCCCGGATCAACCGTGTTGGCCCAGTAACCGTCCACTTTGAAATACGAGCCGACGATGAAACCATCGGCTTCCGGGTAGAAGGCCGCCAGGTTCTCCGGGGTGACGCCGGAGCCGAGCACCACCGGCAGACGGCAATGGGCCCTGGCCTCGCGCACGTCCTCGATCCGCGGCGGGTCGCCGGTGACGCTGCCGGTGATGATCACGGCGTCGCCGCGCATGAACTCCACCGTCTCGGCTGTCAGCCCCAGGCCGATATCGGCCGTGATGGCGTGGGCCGAGTGCTTCTTCTTCACGTCCGCCCAGACCTGCACCCTGTCCGCGCCGATCATCCGGCGGTAGCGCAGCAGTTCCGCCGCCGACGACTGGATAAAGCCCTCGTCGGCCACGTGCGCGAAGACGAAGCCCTCGGCGCGGATGAAGTCCAGGCCCGCGCTGTGGGCGACCGCCAGCGCCTCCAGGTTGGCGCCCGCCAGGATCTGGATCCCCACCGGCCCGCCGAACTCGGCTTTCACCGCCTGCCCGACCAGCGCCATGGCCGCCACAATCTCCGGGCCGACGCGCCCGCGCAGGTACGGCAGGTCGTGCATGTTCTCGATGGCGATCCCGTCCACGCCGCCGGCCCGGTACAGGCGCGCCTCAGCGACGGCTGAGTCCACAATCGCACGCACGCTGAGCGCGCTCGCCGGCGTGCCGGGCAGCGCGGCGACGTGGATCATGGCGATGACGGGTTTGGATCGGGGGAACAATTGAGTAAGCATGGCGTCCTGTGGTCAGAGGGTCGGGTAATCGCGTGGGCGGAGGGTCGCTCGACCCCGGGCCGCGAGGTGATTGGACCGCCCGGCTCAAGCTATGGCGCCGGGGTCCCGCTGTCCCCGGCCGAGGCCGCCTGGTCCAGCGCGTCCCGGCTGTGGGCCAGCGGCGAACTCTCCAGCGTCTCGCGCAGGCGCTGCTCCAGGCTGGCCTTCTCCGGTTTGCGGCTGCCCAGGCCCTTGAGGGCGTTGATCAGCGTGCCGGTGAGGGCCTTCGTCAGCCCGGCCAGCGACTCGCCGGTCAGCTTCTCGCCGCGCTCGAACCAGACGATGGCGGCGTAGCCCATGACGACGGTGGTGGACGAGGCGATGGCGGCCGAGAGCAGCCAGCCGGGCGGCCCGCCCAGCTTGCTCAGCTCCTGGAACAGCGTGCGGCCCAGGAAACCCAGGCCGAACGTCACCGCCAGCTCGCGCGCCCGGGCCGGCGTCAGGTCATAGCTGTAAATCCGCGCGATGCCCAGCACCAGCGATGATTGCACGGCCAGCAGCGGGATGACGTCCACGACCGGCAGCGGTGTGAGGGCGATGGCGGCGGCGGTGGTGGCCGCGCCCGTGATCGCCGTCCAGGCCAGGCGCCAGCGGTAAGCCGGCAGCGCGCGGCCCAGCGCGCTCAGCAGGCCCGGCTCGGCTTTGGCGATGGCGATCAGCAGGTCGTCCAGGTTCTGGCCGGACTTGGCCGAGACCGGCACGATCTGAGCGCGCTGCAGGCGCAGGTTGGCGGCCGTGCGCTCCAGCACCGGGTCCACGTCCTTGCGACTGAGCAGGTCCATCTTGTTGAGCACCACCACCGACGGCTTGCCCAAGCCGTTCAGCTCGTCGAACAGCTCCTGCTCGGTGCGCTTGATGCCCTGCAGGGCGTCGAAGACGACCACCAAGAAGTCCGCGGCGCGGGCGGCGGCCAGGGCGTGCTCCTTCTCCTGCTGCCCGACCTCGCCCACCGCGTCTGCGCCGGGCGTGTCCGCCAGCCGGAACAGGCCGGCGTCCGCCTGCTGGTTGACGCGCGTGGTGCCCGGCACCGGGCTGACGGCGGCCCGGTCCTCCTTGCGCCGGATCAACTGGTTGTAGAGCGTGGACTTGCCCACGTTGGCCGGGCCGACGATGGCGATGAAATGCTTCTCGGCAAACGCGATCTTGAAGTTCGGCAGCGCCAGGTCCATGAGCATCTTCCAGCGCGCCAGGTCGCCGGGCAGATACTTGAGCGAGCCTTCCAGCTCCTTTTGCATGGACTCGGGCAGTGCGCCCCAGGCCTTCTTAAGCGTGTCCCGGGAGTCTTGCGGGAATTCTTTGAGCAGGTCGTCGATGGCGGGCATAGCCGAATGATAGCCGATCAGGAGGCGGGCGGCCTCAGACGCGGGAGCCAGCGCGGGACGGACCGGCAGTAACGCTCGTAAGCCTCGCCGAAGGTCCGCCGCAGATGCGGCTCTTCGTACCACACGACGAACCCGGCGAAAGCCAGGCCCACCCCGGCGGTGTAGAACAGCAGCCACGGCGCCTGAAACCAGACGACGTGCCCGCCCAGGATCAGTACGGCGCTGGTGTACATCGGGTTGCGCGCATATCGATACAGCCCGCGCACCACCAGCTCGCGGGGCGGATCCAGCGGGAGCGGCGTGCCGCGGCCGGCAAAAGTGAAATCCCAGACGCACCAGACGATGCCGGCGGCGCCGGCCAGCCAGAACGGCCAGGCCGCCCAGCGCAACCACGGCAGGGCGGGCGCCGCCTCCGACGCCAGCGCGATCCGGACCGGCGCGTAGATCACGACAAGGCCGGGGACCAGGATGAGGAAAGCCAGCGACTTGAGGAAAGTCAGCATAACGGGACTCACAAGGCGCGCAGGATCTCGTCCCGTTTGCGCTGATACTCGTCGTCGCTGACCAGGCCCTCGGCGCGCAGCGCCTCCAGTTCCTTCAGGCGCTCCAGGGCCGGGCGAGGGGCCTCCACCTGCGGCGGACGCGTCCGGCGGTTGAACCGGCGCCGGCAGGCGGTGCAGACCGCGTCGATGGCGCCGGCGTGAAACTGCCGCAGCAGGTCCGCGTTGGAAAAGTCGAGGCGCTGGCGGGCTTTGCCAAAAGCCAGCCCGAAGACCGAGCCGACCTTGTCCACCATGCCGGGCAACGGCAGCGTGGACGTGGAACCGCAATGCGGGCAGGGGATCGGGGAATGGACGGGCACAGGGGAAGGATACTGCCCGCGTCCCCGGCTGGCAAGAGCCGACAGTGGACGGCCTGCGGCGCAAGGAGAAGCGGATGGAAACGGACCGGCCATCCGTTCTCATCCGCTTCTCCGCTTCTCGGCCCGCTGTCAGACGCGCTCGGGCAGGACGTAGTCCTTGTACTGCTGGCGCAGCACCTTCTTGTCGAACTTGCCGACGCTGGTCTTGGGCACGGCTTCGATGAAGACGATGTCATCCGGAAGATACATCTTGTCGAAGCGCGGGCGCAGAAATTCGTACAACTCTTCCTTGGTCAGCGCGTCCTTGTAATCCGGCTTGGGGACGACGCAGGCCAGCGGGCGTTCCTGCCACTTGGGGTGCGCCACGGCGATGACGGCGGCCTCGGCCACCTTCGGATGGCCCATGATGGCGTTCTCCAGCTCCTGGGTGGAGATCCACTCGCCGCCGCTCTTCACCAGGTCCTTGGTGCGGTCCACGATCTGGATGAAGCCTTCCGGGTCGATGGTGACCACGTCGCCGGTGCGGAACCAGCCGTCCATGAACGACAGCGGCGAGCGCTCGTCGCGGTAATACTCGCGGATGATCCACGGTCCGCGCACCTGCAGTTCCCCGAACGATTTGCCGTCCCACGGCACCTCTTTGCCCTGCTCGTCCACGGCGCGCAACTCCACACCCATGGCCGGCGTGCCCTGCTTGGCGCGGATGGCGAAGCGTTCGGCCTCGGGCAACGCTTCCTGATAGCTCTTCAACCGGCTGACCGTGCCGAGCGGCGTCATCTCGGTCATGCCCCAGGCGTGGATGACCGGGATGTGGTGCTTCTTCTCGTAGGCCTCGATCATGGACTGCGGCGCGGCGGCCCCGCCCACGATCATGGCGCGCAGGCTGGAGAGGTCGTAGCGTTCCTTTTCCAGCAGCGCCAGCATGCCGAGCCAGAGGGTCGGCACGCCGGCGGTCAGGGTGACCTTCTCCGCCTGGATCAGCTCGGCCAGGTCGCGCGGTTGCAGGTGCGGGCCGGGATAGACCTGCTTGGCGCCCAGCATGGTGGCCACGAACGGCGTGCCCCAGGCCAGCACGTGGAACATCGGCACGACGGGCATAAAGACATCGCGCTCGGCCATGCCGAAGGAATCGGCCATGGCCAGGCCGAAGGCATGCAGGTAGATGGCGCGGTGCGAGTAGGCCACGCCCTTGGGGTTGCCGGTGGTGCCGGAGGTGTAGCACATGGCCGCCGCGTTGTTCTCGGCCAGGCGCGGCCAGGCGTAGTCGGGGCTTTCGGCGCGCAGCAGCGCCTCGTAGCTGTGCACAGGCGAGAGCGTCGTTTCAGGGACCTTATCGCCCATGACCACGAAGTGCTTGACCGTCTTCAGGTGCGGGGCCAGCTTCTCCACCGCCGGCAGCAGTGTTGGATCAATGAACAGCACCTGGTCCTCGGCGTGGTTGGCGATGTACACGATCTGGTCGCCGGGCAGGCGCAGGTTGATGGGGTGCAGCACGGCGCCCATGCACGGCACGGCGAAGTACAGCTCCAGGTGGCGGGCGTTATTCCAGGCGAAGGTCGCCACCCGGTCGCCGCGCCGCACGCCCAGCTTCTCCAGCGCGTTGGACAGCCGCCCGACCCGTTCGGCCATCTCCCCGTAGGTGTAGCGCTCCAGGCCCGGCCCGGCTTTGGTGACGATCTCCTTCTTGGGGTAGAGCCGGCGGGCGCGCTCCAGCATGGGGGTGAGCGTCAACTGATAGTCCATCATCAAGCCTTGCATGCGGCCTCCTGGATGAATGACGGCGGACGCAGGGCGAACGGCGCGTCCGCCCGCGATGTCCGCCGGAATGGACAGGCTGCAATAATTACCAGGACTGGGTCTACCGCCGGGAGAAGAACCGATTCGATTATAGGGCGAGCGAGGCGGAATGCAACATTGTGCTTCCGGTCACATGCCCTTGATCAGGCCCCCCGGCTGGCAGGCGCGGCAGAAATTCGTGATGCGCTGGTTCGCGCCCACCAGCGAGATCGGCGCGCCGCAGCGCGGGCACGGCTGGCCGGTCTTCAGATGCACGGCCATGAAACCGCGCAGCTCCCGGTGGATGGCCTCGCCCATCTCGGCCCGCACTTTTTCGACGGCGTCGAGCAGCACCGCACGCATGGCGTCGTACAGCCGGTCGATCTCCTCGGCCGTCAGTTGCGTTCGTTTGCGGTAAGGGTGCAGGCGCGCGGCCCACAGGATCTCGTCGGCGTAAGCGTTGCCGATGCCGGCCACAAAATCGCTGCGGATGAGGACTCCCTTGATCTCGCCGCGATAGGCGCGCAGCCGGGCGCGGAAGTCGTCGCGCGAGATCTCCAGCGCCTCCGGCCCCATCCCGGCAAAGTCGGGCAGCTGGGCCAGATCGCGCGCCAGGTAGAGCTGGCCCATCTGCTTCTGGTCCACATAGCGCAGTTCGCCGCCGCCGGAGAGGCTCAGGACGACGTGCGTCTTGGCCAGGCGTTTGTCGCCGGGCCCGGCCAACTGCAGGCGGCCGGCCAGCTTGGGGTTGAGGGCCAGGTAGAGCGGCGGCTCGCCGCCCACTGTGAAAACGACGAACTTGCCGCGCCGGGCGACCGCAACGAGGACGGCGCCGCTGAGCGTCTCGGCGAAGCCCGCGCCGGTCAGGTCACGCACGACGATGGGACCGCCGGGCGGCAGAACCTGCACGGACAGGATCGTCTGACCGGCGATGCGGCGGGTCAGGACCTCGCGGACAGCTTCGAGTTCGGGGAGTTCAGGCATTCAATCCACGAAGGGACACGAAGAAACACGAAGAGACACGAAGAGACACGAAGGGACACGAAGAAACACGAAGGGACACGAAGAAACACGAAGAGACACGAAGGGACACGAAGAAAGACGGCCCAACTTTTGACGGCCTGCCGGGCACAGGCCGCCGAACGCGAGGGGGCGCCGGGGAGCACGAAACGGGCCACAATTAGCTCCGCACATGCGGCGTAAACCGATTTATTAACTCCAGAAAGCACTCCCCCCTCTTACGGAGTTCAACGATCGCACACACGGATAGACCAGGCCCCACGCCTAGAATGGCCGGGCAGGAGGGAACAGGCCATGACCGAGTTACTGCTCAAAGAAGAAGTATACGCGATTGTCGGCGCCGCCATAGAAGTGCACCGCGAGTTGGGGCCGGGCTTCCTGGAAGCGGTCTACTATGAGCCTCTGGAAATTGAAATGCGGGCGCGCGGCATCCCGTATGAACCGCAGCGTTGTCTGCCGATCTTCTACAAAGGCCGGGAGCTCCAAAAGCATTACCAGCCGGACTATATCTGCCATGACCAGATCATTGTCGAGATCAAGGCGCTTGACGAATTGACCAACCATGAACTGGCTCAGGTCCTGAACTATCTCAAGGCCTCCCGTCTACACGTGGGTCTGCTCATCAATTTCGGCAGTCGCGGCAAATTGGAGTGGAAACGCCTCGTCTTCTAGCCTATCTCAGTCTGTCTGCCCCTTTCAGGTCTTCGTGCGTCTTCGTGTGTCTTCGTGCCCCTTCGTGTGCCTTCGCGCCCCTTCGTGTGCCTTCGCGCCCCTTCGTGTGTCTTCGCGCCCCTTCGTGTGTCTTCGCGCCCCTTCGTGTGTCTTCGCGCCCCTTCGTGTGTCTTCGCGCCCCTTCGTGTGCCTTCGCGCCCCTTCGTGGATCCTGCTGCATGATAAACTTCTTCTATGACCTCCCCCACCATTCTCATCACCGGCGCCACGGACGGCATCGGCAAACAGACAGCCCTGGACCTGGCGGAGCGAGGCGCGCGGGTCCTCCTGCACGGGCGCGACCCGGCGCGTGGACAGGCAGCCGTAGACGAGATCCGGGCCGCCCTCGGCGCGGCCGGCAACCAGGCGGCGCTCGAGTACTTCAACGCCGACCTCGCCTCGCTCGCGCAGGTGCGCCGGCTGGCGGCTGAGGTGCAGGCCCGACACGACCGGCTGGAGGGGCTGATCGCCAACGCCGGCGTGTTCATGCAGGAACGCCGCCTGAGCGCAGACGGTTTCGAGATGACGTTCGCCGTCAACCACCTGGCGCACTTCCTGCTGATCAACCGGCTGCTCGACCTGCTCAAGCGCAGCGCCCCGGCGCGCGTCGTCATCGTCGCGTCGCGGGTGCATCAAAGCGGCCGTCTGGCCCTGGACGACCTGCAAGCCGAGCGGCGCTTCGACGGCTACGCCGCGTACGCCAACTCAAAACTGGCCAACGTGTTGTTCACGTATGCGCTGGCGGAGAAACTCAAGGGGACGGGCGTGACCGCCAACTGTCTGCACCCCGGCGTCATCGGCACCAAACTATTGCGGACCGGCTGGACGGTGGACGGTTCGGGCGTGGACGCCGGCGCGACCACCTCGGTCTACCTGGCCCTCTCGCCCAAGGTGGCCGGCGTCACCGGCAAGTATTTTGAGGACAGCCGCGAACAGGCTTCGTCGCGCGCCTCGCGCGACGCGGCGCTGCAGGCCGAACTCTGGCGGGTGAGCGAACGGCTGGCGGGGTTGTCGGCTGAAAACGGAACGGTCAGCGCAGGGTCACCAACGCCGCTTCAAGCGTCTCCAGGATAAACGCGCGGATGTGGCGGTTGATGGGGTAGCGGCCGAGGGTATCGATGGAGAGGTACTTGGCGCCGGCCACCAGGCGGATACACTGCGGTGCCCCGCACAGGCAGACGAACGGCCGGTCCATCTCCCACTCGGTCGAGGGGTAGAAGAAGCTCAACTCTTCGCCGGCGGCGATATCCCGCAGGGCCGTCACCGTCAGGGCGGTGGTGTCCACGTGGGTGTTGGGCCGGCAGGAATGATTGAGGTACGCCAGCACGCCGAGTTCCTCGATGTGCCTGTCGCGGCCGACCTGGATCGTCTGATACGTCGGCCGGTCCACCAGCCGGTAATGGCTGATCGGATGAATGAGCTCCCCGCGCGCCAGCGGAGTCGTGGTGATCAGCCGGGCGCCATAAGCGCTGCCGCCTTGGACGATCGTCAGCATCGTAGACCTCCCACTTCAGCGGTTCCGGGGTTCAATACAAGTCCGGCCGCCGGTCCCGGAAGACCGGGATCCGCGCGCGGATCTCGTCCACCTTGGCCAGGTCAATCTCGGCCGTGAGCAACACCTCGGCCTCCGGCCCGGCTTCGGCCACCGGCTCGCCCCACGGGTCGATCACGGCCGACCGCCCGGCGAAGACCTCGCCCCTGGACTCGCCCACCCGGTTGCAGGCGGCGATGAAGACCTGATTCTCGATGGCGCGGGCGCGCAGCAGGGTTTGCCAGTGAGCGGCGCGGCGGCCGGGCCACTCGGCCGGGATCAGGAACAGGCGCGCCCCGTCCAGCGCGTAGCGGCGCCACATCTCCGGGAAGCGCAGGTCATAGCAGACGCCCAGGCCGGTCCGTCCCCAGGCGGCGTCGACCGACTGTAACGCCTCGCCCGCCGCCAGCCACTGGTGCTCGTCGAGCATCGGCACCAGGTGGATTTTGCGGTAGGCGGCCAGCAGGGCGCCGTCGGCGGCGTGCAGGGTGAAGGTGTTGTAGGCCCGGCCGTCGCGCGCCTCCAGCAGCGAGCCGGCGATGGCGATGCGATACTCGCGGGCCAGCGCGCTCAGGCGCGCAAACAGGCCTTCGCCCAGCGGGCTGGCGTGGGCCGGCCAGTGCTCCAGATCGTAGGCCGTCGACCACAGCTCGGGGAAGACCACCAGTTGCGAGCCGCGCCGGGCGGCCTCCTGGGTCCAGGCGCGCACACGCTCGAAATTGCGGTCAGGCTCGCCGAGGTGGAGGTGGAACTGGCCGAGGGAGAGTTGCATGCTGCCGCGCCCGGATCAGGATTAAGGCGCGATTGTAGCACGAGACCACGCAGAAGCGACGGTCCAGAGACGCCCGTTTGCTAGAATGGTTTCAGGCTGGCGAAACGGCCGGCCGACCAGGCCGCGAGGAAGACGCGATGAGCGCTTTGCCGATCTACAACTGCCACATCCACACCCTGACGGCCCGGCATGTGCCGGACCGCTTTTTGCCGCTCTGGCTGCGCGTCATCGCGGGCTGGAGGCCGGCGCTGAACGCCTTGCTGTGGGTCGTGCGCTACGTGGACCCGTGGGACAGCCGCGACCTCCTCGAACGGCAGGCGCGCTTCCTGAGCATCGGCAGCGCCGAGGGCCAGGCCGAGATCTTCGACCGCATCCGGCGCCAGTATCCGTCGGGCACCCGGTTCGTGATCCTGCCCATGGACATGGCCTTCATGGGCGCCGGCCGGGTGCGCGCCGACCTGGACGCGCAGCACGCCGAGTTGCTGCGGCTGAAAGCCCGCTATCCAGACGAGGTCATCGCCTTCTGCGCGGTGGATCCGCGCCGCGACGGCGTGGTGGAGCGCGCTAAACGCTGGATTGCGCACGACGGCTTCCAGGGCGTCAAGCTTTACCCCAACCTGGGCTACTACCCGCACGACCCCGTCTTGATGCCGCTCTACGAATTTCTGGAAGAGCGCGGCGCGCCGGTCCTGGCTCACTGCTCGCCGGGCGGCGTCTGGAGCCGCGACCTCAGCCAGGCGGAGGCGGCCGAGTTCGCGCACCCGCGTCACTACCTCCCGATCCTGGAGAAGTTTCCGCGTCTGCGCGTCTGCCTGGCGCACTTCGGCGGGAACGAAGAATGGGAGCGGCACCTGAACATCACCGACGAGCCGGACGGCGCCGATCAGCCCTGGGTCCAGGTGATCCGCGAGATGATCCAGTCCGGGAAGTACCCCGGCCTGTATACGGACATTTCGTACACGATCTTCGCGCCCCGGGACCGCAACCGCCCGTTTGATTACTTCGATTATCTCAAGGTGCTGCTGGCCGATCCGCAGGTGCGCGAGCATGTGCTGTACGGCAGCGACTACTACATGGTGGCGCGGGAGCGCATGACCGAGAAAGAGGCCTCCATCGCCCTGCGCAGCCGGCTGGGCGAGGACCTGTACTTCCAGATCGCGCACCACAACCCGCGGCGGTATCTGGGATTGGCGTAGGCCTCAGGCCGCATCCGGCGCGGCTTCCGGCGCGCGCGCCTCGGCGTCGTGGAAGAAGGCCCAGGTGAGGCCGATGGCCAGGCTGTACAGCACGGCCGTGGAGACGAACAGCGGCGCGAAGCCATAGCGCGCCTGCACCACGCCGGAGAGGTACGGCCCCACCGTCCAGCCCACCTCCCACATCAACTGCATCACGCTGTTGACGGCCGCGCGCTCGCGCTCCGGCGTGCGCTCCATGGCGAAGGCCGAATAGAGCGGGTTGCTCATATTCATCAGGGCGCCCCGGATGAGGAAGGCCAGCCCGGAGAGCCAGAAGGCCGGCGCGAAACCGACCGCCAGCAGGAACACGATCGACGCGCCCTGGGTGAAGACGACCGCCCGCACTTTGCCGCCCAGCCCCTGCGCCAGCCGCGGGCCGACCACCGTCGCCAGGCCGGTGGTGATGGCGCCCAGGCTGTACAGCACGCCCAGCTCGCCGTCCGAGATCGGGAACCTGCCCTTGAAGAACAGCGCCAGGTACGGGATGAGCGTGGCCGCGCCAAAGCCGATGATGATGTTGGGCAGCGCCATGCGCAGCACGCTCGGGCGCGCCAGGTTGCGCAAATCCTGCAGGCCGAGCGGAGCCTCGCGCCGCGGGCCGGGCCAGCGCACCTCCCGGATCAGCCAGACCGGCAGGAGCGACAGCCCGCCGCCAAAGATGCTGGCGATCAGCACCGCCTGGTAAGCCGGCGCGCTCTCCGCCCCCACGCCCAGCCCGGCCGCGAACCAGGCCGGCAACTGCCCGGCCACCAGGTTGCCCAGCGCCCCGGAAAGCGTGGTCAGGCCGAAGTTCAGGCTGAAGAGCAGCGTGCGCTCCTTCTCGCCCGAGGCCTTCATCATGAACGGCGCCATGCTCAGGTAGTAGAGCGAGTTGGCCATGCCCATGACCGCCGCCATGACCACCATCAACGACGGCGACTCGCTGGCGATCAGGCCCCAGGCCGCCAGCGTCGCCACGCTCAGCCCGATCAGCATCGCGCGCCGCGGCCCGATCCGGTCCGAGAGCAGGCCCATCGGCACGCCCACCACCAGCGCCGCGCCGGACGGCAGGGCGTTGAGCAGGCCGATGAAGTCCAGGTCGAAGCCGCGCGCCTTGAGGTAGATATTGAAGAAGAGCTGGAAGCCGGAGAGCGTGATGCCGCTGATCACGGTCGACAGCAGAAACAGCCGGGCGTTCGGCCGGAACTGCTCGAAGTAGCGGACGAGCGGCAGCGCCCTCAGCCAGTGGACGACCGCGCGGAAAGGGCTCATCGCTTCAACGGATGCCCAGCGCCGCGAACTCGGCCCGCACGGCGGCGGCGTCCATCCCTGTCTTGAACTGCACCCCGGCCATCCCCAGGGCGCGGGCGGCCTCCACGTTCTCCGGGACGTCGTCCACGAAAACGGCCTCGGACGCGGCCACGCCCAGTTGCTTCAGCGCCAGGCGGTAGATGGCCGGGTCCGGCTTGGCCAGCCCCGCCTCGGCTGAATACACGATCACGTCGAAGGTCTCGCCGTTCAGATAGGCCTGGTGCGCCTCGCGGACGCCCGGCCAGGCGTTGCTGATGATGCCGGTCTTGTAGCGCGGGCGCAGCGAGCGGAGGTAGCCGATCAGGTCCTGATCATACCGGTCGCCCTTCCAGAAATCCTCGCGCAACTGCGCCAGGTCGCCGGGCGTGAGCGCCAGTTGCCGGCCGACCTCCGCCCAGACCTCGTCCAGGCCCGCGCGGCCCAGCGTGGCCGCCGCGGCGACCGGGTTGTCGAAGACGATCCGGGCCAGGCCCCAATCCGGCAGGCCGAAGCGGCGCTCCCAGGCGCGGCGCGGCTCCAGGTCCTCGGTGCGGACGAGCACGCCGCCGATGTCGAAAATGACGGTAGTTAGAGGCATAGGTGGTTGGCGGATGGTTGAATTGTAATTCAACTCGTGCGCGTGCACGGATGACACGGATTGAACGGATGTCCGGGGTTGTCCACTGATCCGCGCCATCCGTGCTCTTCGGTGCAATCCGTGTACCGGCGCTCTTCAGGCGCAATACCCAAAACAATAGACTCTATCGGAAATAAGGATCTGCCGCACAGATTCGCCTGAAAACAACGGCATTTCATGCTCAAAGGGCTTTATTCCGAAGGAGTCTAATTTTTCAACTCCGCTAACTCCGCATACCTACCCGTCGACTGCTCGTTTGGCCTATTGCCTCCTTCGCGTTCAGTGCTCTACAATTGTGAGACACCTTACGAAGGGGACATTCCACTATGCCAAACTCCATCCTGCGTTTCACCTTGCTCGTCTCGCTCCTGAGCGCCCTGGTCTTGGGACCTGCCGACGCTCATCAAGCTTTAGCCGCCGACGGACCGGCGACCCCGCTCAGCGACCCGGTCTTCCGAACTGACAGTTCGTATCCCAGCAACTTTGCCGTGGCCGGCGGCCAACTGTACTTCACGGCCGCGACCTATGGCAGCGCAGCGCCATCCCCACAACCGGATTGTGGAAAAGCGACGGCACGGCCGACGGGACGACTCTGGTCCGGGCCCTGGCCGTCCCATCCGGCGCGCAGGCCACTGTCCGCGAGCTGACCAACGTCGCCGGCCGGCTGTTCTTCGTCGTCGTGGACACCTACCAACTCACCAACGCCCTGTGGACGAGCGACGGCACGGCCGCGGGCACGACCGCCCTGATCACCAACACCGCCTCGACCTCGGGTATCGCCAACCTGACCGCCGTCGGCGGCACGCTGTTCTTTACCCGCTACCAGGCGGCCAGCGGGACGGAGCTCTGGAAGAGCGACGGCACCCCGGCCGGCACGGTCCTGGCGATAGACATCAACCCCGGCGCAGCCGGCAGCTCACCCAGCCAACTGAGGAACGTGGCCGGCACGCTATTCTTCACCGCGCACGCGCCTGGCGATTCATGGGCCGACTTATGGAAGAGCGACGGCACCGAGGCTGGGACCGTCGTCGTCAAGGTGGGCGCGAACCAGATCACCGCGCTGAAGGCAATCGGCGCCACGCTTTTCTTCGCTTTCAGCGACGGCCCCAGCGGCCAGGATCTCTGGAAAAGCGACGGCACCGAGGCCGGCACAGTGATGGTGAAGGACCTCAACCAGGGTTCGTGGGACGCCTCGCCTACTCACATGACCGATGTCGCCGGCACGCTGTTCTTCACAGCCTTTGCGCCGGGCGACCTCGTGGCCGACCTGTGGAAAAGCGATGGTACGGAGGCCGGGACGAGCGTGGTCTTAAGCGGCGCCGCCGAGCCGGCTGAGTTGACAGCCGTCGGCGGGGCGCTCTTCTTCACCTATGACGACGGCGTCAACGGCAAAGAACTCTGGAAGAGCGACGGCACTCCAGCCGGCACGGTTCTGGTCAAGGATATTTCTTCTGGCTCCGGCAGCGCCGACCCTGGCTCGCTCATCGCCGTCGGCGGCACGCTGTTCTTCAATGCTACGCCAGGCGCCCCGACTCAGACGGGACTGTGGAAGAGCGATGGCACCGAGGCTGGCACAGTCACTGTCTCTGCCGCCGGGCTGCCCACAGCCCCGTACGCCGATCCGCCCGAAGCAGCGGACCTAGGCGGCGTGCTGCTATACGCTGGTTCTGACCTCTTCAACGGCACTGAGCTCTGGCGCAGCGACGGCACCCCGGCCGGCACAGTCCGCGTCCGCGATATCGAAACCCGGCCTTTCATCGTCTCCGCCAACATGGCACGCGACCGTTTCTACTTTCAAGGCTACGCGCCGGACACCGGCTCCGAGTTGTGGAGCAGCGACGGCACGCCGGCCGGCACGGGCCTGCTTAAGGACTTCCTTCCATCAAATCCTGTTTCGGTGTTCATCGGGCCGTTCATCGAGGCCGCCGGCACGGTCTTCTTCAGCGCCAATGACGGCGTGCATGGCCAGGAGCTCTGGAAGACCGACGGCACCGAGGCCGGCACAGTAATGGTCAAGGACATCCTGCCTGGAAACAGCATCAGCACCTCCCCCCAACGCCTGAAGGCGGCCGGGGATGTACTGTTCTTCATGGCGGACGACGGCGCTCACGGGGCCGAGTTGTGGAAGAGCGATGGGACCAGCGGCGGCACGGTGCTGGTGCGTGACATCGCGCCGGGTTCGCAATATTCGACTTCCGACCCAGAGTGGTTCGTGGATGTCGACGGCACGCTGTTCTTCACCGCTGGCGACGGCGTGAACGGCAAGGAACTCTGGAAGAGCGACGGCACCGAGGCCGGCACGCAGTTGGTCAAAGACATCAACCCCGGCAGCGCCGGCTCCAGCCCGGACCAGTTCGTGGACGTGAACGGGACCCTGTTCTTCCGGGCCGACGACGGCGCGCACGGGCGGGAACTGTGGAAGAGCGACGGAACCGCAGAGGGGACTCAACTGGTGGTGGACCTCGAACAGGGGGCCGCCAGCTCCGGTCCCAACCACCTGCGCGCCGCCGGCGGGCGACTCTACTTCTGCGCCCAGGTCGGCGCGAGCGGAATCCAGTTGTGGGTGAGCGATGGCCTGCCCGGCGGCACGCTCCTCGTCCAGGACATCCAGCCGGGCTGGAGCGTCCCGCTGGGCACCACCGCCGACCTGCTCTTCTTCGCCGCCTCGGATAAGACCGGGGCCCGGCTGTGGGCGGTTCCGTTGACCGCCGCCACGCCGCATCGCGTATACTTACCGCTGGTCAAACGCTAGCCGTCCGGCGCAGCCCGAGGCGGGCCGCCGGCGCGCGGACGGCGCGACAGGAGCCTTATGCAAGCCTCGGTGCTCACGGACGAACAGGCGCAGTTGCTGCGCGACGAGAAACAGACCCTGGCCGACGTCCGGCTGGCGCTGGCCGAGCTGGGCGCGCCGCGCGAGGCGCTGGCGACGCTGCAGACCGCCATCCTCCAGCTCGACGAGCTGTTCCTGCTCGTGGTCGTCGGCGAGTTCAACGCCGGCAAGAGCGCGCTGGTCAACGCCCTGCTCGGCGAGAAGGTGCTGGCCGAGGGCGTCACGCCGACCACGTCGCGCGTCACCCTGGTGCGCTGGGGGCCGGAGGTCGCCGAGCAGGTGGTAGACGAGAGCTTTGCGACGTTCACGCATCCGCTGCCGCTGCTGCGCGAGCTGAACATCGTGGACACGCCCGGCACCAACGCCGTCATCCGCCGCCACGAACGGCTGACCAACGAGTTCGTGCCGCGCAGCGACCTGGTGCTGTTCGTCACCTCCGCCGACCGGCCGCTGACCGAGAGCGAGCGCCAGTTTCTCGAGCGTATCCGCGATTGGGGCAAGAAGATCGTGCTGGTGCTCAACAAGGCCGACCTCTTCGAGACCGACGCCCAGCTGGCGGAGGTGCGCGCCTTCGTGCTCCAGCACACGCACGCGGTGTTGGGCGCGGCGCCGGAGTTCTTCCCGGTCTCGGCCCGCCTGGCGCACAAGGCGCGCGCCGCGGACACGCCGGACGAGAACCGGCGCCTGCGCGCCCTCAGCCGCCTGGACGCCCTCGAACGCTATATCACGGCCACGCTGGACGACGCCGAGCGCCTGCGCCTGAAGTTCGGCAGCCCGGTCGGCGTCGCCGACCACATCGTCGAGACCGCCTGGGCCGACGCGGCGGCCGACGCCGCCGCCCTGCAGGACGACCGCGAGACCGTGGACGCCCTGGACGCGGCCGCCGCCGGCTACGAGCGCGAGCTGGCCCAGGAGCTGGCGCCGCGCCTGGCCGAGGTGGAGAACATCCTGCTGCGCCTGGAAGCGCGCGGCAACGACTTCTTCGACCGCGTGCTGCGGCTGACCAACATTCTCCAGCTCACGCGCGGCGACGCGGTGCGCGCCCAGTTCGAGAAGGAGGTGCTGGGCGACGTGCCCCAGCAGATCGAGCAGCATGTGCGCCGCCTGATCGACTGGCTGGTGGACAAGGACCTGCGCCAGTGGCAGGCCGTCATGGGCTATCTGCAGCGGCGCCAGGCGCGCTACACCGAGCAACTGGTGGGCGAGGCCACCGCGCCGCTGGAGGCCCGCCGCCGCGCCCTGATCGACTCCGTCGGCAAGACCGCCCAGACGATTGTGGAGACGTACGACCGCGAGAAGGAGGCCCGCGAGCTGGCCGCCAACGTGGAGATGGCCGTGGCGCAGACCGCCCTGCTGGAGGTCAGCGCGGTCGGGCTGGGCGCCCTGATCGTCAGCCTGTTCGCGTCGTCGGCCATCGACATCACCGGCGTGCTGGCCGCCGGCCTGATCGCGGTGGTCGGCCTGTTCGTGATCCCCTACAAGCGCAAACAGGCCAAGGACGAGTTCACGGCCAAGATGGTGGTGCTGCGCCAGAAGCTGCTGGACTCGTTGACGACGCAGTTCAAGCACGAGGCCGAGAACGCCGTGGCGCGCCTGAAAGAAGGCATCTCCCCCTACACGCGTTTTGTGCGCGCCGAGCGCGAACGCGTCGAGCGCACGCAGGCCGTCCTGGAGGGGCTGCGCCAGAAGATCTCGGCGCTCCGGGCGCGAGCGCAGGCGGTGTTCGGCCCGCCGCCGGCCCTGCCCGCGCCGTCCGACACGATGTCTTGATGATTCAGGCAGCCCTCGGCTGCCCCCGCCGTCGCGCCGGCCGGTCCGGTCGCCCCCCCGATAACGAATAACGCTCGGTGTCGCTGTGGATCATGGCCTTGAACGCCGCCAGGGCGAGCGGCGGCATGGGCGCGCCTTCAGGCCCGCATGGCGCGCACCAGGTCGTCCCGAACCTCGGCCGGCAGGACGCGCAGGGCGGCGCGCACGATCAGGTGGGTGTTGTGGTCGGGACGGCCGGCCTGTTCGCGCAGGAAGCGTTCGACGGCGACCGGGTCGCGCGGCGCCAGGTCGTGCAGGGCGGCGACGACGGCCGGGCGCACCACGGGGTCGCGCTCGGTCATCAGGCCGCGCAGGATGTCCAGGGCGGCCGGGACATCGTCCCAGCGCCGGTCGCGGGCCAGGGCCGAGAGCAGGGCGACGCCGAAGCGCCGCGCCCAACGGTCCGGCTGGAGCGCCCAGCGTTGGGCGCGCTGCAGGTAGCGGTAGGCGTCGCCGGCCAGCAGGGGCGCCAGCGCCCGTTGCGCGAGCGCATCGACGGTCTCGCCGCTGTCGGCCTCGGGCAGCCAGGCCTGCACCAGGGCTTCCACCTCGGCCGGGGCGCGCGCGGCCACCAGCCCCAGCACCTCGGCGGCCAGGCGGCGCTCCTCGCGCGACCCGGCGGCCCACAGCGCGCGGGCCAGGGCCAGCGCCTCATCCGGCGAGGCCGCGGCCGGCCGGCGCAGCGCCGCCACGATGGCGCGGACCACGGGCGCCGGCGTCTTGTACTCGTTCAGGAGGGCGCTCTCGGCCAGGCGCGGGCTGTACCGGTGAGCGCGGTCGGCGTAATCGGTCAGGAGGTGGCGCAGGGCGGCGGCACAGCGCGACGGGTTCACCATCTGGCTGGCGGCCTCTACGGCGCGGGCGCGCAGGCGGACAGGGTCAATGGGCATGCGGATCAGTGATCACGGCGCCTTGCCAGCATCCTTTCCAGCCTCGCCTTGACCGTCGGCCACTCGCTGTCGATGACGCTGTAGTAGACCGAGTGCCGCACCAGACCATCCGGCAGGATCATGTGGTTGCGGAGCACGCCTTCGCGCACCGCCCCGAGCCGCTCGATGGCGCGCTGCGAGCGCTCGTTGCGCAGGTCGGTCTTGAGCTGCACGCGGATGCACCCCCAGGTCTCGAAGGCGTGCCGCATCAGCAGGTATTTGCACTCGGTGTTGACGGCCGTGCGCTGGTAGGCCGCGCCGTACCACGTCCCGCCGATCTCCACGCCGCGGTGTTCGGGCCGGATGTCCAGGAAACGCGTGGCGCCGGCGACGCGCCCGTCGGCCAGATGGACGACCGCGAAGGGTAGGTCGGCGCCGCGCGCCTGGCGCTCCAGCATATCCTGCACCCAGGCGCGCATACCGGCCTCATCCCGCACCAGCGGGTAGACCATGAAACGCCAGATATCGTCGTCCAGGCCGATGGCCGTCAGGCCGGGCACATGCGCCTCGGACAGCGGCTCCAGGCGGACGACGGCGCCGGTGAGGGTGAGAGGGTGGACGTCCATGATGCTCCGTGTGCGTCGACACGTTCCGGCGTATTAGTAGAGACGTCCCGGCGGGATGTCTCTACTAATACGCCCGGGCGAAGAGGACCTTCTGCGTGGCCGGCTTCCCGGTGTAAAAGCAGGTCCCGGTGCCGCCCTCCTGCTCCAGCGGGATACAGCGGATGGTGGCCTTGGTCTCTTCCTTGATGCGGGCCTCGTCCTCGCGCCCCCCGGCCCACCAGACGTGCGCCCAGCCTTTTTCGACGACCGCCTTGAACTCGGCGTAATCGCCGGGCGAGTGCGTGTTGGCTTTGCGGAACGCCAGCGCGCGCTCGAAGAGCGACGCCTGGATCTCCATAAGTTTCTCGGCCACCTGGTCGGCCAGCTGGGTCTGCGGCGCGAACGTCTTGCCTTCGCGGCCCGGCCTGTCGCGCCGCGCCAGGGCGACCGTGCCCTTCTCCACATCCTTGGGGCCGATCTCGATTCGCAGCGGCACGCCGCGCATCTCCCAGTCGTTGAATTTGAAGCCGGGGCTGACGGTGTCGCGGTCGTCCACTTTGACGCGGATGGCCTCGGCCGCCAGCTCGGCCCGGACGCGCTGGACAGCCTCCAGCACCGGGCCCCGCTCGGCGTCGTTCTTGAAGATCGGCACGATCACGACCTGGTGCGGCGCCAGCTTGGGCGGCAGGATCAGGCCCTGGTCGTCGCCGTGGGCCATGATGATGGCGCCGATGATGCGCGTCGAGAGGCCCCAGGAGGTCGTCCAGCACAGCTGCTGCTCATTGTTGCGGTCGAGGTACTGGATATTGAAGGCGCGGGCGAAGTTCTGGCCCAGATTGTGCGACGTGCCGGACTGCAGGGCCTTGGTGTCGCCCATCATGGCCTCGATGGTGTACGAGCGCAGCGCGCCGGCAAACTTCTCGCTCTCGGTTTTCACGCCCTGGACCACCGGCAGGGCGGCGTCGTTGACGGCGAAATCGGCGTAGACCTCCAGCATCTGGCGCGTCTCGGCCTCGGCCTCGTCGTACGTGGCGTGGGCGGTATGGCCTTCCTGCCACCAGAACTCGGCCGTGCGCAGGAACAGCTTGGTGCGCAGCTCCCAGCGCACCACGCTGTTCCACAGGTTGATCAGGACCGGCAGATCGCGGTACGACTTGATCCACCGGGCGTAGGCGTGGCCGATGATGGTCTCCGACGTCGGCCGGACGACCAGCGGCTCTTCCAGCTCTTCGCCGCCGCCGATGGTGACCACGGCCAGCTCCGGCGAAAACCCCTCGACGTGCTCCTTCTCCTTCTCCAGGAAGGACTTGGGGATGAACATCGGGAAGCCGGCGTTGACGTGGCCGGTGGCCTTGAAACGCCGGTCGAGCGCCTGCTGGATGTTCTCCCACAGGGTCCAGCCATAGGGTTTGACGATCATGCAGCCGCGCACCGGGGCGTAATCGGCCAGATCGGCGCGCAGCACCAGCTGGTTGTACCACTCGCTGTAATCCTCGGCGCGGGCGGGCAGTTTTTCAACGGACATACCTGTGCCTCACAAATAGAGAACGGGCCGCAGGCGGCGATAGGCGGCGTCCAGCACCGGGCGCAGCCAGATATCGCGGAAGGCGGCCTCATGCGTCTGGAACTGGGCCGTCGTGGCGGCGGCCGCCCAGCCGAGCAGCTCCTGCGTGAAGCGCCACATCAGGGCGTGGTCCATCAGCTCGTCCCAGGCCTCGTCGGTCCACTGCACGCCCACCCGCGCGGCGAGCTCATCGCGGTAGAGCGCGATCAACTCGTGCGGCGAGATGGGCAGGTCCGGGCGTCTCCAGCGGGCCGCGTTGACGAAGGTGACCAGGTCCAGCACGCCCGGCCCGACGCCGGCCAGCTGCCAGTCGAACACCACGATCTCGTCGTCGGCCTGCAGGGCGATGTTGGTCGGCTGATAGTCGCCGTGCAGCAGCGTCGGCGGGGCGGCGCGCAGTTTGTCGGCCATCACCTCCACCTGGGTCAGCATCTGGCCCAGGCTGGTGAGCACTTCCAGCGAGCCCGTGATCAGCTGGTGGCGGTCGTCGACCAGCATCTTCTCCATGGCGCCGACGGCGGCCATGACGTAGATCTCAAAGTCGTTGGCCAGCGGGCGCGCCAGCCACGGGTAAACCGACAGGTCCTCGGCCAGATTCCAGAAGCGCTCGTGCAGGGCAGCCAGCGCCCGGATGGCGCGGCGATAGTCGTCGGCCGTCCAGTCGGCGGAGGCGACGTCGGCGGAGACGGCTTCCAGCACCAGCCAGCTGCCGGCCGGATCGGCGGCGATCAGGGCCGGGGTCTGCATCGGCAATTGCAGGGCCAGCGACCGGTAGACGCCCACCTCGCGGATGCCGCCGCTGGCCAGGCCGGCCCGGTTGACGCCGCGCGGCTGCTTGACGACGCAGTCGACGGCGAGCGTTTCGCCGCCGGCCTGATAGGTCACGCGGAGGCCACGCACCTTGGCCGGCTGGCTGGCTTCGTCCGCGACGGTCTCCAGGGGCAGCTCAGTCAGCGCCTGGATGGTCAGCGACGAGTCGGCAAAGTACCGGCGCAGGCCGGCGGTGAGCTGGGCGGCGGTGAACGGCCACATCAGAGTGAAGGGTGACGGGTGATGGCTGACGGGTTAAGTATCGGCGGAGTCGCCGATTTTGCCAAAATAGGCGTGCAGGAACTCTTCCGCCGCCCGGCCGGGCTCCACCAGGTCGGCCTTGCCTTGCGTGACCAGGTAATGGCGGTGGTCGAGCACCCACAGATACAGGTCGGCCTCGGTGCGGCCCGGGAAGGCCTTGAGAATCCCGGCTTCACGGATCACGGCGACGATCGGCGTGTAGACCGTGTCGTACCAGTGGGCGACGGCCTCCGCCTCGGGGATATCGCGCTTGAGTTCGAGGCCCATGAAATAACGGTGCACGGCGATGTGCTCGAGCATGCGGTCGTAACCGCCCAGGATGGTGACGTCCAGGTCGAGCGGCGGCCGCAACCGGTCCAGCCCCGTGCGCTCCAGAAATTCCACCTTGGCCCCCAGCACCTCGAGGTCGTCCGGGTCCAGGTCGGGCGTGACCGGCACGCGGACGGCGCACTCGCGCACCTCGGCCTCGATCTCGGCCTGGCCCTTCTCGCGCGCCACCGAGACGCGGTGGTGGCCGTCGACCACGAAGTACACGTCGCCGACCTTGTAGCACAGGATGGGCGGCAGGTTGACATCCTGATACCAGGCGCGCGTCACCTTCTGCCAGCGGTCCGCCATGAAGTCCTGCTTGGGCAGGAAGGCGCGGTCGAAGTCCTTGTAGCGGTCGACGCTGCCGAGGATGCGGTTGATCGGCACGGTCTGGACGCCGCGATAGATGGGGCCGCCGATGCGCAGTTTCTCGCGCACCTCGTCGAAAGCCAGCAATTCGTCGCGCTGGCCGGTGAGGAAAGCGAACACCTGGCGGAAGAAGGCCTTAATGCGCGCGGCGGCGAAGTCGGCCTGGGTCCGCCAGCTCAGCTCAGGGGCCTCAGACATAGTCACGCTCCAGCTCGATGACGCGGTACGGGTACACGTTGATCACCTGCGTCTGCTTGTAGCGCGTGGCCGTCGGGATGTCGTTGCGATAGACGTGCGAGTGCCCGTGGAGCAGGAAACGCGGGCGAAAGCGGTCCATCACGGTCAGCAGGGCGTCGAAACCGATGTGGGCCATATCCTGGCCGTCGTGGATGCCGCGCGGCGGCGAGTGGGTGATGAGGACGTCCAGGAAACGCCCGTAGCGCGCCCGGTTGACGAGCAGGGCCGGCGTCAGCGCCAGCACCCGGTTGGCCATCTCGGCCTGCGTGTACTGGTGCGGGCCGGGGTTGTAGCGGATCGAGCCGCCCAGGCCCGCCAGCAGCAGGCCGCCGCGCGGCCCGGCGATGTACACGCTCATATTTTCCACCGCCTCGCAGCCCTCCGCCCGGCTGACGATGCGGCCGTCGCTGTGGTATTGCGAAAGCTTGTCGTGGTTGCCGTGCACATAGTACAGCGGCTTGCCGAGCATGGTCACGATGAACTCCAGGTAAAAGAACGGCAGATCGCCGCAGCCTACGACCAGATCCACATCGCCAAAACGCTCTTGCACGCGCGGGCTGTAAATGAAATCGACGACTTCGTCGCTCAGGGCCAGGAGCTTCATGCGGTTCGGATCGCAGGCGACAGATCACGGACGACGGGCCACGGAGCAGGCGAAGCGGCGGTTCGGCGGCCGTGCTCAGGGCCATGCGCGCCGGTAATTGGCGCGCAGCTTGTCGAGAATGGCCTGCTCCAGATCGATGCCGGTCAGGCTCGCTAATTGTAAGAGATACAGGGCCACATCCGCCAGTTCCCCGGCCAGGGCCGCCGGGTCGGCGGAATCGCGCCACTGGTAGTGCTCCAGGACCTCGGCGGCCTCGATGGCCAGCGACGCCGCCAGGTTGCGCGGCGTCTGCGGCCGGGGGCTGTCGGGCGCGTACCACCCCTTGGCGGCGACGAAGGCGTGCATCTCGCGGGTCAATTCTTCAAGCGTCATAGAAACAGAACCGGCCCCGTCAGGCGGGGCCGGCGATAGGAACGGGCCTCGACAGGCTCGAGCCCGGCCGTCGGTCCGGATCAGGCGGCGTCGGTTTTCTTTTTGCGCGGGGCGGCGCGCTTCTTGGGCGCGGTCTCGGCGCCGTCGGCCGCCTTCCGGCGGGCCGGGGCGCGCTTCGGCCTGGCCGGCGCCTCGGCCTCGGGCGCGGTGACGGCGGCCGGCCCACCCTCCAGGCGCGTGTCCACCACCGAGTTGTCGCCGCCGAACTGGTTGGGGACATAGGCGTCCGCCTCCCAATCGTTGTGCCAGTGGCCGTTGTTGTCGAAATAGCGGAACTGGTAGGTGCGGCCCGCGTCCAGCGGGAGCGTGATCCCCCAGGCCCCATCCGCGGCGTGCGTGAGCGGCTGGGCGGCGATGCTCCAGTCGTTGAAATCGCCCACCAGATACAGACGGCTCACGCCTTCGAGGGGGGGCATGGTGAAGGTCACCTCGACTTTTCCGTTGCCGAGCTGGCGTTTGGTCAACATAAATGTCCTCCTGTTGAAGCCAAGCGATTATAACAGGCGACGGCGCAAATCGTCTTGAGAAGGGCTTAACATTCGCGCGCCGGATTTTCGGGCAGATTGTCCTTCGTTGAGCTTTCTCACGACAGGGCGCGCCGGGAGCGCAGCCAGGCGCGGCCGCCCAGCATCCAGCGCTGCAGGCGGGCCGCCAGCCACTCGGGCGGGTCGTAGGCGGCCGGCGCAAACGTTTCCAGACCGACGGCCTCCAGCACGCCGTTGGCGGCCTCCAGGCCGCTGACGCAGGCGCGCTCGATGAACAGCGCCGGCCACGGGCCGCGCACCCAGTCGCCGCATGCCCACAGACGCGGCCAGGGTGTGCGGACGCCCAGCCAGCGTTCGGCCTTGTCAATCGTCAGGCGCGTGTGGACGGCCGAGTTGCGCTGCAGGACCTGATAGATGGCGCGTCCGCGGACCTCCGGGTAGGCGCGGTACAGGTCGGTGAGCGCCTGCGCCAGGATGACGGCCTCCGGTCGGTCGAAGAACTGCGCCGAGCGATACAGGTGCATCTCCACCAGGCTGCCGCCCGTCGCGCGCGACCAGGCGGCGCACTCCGGCTGGATGCGGTCCAGCCAGAAGAAGTTGTCCACGCTGAAGTCGCCGGTGAAGATGCCGCCCTCCGGCCCGTCGCGCGGCAGCCGGTCCAGCCAGACCCGCACCGTGCCGTTGGGCAGGCCCTCGGGCCAGGTGAGGTCGGCGGCCTGCGGCCGGGTCGCCGGGCTGCCGGTCAGCAGGCGCTGGGCGGCCGGGGCGTCGACGGCCAGGACGATGTGATCGGCCGAGAAGGTCCGCCGGCCCAGGCGCGTGCTCACGGACAGGCGCCAGCCGCCCGGCGTCGGCTCCAGGCCTTCGACGGTATGCCCCAGCAGCAGCTCGCCCTCGCGCTCGCGCAGGCGCGCCACCAGCGGGTCGATCAGCTCCGCGCCGGCGTCGCGGGCGAAGTACACAAAGCGCAGCGAGTCGCGGCGCAGGACGCTGTAAAAGCGCAGGGCGGCCAGGAAGGCGGAGAGCGTGATCTTCTCCGGCGGGCTGGCCAGCCCGCTGCGCGCCAGGCCGACGAACATCGCCCGCAGGCGCGGCGACCACCCCTGAAAGAAATCTTCCAGGGCCTGGCCCTCCAGGGGGATCAGGCGCTCGAACGGGTCCAGGGCGACGGCCAGCAACAGGCTGCGCCACACCCAGGGGAGCGCCAGCCAGTCCCGCAGGCCCAGCATCCCCAGAAAGCGGTGATGGCCGAAGAGCTCGAGATAGTGCAGCGGCGGCGGGAGGGTGGCGCCGTTGATGAGGCTGCCCATCTCGGTCCACTGGACGCGGTCGCCCTCGGCGTGGATCCAGGCCTGCTCGCGGGCCGGCACGATCTCGGGCGCAACCTGAAAGCGCTCGAGGGTGGCGCGCAGGTTCTGATAGTTGTTCCAGAGGCCGTGGATGCCGTGCTCCGGCCAGAACGTCTGGGTGTGGCCGCGCAGGGTGAGGGTGACTTCGCCGCCCGCACCCCCTTCCCCGGCCTCACGGCCACCCCTTCCCCCTCTTCCGGTGGGAGAGGAGGAAGGGGGGAGGGGGTGAGGTCTCCCTCCCCACAGCCTCCCGCCGGCGTAGAGCGCGTCGGCTTCGAGCACGCGCACGGGCAGGCCGCGCTCGGCCAGATGCAGCGCCGCGGTGAGGCCGGCCAGGCCGGCCCCCACGACGACGACTTCGGGTGGATTGTCGGAGCTGGTGAGCACGCGCGTATTGTAACCCCCGCCCGTGGGTCGAGAGAACGCCCCGGAAACCGTTCGGCCCGCGACAGGCCCGGCGGTCTTTCAAGAGGCAACGGCGTCTGGCGGTTCGAGCAGGTGGTCGCGCAGGCGCGCGACCGTCTCCGGGCCGACGCCGGCCTGGTCGCGCAGGTAGGCCTCGATGGAGCCATACCGCGCCCGCAGGTGATCGAGCAAACGGGCCAGGTTGCGCGGGTCGGCGCTCATCACCGGGCGCAACTCCCCGGCCGTGAGGCCGAGGGCCGTGATGCGGCGCACGTCGTCGCGCGCCGCGGCCACGATCTGCTCGTAGGCCAGGTTGCTGAGCGAGTAGTCGGCCACGATGACCGGCTCGGGCACGCCCAGCAGCAGCAGCAACAAGGCGATGACGATGCCGGTGCGGTCCTTGCCGGCCGTGCAGTGCACCAGGCCCGGCAGACTGGCCGGGTCGGCCCAGCGGCGCAGCACGTCGCCGAAGGCGGCCGCGCGCGTGTCGGCCATGCGCCGGTAGCTCTCGGCCATGACCTGATCCAGTTCATGGCGCCGGAAGAGCAGCGTGCGCAGCCAGGCCGCGGTGTTGCCATCCTGGTAAACGGGCAGGTGGAGGTAAGCCGCCCCGTCCGGCAGGCGGTCCGGGAAGCGCCCGGCCTCCGCCGGGCTGCGCAAATCGATCACGGACCTGAGCCCGAGCGCCGCCAGCGACTGCGTCGCGTCCGCGCCCAGATCGGCCAGGCTTCCGGCGCGGAAGAGGCGTCGCCAGCGCACCCGGCGCCCGTCCGTCGTCGCGTAGCCGCCGATGTCCCGCAAATTCACGGCGCCGGGCAGCGCCAGGAAGCGTTCGGCCTCGTCCGGCCGGATCACCAGGGCCTCCGGCGGCGGGTAGGCGCGCGGCCGGCGCGAGCCGAACAGCGCCAGCGCGGCGAGGGCACCGCCGAAGACGCCGAGCGCGCCGAGCGCCAGCTTCTTGTGAGTTGAGGTCCAGGTCATATCCCCGTTGTACCACGCCGCGCCCGGCGGCCAAAACAGCGACGGGCCGGACGGCGCGCGTCTGGCCGGCCGTGTCCCGATGTCTGTGTAAAAGCGTTGGGGCGCACGGCCGTGCGCCCCTGCTGGTGGGAAATTACACAAAATTCGAAAAACGACCGTCTGGCCCGTATCCGCTGCGGCCGAGGAGGGCGCCGCTAGGCGCGGACCGACAGGCTTTCGGCGGCCTTGCGCAGCTCGGCGGCCCGGTCGGTGTTCTCCCAGGGCGCCTCGATATCGGTGCGGCCGAAGTGCCCGTAAGCCGCAGTCGGGCGGTAGAGCGGGCGGCGCAGGCCCAGGTCGCGGATGATGGCGCCCGGCCGCAGGTCAAAGTGCTCGAGGATCAGCCTGGACAGCGCCTCGTCCGGGATCTGGCCGGTGCCGAACGTCTCCACGTTGACGCTCAGCGGCCGCGCCACGCCGATGGCGTAGGCCAACTGGAGCTCGCAGCGCTCGGCCAGGCCGGCGGCGACCACGTTCTTGGCCACCCAGCGCGCGGCGTACGCGGCTGAGCGGTCCACCTTCGTCGGGTCTTTGCCGGAGAAGGCGCCGCCGCCGTGGCGGGCCATGCCGCCGTACGTATCGACGATGATCTTGCGCCCGGTCAGGCCGGAGTCGCCCATCGGGCCGCCGATGACGAAACGCCCGGTGGGGTTGACGAAGATGCGCAGATGGTGATCGCGGAATTCCTCCGGGATCACGTGGTCGATGACGCACTCGATGATGGCCTCGCGGATCTCGTGCTGGCTGATGTTCGGGGCGTGCTGGGTGCTGATCAGGACGGTGTCCACCCGCTTGGGTTTGCCGAAGGCGTATTCCACCGTCACCTGGCTCTTGCCGTCCGGGCGCAGCCAGGGCAGCATGCCGTTCTTGCGCACCTCGGCCAGGCGGCGGCTGAGATTATGGGCCAGGTGAATGGGCATCGGCATCAGCGCCTCGGTCTCGTTGCAGGCGAAACCGAACATCATGCCCTGGTCGCCGGCGCCGATCTTCTCGATCTGGTCCTCGGTCATCTCGCCGCTCTTGGCTTCCAGCGCCGCGTCCACGCCCATGGCGATATCCGGGCTCTGCGCGGCAATGGCGGACAGCACGCCGCAGGTCGTCGCGTCGAAGCCCTTGTCGCTGCTGTCGTAGCCGATGCCCCGGACCACCTCGCGCACCAGCTCGTCAAAGTTCACAAAGGCGTGCGTGGTGATCTCGCCGAACACCATCACGAAGCCGGTCTTGGCGGCCGTCTCGCAGGCGACGCGGCTCATCGGATCCTGCTCCAGACAGGCGTCCAGCACCGCATCGCTGACCTGGTCACACAGCTTGTCCGGGTGGCCTTCCGTCACCGACTCCGACGTGAACAGCAGCTTGGGCGAGGACATGAATGTGTTGCTCATCGACATCTCCTTCGACAAAAAGGCCCCTTCAGGCGAGAAGGGGCACACGTCTTGAGCGTGGCGACCCTCTCATCTCCCAGATACCGGCGGCCCAGGGCCGCCGCCTGCCGGAATTGGCACCATGCTGTCACCCGGCTGCGCCGAGCTTAGCTGGTTGTCGAGGCTTCATCGGGCCGGTCCCTCTGCCTCTCTGGATAAGAGTGCCTGGCGGGCGATGTAATTTGCGGCGAGTTTATCATCCGCCTCAGCGCGCGTCAATCCTGGGCACGCGTGGCGGGCCGCGACCCGGCTAGGATTTTCGTCCTACGACGATCAGGCTGAGGCCGAAAGGCAGACGCCAGCGGGCCGCCAGGGGGGCCTCGCCGGCCAGGATAGCGCCGAGCAGGCCGTTGAACGGCCCGGCGCTCAGGGCCAGATCCGACTGCGCCTGCCGCGGAAACAGCGGCTCCGACAGGCGTTTGAGGGCGGCCAGCGGGAACAACCACATGTTGGCATAGGTGAGGTGCTCCACCGTCAGGCCGGCGCCCTCGACTTTGGCGCGCAACTCGTCGAACGCGTAGCGGTGGGCGACATCCCACAGGCGGTCATGGGCGCCGCGCAGCCAATCGTACGCCGCCGCGCGCAGCACCAGGCGCCCGCCCGGCGCGATCAGGCGCGCCATCTCCCGCACGGCCGCCAGGTCTTGCCCGCCGCGGAGCATCGGCAGCACATCCAGCGAGGTCACCAGATCGAACGACTCCGATGGAAACGGGAGCGCCGCCACCGACCCGCACGCCAGCCGGGCATGGCCGCGCCGGCGTCCCAGGCGCAGCGCGAACGGCACCAGGTCCAGCCCGGTCACCGCGCCGTAATCGGCCAGGTAACGCATGGCCGCGCCGGTGCCGCAGCCGGCGTCCAGGATGCGCAGGCGGCCGCCGCGCGGATAATGGCGCTCGATCACGGCCCGCGTGATGGCCTGCATCCCGCGGTACCACCACAATGTGTCCTCCACGTTGAACATGATCTCGTATTCTTCGAGGTTCACGCCTGGCCTCACACCCGCCCGGTCACGGCAACGGGAACGAAACAAAATCCTCGCCGGACGGCAGCCGGTAACGGGCCTGCGCGCCTCCCAGGGCGTACAGGCCGGTGCGGAATTGCGCGCCGGGCGGCCGCTCGGCCGGGTACTCGCCCAGCGGGTGGAACTGGATCAGGCCGTCGCCCGGTTGCAGGACGTCAAAGGGCGTGTTGAGCCCGTCGCTCACCACCAGGGGGAAGCCGTCCGGCGCGGCCAGGTGCAGGAAGAAGCTGACCGGCTCCGGCAGCGCCGCCTCGATCCGCCAGACGGTCTCCACCTGCGCCGGCCGCCCAGGCGCCAACACCCTCGTGTAACGATGCCCCAGCAACGTCGCCAGACCCCCGAACGTCGCCGCCGCCGGGCGCGCCGCCGCGTACCTCGCCGCCCGCCCGGCCGCGTCCTCCAGCCGGTACAGGCTGTAGGCGTAGGCCGGGTCTGACCGGTGCGGCTCGTCGTAGACCAGTTGCGCGCCCAGCCGCTTCAGCGCCGGCCTGATCAGGGCGGCTTGCTCACCGCGCAGCAGATACCACGCCAGGCCGCGCGGCAACGGCAGGCCGCGGCTGCAATCAAACAGGATCAGCCGGGTCAGCGCCGAACCAAAGATGCGCCGGACGTCCGCCTCCCCCAGGGAGGGCGGCGGGTTGGCGCAGACGGCCACCGCCCCGGTCTCGGCCGGAACCCGGTACACATAGATCGTCCGGCCCAGCACGGCTTCCGGCCGACGGTGACGGAAGAAGGCGAAGGTGTCAGGGTCGGTCAGCGAAGCCACGCCCATGAGATGCGTCACGCTGATCGCGTACCAGCCCGGCGCCGGGAAAAGCTGCTGCCAGCCCGGCGCCGGGCGCGGCGGCAGCGGCCGGGCCGGGATCGGGTACTCCGCCACCGGGAACGACCCGATCGGGACCGAGCCGAAGTAACTCACATAGATCGAGCCAATCTCGCGCTCGCGCACGAACGCCGCCAGCTCGTCCAGGTCCTGTCCCCAATCCAGGTTCGAGTCCACCAGCACCCGCCAGCCGTTGTCCGGCCCGCCGACCGCTTCGTTGAAAAACGTCAGATCGCGCGGGTAGATCAGAAGCGTGTTCAGCGCCAGCCAGGCCAACAGCCCGCCGGCCGCCCAGCGACCGGCGGACGCCCTCGACCACAGCCGCCCGAGCGCCCAGGCCCCGGCCAGGTACAACAGCGGGAGAATGGGCAGGAGATGCCGGTAGCCGATATTGACGCGCGCCATGACGGCGACGGCCAGAAACGCCAGCGGCGGCAGCCACAGGACGACCTCGGAACGCCAGCCTCGACGCAGCCACACCGCCAGACCGGCCACGGCCAAACCCAGCAAGGGCAGAGGCGTTTTCGCCAGAAGCGCGACCGGAAAATAGGCGAACGAACCCTGGCGTGACACGCTTCCAAGCAGATAACTTGGGAAGCGTAAAGTGGCTGATGTCCAGACAAACTCTTCCCAGTAGGTCGCCAGCGGCACCGGGAACGGCAGCCCAAACATCGGGCGCAACTCAAACCCGTAGAGCGCCCAGGTCGTCAGCCCGGCCGTGGCCAGGGCGCCGGCGGTGCGCGTCAGTGTGCGCGGGTTCAACCTCCAGGCGAAGAGGACCGCCAGCACCAGGGGCAGGACGAAGAGCGCCGCCGTGTATTTGCTGGCGATGGCCAGGCCCAGAGCCAGGCCGACGGCCACGGTCAGGGCCGGCCGTGGATGCAGCCGCCAGCGGCGCCACAGCCACACCGTCAGCGTCAGGGTCAGGGCAGCGCCCACATCGGTGGTGACCAGGCGCGCATGCGCGCGCAGGTTGGGGTCCAGGGCCGCCAGCCCCATGGCTGCCAGACCCAGCCATGGCCCGCCCACATCGGTCCCGAGCCGGCAGACGACCGCCAGCAGTAGCGCCCCCAACAAGACGATCATGATCCGTCCGGCCGCGAACATCGTCAACGCCGGGTTGCGGCTCTTCCAGAAGATCGAGATGGGGAATTCGATCCAGTCGCGGGCCTGCCAGGCGGGTTCCTCGAAGGGGAGGCGGATACGCGCATCGGGCAGGAGCGGGAGCGCCGCCAACGCATTGATCAACGGTGGGTGACCAATGTACAGGCGCAAATCACCCGTGCGCAGCCAGACCAGCCCCCGGGTCAGGTGCGCCTGCTCGTCCACGGTGGGCGCCTCGCAGGGGATGGCGGCCAGTTGCGCCCAAACGAACACCAGGATGATCAGCAGCGGCAGAGCCGGACGCATCCGTTTCAAGCCCGCCAGACGCGAACGGCTCTCACAAGATGTGGACAGGTGAGTCATAAAGGCCAGTCATCAACTGAAACACTGAAAGAGAGGGCCATCACGGCGAAAAAGAGAACCGGTCCTCGCCCGACCCCAGCCGGAAACGCGTCTGTGGATCGGTCAACAGATATAGGCCGACTTCAAACCGGGCTCCCTCCGGCAAATTCGCCGGGTACTCGCCCAGCGGGTGGAACTGGATCAGGCCGTCGCCCGGTTGCAGGACGTCAAAGGGCGTGTTGAGCCCGTCGCTCACCACCAGGGGGAAGCCGTCCGGCGCG